>Ga0126371_10003462_pt1 | contig 13827 bp, 14 predicted proteins | sample PanSoiMetaPlot_4_FD_110145 | JGI IMG/M metagenome (GOLD analysis project Ga0126371, IMG submission 110145) | Tropical forest soil microbial communities from Panama - MetaG Plot_4 | ecosystem: Environmental > Terrestrial > Soil > Tropical forest > Bulk soil | place: Panama | collected 2016-02-17 | reverse complement strand
GAGAAAACGCAAGCGATCGCGGAACTTGACCGGCGAGGGAGTTCGTGCCCGATTTTGTTTTCGTGGAACGGGCGCCAATACGAATTTATCGCTGACATGATCGGGCCGGGCGTAGTGGGGCATTGGGTGGCACCCGGAGAGCGCGACGTGCCGGACCCGGATGAGTATTTGAAAGTTCCGGAGAAGAGTGTGCGCGAGAAAAACGGGACGCTGAGCTTCAAGTTCATGGAACCTATGGAAGAGACGGTGTATCTCGACGAGGTGCGGTTGGTGGCGGTGGATCATCCGGCGAACGTGGAAGTGAATCCGAACGAACGGTTCGTCAGCAATCCACCGTTTCCGGAGTTCCGCGTGATTGCGACGCAAAATGCGCGCGTGCCGGCGGGAGCGTGGGACGACCGCGGGCGCGACGTTTTGCCACTGCTGGCAAAGCGGGACCGCAAATATGTGACGGAGTTTGCAGGGCTGCCGTTTGCGGGATTCGCAAAGCTGCACTGGATCGAATTGGACCTGGGCGCATGGGACACGCAAAGGCCGTTGCGCCTGCTGTTGGATGGGTACACGGATTACTTCACGGCGACCTCCATGTATGCAGCGGACCAGGCGGGGATCAAGGTGATTGCGCCATATGTGGAGGCGCAAGACGCGCAGGGCAAGTGGGTACGCGTGGTGGAGGACATGGGTTTTCCCGCAGGTCTTGCGCGCACGATGGTGACTGATCTGACAGGAAAAATTCCCGCAGGCACGCGGCGCATCCGCATCGTTTCGAATCTGAAGATTTATTGGGATGCGATCCGCATTGATCAGACACTGCCGGTGGAGGGAATGCGGGTGCAGGAAGTGCCGCTGGCGACGGCGTCGCTCGCGTATCTCGGCTATCCCAAGGAGATTCGTCTGCAGCCCGCAAGCGACACGGTGTATTCCTTTACGCACCGGAGCGCGACGGGTCCTTACGCGCATGCGGCGGGGAATTACACGCGATACGGTGATGTGAAATCGTTGCTGAGCGCGGCGGACGATAAGTTTACGGTATTTGGATCGGGTGAAGGGGTGGAACTCGAATTTGATCCGCAGGGGCTGGCAAAACTTCCCTCCGGCTGGATACGCGATTACTTTTTCTACGCTAACGGTTTCGAAAAGGATCTGGACTTCTACGCGGCTTATGCGTTTACTGTTGAGCCTTTGCCAAAGCACGGGCTCACTTCGTATCCCTACGCCGAAGGGAAAGACTACCCGACGGATGTCGAGCATTTGCAGTATGAGCTGGAATACAACACGCGATCGCGGTCGGATCGCTTGCCGGGAAATTTGCGTTACACCTACACGGGGCCGAAATGAAGCGTTAGGAGCAACCAATGGGCAGGACGGGCGTGGTCACTATCCGCGACGTGGCACGGGAGAGCGGGTATTCCGCCTCCACGGTTTCGATTGTGCTTAACGGCGCGCCACTTTCGCGCTACATCCCCGGAGAGACGAAGGCACGCATCGAGACAGCAGCGAAGCGGTTGGGCTACCGGCCGAACCCGCTGGCACGTTCGCTTCGCAGCCAAAGGTCGAATATCGTGGGCGTGATGGTGTTCGACATTACGGATCCTTTTTGCACGCCGATTCTACGCGGACTGGAAAACGCGCTGTATCAGGCGAATTATTTGTCGCTGCTGGCGGATGCGCACAACGAAGCACATCGCTTCGAGCGTTACCTGGAAATGCTGCTGGACCGCCGCGTGGAAGGGTTGGTGGTGATCGCCAACTGGCTGGTGACCGATATCAAGCTGCTGAGCGACTTGACGGAATGCCACGTGCCGGCAGTGATCGCTGGAAGAAGCTTCGAGAACGATTCGGTCAGCACCGTTTCCGTGGACAACGAAGGCGGAGCCGGCATGGCGCTCGAGCATCTTTACCGGCTGGGGCACCGCGAGATTGCGTTTTTGCGCGGGCCCAAGGCGCTTTCCAGCAGCGGACAGCGCTGGAAGGGAATCCGGATATTTGCGCAGTCCGTGGGATTGCAACTGGCGCCGAAGCGCATCGCGGAGTTGCCGGAGTCGCTGGACCCGAACTCGGGCTTCGAGGCGGGTGTGCAATTGACGACGGAGTTGCTGCGGCAGGGAAAACCGTTCACGGCGCTGATGGCGTATGACGACGTGACCGCTCTGGGCGCGTTGCGCGCACTGAAGAAAAAGGGACTGCGCGTGCCGGAGGATTGCTCGGTGGTGGGATTCGATGACGTGGCGCAGGCGAGTCTGTCGGTGCCGTCGTTGACCACGGTGCGCCAGCCGATGGAAGCCATGGGCAGCTTGAGCGCGGGCATGGTGCTGGAAGCGATCAAGGCGGTGGATCAGAAGAAAGATATTCCGGTGATGCGCAAGAAGATTCCGGCGGAGTTGGTGGTGCGGGAATCGACGCGGGCGCTGATGTAAGTGACATGAACCCTAGCATACGACTCCTTCGAAAACACCAAGCCAGAATTGGAAGTTGCGATCCTTCGCGGCGCAAACGGCGAGCCACTTAGAATTACAGGTCTCTAGCGAGCGCGATTACTTCCCACTTGGTTTAAAGGCTTCGGGAGGATCGAGGTAGCTCTGCTGCCAGAAGGCGTCGCGGGTGAGCGAGCCGGAGGAGAGTTTTTGAATATCGGCGAGAGTGGCGCCGGCGATGCCGCCGTCGGCGACGTCGAAGATGATGGCGACTCCATCGGATGCAGGATTGGCCGTGGCGGCCTCGCGCAAAGATTTCTCAAATAACGCCAGGCAGTAATTGAGGCGCGCCGCAGTGCCGATTTCCTTGGGGTTTTGCGAGACCGGTTGAACCGTGTAGAGCTTCACCTGCTTGCCCTTCAGTGGCGCCCAATCGCCAGGAAAAACGCTGGCTTCTTCGCGCGTGATGCGGAAGCCGGGAAATTTCTCCTCGACGCCTGGGGTAGGCGATTGCATTCGCGCCGCCACGCGTTCTGGGAGCTCCACGGCGTTGGCGCGAAGATAACCGCGGGAGTCGCCGGAAATTGTGATGTGAATCCAGCCGTTCTCCACATCCAGGAACTCAAACTCATCGTTGGCGGAGGCCTGGAAAAGCACGCGCGAATTTTCCGCGTTTTTCGCGTATACGGGAGTGCCAGAGTTTTTCACGGTCACCAGATTCTGGGGGTGCGCCTGGCTGTGCTGGATTTCCTGCAGATTCTGGAGCTCCGCGGTGAGCTGCTGAACGCGCTTTTCGGAAGCGATGCGCTGGCTGCGCAGCCCGGCAACTTCATCAGGCGGCTGATCACGCTGCGGCAGCGGGGCGGCCATGGTCGCTGCGCCGCGCGCGGAAGAGAGATCCAACTTGGGCTGCGGGGCCTGCACGGCGGAAGAATTCGCGGACGGGGAGCGCACCGGCTTGCCGGTCAGTTTTTCCTCGAGGCGGTCGAGGAAGTCAAGCTCCAAGCGGCCGTTGGAGGGGAGTACTTGATAGCCGGACTTGGCGACGTCACGATCCGCGTACCAGGCAGTGATTTTCGCCGTGAGGCGAACAACCGTGGCGCTGGCGTCGCCGGGAACGAGTTCGATGGAAAACTGATAGAAGCCGCGCTCGTAGCGATCGAGAGGTTTATCGCCGGCGGCGACAAAACCTTCGAGAGTCGGGAGCTTCTGCCCCGAGTAGGCTTGCAAATCTTTCAGCGCCTGCTCCACTTCCGTTCTTGGCTGGGAAAAACTTCGCGCGTAAGCAACTGCCTGCGGATAAACGCGAAACGCACCGACCGAAAAAAAGAAGACTGAGATCAGCAACAGGCCAGGATAGCGGAAAAAAGTCGAGTTCAAGGCAGCGGCTCCAGGGCTTCCAGAGGCAGCCAGCCGCGCTGCCCTTCGGGGGTTTCAATACCCAGCCAATGCGAGGTGACGATGAGGACGAGCACGTTGGTGCTGGCCGCCAGCGGTTGTAACGTTGCGGCGGAGCGAAAGGGAGCAGCTTTCAGGTCGGCGCCGGGAGATTTGACGCGGCGCTCGAGTTCCTGATGTAGAGCTTTTATCTGCTGCTCGAGATCCTTTTCGGCCGACTGCGCGTTGGCGAGGCGCGAGGTTTCATCCTCGCGTTGCCGGAGAAAGCTTTGTCGCACGAGTTCCGCGCTTTGCTGGCGGCGGCGCGCGTCGGCGGCCGCGGCGGCCTCTTCTTCCATCGCCTCAAGATGATCCTTGATTTCGTTCAGCTCGGTTTTTTCGACGGTGCCGTCGGAATCATGCGCGACGCGATGCGAGGCCTCGAGGTAGACGGCGTCCACTTTCACCCGGGTGCGATCCGCATCGACTGGGACGAGGATATAGCGGACCGCGATAGTGCCTTGATCGGCGGAATCCTTAAAGTGGCGCGGAGCAATCGCGTTTTTGCGGATTTTGTAATAGACCTCGCCAGGGCCGGTCCAAGGATCGAATAGCGGAGTGGAATCGACGGCTTCCGCGCCGGTGAGCACGGGTTCCTTATCGAAAATCATCGTTCCGTGGACAATTTGATCGTGAACGACAGCGATGACTGCCTGGCGGACCTCTTCGGCGGGAGCATTGAATTCGCGGACGACACCCGCGGTAGTAAGGGTTTCTTTGGAATGGATACAAACGGGAAGGAGCACAGCAACGGAAAGAATGCTCAAAACGATGGAAAAAGGCCGATGGATCAGGAAGCCGGCCGAACCGAAATGAAAATTTTTCGACATGCCACGATTCATTGCAGGGTACCTTGTTAACTCTGGGCAGCGCTCCGTGTCAAATCAGCAGTCCATCAAGAGTTGTTGAAAGCTTGAGAACTGCAATCAATTTTCCAAGTACCATAACCTTGTAGCGAAATATTTTATTGAGGCATACAAAAAATCTCTTGCATTCATCTGAAAGCTGGGAGTAGCATCCAACCCGGTTCAGGGACTGAAAGTTGCCCGCGGTCTCTTTTGACGGAGAGATGCGGCGCGATTTTCGGTGGTTAGTGTGGAGCGTATCGGACAATTCATGGCACTTGGCTAGTGGGGCCGAGCGGCGTGTGGTCTGAAGCACCCGTACTACTTTTCCCTTCACCCAAAAATTCGACGCTAATCCTGCGAGTTGTCTGCTCAACGTTGCTCCAAACGTGTATGAGGAGGCCGTATGGATGTTCGGAGTATGTGGGGAAGCCGGAGGCGTAGCCGTTGTAGAACGACTCTGGCGGGTTCGGCAGTTCTTCTGCTGGTGATTCTCTTCAGTTGCAGTTCCGCAAGCGCCATCCCAGCCTTCGCAAGAAAATATGGCATGCCGTGTTCTTCGTGCCATGAGGCCTGGCCGAAGCTCAGTCCATTTGGCCAGCAGTTCAAGGACAACGGCTATCAGATGGGGAACGACCGCGACGCTCCCATCTTCCAGAGCCCGGCGTACTGGCCGATTGCCTTGCGCATTACGCCAAACTGGCATCTGGAACATAACGAAAACACGATCGTCGACGGGCCGGGAGGACCAAACTCCACGACCGCGACGGTCACGACACGAGGTTTCGACTTCACCGGCATGGACTTTTTAACGGCAGGAACGCTGGCCAAGAACTTCAGCTTCCTGCTGGTGCCGTCCTCGGATGAAACCGGCGCGTTTCACTTTGAATCGGTGAACGTGCGCTTCGACAACCTCTTTGGCAGCACCTGGGCGAACATCAAGGTGGGAAAGTTTGAGCTGGACAACCTGCTTTCAGAAAAGCGCATTTTGGCACTTTCTTCGAATGGCGGCTTCTATCAAAACTACCACTTCCAACCATGGCTGGCTCCTGGCAGCCCCTCGCCTTCCTACGTGTTTGGCCTGGGAGACAACCAGCTGGGCATCGAGTGGATGGGCCATTCGAAGAATGACCGGACACGCGTCTCCGCGGCGCTTTTGCAGGGCACGGACGGGAATCCCGATTTCCAATCGGGAATTGGCGGCGCGGCAGGGCGCGGCTATGAGGGATACATTGCGGCCAGCCAGGCGTTTGAAATTGGCAGCCTGGGATTGCAGCGAGTGGGCGGATTCGCGTATTTCGGCCAGGCTCCCACGTTCCCTCAGTACACACAGAACGACGGAGCCGCTATCTTCGGAACGGGCATCGGCAACAAGCCATACTATCGCGCCGGCTTTATCGGCATGTGGTACTTCAAGAAACTGGACTTCACCACGATGTACTTCTATGGCCACGACAACGTATTCCTGGCTACGGGTACGCAGTCGAACCTTGGAGCAGACGGATTGCCGACAGGGGCGCACGCTCCCTCCTGGAATGGTGCGCTGATCGAAACCCACTACACATGGAGCCCGCAGTTGGTGCTGATCAATCGCTATGAGCTGATCCGAATGAAACAGCAGACGCTGGACACGAATCCGGGTGACCTGGGCAACGTGGACGCGCTGACGTTCGGCTTCCGCTACTACCCGTTCATCAATACCCGCGCGGGATTCGCCTTCCACAATGAGTATTCCATTGTGTGGAATCGCAAGGTCCAGATCTCGCCGACGACCGGCTTGCCCATCGATCTGACCAGCAACAGCCTGTTCTTTGGGCTCGACTTTATCTTCTAGGGAGGATGACCATGCGAAACATGCTGATAGCGAAGCTCGGCCTGTTGATTGCACTCACGTTCATTCTTCCTGCTAGCACACTGGGTCAGCAAGCGGACCAGCCGGCGGCGCAACCGGCCAAACACATGGAGTCGCATATCGGGAATCTTACTGGGGACTCGGATGCGGGGCGCCTACTGTACTTCCGCTATTGCTGGGGGTGCCACGGCCCACACGGGGACGGGAACGGAGAGAACGCTCCCTACGTGACGCCGCAGCCACGCAATTTCGTCGCGGCCACTTTTAAATGCCGTTCCACGCCGACCGGCACCCTGCCGACCGACGAAGACCTCTACAACTCGTTGAAAAGAGGCTTCAACTTCACGAATATGCCGAGTTGGCTGGCGCTGACCTCGCAGGAACGCGCCAACCTGGTGGCGTTCATTAAGACCTTTTCCCCACGTTGGGTAACGGAAAAGCCGGGCACGCCGATTCAGATTCCCGCGGAACCCGCGCTGACCATAGCCAGCATCAAGCATGGAGGAGAACTCTTCCAGAAGCTGGAATGCTGGAAATGCCATGGACAGGAAGGGCGGGGCGACGGACCTTCCGCCTCCACCCTCACGGATAGCAACGATCAGCCCATCCGGCCTTACAATTTTACTTCCACCAACCGCTCCAAGTGCGGAAGGACCAATCCGGAGTTGTACAAGATTTTTATGACCGGGTTGGACGGCACGCCCATGCCCTCATTCGCGGACGTGGTGAAACCGGAGGATGCGTGGGACTTGGTGCATTACCTGCGCACACTGCAATACAACAATCCGAGCCCGGAACTGGCTATGTGGGAGAGCACAGCCGAGGGCAAGGCCATCGTTGCCGCGAAGCGCGTGGCCAAGTACACGGAAACCGGCTCTGGGGTAAAACCGTAACGGAATGGAAGTGACACAGGAGGGAGGTTGGGAATGAAAGCAATGCGAGTGGGCTTGGGGGCGCTGGTGTCGTTGGCCGCGGCAGGTGTGGTGCTTGCCGGACCGAAACCGCCCGGCGGCACCATCAGCGGCAAGGTGACCTATGAAGGGACTCCCGCCAAGATGAAGCCGATTGACATGTCGAAGGAGCCGTCTTGCGCGAAGATGTACACGACGCCGCCGGTGGCCGAGACCGTGGTGACCGGGCCAGGAAACAGCCTGCAGGACGTGGTGGTGTACATCTCCGCGGGCGCGCCGGATGATGCAGCGCCGGCCACGGCAGCGGTGTTTACGCAGAAGGGTTGCCGGTATATTCCGCACGTCCTGGCGTTTCAGGTGAACCAGGAACTGAAAATCGTGAATGAAGACCAGACTTCGCACAACATTCACCCGTTGCCGAAGCTGAACCGCGAGTGGAACAAGTCGCAGCCGCCGGGCACGCCGGCGATCAGCGAAAAATACGACAAGGCGGAGTTCATCCCCGTGAAGTGCAACGTGCATCCGTGGATGCATGGAAACTTCGCTGTGATGAAAAACAGGCACTTTGCAATCACCGTAGACGGCGGCTCTTTCACGCTGGCGAATCTGCCGCCGGGAAAATACACGGTGACCGCGTGGCACGAATCCTACGGCGACCAGTCGCAGGAAGTGACTATCTCCGGCAGCGAGACCAAGACCGTCAACTTCACATTCAAAGCCAAGCCTTATTGAGGCGGGCTTGGCTTTGTTTTTGAGCTGGACCAACCCTTCTTTGCGGTAAGCGAAAAAACCCAAGGCAAGAGTCGCCCATGGGTGGGCATAGGCGAGGAGCTATGGGGAAAATCCTGGCGGTTGTCATTGTAATTATCGGATTGGCGTCCGCCTATCCGATCCTGAAAAATCAGTATCCACTTCCAGAAGACATTTCCACGCACGGTCATCTGATCGATGACCAACTCAACGACACGATGATGGAGGCCGGCATCTCCTTTGTGGGGGCTCAGTTGCTGCTCGCGTATTTCCTGTGGACCTTCAGCGGGCGCAAGCCGGGCAGCCCGCTGAAGGATTTCCCCGGCGGCGCCAAGGTGCTGGTGATCTTCGCGTTTGTGATCGTGGGCACAGAGGTAATCGCGCTGGGCGCATTCGGCCAAAAGGCGTGGGCCAGCGTGTACTTTACTTCGGCGAGAGCGGATTCATTGCAGATCCAGGCGCAAGCGGAGCAGTTTGCGTTTTATTTCCGCTACGCCGGGCCGGATGGAAAATTCGGAATGATTCATCCGGAAAAAATCGACGAGGGTAACCAAAACTATTTTGGGCTGGACCCGGAGAACGACGTGGCGGCGCGTGACGACATCGTGTCCGGCGAGCTGGTGGTGCCGATGAGCAAAGAAATTCACCTGATGCTGCACGGGAAGGACGTGGGGCATTCGTTCTACGTGCGGGAGTTGCGCATCCAGCAGGATTTTGTGCCGGGGCTGGACTTGTCGGTGCATTTCACGGCGACGAAAGTAGGTAAATACGAGATTGTCTGCACGCAGTTGTGCGGATTGGGCCACTACAACATGAAGGCGTACTTGAACGTGATGTCGCAGGTCGATTTTGACGCCTGGCTCAAGCAGCAGTCGCAGTAACGGTTGGGGACCCGGGGAGCAATCCGCGCCCGCTCTCCGGTGCAGGGAATTCGAGCGAGGTGAGGCAATGGCAGAGACGTCAGCAGAACCAGCCCACGTTCACGCACCGCCGGAAGGCTTCATCCGGAAACACGTTTTCAGCCTGGACCACAAAGTCATCGGGAAACAGTACTACGCGCTGGCGCTGCTGGCGGTGTTTACGGGGATGATTTTGTCTTGGCTGATGCGCATCCACCTGGTGTGGCCGAACGCGAAAATTCCTGGGCTGGAGTTGCTGTCGAAGGTAGGCGCGCCCGGCGGCGTGATGACGCCGGAGTATTACTTGTCGCTGCTGACCATGCACGGGACGCTGATGGTGTTCTTCGTGCTGACCAATGCGCCGTTTGCCGCGTTTGGGAATTATTTTCTGCCGATTCAGATTGGCGCGGAGGACATGGCCTTCCCGCGCTTCAACATGATGTCGTTCTGGACAACGTTCGCGGCGTGGGTGGTGTTGATGCTGGCGTTTGTGATTCCTGACGGCCCGCCAATCGCGGGCTGGACGGAATACACACCGCTGAGCGCGATCGGCAAGGACGCCGGGCCGGGAATGGAGTGGGGCGCGAGTTGTTGGGGCATTTCGATCGCGCTGTTCTGCGTGGCGTCTTTGCTGAGTTCGCTGAACTTCATTGCCACGACGCTGGACCTGCGCGCCAAGGGTATGACCCTGATGCGGATGCCGCTGTGCACCTGGGCGTGGTTCATCACGTCGTGCATCGCGCTGCTGGCCTTTGCGGTGCTGCTGCCGGCATGCATTCTGTTGATGCTGGACCGCCATGCGGGAACCAGTTTTTTTATTCCCGCGGGCATCGTAGCCAGTGACCGCTTGCAGCCACATTCGGGCGGCTCGCCGCTGTTGTGGCAACACCTGTTCTGGTTCTTCGGGCACCCCGAGGTGTATATCGCGATTCTGCCGTCGATGGGGATCGTGTCGCACATCCTCATCAATAGCATGCGAAAGCCTCTGTTGAGCGCCAAGGTGGTGATCTACTCGATGATGTCCATCGGGTTCCTCAGCTACATGGTTTGGGGACACCACATGTTCCTGAGCGGGATGAATCCGATGTCCGCACTGGCGTTCTCGTTTCCGACGCTGACCATCACAATTCCGGCGACGATCCTGACGCTGATCTGGCTTGGAAGCTTGTATGGTGCAAACCTGCAGATCAATTCCGCGTCGCTTTTTGCGATTGGGTTTATTTCCATGTTTGTTTCCGGTGGTGTCAGCGGATTCTTCCTGGCGCAGCCTTCGATTGACATCTACTTGCACGCGACGTATTTCGTGGTCGGGCATTTCCATATGGTGATGGGCGTGGCCTCGTTGTTCGGCGTGTTTGCGGGAACGTATTTTTGGTTCCCAAAAATGACCGGGCGCTACATGAGCGAGGGGCTCGGCAAACTGCATTTCTGGATTACGTTCATCGGCGCCTACTGCATTTTCATGCCGTTCCACTACCTGGGTTTGATCGGCAACGTGCGCCGGTATCAGTCGTTTGTGGACGACTTCATGGCACCGTATATCCCGCTGCATAAGTTCATCACGATTGCGGCGCTGATTACCGGCGGAGCGCAATTTATTTTTCTGTTCAACCTGATTTACAGCCGGTTCTGGGGCAAGCCGGCACCGCAAAATCCATGGAACGCAACTTCGCTGGAGTGGTCGATTCCCTCGCCTCCGCCTTGGAACAACTTTGGCGGCCGGCACCCCGTGGTTTACCACGATCCCCATCAGTATGGAGTCAAGGGCGGGGCCGGCGATTTCGTAATGCAGGATTCGCCGGAGGTGATCGCCAGCGGCGATTGAGTTACCGGGGAGCAGCGCTGCTCCGTTTCACACAGCGCTGCTGTTCTGTGAGGTTGGGAGGCTATGGCTTCGACAACGGCAGTAACCGCACAAGCAGAAAAGCTAAGGCAGGCCGCGAGGCGCGGCGGCGTTGCCGCAACAGGCGCGGACCGGGCTTCGCGCAGCGGCATCTGGGTAGCCATGTTTGCCATCACCATGAGCTTCATGGCGTTCACCAGCGCACTATTTGTGCGCGAAGGATCTCTTGACTGGGGGCACCTGGTTCTGCCATCGATCGTTTACTGGAACACGCTGGCGCTGCTGGCGAGCAGTGGCACATTTGAACTTGCGCGGCGGCGTTTGGAACTTGTTGGTGGCGGAAGGGTGCAGAGCGGCGAGCCAGGCATAATCTGGCTGGTGGCGACGCTAGCGCTGGGGATTGCTTTTTGCGTGGGGCAATACTCGGCATGGCAGAATTTGCGGGCGCAGGGAATCTACCTGGCCACGAATCCGAACAGCTCGTTTTTTTACGTGCTCACTTTTATTCATGTGCTGCACGTGGTCGGCGGGATTTCGGCGTTCCTTTATTTGTTGAGCCGGTTGGCGCTGCGTCCCGGTGTGCTGCGCCGGAGCTTCTTCGAGAATACGGCGATCTATTGGCATTTTATGGGCGTTCTTTGGCTTTACCTGCTTTTGCTGTGCCGGACGAGGTTGTAGCCATTGGAGGGAAAACTGTGAGCGAGTCTGAAATGGCGGTGCACGGGCACGGCGCCCTGCTGGAGGAATCGCCGTACGCGATCCCTTCGCGCAAGCTGACGATGTGGTTATTCATTATTTCGGATGCGGTGACGTTCGGGGCGTTCCTGTTTGCGTATGGGTACATTCGGGTGTCGGCGGCGAACTGGGTGCGGCCGTTTGAAACCGGCAGCGTCGTCAACGTGATTCTGATGACCGTTGTGCTGATCACCAGCAGCCTGACGATGCTGGGGGCGGCGGACGCGTCGAAGGACGGCGACAAAGCCAAGGCCATGCGCTTCCTCTATTCGACGATGGCGTTGGGCGCGGTGTTCGCGGCGCTGCACCTGCGGGAATGGTTCGAACTGTTTGGGCGGCACATCACGCTGAGTTCGGGTTTGTTCGGGCAGACCTTTTTTACGATTACCGGATTGCATCTGCTTCATGTTATCAGCGGCGTGATTGCCATGGCCGTGATTGGCGCAAAATACTCAAGCGGCCGGCTGACACCTGGGCATGTGGAAAGCATGGGATTGTACTGGCACTTTGTGGACCTGGTGTGGATGTTCGTGGTGCCGTTGGTGTATCTCACGAATTTCGCGCACTGAGGATTCGCTGGAGGAAAGACGATGAGCGCTGCGGGGGCTTCCGGAAACGTGATTCGCAAATATTTGCCGGTGTACTTCATACTGCTGGCCATCTTCCTGGTGGAGGTGTTTCTCTCTTTCCAGCATTTTGCAACCGGTATGTTGGTGGTGATCCTGCTCCTGCTGGCGGTGTGCAGCGCGACGCTGGGGCTGATGTACTTCATGCATCTGGCCGACGAGCGACGTGGTTTGTTCCTCACCCTGATTCCGGTAACTATTTTTGTGTTGCTGATGATGAACATGTTTTGGTCGGACAGCGTACGCCTGTTGCACATGCGTCCGGGAGCGCAGTAGAGTTGCGCGAGAATGCGAGGTCGGTTTTCGTGAATAGCACATGGAGCAAACTGCTTCGGCTGGCGGCGCTGGCTTGGGCGATCCTGCTTCCGGGCCTTGCGTGGGCACAGGGCTGCGCGTTGTGCTACACGCAAGCCGCCGGGTCGGGCTCGCGGATCATCCAGGCGCTGAAGAGCGGAATCCTGATTCTGATCATTCCTCCGATGCTTATCTGCCTGGGAATCACGTGGATGGCTTACAAGAAGCGCAACGATTTCAATGAGGACGATGCGAGGGAGGAAGACGACCTCAAACCAGGAGCCTGGAAAAATGTCTGAAATGCGAGAGGGTGAGTTGGTGAGCCGGAAGATGCTGGCGATGTTTCTGATCGCTGGATCGTTGGGCGCGATCCTTATGAGCTGGATTGCCTATTCGGCGATGATTGGGTGGGCGCTGTAGGGCGTTCTCTTCTTTTTTCCGCGATTGATCATTTCCTCAGCCCTCGGCGTTTCGGAGCCATACGCTTCGCTCATCCCGGCCAAGCGATACCTACCGCATCCAAGACATTGGCTCACACTTGCGCGGCTGATTGGGGTTGCGCGTGGTGAGTGAGTCGACGGCGTCGCTTTCGGGAGGCTCCGGCAAAGACGCATGCCACCGAATGTGCCCTCCCGCTCACGGAGAATGCCTATTTAGGGAATCGGGCATGTGGTCGGGGCTGGTTCGTCAATCCGGCGCGGTGCGCCATTGGGGACGAGCTGGACTGCAAAACCTGTTGCCACAACGTGGCCGTCGTTCCGAATGAGGTGTTCGTCGTTCCCGCTGTCCACTAATGTTGGACCATTTGTTGTGCCAGGCCCGAAGATTTGCGGTGTACAGTCTGCGTGATACTGCGTTACCTGTCCAGACGTGATGATGATCAGGCTGTGCCCGGGGTGCCTATGCCAGCCTGTGCTCCCGCCTGGCTGCCAGGTGTTGCTCTGCACGTACAAATCTGACGGTCCCTCCGTCTTTTGGAACGATAACCAGGTATCGCCAGGGAATCCGGGCGCAAGCTGTTGAAGCTGGTCCTGTGTGAGGTGGTTGAAGACTTGCAATCCGGCGAAAGTGCGTTTGACGACGGTGATGCCTGTGAATCCGGAAGCCAGAGTCGCTCGGGCAGATTTGGCGTAATAGAGGGCCATGACCGCAATTGCGATAAAGCACAGTGTCGACCACGTAAGTTTCCGTTGCATGTTTGATCAACCTCCGAAGTCTGAG
>Ga0126371_10003460_pt1 | contig 13829 bp, 15 predicted proteins | sample PanSoiMetaPlot_4_FD_110145 | JGI IMG/M metagenome (GOLD analysis project Ga0126371, IMG submission 110145) | Tropical forest soil microbial communities from Panama - MetaG Plot_4 | ecosystem: Environmental > Terrestrial > Soil > Tropical forest > Bulk soil | place: Panama | collected 2016-02-17 | reverse complement strand
GGCTTCAGCCGTTGGCTTTGAGGCTGGCGCGGCATTACAGGAAATTAGAATCACGCAGCCCAGTGGATGGGCTGATGGTGGAGGCGCATTAACTGTTCCTCTTTCAGGGCAACCATCGCGTAAGCCTTGCGCGGCTCGTCGCAGAACTCGACTTCGTAGAGGCCAGGCTTCCAGTTCTCAACGACAGTCCCCACTTGCCCGCGAACCAGCCCCTCTCCAGGAAGATCCTCCAACAGCGCCACGACAGAAAGGATCGTAAAATGGTTCACGCGGTTAGTTCCTATTAGTACATAACAGCTTGTCGGGCGCGGGTCGCCCTCAGAGGCTAGAGTTCGTCAGTTGACCGCTCCCTCGCGGTCGCGGCTCTGTAACTGGTTTCAAATGCAAACGCCCATGGCGAGCCGCGACCGCAAGGGAGCAGTTGGCAGCAGTGAACGTCCGTGCCGGGTAATCCCGCGTTACGAGCCCTCAAACAGCCGTGCGGCCAACACGGGCGGTAATTTCGCATCCAGGATCTTTCCGGCCGCGCTGTCGATGTCATAACGCACGCGGCGGAACTCGATTGCGCGTTGGCCGGGAGAGTAGATTGCATAAGCGGCTCGTGGGTCCAGGTCGCGCGGCTGGCCCACCGAGCCCGGGTTGATCAAATAGTAGTGGTCGGGGCCGATCTCGAGCACCTCGCCTTCGCGCAAGCCACCGGGCGTAAAACGCTTGATTCCTCCGCGGGCAATCAGAAAGCCTCCCTGGAGGTGCGTGTGGCCGAAGAAAGTAAGGCGCGCGTCCAGCTCCTGGCGGAGAGGCGCGACGTCGCCCGGATCGATCAAATATTCGTCTTCATCGAGAGGCGAGCCATGGCACAGATCGAAGCCATCGATTCGCAGCGGCCCTCGCGCCAAGTTGCGCAGGAACGCGGAATTCTCTTTGGTGAGCTCGCCGCGGGTCCACCGGGCCGACGCTTGGGCGGCGTAGTTGTAATCCTCGACGGAATCGTCGTCCACGCAGATGCGGTCGTGATTGCCGCGGATCACCGCCGCGGCGTTGGCCCGCACCCATTCCACCGCGTGATTGGGATCTGCCCCGTATCCCACTACGTCGCCCAGACACAAGATCCGGTCATAGCGCCCCGAGGCATCCCGCAAGACGGCTTCGAGCGCTTCCCAGTTGGCGTGAAGATCGCTCAGGATCAGGTACGGCACAATTTCAACAAAGCGACTTCCGGAGGCGCTCCCAGCCGCGCGGGCAGACCGATGGTGCCAATCCCTCGCGAAACGAAGATGGCTGCATTTTCCTTACGGTACAGACCGTCCACGAAAGGAGTGAAGAACCGCGCGACATTCAGGTCCTGTCCCAGAATCTCGACGCGCACCTGGCCTCCGTGCGTGTGTCCGGCGAGAGTCAGCGGAAATCCTTTCTGCGCGGCGACGGGAAAAACATCGGGGTTATGCGAAAGAAGCACGTTGAAGGCGGCAGGGACGATGAGGCGTTCGGCGCGCCGTAAGTAGGGACGGTGGAAGCGTTGGTAGTCGACGCCTACAAGATTCAGCTCCGCCGCTCCGAAGCGCAACAGCGTCGATTGCTGGCGCAGGAAGTTCATGCCGAGCCGTGCGCCCTCCACCTGTGTGTAATGTTCCGAGCCCGAAATGATCTCATGATTCCCCATGCAGCCGTATACGCCGGACGAGGCGCGCAACCGGGAGAGGATGGAAAGACAATCGTCCAGGGGATCATCTTCGCTGGTGATAAGGTCGCCGGTGACGACCATCAAGTCAGGCCGCGTTTCGTTCGCCATGTCGACCGCCCGCTCCAGGTCGCGAGCGCTCAGAAATGGGCTGAGGTGAATGTCAGTCAACTGGGCGATTCGGACGCCCTCAAGGTCGGGATGCAGGCCTGGAATATGGATGTCCTGCTCCCGCATCGTCAGGCGGAAGCGCTGGACAAACGTTCCGTATCCAATCACGGCTACAGGCGTCGTCAGTACGGCCGTCTTAGCCGAGCGGAGAAACGCCCGGCGCGCGGGATTGTGGCCGGAGCGGGGACGAGGCACCAGAGCCGAGACGGCGTAAGCCGTGATCATCAGGAGCGCGAACAGCGCCCACAGCATCGCCCCGGTATGCACCCAATTCCCCCACCGGTTGGGAAGGAAGTTGGCGACGCGGCGAAAACGGAACATAAAGCCCAGCGTCGCCAAGCCGCCGGAGGCAGCCCAAGCGGCGACGATCCAAGAACGGCGGCGCCAGCTAGCGCCTCCGCTTTCCCGCGCGGCTGGACCGAACAAAAACGCGAGCGCGGCTAAAGATTGCAGAAACCAAAAGATGGCAAGGGCCACCACGTCAGGCAAATAACGGCTGGAAAGCATCGCAGGAAACGCCTTTTTTATCTTATCGGAAGCCGATGGCGAGCTTTAGGCGGAAGAGCTCTAAGCGGATGCTCAGGCGAACTGGAAGAATCCGAACGCGCTCGCGGGACCTCATCACAAGCGCCCCTTGCGGTCGCGGCTCGGAGATGGGCGCGTGCATTTACAGCCGGCTACAGAGCCGCGACCGCGAGGGAGCGGTGAACTGATGAACTCGGGCTGTTGAAACGGAGGGAGGCTGCCGAGCACCTAGTCCACAAACTGGACTTAACTTCGAGGCTCGCCAGCCGCAGGTATGTGCGCGCTAGTTTTTCGGCCGTTTTCGGGGCCGCGGGATTTTCGCCCGCAGTGGGGCTGGCAGGACATCGCCTACTAGCCTGCTGTTAGCCAGCCGCCCAGAGGCAGGCGATGGCTTCATGGCGCGAAAGTAACTGCCGCTACGCCGGAGCTTGCTCGTCCCGGGTGGAGCGACGATTACTGGGAAGCGATTCGGGGGCCGCGAATCGATTACGGCCGCTTTCACCCTGCACAGGTGAGCAGGCCACCTCCGATGGCTCCGCCCGACTGTGCCCCTCCGACTGAAAGCGACCGCGAAGATTCGCGGAAGGAAACGACCCGGCAAACGCTCAGAAACGCGGCGGCTGTGTTTCCGGCATTCGAAGATGCCGCCGCGTCTAGTGCGCTATGCCGCCGCCGCTTCCTTAGGCCGATTCTTACTTCCGGGTGGACGACCACGCCGCTTTAGCGCCGCCATCCAGGCCGGCGGACGGCCGCGCCGCTTCCCGCGACCACGCGCCAACCGTTCCAGGGTCAGAATCGCTTCCTCGATCTGTTCCCGCTCCTGCCGTAAATCCGCCAACATTTTCAAAACGTCCATAGAATTTAAATCTCCCGGCATCGATTGGTCTCCCACTGTGATAGGTTCCGAAAACAGAACGCCACCAACCTCTCTGCTCCGAAGTAGACTGTATAAGCTTATACCGTTTTTATGGGGATTTCAAGAGACTTGTTCTGAAAACAGAACAGAACTTCAGATTCTGCCCCTTCTTCGTCGGGCTCTTCCGCGTGCCGCAAGCCGCGCGCGAGGATCGAGAAACGGTGCAAAATCCAGCCCACTATTCTTTCTGAGATATTAGATAACCGCTAAGTCCAAATATTTCAGCGATAATCGCGTTTGCGGCACTTCAATTGCCCGTTCACCGGGGCTTCGAACGGCTTAGTTCGTCAACTTTACCGAGTGCGGGGTCCGGTCCGATCGAAAATCAATGACGCCATCAGCCCCACCGCGAAAGTGGTGGCGGTTCCGATCAGGACGTACCAGGTAAAGGCGATGGGCGTGGCGAAACGGACGTAAATCATGATGGCAAGGCCGGCGGCCATACCCGCGATGGCGCTGGACTCTCCTACCCTCCGAGTCAGAATCCCTAGGAGAAACACGCCCAAAAGCGACCCGTACAGGACGGAAGCAATGGACAGGCCGGCTTGCAGCACGCCGCCCCAATGCCGCGCCAGCAGCGCCAATACAAAGAGCGTGGCGCCCCAAAAGACGGTCGCGTAGCGGGCGGTGAGCACCCACAATTGCTCGCTCCCGGCGTGCGGCGAGAGCGGCCGCAGAAAATCAACCACCGTGGTGGAAGCCAACGAGTTCAGCGCGGCGGAAAGGTTCGACATTGCCGCCGCCAGGATCGCCGCCATAATCAGACCGGCTGCGCCGGGCGGAAGAAAGCTCCAGACAAACTGCGGGTAGATCGAGTCGGGGACGGAGGGCGCGGACCAATGGCGATCGGAATAGAGGGTGAATAAGCATGCGCCGATTATGAGGAATAGCGTGAACTGCCCGGCGACCACAACCCAGCTTGCGAAAAGCGCCGCCCGGCTTTGGCCTTCGCTGCGTGCCGCCAAAAGCCGCTGGACCATAAGCTGTTCCGTGCCGTGGCTGGCCGTCGTGAGAAAGGTACCTCCCAGGATTCCGGCCCAAAAGCTGTAAGGGCGAGCGAAAAATTCCGAAGCTGGCCCTAATCGGAAATCGAAGACCTGGAATTTTCCAAGCGCTGCGCCTGTCGCTGCGACATGCGCCCATCCGCCGGGAATCTGAGTCAAAATGGCTATAAGACTAAAGACCGCACCGCTGATATAAAGAGCCATCTGTATTACGTCCGTCCAGATCACCGCCGTCATGCCGCCTTCGTATGTGTAGATCAGCGTCAGACATAAGATCACCGCGATCGAGGCGACCTGACCGGTCCCTAGAACGATCGAGATGACGATCGAAATCGCGAATACCCGCACCCCTTCGGCCAGCGCCCGCAAGACCAGAAACGTCGCGGCGGTCAACTTCCGGGCGCGCTCTCCAAAGCGGGAGCGGATCAACTGGTAGGCGGTGAACAGCTCGCCGCGGAAGTAGGCAGGAAGAAACAGCGCCGCGATCACTACTCGCGCCAGCAAGTATCCGAGCACAAGCTGGAGGAACGCAAAGTTACCCTGGAAGGCGAGCGGCGGCGTTCCGATCACCGTCAGCGTGCTGGTCTCGGCCGAGACGATGGAGAGCGCAATGGCCCACCAAGGCGCGGTTTTACCCCCTAGAAAATAGTCCTTCAAAGACTTTTGCGAGGAGCGGAAGCGGACGCCAAACCAGGTGATCCCCGCCAGATACACGCCGATGACCGCCAGGTCCAGCCAACGCATGGATTAAAGCATAGCGCCACAGGAGGCCGCTGCTTCCTCATAAGAACAAAAATCGCCGCCGCGGCCGTAATCGCGTCCGTAAGCGCGGAACTTGAACGCGGCCCGCTCCCTTACCGTCGCGGTTCGTTGCAGAAGTGTTGGCGCTCCACGGCCCATACCGAACCGCGACCGTAAGGGAGCGGACGCGCTACAGACCTTCCGTTGTGGCGCGAGTTTCCGGAAAGCGCCGGCGCGGTATAATGTTTTTGAAAGATGCACCGCTCTGCCAGGCAGGCAGTTGCGGCGTATCTGTTGCCCGGTTGGAATCAGGGTTTCAGTTTAGCCTGACATATGGATCGTAAAATCCGGGTGCTTGTCGCCAAGCCCGGCCTCGACGGACATGATCGCGGCGCGAAGGTGATCGCTCGCGCGCTGCGGGATGCCGGTATGGAGGTCATATATACGGGCTTGCGGCAGACTCCGGAAATGATCGTCAACGCCGCGCTGCAGGAGGACGTTCAGGTGATCGGCCTGTCGATTCTCTCCGGCGCGCACAACGCCATTGTGCCACGTGTAATGGAGTTGCTTAAGCAGAATCACATGGACGACGTGATCGTCCTGGTAGGAGGCATCGTTCCGGATGAGGATGCCGAACAATTAAAGCGCCTGGGGGTGGCGGCGGTATTTCAGCCGGGCGCCTCGCTCGAGGCAATTGTGGAGTTCATCCGGCGCTCGGTCCCACAGATGGCTTGACCGGGCATAAAAAGCGGAGCAGACGACCGATTTCGTCTGCGGCGTGGCCTCTCTCGAAGAGGACGCGCCATGGAGAATGTGAATGCAAGAAAAATTGAACATCGCGGTGTTCGTCGACTACGACAATATCGAGATTGGACTGAAGTCGACGTTGCGGCGCGAGTTTGACGTATCGCTGGCGCTCGACGCATTGAAAGAGCGCGGTGACATCGTCGCAAAATTCGCTTACGCCAACTGGGGCCGCCAGGACGGCGCCACGCGCCAGATGGCGGAAAGCGCGGTGCAAATGGTGCAGCGGATTCCTTCGCCCCGCGGCGACAAGAACGGCGCCGACATCAACCTCGCGTTGGACGCGCTGGAGATGGCCTTTACGCACACTCACGTGAACGCGTTCGCCATCGTGAGCGGCGATAGCGATTTCATCCCCTTGGTGAACAAGCTGAAGGAGTACGGCAAGACGGTTTTCGTGGTGGGCGGCAAGGCGTTTACTTCCACGATTCTCCAGCAGAATTGCCATGAGTTCATCAGTTTCGAATCGCTGCTGTCGGATGCGCCGCAAACGGCGCAGGTTGCGGAGCCTCGTCCGCAGCGCCACCGTGGCGAACGCGCAGAACGCGGAGAACGCGGAGAACGCGGTGAACGCCGGCAGCGCCCGGCGCCGCTCGAGCTCTCGCTGGCCATGCCTCTGGTGGAGCGGGCGCTCCAAGTGCTCGAGCGCCGGGCGGTGCAGCCGCAGCTCGGCTTGCTGAAGTCCACCATGCTCCAGCTTGACCCGGCCTTCAACGAACGCGCCTATGGAGCGTCCAGCTTTTCGGATTTCGTGGAGAAGCTGAAACGGGCCGACCTCGTGGAGGTCAGCGGCCAGGGCGGCCGGTACGTGATCGAGCGCAAAGGCGCCGCGCAGCCGGAACATCCCGCGCTCAAACCCGAAGATCTGCTGCCTCCGCTGCGGGACGTTTTGGAGAACCACCGTCTGGAGCTGGAAAATGGCTGCCCCGTGGATGATCTGGCGGGTTGGTTCAAATCTGAACAGCCGCGGTACGAGATCAGCGGCTACGGCTTTCAGGAGTTCAACGAGTTCCTGAACTACGCGCAAGACAAGCTGGTGGTGCGCATGGAACCGCATGAGGAGATGGGCATCATGATGGTCCACCTTGGCGCGGAATTCTATCCGCCGGCTGAGCCTCCGGCTCCGGTAGCGGAAGTCCCGGCCGAAGTCGAAGAGGAATACGAACCTCAGCCCTATGTGGAAGGCCAGCCCACCATTTTCGAGCCCAATCCGCCACCGCCCAAGGCGAAGAAGGCGCCGGTGCGCAAGCGCACGGCCAAGGCTCCCGGCGCTGGCGCGGGGCGCCGTCCCCGCCGCAAGAAACCGGAAGTCCGCTAGGACAAGACATGGCGATCGAGCGCGTCTTCCCGCAAGGAGCGCCCAGCCCGCGGGGAGCTTACTCTCCCGCAGTGCGCGCGGGCGACTTCATCTATGTCAGCGGCCAGGGCCCGATTGACCCGGCGACGGACAAGCTTTCGCCCGGCGATATCCAGCATCAAACGACGCTAACGCTCTCGAATGTCCGCAGAATCTTGGAAGCCTGCGGGGCGACACTCAACGATGTCGTGAAATGCTCGGTGTTTTTGCGAGACGCGAGCGAATTTCATCAGATGAACGAAATCTACGCGCAGTTCTTTGGCGATCATCGCCCGGCGCGCACTACCGTGGAAGCGAAATTCCACAGCGCGGAGATGAAAGTCGAGATCGACTGCGTGGCGTACAAACCGCGGGCTTAGTTGACCGCTCCCTGCGGTCGCGGCTCTGTAAACGGCTGTAAATGCAAGCGTCCATTCTGAGCCGCGACCGCCAGGGAGCGGTTCGGCGGTTATCGAAAATCGCGGCCAAACACCGTGATTGAGAAGCGCCCGCGCTTCACGCCCTTGGTGGCATTCAGCGAGTTCGCGAGCTTCTGAACCAACGACGATTTTCCGCGAGCCAGGCTCACCTCCAGGCAGTTATCAGGATCGAGATGAACGACGCTCGACATGATCGCCGCGTAGTATTGGCGCTCCGCAATCGCCCCTCCATAGCCTCCGGTCTGAAGAACAATCCAAAGCAGGAATAACCTCGTATACCTTTTGCAGATCGGTGCTATCTCGCTCGATAGCACATTCCGCACACTCGTAGCACCCACAAGGTTCTCGATCGTGGCCGGCGTCATCACAGCTTCATCTCTTTTTAGGAGGTTCGGTGGCCGCAACCGAAACTTTCGGATGTCTTCGGCGACTCCCAACGGTCGCTGTAATCGTGCTTTTGGCAAGTACCGTATTCGCTCAAACGACCGTCTCGGGACGTGTCACAGATCCGCAGGGGAAATTTGTCATCGGCGCGACCGTGAAGCTCCTCGTAGGCGAATCGACCATCATAGATGTACAGACGGGTGATGGCGGCCAGTTCTCCATCAGCCGAATGTCGGCCGGTGACTATCAACTTGTGGCGTCGGCTCCCGGCTTTGCGCCAGTGAAGAAGAGCGCATCGCTTCTCGGTGCAGGATCCGTCACGATCGACCTTCAGTTCGAAAAAATGGAATCGCAATCCCAGAGCGTTGTAATCACCGCGAAGTCGGTCGAGCCCACGGTTGATCTTCGCAACGCCGAGGCGTTCAATCGGACGCTATTCACTCGCGACGACCAGGTGTTTCAGCAACTCGACGCCGGGATCAACGCGGGTCAGCACGAGGGTGGCGGCAAGTCGCTCGAGATTCGCCGGTTTGGCTTCAATCTCGACCATGGCGGCGTGAATGGCGGGCTGAAGGTGCTGGTGGATGGTGTCCAACAGAATCAGGGGTCTCAGGGGCATGGTCAGGGGTATCTCGGGTCGCTCAAGGCCCTCAGCCCAGAGCTAATTCAGGACGTTACGATCATCAATGGGCCGTTTAGCGCGGAATACGGAGACTTCAGTGGGTTAGGGGTGGTCCACATCCGCCAAAAAGAATCGTTGCCAGACGAGTTCATGGCCCGCTTGGAAGGTGGGAGTTTTGGCACGGGTCGCGGATTCCTGGCGTACAGTCCGGACGTGCAGAAAGTCGATGCCTACATTGCGTACGAGGGTTCCTACACAGACGGGCCATTTATCAATCCAGGGCAATATCGACGGGACAACGTGAATGCGAACTACACACGTTCTCTCGAGGATACCCAGAAACTTGGGTTTAGGTTTATCTTCGGAAGAAACGATTTCTATTCCTCCGGTCAGATCCCGCTCGATCTCGTGGCGACTGGCGTCCTTGACCGTTTCGATTATGTCGATCCCACCGACGGCGGCCGCGTAAAGCTAGGGACGTTCTCCAGTTACTACAGCGAATCCTTTGCGAACGGCGACACCCTAAAAGTAGACGGCTTCATCGGAAGGTCTCTGTTCGATCTGTACTCGAATTTCACCTATTTCCTCAACGACCCAGTACATTCCGATGCATTCCAACAGCACGATTCGCGGCTTCAGCAGGCCATGAACTTGCAGTACGCACACACGCACAAGATTGGCGGCGCGGTAACGTTCTTCGCCTCTGGCGTCAATTTCCACGATAACCAGATCAACGTGGGTCTCTATCCTCGCGAGGGCCGCGTGCCGACTGGAGTGACAACTCGCGCAAATGATCACGTGACTAATGAAGCCGGATATGCGCAGGAGATGTTGAGTTTCTGGAATAGGCGACTGATCCTGGGTGGTGGACTCCGCTACGACGAGTTTCGCTATAACGTTGACGACCGCGTTAACCCCGACGCTGGCGGGCTCCAGTATGGGGGCAGATGGCAAGGCAAAGGGAGCGCTGCATTCACGCCAGTGAAGAACGTACCGTTTACTCTGCACGCCAACTACGGCAGGGGGATCAATAGTATAGATGCACGGGGCGTCGTCCAACGCCCCGACCAACCGCGATTGGCTACGACCGACTTCTATCAATTCAGCGCCTCGTCAAACCGCAGCCGCTTCGGCCTGAGCGTGGACGCATTTTTGATCGATCACTCGAACGAGCAGGTCTACATTCCCGACGATGGCAGTTTCGAATTCAAGGGACCGAGTCGCGCCTACGGGTACGAAGCAAAAGCTTCGGTGCAACTCACTCGTCACCTCTCGCTCAATGGCGGAATGACGAAGATCGCCAACGCATTCTTCAAAGGAGGAGACCACCGCGTTTACGTCGACAGCGCTCCGCACTTTGTCGCAAACGCGGCCTTAACACTCGCGGCCTGGCACGGCTGGAGCGGATCGTTCCGGATGCGGGCGATCAACCATTACCGCTTGGACGGCGATGATCCTTCCATTGTTGCTTCGGGCCACACCGTGTTTGATGTAGGCGTGGCAAAGCAGGTCAGCCGAAGCTTGGAACTCAACCTGAGCCTCGACAATCTGACGAACCGGGACTACTACGAAACCCAAAACTATTTTGTGTCGCGGGTGACGCCGGATGCACCGATCGTCGCGCGAATCCATGGAACGCCTGGATACCCGCTTACGGCGATTACCGGAATCACCATGCGCTTCGGTGGTAAGTAGAAAGAAGGCCAGGCATCGTCTGGCTTCGCCGGTGACGAATCTCGGTGATTGCCGGTAAGCAGCCATCCCACGCTGATTGATCGTTGATCTTGGACACGCTGGAACAGCTTCCGTTCCATTGGGCCCGACTTCGGAGCGCTGCTGTATGACCTGACCAGTTAGACGACCATGCCCAGCCACTTCACCGGAAATCTCGCAGCGAGGGAATTGGCCAGCCGCTCGTCCCCTGTGATCATTTCAGCGTCGTAGAGAGTGGCCAGAGCGACATACAAGCTGTCGTAGACGGTCCGCCTCTCTGTCAGTGCGATCGCTATAGCATCTTCCAGTAGTTCCCCGTCAGCGATAGTGCGTAAGTCCCGATCAATGATCTGCCTTGTGGCGGCAATGGCGGACTCCGGTAGCCAACGGCCAAGCCGCGCCGCCTTCCAAAAGACATTGCCAAGTTCAGCCCAAAACACGCTGGGCACAATGAAGTCCAATTGGCTATGTCCGTATTGTTGGAGAAGGCTGAATGCTTCGTCAACCAGCGGTTCATTCGCCCTCGGCAAAAACCACTTAGCCGCGATGCTCGCGTCCGGAACGATCAGCCTCAACGCCCGCGATCCTCGCGCAGCATCTCTTCCGTGGAGGGAAATGACTTCGCCGAAACCGGCTTGCGCGCGCTCATCCGCAGCGCCTTCTGAAGAAACTGCCGCCGGCGCGCGAGTTCCGCGGGGGTAGGCACAGATCTTTCGAGGATGGCGATGACTTCCTGAGCAATGGATTTGCGGCCCGAGCGGGCGCGCACCCGAAGCTGTTGATAGAGGTCATCGGGAACATTTTCGACATAAAGTGTCGCCATAGGGATGTCCTAGGAGAATGCTAGCACATTCTTCATCCGTCCTTTTGATCGCGGTTGTGGCCGAATTCAGGCCTCATCTCAAGGATGAAAATATTGACGCAGCACCACCCACGCGTGGCGCATCTACTTAAAAGCGCTGATATGTTTACAAAAGGGGCGCGGTCGTACCTCGCGCGACCGCGGCGCGGAGACTAGAAATTATTGTAAAACTTCGACTAGCGCTAGTAGCTTGCTTATCGGCCGCGACGGCCGCCGGACAATTCGACGGGTCACTCGGCATGGGCATTTCGGCGCCGGGAGCGGATGTCGGAACTCGCGGCGGCGATCCTGTGGATCTGCGATTTTACGCCGGCGTGTCCGCAACTTACGACAATGGATTGCAGCCTTTCGCCGTCGATACCAAAGGGAATCTGGTGGTGGCCAAGGGACTGTACGGAGAAGAGGCATCGCTAGGCGCTTACGGCGTTCATTCATGGGAGCACGCCCGGCTGGGCCTGGACTACAGGGGGGGGGTCCGGCGCTCCTCGAGCAGGAACTCCCTGAGCGGAACCGACCAGCGGCTGGCGCTGGACTACAGGGTCCAAACCTCGAAGCGGCTCTCGTTCCAGATGAAAGGCACGGGCGGGATATTTTCCCAAGGCCTGGGAGCCTTGGGCGGTTACACCATCCCCAGCTACGGGGTCGTCGATCAGCCTGCGGTGCTGCTCTCGACGATCGCGTGTATCTTGGCGAAGGCGGCGCCAGCGTTACTTATTTGCTGTCGGCGCACACCTCGGTCACTGCCGGAGGCGAGGGATTCACAGCACGTTATAAGTCCGCGGGCCTTGTGGGTATGAATGGTTATTCGGTGCGCGGATCGCTAAACCGTCGCGTTTCGCGCCACTCCAACGCGGGCGTTTTGTATGAGCACCTGCACTTCGATTACTCCCACGCATTTGGACAATCCGACATCAATACTTGTGAAGGCGTTTTCGAATCGCAGTTGTCGCGCCGTTGGACGCTGTCACTCCAGGCCGGCGCCTTCCAGATCCAAACGCAAGGCTTGCAGCACGTGCCGGTGGATCCGGTCATCACAGCATTACTGGGCGTCACCACGACCACGGCGACCTACAACGCGCAACGCGTCTTCCCCTCCGGCGAGGTGGATTTCGCGATAGTTCCGGAGAGCGACTTTGACTGTGAGCTATGTCCGGTTAGTGGCGCCCGGCAACGGTGTCTATCTGGCGTCCCGCCAAGATAGCGCCTGGCGTCGTTCAATTACGCCAGCACGCGAAAGCTAACCTTCTTTTTGTCGGGAGGCGCCTTCTCCTATAAAAGCGTTGGCCAGAGCCTGCAAAGCTATACTCAGGCGAGCGGCGCGGGACTAACCTACGCGATCCTTCGCACGCTGTACTTGAACGCGCGTTACGATCTCCGCCACCAGGACATTTCGTCGCTCGTTTACAACCGGACTAGCTATCGAGCGACCCTCGGCCTTACGTGGAGCCCAGGGCTATACCCTCTGAGGTTGCGGTAGCGGGCGACTAGGGGTTCGCACCAGAGCAGGCGTCGAGACGAGTCTCGACGAGGCAGACACGAGTGTCTGCGCCACCCAGCCCGACACATCTCCGCCCAGCTGGCCCTCGCTCAAATACGGCGGTATTTTCGGTTGTACAAGGAGCTGGCAAGTTGTCTCTCCTTGACGACACGGGGAGGCCAGACTCCAAAAGACTGACGATACACGCTCATGCTGCTGTCATTGGAGAATCTCTTTTGGACGCGCTACGAGGGCTACCTCTGGAATCCCCTGATCGCAGCGCTGGTAGCTTTGGCGGCGTATGCCGCTGTCCGAATGCGGTGGATTCGTCCCACCAGCGTCATTGCGTGCGCTGCGAATTCAGGCCGTGCAAGAGCGATCGCCGTGCTCGCAGCGATGCTGCTGCCGGTGGGTTTTCGGTTAGCCTTTCTCCCTTGGGCCGGTGTACCGCAGCCGCATTTCGCCGATGAATACGGTCACTTGCTGGTGGCCGACACGCTGGCTCACGGCCGGCTGGCGAATCCGCCCCATCCACTCTGGCGTCATCTGGATACCTTCTATGTTTTGCAACATCCTGCTTATGCGGCCCAGTATCCACTGGGACAAGGCATAATGCTGGCCACCGGAAAGGTGTTAGCTGGAAATCCATGGGTTGGTGTGCTGCTTGTCACCGCGCTGATGGGTAGCGCCACTTGTTGGGCGCTATTCGACATCCTGCCTTTGCGTTGGGCGGCGCTGGCAGCGCTATTGGCTGGGTTTGCGTACGGATTGCATTGGATCAACTCCTATTCGTATTGGGAGGGCAGTTCTGTGCATTCGGAGGCGCGTTACTGTTCGGCGCACTGGTCCGTCTTTGGAGAACGCGCGCTGGGGCGTCTCCTTCGAAGTTGCTGGAGACGGTTGCGGCGTTGGGTTGGTGCATCATATGGGTCCTACGTCCCTTGAGTCGGTCGTTCCGTTACTTTTGTTTTGGTCTGTGCTTGCATTTCTCGCGCTCCGGGGTCCTTGGCCCTGGAAACGTGGCTGGCGCCGTTAGCGATTGTCATCGCTCTCCAAGCATGTGTTGGAGTGCTGACTGCATTTGAAAATCGGGTTTGGGCGGCTTGGGCGATCATCGTCATAGTCATTAGCAGCAGCCTGCTCTACCCAGTCCTTT
>Ga0126371_10003459_pt1 | contig 13834 bp, 15 predicted proteins | sample PanSoiMetaPlot_4_FD_110145 | JGI IMG/M metagenome (GOLD analysis project Ga0126371, IMG submission 110145) | Tropical forest soil microbial communities from Panama - MetaG Plot_4 | ecosystem: Environmental > Terrestrial > Soil > Tropical forest > Bulk soil | place: Panama | collected 2016-02-17 | reverse complement strand
CCCCTTGCCGAGTTCAAACGCATTCACATGAAGTGAGGTTCGAGCAGTCAAGCGACGGGAAGAAGACTTAAAAGAAAAATGTAAACTTTTTGTAAAAAAACTGATTGCAATTAGCTACGGCCAGCGATAGTATCCCCACCGTTTGTGGGGACGTACCGCCAAAACTTCGAGGAGCAGGTGACTCGAGAGGCCGTGGAATGGGCCTGAGACGCCGAGGGCGCAAGGTGGAGTAGAGACATCGCTTTGCGCAAAGCGGGTAATAGGCAGGGGGATTTTTCCCTGCTTCTCAACTCACTCGAAGGGTGAACCCTTATGAACGCACTGTCAAAGCGGTTGTTCCTGAATACTCTTATCGCAGTGACTGTCGCCCTGCCTTCGTTGGCGCAGGAAGCTCATGTAGGAGACCTTACCGGCCACGCTGCCTCCGGCAAGAAGCTCTATCGCCGCTTCTGCATTGGCTGCCATGGTCCTCTCGGAGACGGAAACGGCGACAACGCGCCGTGGATTGATCCCAAGCCGCGCGATTTCACCGCGGCAACGTTCAAGTGCCGTTCGACACCGACCGGAGCCCTGCCCACGGACCAGGATCTCTACAACTCGGTTGGTCGAGGCTTCTACAACTCCAACATGCCCCACTGGGACGCGTTGACCGACCAGATGCGGATCGATCTCGTCGCCTACATTAAAACCTTCTCGCCCCGCTGGAAGACAGAAAAGCCCGGTGACCCGATCAATATCCCGGCTGAGCCGGCCGTCACCATGCAGAGCATCACGCACGGCGCTGAACTCTTTCAGAAGATGGAATGCTGGAAGTGTCACGGCCAGCAGGGCCGCGGAGACGGCCCGTCCGCTGCAACCTTAACCGACAGCAAAGACCAGCCGATCCGGCCTTACAACTTCGCGGCCGGTGGCGATGATTCCCGCTTCAAGTGCGGTCTCACCAATCAGGACGTTTACCGCATTTTCATGACGGGTGTGGACGGAACGCCAATGCCGTCGTTCGCCGATGTCATTCAACCGAACGATGCTTGGGATCTGGTCCACTTCCTGCGCACACTTCAAACCAATCGTCACAGCAAAGAGAATGACGTGCTGAAAGCAGCCGGGGGAAAGATTCCAGTCAAAGCCGCAGACGCTCCCTCGGGTTCCGGCGGCCAGTAGTCATTTCAGGGAAGCTTAGGAGGGAGTCAATCGGATGCGTACGAAGCAGCTGTTCATAGTAGCCATCGCGCTCATGGTTTCTCCGGCGTTGCTGTTCGGTGCGGGCACGATCAGCGGAAAAGTGACTTACGCCGGCACTCCGGCCAAGCAGAAAACCATCGACATGTCGAAGGAGCCGACCTGCGCTAAGCAGCACACCACTCCGGTAACGACCGAGACGGTAGTTACGGGACCTAACAACGCATTAGAGAATGTCGTCGTCTACATCTCGGCCGGAGCACCGGATGAGTCCAGCGCTTCCACCCAGGCCGTCACCTTCACGCAAAAAGGCTGTCAATATCTCCCCCACGTGCTTGCGATGAAAGCAGGGCAGGAGTTGAAGGTTGTGAACGACGATCAGACGTCGCACAACATTCATCCTTTGGCCAAAGTGAATCGTGAGTGGAACAAGTCCCAGCCGCCCGGCACTCCTCCTCTCAGCGAGAAGTTTGATAAGGAAGAGTTCATTTCGGTGAAGTGCAATGTGCATCCCTGGATGCATGGCTACTTCGCGGTCCTTAAAACCTCGCACTATTCCGTCTCCAGCGAGAACGGCGCGTTCAGTCTGCCTAATCTTCCGCCCGGCAAGTACACGATTACCGCCTGGCAGGAGGACTACGGCACACAGACCCAGGATGTGACCATCACTGGCAGCGAAACCAAAACAGTCGACTTCACCTTCAAGGCCAAGCCGTACTGATTCCATTGCCGGCGGCCGGAACTCCTCCGGCCGTCCTTCCTAAAAATCCGGTCGATCCGGAAAGAGTGCGAGGCAGAATGGGCAAGCTATTCGCAATAGTTATAACGGTGATTGCATTGGCATGTGCAGTCCCGATCATCACTCACCACTGGTTCTGGTCCGATATCTCTTTTGCGCCTCCCGAAGACATCTCCACGCACGGACACGCGATCGACGACCAGATGTCCGACACCATGGTCGAGGCGGGGCTCTCGTTCCTCGCCGCTCAAATTCTCCTGGGGATCTTTGTCTGGAAGTCCGCCGACCGCAAAAAGGATGCCGAAATAAAGACATTTCCCGGCGGTGCCCAGCTTATGGTCATCGCCGCGCTCGTTCTTGTCGGCACCGAAATCCTTGCTCTCGGCGTCCTCGGACAGAAAGCCTGGGCGAACGTCTACTTTAAGCCTGCGGCTCCTGACGCCCTGCAAATTCAGGCGCAAGCTGGACAGTTTGCTTTCTATTTCCGCTATCCCGGAGCCGACGGAAAGTTCGGAGCCACGCATCCCGACAAGATCGATGAAGGCAACTCCAACTTCTTCGGCCTTGATCCCGCCAATGACGTGGAGTCGCGCGACGACATCGTCACCGGCGAACTCGCCATCCCCGTCGATCGCGAAGTTCATTTGATGATGCACGCGAAGGATGTCGGCCATTCTTTCTACGTGCGCGAACTCCGGATTCAACAGGACTTCGTGCCGGGCTTGGATCTTGCGGTTCACTTCACCGCCACCAAGGTCGGCAAATACGAAATCGTATGCACGCAACTCTGTGGTCTAGGCCACTACAACATGAAGGCCTATCTGAACGTTTTGTCCCAGGCAGACTTCGACGCCTGGATGAAGCAGAAAGCGTCGGAACAATAGACGCGGTTTCACCCGCTCCTCATTTTGAGTTCGAGCGGCGAGCGCCAACTTCCCAGGGGTGAGCAAATGAGCGAGACCGCGGTCTCCACAGTTCAGCAGCACGCGCCACCAAGCAGCTTCATTCGGAAACACATCTTCAGTCTTGACCACAAGGTGATCGGCAAGCAGTACTATGCGCTGGCCCTCGTCGCCGTCTTTATGGGAATGGTGCTCTCTTGGTTGATGCGGATTCACCTCGTCTGGCCGAACGCGCCGATTCCAGGACTTCAGTTCTTGTCGAAGGCTGGCGCCCCTGGCGGTGTCATGACGCCCGAGTACTACTTGTCTCTGCTGACGATGCACGGCACGCTGATGGTCTTCTTCGTCCTCACGAACGCACCATTTGCTGCCTTCGGCAACTACTTCCTGCCCATCCAGATCGGCGCGGAGGACATGGCCTTCCCGCGCTTCAACATGATGTCGTTCTGGACGACCTTTCTTGCGTTCTGCATTCTGGTCACGGCGTTCTTCGTTCCCGATGGCCCGCCGATCTCTGGTTGGACCGCCTATGCCACACTCAGCGCTGTTGGCCCCGACTCTGGCCCCGGCGAAGGACTTGGGCAGACCCTCTGGGGACTCTCAATCTTCGTCTTCTGCATTGCTTCGCTACTGGGCTCGTTGAACTTCATCGCAACAACTCTCGACCTCCGTACCAAAGGCATGACCCTCGCGCGCATGCCAATCTGCACATGGGCCTGGTTCATCACCTCGTGCATCGCGCTGCTCGCCTTCGCAGTGCTGATGCCTGCCTGCCTCTTGCTGATTCTCGATCGTGTTGCGGGTACGAGCTTCTTCATTCCCGCGGGCTTGGTCATCAGTGACCACCTGCAACCGCATTCGGGCGGATCGCCGTTACTCTGGCAGCATCTGTTCTGGTTCTTCGGCCACCCCGAGGTCTACATCGCGATTCTGCCGGCAATGGGAATCGTCTCCCACATTCTCATCAACAGCATGCGGCGCCCGCTGCTCAGCCACAAAGTCATCATCTATTGCATGATGGCCATCGGCTTCCTCAGCTACATGGTCTGGGGACATCACATGTTCGTCAGCGGCATGAATCCGTTCTCGTCGCTGGTGTTCTCGTTTCCAACACTCATGATCACCATCCCCGCCACGATCATGACGCTGATCTGGCTCGGTAGCCTGTATGGCTCGCGACTGAGAATCAGTGCTGCATCGTTGTTTGCTCTGGGATTTCTCTCAATGTTCGTCAGCGGAGGTGTGAGTGGCTTTTTCCTGGCGCAACCCTCGATTGATATCTACTTGCACGCGACTTACTTCGTCGTCGGCCACTTCCACATGGTCATGGGAGTTGCTGCCATCTTTGGCATCTTCGCAGGAACCTACTTCTGGTTCCCCAAGATGACCGGGCACATGATGAGCGAGTCTCTCGGCAAGCTGCATTTCTGGCTCACGTTCATCGGCACCTACTGCATCTTCATGCCATTCCACTATCTCGGATTGGCAGGGAACGTTCGTCGCTACTCGGCTTTCGTCGACGACTTCCTCGTGCCGCTGATTCCAGTACATCGCTTTATCACTTTTGCCGCGCTCTTCACTGGCGCCGTTCAACTTATCTTCCTCTACAACCTGATTCACAGCCGTTTCCGCGGCGCTCCCGCGCCTGCGAACCCATGGGAGTGTACGTCGCTGGAGTGGACGATGCCATCGCCTCCTCCATTCGATAACTTTGGAGGCAAACACCCCGTCGTCTACCACGACCCGTATCAGTACGGAGTAAAAAGCTCAACCGGCGATTACCTGATGCAAGATTCGCCAGAACAAGCGCAAACTTGAAGAACCGATAGCCGGGAACTGAAGGATTTAGAAATGGCTACTGTCGTTCAACCACCCGAGCACAAACACGAAGATCCATCTCCGGCCCAGCAACACACCGGTGGTGGAGGATTCGGCAGTTTTGTTCCGACCGGTGGACCATTAAAAACTCTGGGCGATCCGTCGCAGGAAGCGACGCGCACTGGGATCTGGGTGGGCCTCGCGGCGATTACCATGTCGTTCGCTGCGTTCACTAGCGCACTTCTGGTGCGGCAAACGACCGGCAGCGACTGGCGCCACCTCACAGTTCCGCCCATCGTCTTCGCCAACACGATCGTCTTGCTGGCGAGCAGCGTCACGCTGGAAATTGCGCGTCGACGCCTTGCCGCATACGCGCGTCATGAAAGCGCTGATCGCGCAGCCCCGTTGCGTTGGCTTATCACGACGTTGCTTCTCGGTCTGCTTTTCGTGGCCGGTCAGTACGCAGCCTGGGCGAAGTTGCGAGCCGAAGGTTTATACCTTGCCAGCAATCCGAACAGCTCTTTCTTCTATGTGCTGACTGCGGTTCACGCGTTGCACGTGCTTGGCGGCCTCGGGGGCTTGTTGCGGGTTGTCGCAAAGTTACGGAATCCCGTTTTCAGCCTCCGAAAAAGCACGATGGATGCCACGTCGTATTACTGGCACTTTATGGGTATTCTGTGGCTCTACGTCTTGTTTGTGATGTGGATCAAACTTTAATGCATTGCCGACTTCAGGAGGGTTTGTGAGCGACACCCACGCGACCATGGGACATGTAGGCGGAATGCTCGAAGCATCTCCGTTTTCGATCCCGTCTAAAAAACTGGTGATGTGGCTGTTCATCATTTCCGACGCGGTGACGTTCGGAGCGTGTTTATTCGCCTATGGCTTTCTCAAGAATGCCAGCCCCGATTGGCCCGAACCCTTTAAGTTTTCACCCAGCATTCTGAACGTCATGCTGATGACTTTCATCCTGGTCAGCAGCAGCCTCACCATGATCATCGCGGCCCGTGCCGCAAAGGGCGGCGACAAATCCACCGCCATCCGCTGGACCTTTATTACGGTCGCTGGCGGCATCGTGTTCGCCCTGCTCCATATCCGCGAATGGTTCGGCCTCATCGGTGAAGGTGTCCGCCTCTTTCAGAACCCGTGGGGTTCGCCCATGTTCGGTGCCACGTTCTTCGCGATCACAGGTCTCCATCTGACGCACGTGATTGGTGGCGTCATCGCCCTGACCGTTGTGGCGCTAGGTTATAAGCGTGGCCGCTACAATGCCGACGATATCGAGATCTGGTCCTTGTACTGGCACTTCATCGACCTGGTTTGGATGTTCGTGGTCCCGATGGTCTATCTTCTCAACGTTGCTCGTTAACGTGAAAGCGCGGACAAAGATGCGCACCAAGAAAGGTGAATTTGATGAACACGACCGATAAAACGAGCAGCCTTACCACCGACATCATCGTCTATATCTGCATTCTCGCTTTGTGTGGAGTGCAGATCGTGCTGGCCTACCAGCACGCCGAAGGCACCCAATTGCTGGTCCGGATGCTCGCGGTTGCAGTCATTCAGGCGGCCCTTGGGGTCACCTACTTCATGCATCTTCGGGAGGAGCAGAGAAGTCTGCGGCTGGCGCTCATCCCGGCGACCATTTTTGTGTTGCTCATGATGAACATGATCTGGTCTGATAGTTTCCGCTTGGAACACATGAGGCCGCTCATCAAGTGAGCCGCCGAGGACATCGTATGCGCGATCTGTTCTCGCGCCCATTAAAACACTTCGGACTTCCGATAGCTCTCCTGCTTCTGAGCGGAGCCTGTTCCGCGCAAAGTTGTGCCTTGTGCTATACGCAGGCCGCGTCCTCCGGTAAGCGCATGATTCAGGGGCTGAAAAGCGGCATCCTGGTACTGGTCGTTCCTCCTATGTTCATGTCCGTTGGAATCACCGTTTTGGCATACAGAAAACGTAACCAGTCCGGACGCAAACCCAGTTCCAAGCTCTTGAATAATGGTTGGTGAACGCGCCCTTCGCCCGTCCCGCCTGGGTTACGGCCGTTCACGTAATCACCCCTGCTATTACGGGTGTCACAGAATCCACACCGATGCGCCATCGCCTTTGCGCCGCAAACAGGCTAAAATGTCTGCCGCAAAGCGGGTCGACGAGGAGAGTTTGCGATGCAATCAAGCCGCTGGACTTCGATTTGGCGAAAAATCGCCCAAGTTCTTTTTATCGGATGCCTGGTTTCCGGGTTGGGCGCACAAGTCAGCCAAAAGCAAATTAGATACGGTTTCCCCGACGACTGGACTCACCATCGGATAAGGTTCAACACCGCAGCCCTGCGTCAACACCCCGAGATCGCCGCCCGCGAGCCACGCGCAGCCCTGCAGTTGTATCGCGAAACAATGAATGCGTTTCGTGGGAATTTGGCTCCTCTAGCCAGCACCAATCTCTCGCCTTCCACTCCCCATCCGGATTGGAGCGTCGCCTTTAGCGCAGGCGGTGGCCCGAAGGTCGCGCCCGACATGTTCCCGGCCAAATGGAACTCTGATCCCCGGGTTGCTCCAAACTGTAATACGGACTACGTACTCTTCGGCCTCAACACTGCCGGCACAACGGGTGGGCAGGCGAACATGGTCGCCTTTAATAACCTTTACAGCGGAGCCACCGGGACCCCTCTGTGCAGCGGCGGGCAGCCCAAGATCCTGTTTGCCTATAACGTGACGTCCGACCCGAGTGGCACTGGGAAGATTGTTACGTCCCCCGTGCTGTCACTGGATGGTACGAAGGTCGCGTTCATCGAAACAGTAACCACCACCGGCAACCACAACACCATCTTCCATGTCCTGAACATTCCTGCGACTCCCACCGGCCAAACGTTCCCGGTCAGCACCGGTGCGCGCGTGCCGCCCCTGGGCGCAATGTCGTCACTCTCGGTCGGCGCTCAAACCGATTCGCGATCCTCGCCCTGGGTCGACTATCCTTCCGACACCGCATATTTCGCAACGGACAATGGCAGGCTATGGGCGGTACACCCGGTGTTCGGTGCCGGTACGCCAGTCGTGGTTTCCGGTTTCCCGGTCGTCGTTCATCAGGGCACTGGATCCTCGATGACAGGTCCCACCCTTGACGTTACTGGAATTCTTTATATGGGAGCTGCGAACGGTGTTCTCTATTCCGTGAATCTCAATAACACCCCTCCTACAATTGGCAGCTTGCTCGTTGGAGGCGGCGCGACCAACGGCGGAATCCTTGATGCGCCCCTGCTGGACTCAGTCGGCGGCAGCGTATTCGCAACTTCGTCGAATAACGGCACAAGTGCAGTTGTCGTACAGGCCAATACCAGTCTGTCGGTATCGCACTCGGTCCCCATTGGCCTGGGAAGCAGTGGCGGCGCGACCGTCAATATCTACGACGGGGACTTCGACAACAACTTCACGACACCTGGTTCGGGCCACCTTCTGGTCTGCGGAACTGGCACTGCAGACACTACTCCTCACCGATATCTGTTGCCATTCGACAGCAGCGGCAACTTGGGGCCCGATCCGGGCCACGTTCAATTGTCGACGAACACAGGGGCTCGCTGCGGGCCCGTTACAGAATTTTTCAACACAAACCTCGGCACAGACTTTCTCTTCTGGAGCGTGACCCAAAGCTGCCTGAGTGGCGTCAACGGATGCGTCATGTCGCTGGTCAACGGAGCGACGGGGCTGACTTCAGCCAGGCAGGCCGGTGGTGCCAGCGGCATCATCGTCGATAACAACAGTCTGGCAGGACAAGCATCCAGCATCTACTTCTCGACCGAAGGTGGGACGCAAAACGCAGTCAAGTTAACGCAACAAAATCTCAACTGAGTTCATCATCACGAAACCAACCCTGGTGAATCGCTCGTTAGCAGGGATCTTGCGAAAATCTGTGTCCTTGAAAGTCGGAACACGTGCTAACGGGCCCACCAGATTGTTTTGCGACGACCCTTATATCCTCTAAAAACTGCTTGGCGCCCACTTCAATTTCCAGACGTCGTTTCCTGAAGATCGCGGCTGCTACGGGCGCGCTTGCCGTTGGCGCGGACGCATTGTTGCTCGAGCCCAATCATCCCGTCGTAACGCGCGTTGAGATTCCGCTCCTTCGCCTTCCGCGCGAATTCGACGGCTTCACGATGGTCCAGTTGAGCGATTTCCATTTTGATCCGTATTTTTCGGCGATTCCCATTCGCAAAGCTGTGCGCCTGGCCAAGGATCTGAACCCCGACCTCGTCGTTCTCACCGGGGATTTCGTCAGCGCACCCGTCGTTAAAGAGCAGGTAAGCAACAACCGGGCCTCGATGCAGGCCTATCCCTGCAGTGAAATTCTGAAAGACCTTACCGCGCGCCAAGGCATCTGGGCCGTGATGGGAAATCACGACGCCGCGACGAGTTCCGTCCACGTCCAAACGGCACTCATGCAAGTTGGAATTCAGGTTCTTTCCAACCGCGCTGTTCCCATCGAACGCAGGGGGCGGCGATTCTGGTTGGCTGGCATCGATGACGTGCTCGTTGGCTTTCCCAATCTCAAAGCCGCCCTGCACGATGTGCCGCCTGCGGAACCAGTCGTTCTGCTCGCGCACGAGCCCGACTTCGCGGACCACTCCGCCAATCACTCCGTCGATCTGCAATTGTCAGGGCATTCCCACGGCGGGCAAGTGCGGATCCCTTGGGCGGGTGCGATCTATCTGCCGCCGATGGGAAGAAAGTATCCGCGTGGATTAAGGAAGATCAAAGATCTGACGCTCTATACAAACGTCGGGCTCGGCACTCTGTACGTTCCGGTGCGCTTTGCGTGCGCAGCGGAACTCACTTTCATCACTCTCAAATCGCTCGCGCCAGCCTGACTAGCGTGTGGCCCGCAACTATTCGGCTACCAGTTGCCAGCTGCCTTTGTCGCTACGAGCAAAATTCACAACGCCCTTGGTTGGTTCGGCGAGGTAGAACTTCGCGCCATACTTGTCGATCAGCATTCCCCGGTCCCACGTGTTGAAACTCTTTACGAGAGATCCGGACGCATCGAAAAGATCGCCGATCCTGTTCGGTTCCCACGCCCAGAAGAACTCGATCGTGCCCCGTCCCATGCCGGTCATCGTGACCTTCGGCGATCCAACCAATTTCCTCCCAGCGATCGGAACGATGTGCAGGTCGCTGGTCCCCTTGGTGCCCTTGGTATGGGTTACTCCCTTTATCTCCGACAGCAATTTTTTCCCTGCAGGTGTGAGTTGCACCGGCGTGAAGTGACCATTATCTTTGCCGAGTGTCAGCAGCCCGGCTTTCTCGAGGAGTCGGTAGTTCGGAGCATTTGGCCTTTCTTGAACCGACGCGACCACATTACCGGTTTCAAAGTGAATCGTCTGCGGCCCGTCCGCGTTCAGCGTTTGCTCAACTAGGTTGACCGCTTCTGATGCAGGCAGTACTTTTCCGTTCTGCACCACGTAGTATGCGGCCACGCCCACGATGGCGAGAATCATCGCTACGATCAGCAACAGCGGGACCACCGAAGACTGCTGTTGTTCCATTGCAATCTCTTGTTCGAACATGGGGGTCACCCCTCCCTCTTAAGAAACTGGACGAATGACATCACGCAAAATGGCTGTCCAAGCCGATTCTCGGCGACCTCCTCATAGAATGATGTGCTTTGGCTCACTCGGCTCGGCCGAGCGTCACAACAGATTGGTCGGGTGTGCTGAAAAAAGAAAACTCGCCGTGCATGGCGAAATTAGTCTCGTCTTCGCCAGCAGGCGGATCCTCGCGAACCTTCACGATCTACGGAGTGCCTGCTCGTTTCCGCTTTCGCTTCGGCGCTGTGTGTGCCATATCTGCCAGAGAAGTGTTCTTCATCAGTTCGTCGATCTGACTCCTTACGCCGGCCCACGACGTGTGCAGTGGACACGGGTTGCGGTCGTCACATTGATCCAGACCCACCACACAAGTTTGTGTGTGCTTCGCATCCGGACTGGCGGCCAGAATTTCGCTCACCGAGATCTTTTCGGCAGACCGTGCCAGCTCATATCCTCCCCGCACTCCCTTGAACGAGCGCACCAGCCTCTTGTGACTCAGGTTCCGAAGAATTTTCCAGAGAAACGGCATAGGGATTTGAAGGGAATCGGCAATTTCGCGCGCCCCGGTCAGCTTCCCCGACGGCTGTGCAGCCAGGTAGGTCAAGGCCTGCATGGCATAACCCGCAGATCTGGAGAACATGGTTGTCTCCCCCACCGCCGAGTATTGACGCCGAGTTTTCTAGGCGCAAGGACACTGACAACGGAATTGTCAGGAGTCGTTCCGTTTCGGGAATGCCGTCGCGGCTTTTGATCGAAGCTGCAATCCTTTTCACTCCATCTTCCCAAGCCCAACCCCACCCTGCTGTAAGCCCCTTGATTTCAAGTGGTTATGCGGCTATCGTGCGTGGCTGCTCAATTGCTTTTCTCAAGTGCAGTTCTGGGATTGGAAACGGAACGATTGTTCAGGTGGAATATGGCTCCGTGGAAACTCTGGCCGGTTTTCGTTTTAGCCACAATTCCCGCTTTCGCGTCGATTCGGGAGAGCCGTGGCTTGCGCGTTGAAGCAGTGAATGCTTCGGAAATGCGCGATGAACTTCTTCAAAAGGCGCCGGTCCGCAGTGCGCAATTTGCCGACGTGCCTCACACCAGCGCCCGTTCGCAATGTGAACAGACCCAACCGCCCGAAGCGCTGACCACGCCCAATCCGATCTTTGACAACACCGACCCGAGCCTGAAGATCAAGGTCAGCTTCATCGTCGGCACCGATGGCCGCGTGCACAGCCCTTTGCTCCTCGAAAGCTCTGGAACCTCCGACGATCACGTGATCCTGAACACAGTGCGCGCCTGGCGCTATCGCCCCGCGCTGTGCAACGGCGTTCCAACCGAGACCGAAGGGAAGGTCGAGTTTTCAAGCCGCTAGCTCCAACCATGGTCTAGAATCTAAGTCTGACCTTTGATCTAAAATACCGAGATCAGTATTAATGCCAGACTTCAAGAAAGATCCTGCGAAACCGCTCCGCGGTTCTCCGGCTGTTCCCGGCGATGAACTTGGACTCGATCCTGCGGCAGAAGAATTCTTCAAACGATTTCAGTCTGACCTGCGGCGAACCCAGCATGACGATCCGCTCGCTGCGGCTGTCGAGGTCATGCAGAGACTGGCCGCCGAATCCGCTGGCGACGCCGTCCTCGACCGATTCGATGAAACCCCGCCTCCGGCCATGAACCGCACCTGCTCTGCCTGCGGACATCAAAGCCGGCCCGGCAGCCGGTTCTGTGGAATGTGCGGACTGCCTCTGGAAGTCAAGACGGTCGAGCAAGCGCCCGAGCCACAATCACCCGATCTCTCGCCTGACAAGCCAGCAGGCCCGCATCATTACCACCACCACTATCATCACCACTATTTTTCATCGAGTCCCGATTTTCAACTGAATGCCGGACGTCCTGCCGCCGAAACTCCGGTGCGCGACCCAGCCCGCTTCCGCAGTCCTTCGGCTCCGCAGGTGATGAGCCGCGCCGAGACCGCGGTTCGTAAGGTGACGCAGGATTGGGTCGTCGCCTGTAACAGCAAACAGCTGGACGACCTGGTGAGTGTCTACTCAACCGACGCAATCGTCATGCGTTCCAACCATCCCCCGGTTCGCGGCACTCCCGCGATCCGCGAATTTTTCTTCTCCGCACTTGATTCCGGACTGGGCGAAGTGGAGTTGGATGTTCTGCGAGTCGATGTCGTGGGGGATATGGCTTACGAAGCGGGTCGCTGCAAAATGCTGGTGCCCACCGCGATGGGCAAACGGCGCGAGGATCGCGGCAAATATCTCATGATCCTCGCCAAGCAATCCAACGCGGAGTGGAGAGTGGTCGCTGACTGCTGGTCCAGCGATTTAACTTTGCCCATCGGAGAATCCGATGTTCCAAAGCCCAGCACGCCTCCGCCGCCAAAGCCGCCGATTCCGCGCAAAACCTAAGACGAACAAGAGAACTAACTCGAAACGCCGAGCTTGCCCAGGTCCGTCTTCAGTTGCTGCAAATCGTCCATCTCAATGACATTCATGCCAAGTCGTTTGGCGACTTCCAGATTCAGAGCGCGATCGTCGATGAAGCAGCATTGTTCGGGAACCTGTTGCGTGATTTCGAGAGCCAGCTTGTAGATTTCCGGTTCCGGCTTGCGCAGCCCCACAAAACACGAACTCACAAACAACTTGAAGATCCGGCGCAATCCGAAGTTCTCGATCCGATACTGATTCAGATCGAGCGATTCGTTGTTGATCGTTCCCATCAAGTACTTCCCGGAATCCGTCAACGATTGCGCAAAATCAAGCACCGGTTGATCCGGCCGCGACAACGTGAAGATGTACTGGCGGAATTCGTCTTGCAGGAAGGAGCGCGGCCGATAAAAAACCGTTCGCGTCAGGTATTCGTTCAAATCAATTTTTCCGCGCTCAAACGACGACACAACCAGTTCGTGCCGGTCCGCGAACTCCGCCTCGTCCAGCTTGAAATGCTCGAGCGTCTGTTCCCTTTGTTTGCGGTCCCAGGCGTTGCTCAACAGCACGCCGCCCACATCCCAGAAGAGCGCTTTGATTGACGGCAACGGATCCTCCTCACCGGTGATAGATCAACGTATCCGGATGGTAGTTTCGCCAGTCAAACCAATAATCTTTGATGGCGGGCAACCCCGCCAGACACGTTCCCCTAGACGGCCCGCTGACTGCGCATCCTTTGAAGTTCCATGCACTGCCATTGATTGCATCCACCAGCAGAAAATCCGTTGTGCCACTCTTACGGAAGAACTCGACTTCCTCGCCATCTAATCGACTGACAAACGCTCTCACCGACTTCCCATCGGGGCCACCAAGAACAAGTATCGGATTCCCACCCAACCGATCCTGAATCGGACCCTGTTTGAAGATCGTGTCCACCGGATAAACCTTGCTCTCGCCCGAAAGTTCCAGTCCGACGACCACGTCGCGTGATTTCAATTCGGTTCCTGGAAAGCTGATTACCACGGGCAGCTTCTCGACTTCGGGCTCCCACTTGCTGTCGTACTCTTTCGTGTACTTCGCTACCGGAGCAAGCACCTGCCCGCCCGGGGACTCCGACTTCCACAGACCGAAAGTCAATTCATCGTTGGGGGCAAGTTCCAACACGGTGCCCTTCAATGGCCCGAACATCGCTTTT
>Ga0126371_10003458_pt1 | contig 13838 bp, 18 predicted proteins | sample PanSoiMetaPlot_4_FD_110145 | JGI IMG/M metagenome (GOLD analysis project Ga0126371, IMG submission 110145) | Tropical forest soil microbial communities from Panama - MetaG Plot_4 | ecosystem: Environmental > Terrestrial > Soil > Tropical forest > Bulk soil | place: Panama | collected 2016-02-17 | reverse complement strand
TGAGAGCGCCGTGCTTTCGGAGAAGCTTCAAGGCTTCGTCAGAGACATACCCTGCAGCGATGGTAACTTTACGAGACATTCAAATTTCCTTTCAGATAAAACAACTCTTGACAATTCTAACACACTAACGCATTAACCTAAAGGTGGGGTCGCAGGTAAGCGGTGCCATCTCACGGGCCGCCTCTGCCTTCGTTGCCTTGCGCTCTGCACTTTCCTCGAGTGGCGCGGACATCATGGCAGCGCTCTCATTGCTTGCCGTCTCCGCCATCATTTGATAGCGGATAGGAAGCTTTGCAAGCAATTTGATGATATACAAGGGCTTGCATGTTGCATCCACCGTGTGAGGCTGCAATGCCCCTGCAAATCTGCGAGACTCCGCGTTGTAGAGATCAATGAGAGCCTGGTGAGGCAACGATATCAGGGACTCGGCAGAGATGGCGATGGTGGTCATTAGATGATTTCCCTCTTCTCAAGATACATGCAGACTAAGCAAAATGCTATAAGTAGCGATGATACCGTTCCGATGAAGATCATGGCATGCCATGGATTGACGAGGTAGTCGATGAACCATGCGATGAGTGCAAACATTGTGGGCCTCCTTGATAATTTCAGTGTCCTTTCTTGGGGACAGTTATAAGATATCATAACTTGCAACCAATTGCAAGTATTTTCATAGCAATTTTTAGCAAAAACTGGCGATCCGGGAAATTTGATATTGACAGTTTGATGAAATTGGTTGTAATATCGGGTAGAGGAATGAAAATACAGGCAATCCTCTGTAACTAAGGAGTAATGCAATGGGAGAAGAATTACTTGATGTAAAACAGGTACGCGAATACTTGAAAGTCAGTGAGCGTACAATCTTCAACCTTATCAGCAGAGGAGAGCTGAAAGGGTTTAAAGCTGGTCGCAGTTGGCGATTCACGATGAGCGACGTACAGGACTATGAGAATCGGCAGCGATTAAAAGCTGAAGAGAGAAGATCAAAATCGAAAGAGGACTCTGCCGCCTAGCACGCCTGGACTCGCAGCTGCACGGAAACCGACGTAGAATTCGGCGCAAGTCCAGGGCAGGCGGTGCATTTCCAGGAAGAAGTCCGTCCAGTGCTGAGAGCTAGGAACCCTGGAAGTGCGAAGATAACCGTGATGTCCACGATTTTCAATGCCAGAATCATAGCACAGAAAGGAGGAAAGAGACAAGTGCAGGACCCAATAGAGAGCGATGACAACCTTGAAGAGCGCGTCAAGAAACTGGAAGAGGACCGCGATGTCCTCCTCGCAAACGAAACACTCCTGCTGCGACTTGCCAGGTATCACCGCATCGCCTTGCAAGAACTCAAGGCCAACTTCGATGTCGAGGCAGGCGATGCCAGGCAACGCTTCGATCACATTGAGCAGACACTAGAAGCTCATGGCAAACGCTTCGATCACATTGATGAGAAGCTTGATCAACACACCGAAGTCCTGGGCAAGATCTTGGGGTTGTTGGAAGGCAGAGGGAATTGAAGGGTTTACAAACTAGTTGCCATATGGTATCATAGCTACAGACTACGAAAGGAGCAGGAATGATGGAAGAGGAACTCCGTCAACTCTTAAAGCGGCATGGATGGAACCTCTTTATCCGTGAGCGTAAGAAGCATACGTACTTCTACGCACAGAAGTGGCGACGAGGCGAAGTCTACATTGGCCCTGCCTCGAAACTCGAAGAGGTCACTGAAGAGCAGGTGCTGGCAAAGCTTGCCAAGGCACTCTAGGGCAAAGAAAAACCCAGGCGGGCAAACCTGGGTATTCCTGCCAGCAGTATGGCAAACATTATCGTTGTTACCATTGTACATAACCCCAGCAATGACTGTCAAGGTCAAGCATTGCAACGCGAGGCTTTTCCTTGAGAACAGGTCTTGACAGACAGGGGTAAATAGATATGAAATAGTAGTTTCGTAGGAAGCGAGTTTGAAAATGGCAGCGGACATGGATCAACATGGAGAGAGCGGGAAGAAGTTTTTTCTCACTGATAAGCAACAAGACTTCATTGCATTAGCAAGGCTTATTCTTGTTAGCGACCCGATGCCAGCAATAGAAGAAATCAACAAACTTCAAGGCGACTATCGCTCAATGGCATCTGAGCTTCGAAGAGCACGAATGCATGGCAGTAAAGAAGATTTCTGGATAGCCTACGAGGCAATGGAAAATGATAAGGCGCTCCTTAAGCGGTGCCGCCCGTCTATTGAAGTTCCACCAGAAACATCGTCACAAGAGCAGACCGATCCCCGATTCAAGATTGGCAAAAATGGCAAAAAGGTCATTGTTCGACTGACTGAAGATGATATTGATGCTCTGCCAGACATTGAATACCTCATTAGTGGCACATTGCAAGTGAACGGTGTGAGCATGCTTTATGGTCCAAGCGGGACAGGGAAGACGTTCAATGCGCTCAATGTTGCTTACTGCGTTGCTCACGGCATTCATTGGTTCGGGCGCCCTGTAAGGCAGGGAAAAGTCTGGTACATCAACACAGAGGGAGGACACGGGCTAAAACCTCGCACGGCTGCATGGAGAAAAGAGTACAAACGTGGAAAAATCTCTAATATTGAATTCATCACATGGCCTGTCCAATTGAAGGATCACTGCCAGGAGTTGCTTGACACTATTGAAGAAGCGGATGAAAAACCGTCGCTCTTGATTGTAGACAACTACAGCATGTGTGCAGTAGGAACAAATCAAAATGACCAAATGGAAGTTACACAAGCACTAATGGCGCTTCATGAAATAGCACAGAGATATGGTTGCCACTGTATGGTTGTTCACCACGCAAATTGGACAGGGAAAGTGAACGGAAGCGCTGCATTTAGAAACCATGTAGATACCATGATAGACCTCACTCATCCTAGCAAAGAAGGTCCAATTGTTCTTAGCTGCGATAAACAAAGAGATGCAGAGGAGTTCGCTGACATCCACATTGAACTCAAGGTTATTCCTCTCTATGCTCACCCAGAAACAGGGCAAACAATTACTTCTTGTGTTGTCGTTCTTTCCGATGCACCACTTCAAGATGAACTTAGCCCTAAACAACGTCAATGCTTAGACTTGCTCGTTAGTGGTTTAACGTTAGGCGAATGGCAAAAACTTGTGGAAGATAATGTTGGGGTTTCTCGTAGGACACTGGAGAGATTTAGAGATTTATTCGAAGAAAAGGGATTAATTGAGAGAAGAGATAATGCAGGTAAGCACGATACTTATTACAAGAAGTCATACTTTAGCAGGGAAGGGGAATACGAAGGTGAATAAAAGCATCCTTTCTCCAAGTACACGAAACTTTACGACATTCTACATTGTACGCTTATTGCATCAAAAATTAGAAAAAGTTACGAAAAACTTTACGACATTACGACAACTTCGCGACATTGCGTACTGTCGAATGGATCTAAACTTTACGACATTACGACACACTCCTTTAGGAGTGTCGTAATGTCGTAAAGATCTGACGTAAAGATTGGGGGAAAGAAAATGCTCAGTGTTCTGGATTTAGCTCAAGAAGATACACGGATCAAAAAGAAAGCCGCAAAAGAATATGCAGGACCTTGTCCAGATCCAAATTGCGGGAAACGAACAGATGGATTTAGTGTGAGATGGAATGGATACTCCTGGACATTTATGTGCAGAGGATGCTGGGATTCATCGGAAACACTTCCAGGTCGTGACAGAAAGCGAGGCTGGGGAAATGAGATCGATTATCTCACTCACTACCGACATATCCCTCTGGACAATGCCATTCTACAAGCCCTAGATGATGGCACACTCTCGTTCGAGGATGCTTACAAGCGATATGCATATGAAAAACGATGGCCTTACGAGCGTGCTCAAAAATATCTCCTGGAATTAGGCGCTAACAAAGATCAGAAACATGCTATCAGAAAATCTAGCAAGAGCTTCAAAAATTATTCGCTTGAACATACATCTCTGGCATGGCAGGAACAGGTACATAAAGCTGTGGAGGAATATACTGCACACCTTTGGACCTCTGAAGGACTATCAAGTCTTGAATATGCACGGGGACGAGGTCTCTATGATGAGACAATCAGAAAAGCCAGACTTGGTTACTCTGTGCAGGGCGGTATTCCCCGTTTGATTATCCCTTTGCGTAATTTCTACTTCCACGACTACGAGGGAGGTTGGTATTTTACCATCTTTCGCCGTGACCTGCGCCCTGATTGCCCTCATGAGGAACGATGGGTAAACGCGAAAGGGAGTACTAGCAGTGAATTATATATGGCAGATTGCTTGAGGGCAAGGCGCATCACTGTACTCACTGAGGGCACCCTGGACGCGTTGTCTGTAGTCCAAGAGTGCGGTGACATAGTCAATGTTGTAGCAACGGCAGGTGTGCAATGTGGGCAAAGTGTAGCAAATCTGGCAAGACTTGCCCTTATGCCGCTTGTCCTCGTTGCCTTTGATGCTGATGCGGCTGGTGACAAAGAGTCAAAGTGGTGGCTAGAGAGACTTCCCAATGCAAGGCGTTTGCGCCCTCTCCTGCCAGATATCAACGATATGCTCCTGGACGATTGGGATATTCGTGCATGGGTAAAGCGTGGGATTGGCATCTCAGAAGAGCAGGAAACAGCGAGCGAAAAGCAAACTCACAATCTCAATCAATGTTTTGCATGTCAGCGCCTCGTTTCCTCGTTTGAAGGCTGGGATAAGAACCTTATCCCTCAAGATGCCCCTGAATTGCGTCGCGACCTTGCTGATGGAAATATGTATTGCCACTACTGTAGAGCGGATCTTTTTGAAGTTGAGGTCTACTGGTGTTGTGATTGCCTTGACCAAGACAAAGAGACGGCAGCGTCCCATGAGCTAGATGAGGTTATGTATTGTCTAGAACATTATATACAGCGCAAAGGAGACACGGAAGAGCAGTTCAATGCCTATGTCCAGGCAATCACGGATGTCATCCCTGGCATCTGCACAGTAACATTGCAACCTCGTGGATACACCTTGGAGCAGAGAGTCAGGGATCTCGAAGAGGAGGCAAGGCAGCGCCAAAGAGAGAAATATGATCGTCTTCGTAGGAGTCGTGAGAATAGCAAGAAAACATTAGCAACAGTTTAAAAAAGGAGATATTAGATGCAAAATAACACCGCTATTGTGCCAGCCAAGCAACGAGCATTACAAAAGATACAGCGTAGCAATCTATTAACCCAAACGTATGCGCTAGAAAAGCAGCGTCTTGAGCAGATCGTTGATTTGGCTCTCATGGTTGAAAACCCTGCCAGTCGCTGGCATGAGTATGAAAGGTTGAAAGCGATGGCCTCGAATATCGTGGGATTCGATGCGCAATGCAGTGAGCTAGCGACATGCGGACACTATGAAGTCATGATGGATTTCATTGATTGGCTTCTGCTTGATGAGACGATGACTGCAATAGAAATGGAGTCAGCCTCATGACCAGAAACAAGAAACCCATCGAAGAGGTATCGAGGCAACGCCTAGCCGTGATCAGGCAGGGCATTCTGCGAGAGATCATTGTGTGGACACTGCAGGCACCGCATAGGATCGTCGTATTCCCTGCCATGTGGAATACTTTTCATTGGCTGGTGTACAAGCGGGAGCAGAAGTATCAAGAGGGAATGAAGCATTGCGTGCGTTGCGAGAAGCTAGGGCGGCAGTGCTGGCATCCATTTGAAGATTTTTACAAGGATACCAGCGATAAGCACGGATTGAGCGACTATTGCAGTAAGTGTTGCAATGAGCTGTGTTCAGCTACTCGCGAGAAAAACCCTGAAGCGGCAAGGGAAAGAAAGCGCAAATGGTACAAGATGCATCCTGAGAAGATGCTTGAATATCGTAGACGAGCGTATGCAAAGAACCCGAAAAGATACAATCAAGCTTCGAGAGACTGGCAACGGAAGAATGCAGAGCGATGGAATGCGTACAATCGCGTATACCGTGCTCGTAAGAAAGCTGAGAAGGGCGACGCTGTATGAACGCTCCAAAGATGATCAAGACAAGTCTTGTGGGCTTTTGTTGGCCCTGCCAGACAGCGCACATCAAAGAGGAGGCCTGTAGAGAAGATGGCAAATTGTGCTGTAAGCGCACAGGATACCGTCTCCTCACTGATTGCATGGTGCCACCGATTCCCGTTGAAGTCCCTGCCGAAGACATTGAAGATACACTGACATCAGGGGAGTCCATGGAAGAGCCAAGCGAGCCATTGACACGCACGGAGCAGGTCGAGGAATTCCTGGATAGCCTGGCAATCATATTCGACATTGATACTGAGAAGCATCAAAAGCATTGGGAGTATCTCGTTTCGCAGATTGTTACTCTTGTAGACTCAAAGAAGCCATGTATAGTGAAGAGGCCCAACAAGAAAGCATTGGGAACACAGTTGACATTGCTTGCACGGGAGGAAGAGTAGCCATGCCCATGAACCGCTCTCACTACGGCTCCAATTGGGCAAAGATCTCTCTGACAATCCGAAGAATTGCAGGGCAGCGCTGTGAATTCTGCGGTGTCCTCAATGGGTCCCCACTGCCATCAGGGCGTGCAGGGAAAGTTGTCTTAACGGTTGCTCACCTTGGAACGCCCTATGCCAATGGAGTAGCATCTAGCAAACATGACAAGCATGATGTGCGTCGAGAGAACCTTGCTGCGTTGTGTCAGTCTTGCCACATAAATTACGATATAGATGAACACATTGCTCATGCCCGTGAGACTCGTCAACGCAAACGCCGTGAGGAAGCAATGATGGCAGGGCAGATGGCAATGTTTTGAAGGTACCTCTGCAATGCCTCAATTTCGCGCCAGGATGGCCGAGAGATGGCCTTGATAGTCTTGGATGTCCGTGAGAACATCAAGACTTGTTGGAGCTGAAAAAATCGCACTGTAGCGCTTTCTGAAGACATGCAGTTCCAAGAGCAGACTATCAAGACTCGTCGCAGATGAAAGAAAGCCCTGATCAACCTCGCTATCAGGGCTCTTTCAAATCATCGACAATGCCAGTGATGAAATCGGTGTATTTCTTTGCGTGACACTGTAGGGCGGCAGCGTTATTATCTTGGACACGCGCTGAGGGACACTGTCAAGCGATGGAAGCCATGCGGCAGATCGCGTCTCCCCGAGGCCTCCGCCGACTCTGATCCCACCATTGTCACCCCAAAGCAGGAGCCCTGCTTTTCCTTGCTGTGGCCCTGATGTCACTGCAACAATCGCTGCGTGCAGATCACAGAATGCACCGCGTTCCAATGACCAGCCAGTGAACCGCCGCGCTCCCCCGCCCTGCTCTTCAGTGAGACCATCATTGTCCCACCATTGCAGGCCTGGCGATTTTGCATGCAGCTGACGATCATCACTCCATTTACGGGAAAGCAGAACAATGTCTGTCGGTGAGAGTCCCGCGCTTTCCTCTGATTTCGCAGCCTCAATTGTCTCATATTCGATGAGTGGTCGTGGTTGCTGCACCTTTTCAAAATAGCCCGTTTTTTCCACGAGACGCAGTCCATCGATGAATTCCCCATAGCACTCACCGATTTGTCTGTTGTCTTTCCATGCCTCTAACGCAAAGTTGCGACGAAGCATGGCAGGGCCTGCGAGAATCATGGGAGCAAAAGAAGTGAAGGCAGCAGCAGTCTCCTTGCCTGTTTTCAAGTCGGCAAAGCGGACAGTGAATGCCGTGTTTTCTTTGGGATCGCGGTAGAGAGCGAGGCGAGCATGGCCTACGCCGTAGGTGATGTACGCTAAGCGCATGTGTCTGATATCCTTTCCAAGCAAAGCCGTCTGTAAAAATAGTCAACCTGTTTTCAGTATAAATCCAAAGACAATATATGCAAAGCTCTATGAATACGATGCGATTCTTTGCCAAAAGGATACTCGTCTAGTAATATAGTCCCGATATAAGAAAAATGGGTATTCGACACGAACACCCACATGCACAAGAGGCAGTAACACATTCTATATAAGGTTTGGCATTCTAGCATCTTGCCTCTTTCTACAAAATATAACAATCTTTAACATACTTGTCAAGGAAGCGCAACAATGATAGCAATGATATATCACAGATCGACAGGGATGCCAGGGGGATCGAGGGACAATTTCTAGTCTTCGAGATCTTTGAAAAATTCCCTGAAAGAAACATCGAATGCATGGACAATATCGTCAACATGCTGAAACCTTGTTCCGCTTCTGCCTGTTTCGATTCTGCTGATTCTTTCCCGTGACAACCCTGCCCTTTCTGCCAGGACTTCTTGACTCCATTCTCGCTGCTTGCGAAAATAGCGAACACGTCTGCCAAAGACGACGCGAAACGTCTCCATTGTACAAGCCCATCAACATTTCCTCCAACATATCATTGCTGTCTGTGACTATCAGGGACACAGCGTGGTATACTTGCTGCACAAAACAGGCAAATACTTGAGTCTTGTGCAACACACAAGACAAGGATAGTCGATGAGTGCAATGGTATCGCGGTTTTCTGCAAAGAATGCCAAGGAATACGCGGGGACAGCCTGCGAGGAGGAATATGGACCACACAAACAAACCTGTCATCGATAACAGCGACAGGCAGCCACGACTTCGACCCTTTGCCAAAGCGGCCTTCGGAGCGCTGGTTTACCCAACGAAAGAGGCAGCGATATCCAAGGCAGTGAGGCGGACAAAGCACACGCAAATGACGCAATACGTGGTAGAACTGGAAGATGGTTTCATTGTAGCGAACTACGGGGAATATCATCTCCTCTTCGGGGATGATCCAGGCGATGACGTGGCATTCAAGGCAGAGCCTAGACCATCGCTGCCTCTCGAGGCTTATGCACGGCACACCACGCTCTGCCATAGGTATCATAGCTATCCAGGTCGTCCCCGCATTCATAGCAACACAGTTCAAGATCCTCTTCACGCTCAATCATCACCGGAAAGTGCTCCTTGCACCAATGACGATCATAGGTATCCGTGGCAGTCGATGACTTTTCACAGACATGGCAGGGAGGTCGATGAACAAAGCCACACTGAATAGCATCGATAAGCCCTGCACGATCATGGGTGTACATGGCATTCACGTCGCCATGGCAGGGCCTCCACCGTTTGGCAGTGCTCATCCTCTCTTGCCACCATCCAAAGGCCTTGTTGCCCCCGTCGTCGTCATCGAATGCCACAACGACAAAATCGCAGAGATTAAGCTTCATCACCCATCGATCTCCATAGGCCCCATTGGTTGACCCTGTGGCGACGGGGACAATCTCTGCCTGCCCTGCATCACGCAACGCTTGCTTCATTGCCAGGCAGTCAAAGACGCCCTCGCAAATCACAGCCTTGCCTCGAAATTCCAGGGCGGCATAGTTATACAAGGCATTGGCAGAGCCCTTCACGGTCCGGTATCGTTCATCGTGCTTATTGGTTGATCTTCTGATCTCGACCTTCCAGACTTGTTCCTGCCCCAAATACGGAATGACAATCCCTCGGTGCAGGGTCACCTTCTCACCCATTCCCCAATCGGCAGCGTAGTCGGCAGGATTGAAGCCAAGGCAATGCTGCTCAATGCTTTCATCGCAGAGGCCTCGCTCTCGTAGCCAGGTCAAGGCTTTCTCACCTTGCTCCGACCACAGCACTTTCTTGCAGACCGTATAGAACCACTCTGCAGACCATTGCCATTCCATACAAGGGGCGCCCTCAATGTCTGCCTTGGTCAATTTCTTTGCTTTCTTGGAATGCCCGTGGTAGTCCTTGCTTGCCTCGTCGATGCTCTTTGACCCTTCAATGATAGCGTGGGCGTCATGCCAGGAAATATTTTCTTTTCGTTGGAGCAGAGACTCTGCTGTGACCCAGGCAGAGCACTGCCTGCAAAAGGCGTGTGGCGGCATCTCTTTGCCCTGATGGATCGATCCATAGGGCAGAATGACGAATCTGTCATTGCCCCCACAAAAGGGACACGGTGACGACCACTGTTTATTCGTTGCTTTGCAGGGAGAGGCGTAGCGAGCCACGGTATCAAGGAGGGCAAGGGTCATCTCTCTGCCCTCCAATCGGGTTGCCAGTTCCATACAGGATCATCTTCACTGAGATAGAGGCCATCAACCTTGTCAGGCCTCACGTACTTGGCAAGGAAATGCGGCTTCCCGCGCCGTTCCACGCGCCACACAGCGCCCTCAACGAGATCAATGGCACCGTGCCCGCTTGGCTCAAGCTCTGTGAGCACCGCTTCAATGCTGATAGGGTCCCCTCGATGAATAAGCCATGGAGTGACAAAGCGAACTGCCCTGACTCTCTCAAGGAGAGCATCGTATCCAATGCGATCATGGCCTGCCATGATATCAAAGACCACGAAGGGCTCATGTGGCAGTGCGTAGCGTGTCCCATGGGCCTGTGCCAGCCACTCGCCTACAATTCTCTCACCCTCTTGCAGAACCGTCAAAAATCGATCCTGCTGAGAATAAACCCATGCGGCAAAGAGATGGTGTTGTCGGTAACGAGACTCGCTTGCAAGGTTGCCAGAGCGTGTCAGCGGGATCAATGCGCCATCAATGAGAGCCACTGCACAGCAGGACCCGTCAAGCTTTTCCTGCACAATGATCTCATCGCGCTTTTCCTTGCGCTTGACTGTGCACATCGTGGCCTGTCCTGGGTGGCAATGGTGATCACCGGGTCCCATGCGACTTCCTGGCAGGTGCGGAATATGCCCGTATGCTTTTGCCTTGAGTGGCTTATCTTCGCGTATAGTTTCTGTCATAGCTATATCCCCTCGTAGGTAGCATAGTAGTGGTGAATACGATCCATCAGCTCTTGCAGTGTGTTATCCCTGAAAAAGAAACTTGGCTCCCATGTGACTCTTCTTGCGTTGAAATCCTTGCCCTTGTAGATGCTCCATGGATACCCTGAATTTGGTGCCATATGCTCATTGAAGAATGCCTCTATGGTAGCTATCTCCTCTGCTGTCCATGCGCCATGCAGTGTCCACTGTGCCTGCAATGCGCCTTCACAGTGCCCTTTGTGTGTGTTCATGGCTTATCTTCCTTCCAGGATAGCAAGGACAAGATCGTCAAGATCTTTGAAATCGTGTCGCTTGCTATCCTTCTCAGGATCATGTTGCATCCACTTGTTGAGATGGCCCTCTGCAAAGGTGTTGAGAATAGGAATAGGCTTATCCATTCCTAATTCAAGCCCGGCCTGTTTCTTGCCAACAAGCTCAAGAATTGCTTTGCGGGTATCGCTGTGCAATTCAATGTCTTGCAGCGTCTCAAGGAAGTTCGTAGGTGGCAGGGACTTATGCTGCTCAAGATAGAGCAAAGCGACAATAGGCCTGACAACATAGAGATATTTCTTGGAGGGGACTTCCGTTATTCCTTCTGTAATTTTGTTTGCAATGTATTGCCTGTAATTCCGAAGTGCCATTCGTGAGTAGTGATAGAAGACAGCAGAGGATGAATAATTGTGACGTGCAACCTCTCGCAGGTTTTCAATGTACGGCACCAGCTCTGTGTAGACTACAGGTGAAAACAGCCACTCCATAAGCGGCGGATTTGATTTCCGAAGCAATCTCATTGCTTTGAAGATATCCCAGCCAGCGAGGTCAAGGTCTCCCTCAATGCGTTCAATGGTATCCTGCGGATGGTCAAGGCGAAGATATTCCCATTTAGGGTAGTGATAAAGAAAGCGGACATCATAATTGCTATCAGGCGATGCAAAGCCCCATGCGCGGCTACCTGACTCTACGGCATACAAAAGACTAATACCTTTCTCATGCACTATACTATCTAATGTTTCTAATATTTCTGTTTCTCTTGTCACGTCTCTTTCTCCTTTTGTGTTGCTATTTCATCGACTTCCCCGTCTTCATCGACAGGTCTGCGAAACCATCGCGTCCGCCCTGATGCCGACGGTATTTCCTCGAGTCTGCCAACGAGCACCATGGCTTCGACCATCTTCTTCAGTTCGTCAGAGCTTGCCCCATAGACGTGCTGCCTGATTTCCCTGAGTGACGGCGCATGACCATGTTGCTCCCGCCACCGATCGACAAAGCTGAGTATCTTCTCTTCGACGGACTCTTTGTCGGTCTGCGTAATCTCATTGATCTCACTGAAGATGTTATGTAGGTTTGCCCGCCAGTGCTCTGCAATCTCTTGTGCAAGTGCCCAGATAGGCATACTAATCACGCCGTTGTTTTCCAGGCTTGCAATGAGAAGCGCGATGTGCAAAGCAATGTCTGCCAGGCGTCCATAGTTGCTATCAAGATCATGGTTCTCTGAACTGTTAATAAGCTCTTGCAGGGCATCGCCATAGCGATAGAAAGCATCCTCCACGCCCTCACCGAACACACAGATGTTCTCGGGGAACTCCCCGCGTTCAAGGACAAACTTGCCAGGGTTATCGGTGTCATCAGAGATGGTCGTTGGCGGAATACCTAACCTGTCATGCCAGTGCCTGAGCTTCATGAGCATCTCAGAGGGTGGGACAAAGCGCTCGTTGGGCAGCCTGCCTTTATTCAAAGGCTCCCCGCCACGCGGTCCAACGAAAGCGACGCGGGCAAAGAAGCCGTTGCTCCATAGCTCCGAACCTTTGCGTCCCCCTGAACTTCGTAGATCTGCCGGGGTCATGTTGCACTGCAATGCCAGATAGGGATCGCGTATCTTGTTCTCCCCGCGTTCAATGGTGGACGTGCTATAGTCTTCTTCCCCATCGAAGAGCCTGCGTAGGATCTGACTGAAGTTCGACATATGTCCACTCTTCTTGCGCATCCCTTCGATCATTTCACTGAACTCGTCAAAGATCCATCCCTTCTGCCCTGCAAATGCCAAGCCAAGTTCTGCATTGCTTCGATCCGTTCCACTCAGCTTCGCAAAATTGCCAGGGATAATACCGGACATACTCTTCAGAAAGGCTTGCGGGGTATAATCATCGCCTGCCAACAAGTACCCCAAGCCTGCTGACTTGATGACCCTTTTCCCAATGCTTGCCGTGGTTGACTTGGCATAGAGCCCGGATCTGGCAACGAGGGCAACGTAAAGCATGGAATACTGCATCTTTGCTCCGAGCGGAATGCACACGCGCCGCGATGCAATCGTGGATAACACCCAGAGTCCAATGGCCTCATGGAAGCCATCATAGCCACGCGGTGACCATTTCCGTGACATTGCAACGTAGTCGTCAAGCCACGGACAGGCACCGCGTCCAAGGCCCTCGGGCATCCTTGCCTCCTCTGGCAGGCCAGGGACATTCGCGCCGCCTGGAAGCAGCATACGCGGTCCTTTCGGCCTGGATTTGGGGGCAAGCGAGGCAGGCCTGAGCAGGTCGTACTTCGGATTGTGCTTGGGGAGATTGGTGAACGTTCGTTTCAGTGCTTCGACCCCACCGGACTCAAAGGATTCAGCGAGCACAGCGACTTCTTCACTGTATTCACCGAAGTTCTCCGAGGCGTTGCCATTGGGTGCAATGTCACTTGCCATGGAGGCAATGAAGGCGCGGGCTCGAGATAGAGATTGATCGGTCATAGCGAGACCTCAAAATAAATCTATGATGAAACGTGCTCACACCGAATGCAGCGTGAGCACGGGAAAATCTAGGATGAAACTGCCTTTTGTCCTGTATAGAGTTCCCATCTGGCAAGGATGAGATCACAATAGGTCGGTTCGATCTCACAGGCATAGACGCGTCTCTTGAGGTTCGATCCTGCTATGAGGCTTGTGCCACTGCCTGCAAAGGGTTCGTAGACGATGTTGCCAATCTGTGACCAGCTGCGCATGATGAACTCAGGTAGTGCGACGGGAAACACGGCAGGATGACGAGCGATTATCGTGTTACTTGTTACGGCACGCCTGATACGAATCACTGAGTCAGGAACTTTAAATGGTTGAT
>Ga0126371_10003457_pt1 | contig 13840 bp, 12 predicted proteins | sample PanSoiMetaPlot_4_FD_110145 | JGI IMG/M metagenome (GOLD analysis project Ga0126371, IMG submission 110145) | Tropical forest soil microbial communities from Panama - MetaG Plot_4 | ecosystem: Environmental > Terrestrial > Soil > Tropical forest > Bulk soil | place: Panama | collected 2016-02-17 | reverse complement strand
TTGTGTTGCTGTTCCACAATTGGGAACCTGCGCCCAAATTCGTGATGGTAAACGTAAAAGTGAGCGACGTGAGCACTTGGCCCGTATTGTTCGTGATCGCGAACTGAATGGGAGTCCCCCCAAAAGAGGGAAGACCGGCCGAATTGAGGCTCGAACTTGTCAGGCTAAAGGGTGAGCCACCGTTACAAGTAATAGCGCCGCCGCAGCCCGCCGCAGGAAATGGCGAAAGGTACAATTGGTCCGCAAGGCTTCGGGGAGCGCTGAAGGCCAGACTCATGAGCAGGAGTATCGCGCTGCCGTACAAATAAATTCTCAGTTTCATGCTTCTTCCTCCTGGCAAGCTGGTGCGGGGGGCACGTCACCGGCCAGACGTGTGAGTTGATTATCTGCTTTTCGTTCAATCGCTTTCCTGGGGGAAGCGTGAGCAATGCGCAATACCACAGAACTAGGTTGCGCAATCTGAGCAAGAATCTGCCACTTTTTTTGCTTGGGCCACCCGTCAAAATTGACGGGTCTACCGGTTTTGACAGTGACGGCCCAGGCTCAGGCTCTCTTAGGCTGTCGCGACACGAAGCCAAAGGTGGCTGTAGCTCCTGCAACCCTGGATCCCCAAACGCACCTTCAGATGGCTGCAGCCACCGTTTTCCTTTTCCCGTCCGGTGCGGAGTTGCACAATCAACTGTGAAATTGGATTGCAGGTGGCTTTGGCGCCGGCGGCAGGTGCGGAAACGGATTGCCATCAGCAGTAAAGATCCCTGAGCCGTTAGTTATGAGGGTCAGCGCTACGAGAACGATAGACGTGAATACGACGAGAATCCAACCGCTAAGTTTTCGTGAATGCATCGCGCCTCCTAAGAAATCCGTAGCCTAAGCCTCTTTTCATTGCAAGGCAACTCCGCGAAACGTCACTCCTAGCGGGCCTGTGGTATCCTGCTTTCCCCGTTTCCGCTGGAGGACTCATGGACGAGCGGCGGAAATACGCAATCCTTTTTGCAGCAACAATCCTGGCAGCGAGGAGCTGGGCGACGACAGTTCTTCACGCGCAACAGGCAACCGCGCATGGCCGCGATGGAGCCAGTGGCAGAAGGTAAGACCTCTTGGCCACTCGCGAAATCGCGCAACAACCTAGGCAACAACCGCGCCTAATGTTGCCTAAAACTACCTAACTTGAAACCGGGAAACCGCATGAAACCAAAGATAGTTAAGAGTTTCGAGTTTTTCCAAGACTATCGGCAGGTCGCGGGTTCAAGTCCCGCCCTCGGCTCCATTTTTTTCTAAATCCCGCGAAATCAATTAGTTGACCTTTTCATTTTCTGTAGCCGCTGAAATCTTGTGAACATTAGTGAACAAAACTTCAGCGATTTTGTAGACCGCACGCCGCTGCGCTTGTGGAATGGCGTGCGTGTAGACGTTAAGTTAATCGGGACTTGGCGATATAGCGGTTTCATGGGGGCGCGCATGTATCGCCGCCGCTCGCCTTCCAAGTTGGACTGTCACTTGAACGTATTTCTCTGGATGCTTCGTAACATCCAAATACCGGTCTCGTAGCACTTTGTAGCAGGTTAGAGCATATGGGCCCACCAGCTTGCCTCGTTTTTGGAAAGTCTCGAATAGTTCCAACTGTGCTTTGTACGCGGAAAGTTCGTTTCCGGACTGTCGCGAGTGTACGAATTCATGGTAAATCGACGTGAGCAAGACGAAAATGGCGTCCTCGTTTCCCCGCTTCCATTCGCGCTGTGCCCTCAGATACCAATCGTCGCCCGGCGTAAGTGGGTTGATGATTAAGGGAAAGTTTTGAATACTCAGCATCTCCCGGCTTGTCAGCCACTTCGTCTGTTCGGTATTGAGATCAGCGTAAAAATCTTTCGGCTGGATGACAAAAATCACACCGTTCTCGGTCAGCTGAGTGTCCGGGAATTCCCGCCGCCAAGCTGAAAGCACCGCCATGAGAAACGGCGGGAGGAGCTTGCCAGTTATCGCATACGAGTCTTGTGGCGGAGGCTCCGGCAAATCAAGGAGCTTTGTCACGGGAACTGCAACACTATCCAGCGAAGCAGTGACTTCTCGCTCGGCGTTAGACTTCACTGAGAGTTTGTCGGCACTACTCGTAACTGGTGTCGCTGCAGCTACTGGGCCCTGCCATTTGTTTTGGAATTCGGCAGATGCCCGCCGGTTAGCTATGACCAGGAATAGGAGAACCGAAATCACACCAAGGACTTTCACTACAAGCCTTTGCCAAGAACGATCCGCGAGTTTGCTACCATAGTTCGCCCGCATAAGCGGGAGACTCATTTATTGCGCGGAGAGGCGGCTTGAACTAGACTGCCGGGCAGAACGGCCTTCTGAACCGCCGCTGCGCTCTCTCCGCTGTAGGTGTAGTCCCGTTGCGCTTCAGAAGTCCTTCCGAAGTTGTGGGAATTTTCTGGAAAGATTCTTACCAGTCCTATGGCCCAGGAAACAAAGCGCTTCTACGATTTCGGACCATTCCGTTTCGACCCCGCAGAGCGACTCCTGTTGCGGCACGGAAGGCCCGTTCCTCTCGCCCCTAAGACAACCGACACTTTATTAGTGCTCATTCAGAATGCTGGTCATCTTGTGGAAAAAGACGACCTCATCAAAAGGGTTTGGCCGGATACCTTCGTCGAGGAAGGCAACCTTAACAAGAATATTTCTGTCCTCCGGAAAGCCCTTGGCCAGTGGGATGGCGGGCTGGAATACATCGAGACTGTTCCCAGGCGTGGCTACCGATTTGTCTTTCCGCCGCCAGAAGAACAACAGAGTCCTCCTCAACAGGAAGAAGTTGCTGAAGCAGGGGCTTCTCCGGTCTCCATTCCTGCACATAGGCGCCTTCCGAAACTTGCCGCAGCAATAATTGCCAGCGGCTTTACTCTCGCCCTTACTTTCTTCCTGATCTGGAAAATCCGCCCGGGGAATGCCTCAAGAGGTATGGCGACGTCAATACGCTCTTTGGCCGTTCTTCCCCTAGAGAATCTATCCGGAGACGCTTCCCAGGACTATTTCGCCGATGGAATGACCGACGCCCTGATTACGGACTTAGGTCAGATCAGCGCATTGCGAGTTATTTCCCGTACTTCTTCCATGCAGTACAAAGGAGCACACAAATCCCTCCCGCAAATTGCACGAGAGTTGAATGTTGACGCCGTTGTAGAAGGCACAGTGTTGCGGTCCGGTGAGCGAATGCGTGTGACCGCCCAGCTTATCCACGCTTCTACGGATCGCCATTTGTGGGCGCAGGAATTTGAAGGTGATTTGCGCGATATCTTGGGATTGCAAAACCAGATAGCGCGCGCTGTAGCTGACGAGATTCGTGTGAAGCTTACCCCGGAGCAAAAGTCGTTGTTATCGGGCGTTCGTATGCTGAATCCCGAAGCGCATGAGGCGTATCTTCGGGGTTTTTATGCCGTGCCGACGATAGATGGATTCCAGGAAAAGATCAGGGACTTTAACCGTGCCATCGAATTGGACCCCACATACGCTATGGCCTACGTAGGCGTGGCGAACTCTTACATCCAACTCGGTCATATGGTTGCCTTGCGTCCGCAGGAAGCTTTTCCCGCAGCCAAGGTCGCCGCTCTGAAGGCCATCGCTCTTGATGACAACATCGCCGATGCGCATGAGGCCCTTGGTACCGTGGCATTCCTTTACGATTGGGAATTTGAGCGGGCTGAGAAGGAGTTTCGCCGCGCGATTGAGCTGAATCCCAATTCCGCGGACGCCCATGCTGGCTACTCAGATTTTCTTGCGGCCATGGGGCGCGGAGACGAAGCAATCTCGCAACGTAAGAAGAACATCGAAAACGACCCGCTATCCGTTGAGGCGATTGCAGAGCTTGCAAGAGTTCTGTACTGGACGCGCCACTATGACGAAGCCATTACCGAAGCCCGTAAGGTGTTAACGATTGGACCCGATCTCCTGCGTGCCGATGTGTTTCTCGGTCTTTCCCTCGTGCAGAAAGGTGAATTCCCCGAGGCTCTTGTGGAACTCGAACACTCCGTGAGCCTTTGGAAGGATGACTCTTGGATTGGCTTTGTGGCTTACGCGAAGGCGGCTTCGGGGGATAAAGCTGGCGCGTACAGAATACTGGGAGATCTGGAACGGCGATCGAAGAAACACTACGTATCACCGTGGTGGCTGGCGAGCATCTATTCCGGAGTCGGGAATAAGGAAAAGGCGCTCTTTTTTCTCGAAAGAGCTTATGAAGGAAGGGAGCATGATTTGGTCTTTTCCAAGGCGTGGCCTATGTTCGATAACTTGCGCCAGGATGCTCGTTATCGAAACCTTATGAAGAGAGTGGGACTTCCTGACTAGTGCCTAGGCCGTGCTCAGGTTCCGCTTGAATCAGTCAATACGATAGTGCTTCGACTCGCGAGTCACCCTGCTCGAATATCATTCTGTAACGAGAGCGAGTTAAGCGCGGTTGCCCCTAACCATTCTGCTCAACTATCGAAAAGAGACCATAACGCTCAGAACTGCCTCACCGTCCGAATCTTTTCGTCGTCCTGCCAAGGCGATGGCCATCACCTTCTTGTTCACACTCGCATGCGGTCACGAATCCGCTTCTTCAGTCCACCGGTGGCCTTCTCGATCTTTTTCATCGTCCGCGTCAGCACGCGTGCTCCGTCTCCCAACAAACTGCTATCCGTCGGATAGTGGATATTCGTCTCGACCACCGTGGTGTCCACCCTCATCTTCCGCCCTCGCACCACGCCCCGCTGAAAACCCTCCTTACAAGCAACGCTGGAATTCCACGTTCAAATGACCTGCCGTTAAGCTCGTGCTGCCTCCTGTTTCTTGGGCTTGATGCGAACGCGCTCACTGGAACCGGTCGCAACGTATTTATTTGCGTTCGCCCCGAACTCACTAAGAGCGAATGCCTAACTCACGAAAATCACCCTAACTGGAGACACGCTTAGTTACCGTGGCGCAAATCACGGTGTCTTGTGACCTGGGTCACGGCGTTTCGCAGCAACGCGGTCTAATTAAAAAGTGTGGTCGTGGCGAGTATTCGCCCGGCCTGCGATTTCTCGCGAAGGAAAGAGGAAAACATATGACCACTCACGTGATGCAACCAGCTCAAACCCTGCACAAAAAAGTGCAGGCGAACAAGAAAGTGTCCCTATCGAAAATCATGCTATTGACCGACTTTTCGGAAGTGTCTGACTTAGCGCTGGAATACGCCTTGGCGCTCGCCAGGCGGTACGACGCGCGCATCTATCTGACCCATGTGATCATGCCGGATTCTTATCGATTGGCGGAACCGGGTTCGGCGGAGATGACATACGAGAAAATCCGGCAGGCAGCGGAGCAAAGCATCGCCGACATCTTGATTTCCCGCAAAATGAGTGGAGTTTCGCATGAAGTTCTGATCGAGGAAGGAACTCTGTGGCCCACCGTGGAACGCCTGGCCCAAGAGCACGAAATTGACCTGGTGGTGACAGGCACGCACGGGCCTGGCCAGTTTAAGAAGATGATTCTCGGCTCGGTGGCGGAAGAGGTGTTCCGGCAAGCGGGTTGTGCGGTGCTGACCGTAGGTCCGTGCACAGAGGCGCACGCGCCGCACGAGGTGGAGCTCAACAACATCCTTTTCGCGACTGACTTTGGCCCCGGCGCCGGGCGCGCCGCCCAGTACGCCTTCTCTCTGGCCCAAGAGCACGGTGCACGACTTACTCTGCTGCACGTTGTTGAAGAGTTGCGTGCTTGCACAGCGGAGGAAGAAAGGCAGTTTCGCGAGATGAACATTCAGCGGATGAAGGACTTCATGCCGGAGGACGCCGAGAACTGGTGCAGGGTGGATTTTCGCGTGGCCTTTGGCGCGGCGGCCGAAGAAATTCTCGAAGAGGCGCGGGACACTAAAGCGGACCTCATCATCATGGGCGCCAAGACAAGGAAAACGTTTGCTGGGCACGCACCCCTGACGATCGCCTACAACGTCGTGGCGAAGGCGAACTGTCCCGTCCTCACTGTGCGCGCCTGAGGTTTCCCGTCCGCTCGGTGGCCCGGCTTTAAGATGGATTTCTTTCAGATCGGAAGGAGAATTTTCCATGAAAGTCAAAGAAATCATGACGCAATCCGCAGTTTGCTGTGGATCCGAGACGAACGTAGGCAGAGCAGTTGAACTGATGTGGAATCGCAACGTCGGCATGCTCCCGGTTGTAGATAACGACGGAAAGCTGATTGGAGTGCTGACCGATCGTGACATTTGCATCGCGATGGGAACGAGAAACCGCCTGCCGGGAGAGCTGACGGTTGGAGAGATCGCTATACGAGAAGTTTTCACTTGCAAACCCAATGAGGACATTCATGAGGCTCTGTGCGAAATGGGGAATCATCAAGTCCGCCGTCTGCCGGTCGTGAATGATCATGGCGTTCCCCAAGGAGTGCTGTCGCTGGACGACCTTATTGCTCACTCGGAACTTGGTAAGCTGCGCGGAGCGCGCGACCTCTCGTCTGAGGAAGTCGCGGCCACAATGAAAAAGGTCTATGCGCTCAAACAACCATTAGTGCCCAGCACCTTGAGTAAGGCAGCCGTCCACTAGCGCATTGCGAGCCCTGAGGCGTTGGTGCTCGCGGAGACGCAGTAATTCAAATGCTGAAGACCGGTGTGCTTTACTTTGCCCTCGTTTTCGGAGCGGGTTTTGCGCTTGGGGCGATTCGAATATTCGTGGTTGCCCCGCGAGTTGGAGTGAGAACGACGGAACTCCTTGAAGCGCCAGTCATGCTGGTCGTCAGCGCTGTCGCAGCGCGATGGATAGTTCGAAGATTCGCGTTACCATGCACGCCGAGGGATCGTCTCGGTATAGGTAGCGTCGCGCTTTGTTTGATGCTGCTCGCGGAATTCACTCTCGTGCTGTGGTTGCGAGGTCTCTCATTCCGCCAGTATTTCGCGGAACGAGATCCAGTTGCCGGGACGGTCTACTACCTGGCGCTTGGAGCCTTTGCGTTGATGCCGCTTCTTGTGGAAAGGAAAGAAGATTATAGACCGCTGGCGCGCTGAGCAGCAGACAATTCCTTGTTGGTGTCATCTAAGGACAGTTCCGGCCAGAGTACTTTGAGAACGACACCGCATCGGTCGTCATAGACGAGCGTAAACATTTGCGAGCACCGCTCGCAGAGCCAATAGCGCCGTACACCGTGGATTCCGCAAGGCGAATCAGCGTTTGAACCGCTCCCAGTTGCCGAGGTCGGATCGGGCCGGAATCGGAAGAACTTGCCGCCGCTGGTCCAATGAAAGGCAGTCGGGCAAACCGGGTTTGCGCACTTCGGATGCTGCTTTTGGTAGAGCGGAGTTCCTTTCATAGTTTCCGGGTGCGGTGTGGCTGGATTGTTGGCCTCCGGCCGAGCGGTCTTCTGCTCTTCTTCGACGCGTTGAATCGTGGCGCGCAGCCAGTTGCCAAACACCGCCTCAATTTCGCTTTGTTCGCCGTACCGATACAGAGAGTCCAGCGTCTCACCCGATTTATCTAAGGGGATGTGGCGACAGGGAATTTCTGCGGAACGGAATTCAGGCGGCACTAACTGCATCAGCACACATTCGCTGCATGGACCCTGCTCCTGGGAATTGAAATTCATACACGTTGGCGAGTCTTCGAAAATGAGCTGGGGTCTCCAACGTGCGCCGGGAGATCTCCCATAGCCGCCGTCTTCGAGGAATTTGAGCTCGAATTTCAGGACTTCCAAGAGGTCGCGCTCATCTTTCTGCATTTTTCACCTCCCGCTCGCCTCAAAATGTGCGCTCCGGGGAAGGGTGCTGCCGTAACCGTGGTCACTTGAGAGAGTGACCGCTATCACATGGAGGACGGATGGGGCATCGCCTAGGGGGTTTCGTTTTGTGTCGTGGGGAGAGGAGGCATACTCCGAGGTGGTGAGTCCGTGCGAACCCCGTTGCAGAGGAGCACGATCTTGCCGGTCACACCGCCCTTTCCTAGCAAATCGTGGGCGCGTCTTGCCTCGGCGAGAGGAAGTCGCTGCGCGATGAGCGGCTTGATCTTTTGCTGTTGAAGTAGGTCCAACAGGGCGACCAAATCCTGTCGAAACCATACCGGTTTAAACCGTTTGAGCGTCTGGATGCTGTAGGGAACCATCCGTTTCCGGCCAGGAAGAAACCAGTTGCGAGCAATGTAGAACCCGAGGATGGTGGCTTCACGAAAGCGATGCCGACCACCTGAACCGCCTGAAGCCAATCGTCCCTCGCGGAGCTTGGCAGTAAATCCATAAACCACTACCGTCCCGCCAGGACGGAGAGCCTCGCGAGAACGCCAGAGGTTGCCACCGCCGATGCCGTCAAAGACGACGTCTACGCCCTCGCCTGTGAGGCTATGAATCTCTTTCACGAAGTCCTGTTGCTGGTAGTCAATCGGGACAGCACCCATGCCAGAAACGGCCGACGCGCTTCGCGATGAACACGTACCGTACATCTCTAGCCCGGCGATGCGCCCCAGCTGCAATAGTGCGGAGCCGACTCCGCCTGCCGCGCCGTGAATCAAAACGCGCTGGCCTCGTCTCACCTTGGCGGACCGATGCAGCATCTGGTACGCCGTAATGTAGTTCAGCACCAGGCAGACAGCCTCGGCAGCGTCCAACCCCGGTGGTACAGGAACCAGTTCACGTTGAGGCAGGCAGACGAACTCTGCGCACGCACCACTGATCGGCATCGCGGCAACGATCTGGCCTGGTTCGATCCCGGAGACCCCATCGCCGAGCCGATGCACCACGCCAACCAAATCCCACCCCGGCGTGAAGGGCACACGGGGCGTTTCGGGATGGACGCCCTCGCGCGCCAGTATGTCCGGTAACGCGACACCCGCGGCCTGCACTCTCACACGCACTTCACCAGACTTTGGCTCGGGCCACTCTTCCTCAACCACCTGTAGCGTGTCGGGCCCGCCATAGTGGGTGACGATGATTCGCCTGTGCCTCACCTTGGAACCTCCCAAACGACTCAAAATGTGCGCTCGGCGGTAGGCGGTTGCTGTGACCTGCGTTACGTGGCATCGTGACCGTCATCACAGCCAAGGCACGCCCGATCCAGTAGAAACGACGAGAAGTAGGTCTAGGAGACCGTCGCGTATGCCTAGCGGGTTTCGTTTTGTGTCGCGCAGGGAGGGAGGTATACTCCGGGGCGGTGACGCTATGCGCGCCCCGTACGGCTTGGAAATCATTGAGAACTGTCTTGCCTGCCCTCACCGCGAGGACCGGCTTTTCTGTAATCTTCCTCCTCCAGTACTTCAAGGGTTGGCAGCCATCACGTCGCCTTCGTCTTACCCGAAATCAGCAACACTTTTCGTTGAGGGACAGCTGCCGCGGGGAGTATTCATCCTCTGCAGTGGTCGGGTAAAACTGTCAACGACCTCCGCCGATGGGAAAACGCTAATAGTCAGAATCGCGGACCAAGGCGAAGTGCTCGGGCTACCGGCCACTGTCACCGGAAAACCGTATGAGCTTACCGCGGAAGTGATCGAGCCAACCCAAGCAAATTTCATCGCGCGTCAGGATTTCCTTAATTTTCTCCGCGAGCACGGCGAAGTGGGTTTGCGAGTGGCGCAGCAGTTGGGTGAAACCTATCACTCTGCAATCGCGGAAATGCGAACTATCGGACTCTCACATTCTGTGGGCGAGAAGTTGGCCCGTTTCCTACTAGATCTTTCTGCCGGCCACGACGAAGGAAAAGGTCAGCTAAAGGTCACACTCACGCTCACGCATGAAGAAATTGCCCAAATGATCGGAGCATCGCGGGAGACGGTGACTCGCCTGTTTGGTGAATTCAAGAAAAAACAGCTCTTGCAAGTTAAAGGTTCGACCATCATCATCAAAAATAAGGCAGGGCTCGAAAACGTCTTAAGCTCGTAGGTCCTGCTTTCCCTTCCGAACATCCCCTTCATGAAGTTGCGCCTGTGACGGTCGTCACATAAATCGGTGACGCACGTCACGGCGGCCCGTATCAAATGCAGGCAAAAATGCAAATGATTGAAACCCTGGCGGTGGGTTTGAGAAGACTTCGTTCGGTGTTGGGCGGGTAAAGCCTAGGAAGGGAAGCGAAAATGAAAAGTCGCGTGCTTAGTACCAGCGTTGTAGCGGTTGTTGCAGCGGTCGTGGTCGTTATGGGCGTGATGCTTACGTCTGTGCCAAAGACTTCCGCGATCCCCGCGTTTTCGCGGAAGTACCAGACGTCGTGCACCACGTGCCACAACAACTATCCGGAGCTGAACGACTTTGGGGAGGCGTTCAAGAAAAACGGCTTCAAGTTTCCCAAGGACGACGAGACTTTCGTTAAGGAGCCCCCAGTTCTTCTTGGCTCGAAGGCGCAAAAGGAAGCGTTTCCCGGTGCGGTGTACCCAGGCGAAATTCCGGGATTCCTTCCAATCGCGTTTCGTTACGAAGGGAACCTCACACTCAATCGCAAACAGCCCCCGGGCGTAGTTGCGCAGAATGGATTTACTCCGCGGACGGATCTATTTGCCCCAAACACGTTCACGATCATAAGTGCGGGGAGCTTCGGCCAGAACCTCTCGTTCTGGATTGACGACGACATTTCCGTGGATGCCGCCAACGCCAATGGAGCCATGGGAGACGGCTGGTTGAAGTACAGCGACCTGGGCCACGGAATCGGATTGCCCAAGAATGCGTTGAACGTACGGTTCGGACAATTCGAGTTGGATTTGCCCTTCACGCAGGCAAAGTCCATCTATTTGTCGCCCTATGACGTCTACAGCGAGACCGCCGTCGCAGGCTTGCCTGGCACCACGAACAATCCAGTGATTTTTGGCTCGCCCCAGCGCGGCATTGAGTTCGGAGGCACGCCCAACAACGGGAATTTCAATTGGTCGGTCGCCGTCGTCAACGGCAACAATGCAGGAGACGTTGTCCGCAGTTCCAAGGACGTTTACGTTCGCGTCTCGCAGAAGTTCAATTTGGAGCGCGATCGGGAAAGTCGCAATGCCATCCAAGCGGCGGGGCCAACCGGTCCTCGTGATCACACTTCTGTCCGGGTGGGTTTCTACTACTACTATGGAAAGAACCAGCAAAATCAGAACGGCACGACGTTTCCCGGCATTGCGACGACTGTGGAAGAACCCTTTTACCGCGTCGGAGGGGATCTTCGGTTCAAGTATCGGCATCTGGAACTATTTGGACTGGGGATGTTTGGTCATGATGAGAATCATTTGTTCACGGTTGGACCACCTGCGACGCTTGCTGTTGCGCCTGCCGTGAAATTCTCGGGCGGGTTTGCAGGCGCTAACTACTGGTTCTACCCATGGCTCATCGGCACGTTCCACTACGACGCCGTGAACTCCCATTCTGATTTCATTAACGGCACACCCGCGTCAGAACATCAGACACGCAACCGCTTCAGCCCCGGGTTCCAAGTATTGGCGCGCGCCAACATCAAGATTGTCGGCGAATACCAATACACCTTTGGATCACCATACACGGATCCGGTGACCGGAAATACTCTGTTTTTCCGCCCGAATACGTTTCAGGCGGGAATCGACTACGTTTTCTAAACCAATTTGAATCCCAAGGATTGCATCGCAAAAAATCTGAATAAGAAAGGTATGCCATGAGCGTCGTGAAAACCGCAGAGAAAGCAGCAATCGCAATGGGTCTGATCCTTGTGCTGACAGGGGGCAGCCGCGCAAATGAAATCAAGGGTAAAGTCAGCGTACAAGGCATCAAGTCTGGGGAGAATATCGCGGTGTACGTGGATGCGATCTCAGACAAGAAGTTTGATGCCCCGAAAGCATCAGTGGTGGTCGACCAGAGGAAAATGGCGTTCATTCCCCACGTCGTAGTCGTTCAGCAGGGAACAACCGTCGAATTTTTAAACAGCGACCCCGTAGGCCACAACGTTTACTGGCCGTCTGTTAGTGGCAACAAGAAGCTGGCCCACAACTTGGGCACATGGCCAAAGGGTGAGAAGAAGCCTTTTCAGTTCAACGACGTGGGCGTCGCGTCGCTGCTCTGCAACGTACACCCTGAAATGTCAGGCTATGTTGTTGTCGCTCCGACTCCTTATTTCGCGGTGACCGACAAGGACGGCAACTTCGAAATCAAGAACGTCCCTGCGGGCAAATACGCCCTTAAAACCTGGAGTGAAGACGGCAAGCCGACAACGCAGGCTGTGGATCTGAGCGGTGCGACAGCAACCGTCGAGTTGACGGTGAAGAAGTAACAGAGAAAGGAACCCGGGCGCATACGGTGAGCAGCCGAACCAAACTCGTGGACATCGAGTGGCTCGAATCGAACTTTCCCTGCATGCAGGCTTGTCCCGTCCATACGCAGGCCGGTCGCTACGTCTCCCTCATCGCGCAGGGCAGGTACGAGGAGGCTTATCGCTACGCCCGGGTCCCTAACCCTTTTGCTTCGATCTGCGGCCGCGTTTGTGGGCATCCATGCGAGCCCGCTTGCCGCCGCGGACAATTTGACGCTCCGATTTCCATTCGCGCGTTGAAGCGCTTTGCTACGGAACGTCACGGCCCCGAATCTCGCAATCCCATCGATGTCTTTGCAGATCGCCCGCGAGTTGCTCGGTCGGAAAAGGTCGCCATTATTGGTTCTGGTCCAGCGGGTCTGTCGGCCGCACATGATCTGGCGCTGCTCGGGTATCCCGTAACTGTTTTCGAGGCTGCCGCGGTTCCGGGCGGAATGATGCATCTTGGCATCCCCGAATACCGTTTGCCGCGGGATGTCTTGCAGGCACAGATTCGCGAAATCCTCGATCTCGGCCCCGAGCTTCGCCTCAACCGACGGCTCGGCAAGGATTTTTCGTTCGAAGATCTTCGCCGCGAAGGCTACAAAGCCATCTTGATGGCTTTCGGCCTTCACAGGAGCCGCGACCTGAATCTTCCCGGCAATGATTTGGACGGCGTGGTCAAGGGCATCGACTTTCTGCTGAACGTGAATCTTGGCTACCGCTTCCAGGTCGGCAGACAAGTCGTGGTCATCGGCGGCGGGAATGTGGCCATCGATGTGGCGCGCTCGGCCATGCGCGAGCAATACAAGAACCTCGCGCCGGACGAAGCTACCGAAGCCCTTCCCGATCACCTCACTTCAAGCGAAATGGATGTCGCCATGAAGGAATTCATGGACGTTTCGCGGCAGGCTTTGCGCATGGGCGCGCGTGAAGTGCATCTCGTTTGTCTGGAATCCCGCGAGGAGATGCCGGCTTCGGAAGAAGAAATCGAGGAGGGCTTGATGGAGGGCATCAGGGTCCACCCCTCACTTGGCCCCAAGCGGTTCGCAGGCAAGAACGGAAAGTTGACCGGTCTCGAAGTCATCCGCTGTACTTCTGTTTTTGACGAGCAAAGGCGCTTCAACCCTAAGTTTGTGGAAGGCACGGAATCAATTATTCCCTGCGACACCGTCATTCTCGCCATAGGACAGGCTTCCGATCTTACTTTCGTCAAGCCATCAGATGGCATAGAAACCACGCGGCAGGGAACCCTGAAAATCGATCCAGCGACACTGATGACCACCGCGCCGGGAATCTTTGCCGCGGGCGATATTGCCTTCGGTCCTCGTCTCATTATCAACGCCGTCGCGGACGGCAAAAAAGCTGCAGAGCAAATTGACAAGTACCTGCGCGGCGCCGAATGGCAACCAAAACCACAGTTCGTGCAAATCACGGTTCTCGATCGTCACAAAATGACCGAGGAATACGACGAGTATTCGCGACTGGCTATTCCGACAATTCCCCTAGAGCGCCGCACTGGCCTCGCCGAAGTCGAGACCGGATTCACCGAGGAGCAGGCGCGGCGAGAGGCTTCACGCTGCCTGCAGTGCTGGATCAACACCATCTTTGAAGGAACAGAAGCCAATGGCA
>Ga0126371_10003455_pt1 | contig 13846 bp, 9 predicted proteins | sample PanSoiMetaPlot_4_FD_110145 | JGI IMG/M metagenome (GOLD analysis project Ga0126371, IMG submission 110145) | Tropical forest soil microbial communities from Panama - MetaG Plot_4 | ecosystem: Environmental > Terrestrial > Soil > Tropical forest > Bulk soil | place: Panama | collected 2016-02-17 | reverse complement strand
ATCCATCTTGACCTTCGATTGGAGTGAAGGATCAACCCGGAGGCAGGGTTCAAAAGCGGGTTGGATGAAGCTGGAAGGAGCGGGGCTTCTGGCGTGTGTCCGTTCCTCGCAGGCTCGACGGTCCCGATGAAGCGGTAGCCGAGCCGTGGCAGAGTCTCGATCCAGTGGGGCGCCTCGGCCGAGTCACCAATGGCGGCACGAATTCGTTTCACAGCGTTGTTGAGGCCGTGATCGAAATCCACGAAGGTGTCGCTTGGCCAGAGGATCTTTTGGAGCTCTTCTCGCGTCACCAATTCGCCGGGGCGTTCCAGAAGCATATGGAGGATTTGGAACGACTGGCGCGGAAGCTTGATGCGCGTGCCATGCTTGCGCAATTCCTGGGTACGCAGATCGATATCGAAAGCGCCAAAGTGCAAGGTCTGCGAATGACCGTTCTGTGTAACCCCGTTCATCCTGGTAATTAGACGTGCCGAGGGTAGCAGGCGTCTCGCCGATTATGGTGATCTGCCACTTGCTAGGCACACGGGAATCTCACGCTCTATCAATCAGTTCCACTGCTAGGTTCATTCGATTTACATGTGATGAGCCGTGCCTTGGCGGTGCTCGTCCTTTGCTGCGAAAACCGACGCGTTCGGAGAGGAAGAAGCAGCCGAGCAAATTCGTCGAGGAGACAAAACATGCGAATGAAGTTAATGATCGCTCTGTGGACACTGGTGATGCTGAGCTCTGCGGCGATGGCTCAGGGGCTCTATACACTGACGAGCTGGGAAGTTGCGTCCATCCCGTTTAACTTTGTCGTGGGAAGCCGGACGCTTCCTGCCGGGACATATACCTTCGAGGTGAACCTTGAGAAGCGAATGGTGATCATCGAAAGCGAAGACCGGCATACCCTGATGTTTCATGTGAACTTCGGTGAGCTGTTAAAGACGCCGGCTCACGGGCAGGTCGTTTTTAAGCACGATGGAGAAGCGTTCATCCTGACGAAAGTTCGAGCTCAGGGGAGTACCACGGAGGCAGAGCTTATGCTGGGCAAGCGGGAGAAGCATATCGCTCACGCACCCAGGCCCGAGGACAACGTTGTGGTCGCAGCCGGCAAACGTTAACTGTTCGCGATGATAAGACGGTGAGTCGAGGAGCGGTCGTGCGGCAATTGGGCCGACCGCCGTCCTCGGCCGGGCCTATTACAGAGGGGGCGAGCGGTCTGTGTCAGACGCGGCAGAGTTCGGCAACCAGAATCTCACGCCGTGCTTGCGCAACCGTATCAGCGTGGCGCAGGCTCAGCACGTAAAAGGCAATTGACGGGGCTGCAAGCCCAAGAAAGATTAGAATCGCCAAGCCGGGGCGCTCCAGTTGGCGCGCTACAACAAACGTTGCTACACAACATGCAATCACAACGCCTTGAATCAGCAGGCTGAGCAGGACTGTGACCTGCGACGCGCGCTGACGGCCGAAGGTTCCAAAGTCGACCCGCTTGGGCGAATAGAGCGAGAGCAGATTGCCGGCAGCCAGATTGATAGGAGCGGCGAAGAGCACCGCGGCAAATGAGGTCACCGTCATGAGCAGGGAGGGGGGATGGAACATCAAGGAGACGGAGATCCAGAGAATTAGCATTTCGCCCAGCAGAATCGCCACGTGGGCGAGATTCTTGGCGAAGACGACGGTCCGGAAGCGCACCGGAGAGGCGAAGAAGAACTGCACGCCTCCTCCGTCCGCGCCGAAGTTGTTGTAAACCAGGTTGGTCAACAGAATCAGCGCGTAGCCCACACCGACGGGGTAACTCAGGTCAGGGGAACGCTGCAGGAATGCCCCATTGCGGGCCGGACCAAGGCCGAAAACCGCCAGCATCACCACGGGAGTGACCAGGGTGAGCAGCATCGGAGCGCTTCGGCCAAGGTAGCGCAGCTCTTTCTCGAGGACGGCGACCACCGGTGCTGGAAGAAAGTACAGCTTCCACCCCGGAGTCACCAGCTGTGCTCGCGATAGGGCCGGGCCGGTTGTAGCCTCGCTCAAGTTCTCCCCCGTATATTGCTTGCGCACGCGGATGCCCATGAGCGCGAGCGCACCGGCACCATACAACAGAAGAAGGCAAGTAGCGGCAACGAAAGCCGCGGCGTTTCCCCGTGCCGCTCCGTCAATGCCCACAGCGGCAGCGCCTGGAGGTAAAACGCGCTGAATCGGCGAGAAGCGCGATCCAAGAACCTTGACTTCCGGGCCAACGCTACCACTGAAGCGCCCAGCCAGCGGGCCGAGCAACTGAAGGCCAATCAGCAGCAGGAAGAAGAAAATGCTGAAGATCTCGCGGGCGCGTCGTTGCGCGAGCCAGCGCTCCACCCAAGCCAGGAATGTCTGCATGAGGGCAATATTGACCAGGGCGAATGCAGCCAGGACGGTGGCTGCCCAGAGAAACAGCCTTGGGGATGCGAGTCCAATTCCGATTGCGATGCCGGTTAGCCAGCACGTGCCGAGCATGGTAGAAGGATCCAGCGCTCCGTAGGCAAGACGAACCAAAAAGTACGACCGGTAACTGAGCGGGAAGCGCAGGAGTCCGGTGAGATCGACCGTCTCGGTGAACACGCTCCCCATAATGGGGAAGAGTTGCCAGAACAGGAAGACCGACCACAGCAGAAACGCGACCCACTCGACTTTGTCCTCTACCACGAAGGAATACGCAGCCAAGCCAAGCATCGCGGCGCCGGCGGTTCCGCCGAGCAGGAGAAGCAGGGTCACGAAGACGTGGGAGGCCAGCTCAACCGTTCCCCGGGTGGTCCTCAGCGAATGAGCAAAGCTTTGCCAGCGGAGGCGGAGAATCGCCTGGAATTGCACGCTTGAACGGATCTCGCCGTTTACCCCAGCCACGACAGCTCCTGTTCGGCACGGGCTCCTCCGACGGCATGAAGGAAAATCTCTTCCAGCGTAAGGCGTGCGCCCGTCACCCGGCCTTCTGTGCCGGTCATGCTTTCTGCTTCGACACCCGCACGGAGCTCCTCGAGCGACCCCTGGGCCACCAGGGAACCCTTTTGGATGATGGCCACATGGCTGCACAGGCGCTCGACGATTTCGAGTACGTGGGAGGTGAGGAATATGGTTGCCCCGCGGGCAATCATGCGCTGGAGCATGGACTTCAGCGTGCCGGCCGCGACGGCGTCGACGCCTTCGAACGGCTCGTCCAGGAAGAGGATCTTGGGTCCATGAATCACCGCAGCCGCCAGAGCCAGTTTCTTCTGCATGCCGTGGGAGTAGTCGGTAACCAGTTTTTTGGGCTGATCGGCGAGTTGCATGAATTCCAGGAGATCGGCGGTACGCTGGGCTGCAGTCTCACGGTCGAGGCCATACATGCGGCCCACGAAATTGAGATATTCGCTTCCGGTGAGCCGGCCGAACAGCGCCATGCCCTCGGGAACGACGCCGATCTGACGCTTTACCTCAACTGGATGCTTGAGGAAATCGAGGCCGAGGATCTCGATGCTGCCTGAACTGGGCTCCAACAGGCCGGTCAGCATCTTGATGGTGGTGGATTTGCCAGCGCCGTTGGGGCCGAGGAATCCGAAGAACTGGCCGGGCGCTACTTCCAGATTAATGTCGCGGACTGCCACCAATTCGCCAAAGCGGCGCGTGAGAGCCTGCGTGGCAATGGCTGCGGAAGACATCTAGGGGTTGACTCTAGCACAGGCGGGAGTCGCGTCCCAAGGCACGGCCGGGAGTCAGACGCCCCGAATGATGCCCAGGGAACGATGATCAACGAGGGATGGGGGGAACGGTATTACGGGACTGATGCGCCGTACAAAAATCAGCCCACGCGCGCGATGCGTCACCGATGCTTCGCAACGCCGAAGACTGAACTCAGGAGGGCTTGAGGTCGTGGGCGACTGACAGGTCGACGCGCGCGGAGGGCGCGAGGTATGGCCGGAGTTTGGCAATTGCCGCATCAGCGGTAAGCCCATATTTTGCACGCAGTGCGTCGGGCTTGCCATGCTCGATGAACTGATCCGGCCACCCAATTCGCGCGACCGGAGTACTCAGGCTCAAGTTGCTGAGTTCTTCCAGCACCACGCTGCCGAAGCCACCCCTTAGCACGTGATCCTCGATGGTGAGGATGACGTCGACGCTACGTGCGTAGAATTCCAGCATTTCGGTATCCAGCGGTTTCACAAAGCGCGCATTGATGACCGCAGCCGAAACGCCTTCGCCCTCCAGTTTTCGAGCCACTTCCTGGCCCAGGGGAACCATTGCTCCGAGAGCGAAAATTGCAACACGATCGTGCTCCCCATGCTGCAACAATTCGGCCTTACCAATGGGGAGTGCGCGGGGTACGTCTTTCACCGCCTTGCCGGGGCCAACGCCACGGGGATAGCGCACGGCGATGGGTCCGTTGTGCTGCATGGCTGTAAACAGCATGTCGGCGAGTTCGTCTTCGTCCTTCGGAACCATGTGCACAAGGTTGGGAATGCCCCGGAGATAGCTGATGTCAAAAAGGCCATGGTGCGTGGGGCCATCGTCGCCCGACAAGCCGCCGCGGTCCATGCAGAACACCACCGGGAGATTCTGCAGGCACACGTCGTGCACGATGGGATCGACCGAGCGCTGCAGGAACGTCGAATAGATCGCACAGAACGGCTTGAAGCCTTTAGTGGCAAGCCCGGCAGCGAAAATTACCGCGTGCTCCTCCGCGATGCCAACATCGAAGTATTTCTCAGGATGAATGGGTTGGAAGCGGTCAAGAGCCGTGCCGTTGGGCATAGCCGCTGTGATAGCGACCACGCGGGCATTCATATTGGCGAGCTTCACCATGGTGTCGGCGAAAATTTCCGAGTAGGTGCGCTGTCCGGAGGGCGCCGTCTCACCGGTCTCGGGATCATAGGGTCCGAGGCCGTGAAATTTCTTTTGCTTTTGCAGCGCCGGTTCGAAGCCTTTGCCTTTTTGCGTCAAGACGTGCAGCAGGACCGGCCGATCCTGGGTCTTTAGGAATTCGAACATCTTGATCAGCGTGGCTATGTCATGGCCGTCCACCGGTCCGTAGTATTTCAGACCTAACTCTTCGAAGATGACGCTGGGCCACAACATACTCTTGGCAGCTTCTTCGGCCTTACGCGCCATGCGACGGACGATTTTGCCACCAACCTTTTCCATCAGCAGGCCGGCGCGCTCGTGAAGGTAATCGAAGCGCGGGTTGGTGACGATCTTGTTGAGATAGGTCGCGATGGCGCCAACGTTCTTATCGATGGACCACTCGTTGTCGTTCAGCACGACGATCAGCCGGCGGGTGTGGTGCGAGATGTTGTTCAGGGCTTCGTAGGTGATGCCGCAGGTGAAGGCGGCGTCTCCTGCCAGGGCGATGACGTGCTCGGTGCCGCGGGCTTTGTCGCGGGCGACGGCCATGCCGAGGGCTGCGGACAACGCGGTGCCCGCATGGCCCGCGCCGTAACAGTCGTGCGGGCTCTCGGTGCGCAGCATGAAGCCGTTTAGCCCGCCCGGGGTCCGAATCGTGTGGAACTCGCGCCTTCGACCGGTCAGAAGCTTGTGGACATATGCCTGGTGGCTGACATCGAAGACGAAATGATCTTTGGGCGTGTCGAAGACGGAGTGCATAGCAAGGGTCAGTTCGACGACACCAAGGTTGGGGCCCAGGTGGCCGCCGGTCTTCGACAGGACGGTGATGAGTTCTTCGCGGATCTCTGCCGCCAGTTGCTCAAGTTGAGGGATGGAGAGTTTTTTTACGTCGGCGGGAGACTCAATCGAGTCCAACAGATTAGACATATAGGGTAATTGTAAACAGGTCGATTAGATGAAAGCGGTGACGGGAAGGATGCGTGACCTGGCTGAAACTGGGGTCCCCATAACTGCTAGTGGCCAAAGGACCTGCGTACGGACGACCCGGGCGGGAACGAAGCACTTTCGGTATACTGGAAGCATATGGCGGTGATGAAGAACATTGCGGCAGTTGCCAAGGGCATGAGCGTTACCTTCCGGGAGCTCTTCAAGCCTACCGTGGTGGAGAACTATCCCGATGGCCCGGGACCGTTGAAGGGAGCCCGCGTGCAGGAGCGGTATCGTGGAATGCACGTGCTGCAACGCGATGAAAATGGCCTGGAAAAGTGCGTCGCCTGCTTTCTTTGTGCGGCGGCTTGCCCCTCTAATTGCATCTACATCGAGGCGGCGGAGAACACCGAAACCAATCGGGTCAGCGGCGCCGAGCGCTACGCCAAGGTCTACAATATCGACTACAACCGCTGCATTTTCTGCGGCTATTGCGTAGAAGCCTGTCCGACGGATGCGATTACCCATGGGCATGGTTTCGAACTGGCGTCGTTTAATGCCAGCAATTTGATTTACCGCAAAGAGCAGTTGCTGGCTCCGGCTGGGGCACATCTGGGTGCGAATGCGGTCTTTAACGCCGCCGAGGTCGAAGCTGGAGCCCCTGCGTTGCCGGTGCAGAACAGCTAGCACGCGTGGGCGTGCGAAAGGGGCTTGGCTTCAACCAGTCCGAGAAATAATCCAGTCGCCGGTCCGTGCGCGGGCCGGCGTTCGTACATTCGGCTCGTCTCTGAGGAACTGAGAAAAGGCGCATGGCGGATTTTCTGCAACTCGTAAGAGAGCGCGTCGTCGTTTATGACGGCGCGATGGGCACGAACATTCAGAAGCGCAATCCCACCCTGGACGATTACTGGGGCAAGGAGAATTGCAGCGAAGTTCTGGTTCTTAGCCGCCCGGACATCATCCGCGAGATTCACGCAGACTTCCTGAAGGTGGGCTGCGATGTGGTCGAAACCAACACGTTTGGCGGGACCAGTGTCGTTCTGGGTGAATTCGATCTGCGGGACCGGGTGCGCGAGATCAATGTCGCGGCGGCCAAGTTGGCGAGGGAAGTGGCGCAGCAGTTTTCGACTCCCAGTCGCCCACGCTTCGTCGCGGGCTCAATGGGGCCGACGACAAAGCTTCCTTCGTTAGGTCATATCAGCTTCGATGAGATGGTTGCTACCTATGAAGAGCAGGCGCTCGCCTTGATCGAGGGCGGCGTCGATGTGCTGCTCATCGAAACCGCGCAGGATTTGCTTCAGGCAAAGATAGCGGCTGCCGGCGTCATTCAGGCTATGCGGAAGGCGGGCAAGCGCCTGCCGGTGACCGTACAGGTGACGCTGCAAGAGAGCGGAACCATGCTGCTAGGGACCGAGATTGGCGCCGCGCTCACTGCCCTCGAGCCTTTTGATATTGACATCATCGGCTTGAATTGCGCTACCGGGCCGAAGGAGATGAACGACGCGGTCCGCTACCTTGGCCTGAACTGCACCAAGCACGTGTCGGTTCTGCCCAATGCCGGCTTGCCCCACAACGAGGGCGGACATGCGGTCTATAAGCTGACGCCAAAGGAACTCGCGGAGTATCACAAGCACTTCGTCGCGGACTACGGCGTGCGCATTGTGGGCGGCTGCTGCGGTACATCACCTGAACACTTGAAGGCGGTGGTGGAAGCGGTTGCTGGCGTAGAGCCGGCCAAGAGGGAAGTGAAGCCGGTAGGAGCTGCGGCCAGCGCGTACACGTCGGTACCGCTGGACCTCGAACCCAAGCCGCTGATCGTTGCCGAGGAAATGAACACCACCACGCGGGTGGAACATTTCCGGAACCTGGTGCGAGGCAAGAAGTACGACGACATCCTGGCGCTAGCAAAGAAGCTGGTGAACGAAGGCTCGCACATGCTGGACCTGTGCTGCGCCATCGTTGGCGAGGACGAGAAGGGCTACATCACGTCGATTCTTGAGCGCGTCGCGACCCGCGTGCCCGCGCCCATTCTCGTGGACAGCACCGAGGCCGATGTCGTCGAGGAGGCGCTCAAGCGCATTCCGGGGAAGGCCATCATCAACTCGATCAACCTCGAAGATGGCGAGAAGCGCACCGCCAAGGTGTTGCCGATGGCCAAGCGGTACGGGTCGGCCGTGATTGCGCTGACGATTGACGAAGATGGTATGGCGCTGACCGCCGAGAAGAAGGTGGCGATCGCGAAGCGCATCTACAAGCTGGCTACCGAGAAGTACGGGATTCGACCGGTGGATCTGATTTTCGATGCGCTCACGTTGCCGATATCGACCGGGCAGGAGGAGTATCGGACCGCAGGCATGGAAACGATCAATGCGGTGAAGCGGATCAAGGAAGAACTGCCTGAGGTCAAGACCGTGCTGGGCGTGAGCAACATCAGCTTCGGCCTCGATGTGTATCCGCGGCGCGTACTGAACAGCGTCTTCCTGCATGAAGCGGTCGAAAGCGGTCTGGATGTCGCGATTGTTAACTATTCCAAGATCTATCCGTTATACAAAATCCCTCAGGAGGAAGTTGAGCTAGCACGCAAACTGATTTACCAGGATAAGTCTGCTGGCGATCCGCTGCAGGTTTACATGGCGCACTTTTCGGGGATGAAGGGCAAGCCCCAAGCCTCGACCACCGCACACGTCGAGACACTCTCGGTGGAAGACAAGCTGAAGTTCGCCATTATCAATGGGGAGAAATCGGTTGGCGAGGGGGAGCATAAGCAAGGGCTCGAACAAATCCTCGATGAAGCTCTGAAGAACTACTCGCCGCTCGACCTGATCAACACGGTGCTACTCGACGGGATGCGGACGGTCGGCGAACTCTTTGGCGCGCGCAAGATGCAGTTGCCATCGGTGCTCGATTCCGCTGGGGTGATGAAGCAGGCGGTCGCGTATCTCGAGCCGAAGATGGAAAAAAAGGCCGGCGCGCAACAAAAGGGAACCATCGTGCTTGCCACGGTCAAGGGCGATGTCCACGATATCGGCAAGAACCTGGTGGACATCATCCTGTCGAATAACGGCTTCAAGGTGGTGAACCTGGGGATCAAGCAGCCGGGTGACAACATCATCAAGTCGGCGCAGGAGCAGGGAGCGGATGCGATCGGCCTGAGCGGGCTGCTGGTCAAGTCGACGCTGGAGATGAAGTACGTCATCCAGGACCTGCAGCGGCAGGGCCTGGAGTTTCCGGTGATCTGCGGCGGCGCAGCGCTCACGCGCAAGTACGTGGAGGACGACCTGCGGCGGGAATACACGCAGGGCGTGTTTTACGCGGAAGACGCTTTTGCCGGGCTGCACATCATGGAGGACCTCACTTCCACGAATGGACAGCGCGATGCGCGTCTGGGTGAAGGCCGCACAGTGAAGGAGTATTCGAAAGCGGCGGTCCTGGACGAGGAGACCGGTCCGGTGTTTGCCGAGCGCAGTGCCGTGGTTCACGATGCTCCAAATGTTCCCGCGCCGCCGTTCTGGGGGGTGCGCGTACAGAAGAACTTTGATCTGCGCGACGTCTTCCAGTACATCAATGAAACCGCGCTGTTCAAGAACCAGTGGCAGCTCAAGACTGCGTCCCAGGAAGACTACGCGCGGCTGGTCGAAGAGAAATATCGTCCGATCAAGAAGAAGCTGGAAGATGAAATTATTGCGGCCGGCTGGTTTGAGCCGAAAGTCGTTTACGGATATTTCCCGGCACAAAGCGATGGTAACGATCTGATTGTGTACGAGGCGAACAGCTCCCAGAACGGTGCCGAGCCGAAAGAACTGTTGCGCTTTACTTTTCCGCGGCAACGCGAAGGCCGCAAGCTCTGCATTTCCGATTTCTTCATGGCCAAGCCTTCCGGGATGCTGGATGTGCTGGGCCTCTCGCTGGTGACCATCGGGCCGCGCGCTTCAGCAGAGACGCAGCGCCTGTTTGAGGGCGGAGAATATACCAAGTATCTCTACCTGCATGGACTGAGTGTGGAGACCGCCGAAGCACTGGCGGAATTTCATCATCGCACCATGCGGCAGGAATTGGGCATCGGTGGCGAAGACTCGGCGCATATTCGTGACCTATTTCACCAGAAATATCGCGGATCGCGGTATTCGTTCGGCTATCCGGCATGCCCGAACCTCGAAGATCAGACCAAGCTATTTGCGCTCCTGCATCCGGAAGAGAATGTCGGAGTTCGCCTGACCTCAGGATTCTTGCTGGAGCCCGAGCAATCGACGTCGGCCGTGGTGGTACACCACCCGGCGGCGAAATACTTCGTGGTGTAGGCTCCGGGCAGACCGAAGGTTTCAGCGCCGCAGCGAGGCGGGAACCTGGCCGCCGGCTCGCATCTTTGGGGGATTCACTGTAGTCGACGACCCGACATTTCTTCGCGTTTCCTCGCTCATTCTTACCTGCTGTTGAGCGGCCAGTCTATCGGATCAATTCGCATGTCAATGACCGCGATGTCGCGATTGGAATGGCAGAGCTGTTGCAGGATCACTCTTGAACGGTACGCGGCCCGCGCCACTTCGTAGGACTACTGCTTTCTACGGAGGCAGGCATGAGAATTACTTTCATGGAACTGGGGGCGGTGCTGCTGGCGATGGTGATCTGGTTTCCAGCAGCTTTCGCTCAGGCGCCCGCAGACAACGAGGAAGCGGGCAGCCTAATCTTGTGGACGCAGATGGAACAGCCGCAGCCGATGCAGGCGGGGCAACAATCTCCGCAGCCGCACCGGGGCCACGACGACCAGAGCGAAGACGTGCAGCGGCAACCGGCCTCGCAGACTTTTACCGGTACAATTATGAAAGACGGAAATCAATATGTCCTGAAAACCGCAGACAATATCAGCTACCAGCTCGACGATCAGGACCGTGCGCGAAAGTTTGAATATAAACAGGTCGAGGTAATGGGCATCCTGAATACCGCGACCAACCGCATTCAGGTACGGGACATCAAAGCGGCGTCTTAACCAACTCACTGTCCCTGACAGACAAGACCCCCCTCGGCTGACTCACAGAGCCGAGGGGTTTTCTTTTTAATGGTGAGGGGATCGAGATCACACTTTCAGTTTCGTGCGCGACAAAGGTAGCTCACGTACCCGTTGTCCGGTAGCGGCGAAGATTGCGCTGCAGAGTGCGGGCGCAAACGGCGGCACGCCGGGCTCACCGACGCCGGCGGGCGGCGCTTCGCTGGGCACGATGTAGACGTTCGTTTGGTACGGAGCTTCCTGGATGCGCGCCACACGGTAGTCGTCGAAATTGCCTTGCTGGATCGCGCCTTGTTTGGCAGTGATCTCACCGAAGCGCGCGAGGCTGGTGCCGAAGACAGCCGCGCCTTCGAATTGCGATCGGGTCGCCTCAGGATTCACAACTAGCCCAGCGTCCACCGCCGTATCCACGCGGGGAATGCGGCTCTCGCCCTTGTCGTTGACTTCGACTTCTACGACGGTAGCGACGTAAGTGAGGAAGCTGCGGTGTACGGCAAAGCCGAGGCCTGTCCCGCGTCCGGGCTGGCGCTTGCCCCAGCCTGACTTCTCGGCCACCGTCTCGATGACTCTCCGGAAGCGAGCGGTGTCGATCGGGTAGTCCTCGAGTGAAGCTCCGTAGTTGGGATATTCAGGAGCCGACTTCTTGATGTCGATTCTGCGGGGCGCGCCGAGCATAGCCAATTGATACTCCACCGGGTCACGATTTGCTGCATGCGCGAGTTCGTCGGCGAACGACTGTGCGGCAAACGCATGGTAAATATTCGCGACGGAGCGGAACCATCCGATGCGCACGTGCGCGTCGGCGGCGCCATTCTCCGCGCGGATATTCGGAATGTCGTAGGGCAGATCGGTCCAGCCCTGCTGCATTTCGCCGGCTCCGCTGTAGGTTGCACCTGCCACGAAGGTGGACTCGATCGGCGGAAAGACTGAGCGCTGCAACCACGCGGTGGGCAGACCGTTGGCACCAATGGACGCCTTCATGTACATCGCGGCCACTGCATGGTAGTAGTCGAAACGAACATCGTCTTCGCGGGTCCATACCACCTTCACCGGCCGTCCTGTGTTGCGTGAGAGGAGGGCCGCTTCGACGACGAAGTCCGGCTTCGATTTGCGTCCGAAGCCTCCGCCGAGCAGGGGCACGTTGCAGATGACATTCTCCTTGGGAATGCCCATCACCTGGGAGATCGTCTCCTGCACGCCTTGCGGGTTTTGCGTTGGAGCCCACACCGTTACCCTGCCGTCGCGAAAGTCGGCGAGCGCTGCGGGCGGTTCCATCGAGGCATGGGCCAGGTGGGGAATGTAGTACTCGGCCTCGAGGACCTTGCCGCCTTTGGCAAATTCGGCGTCGACGTCTCCCTGATTGCGATGGACCTTGCCGGGCTTGCGGGCGGTCTCCTGCAGTTCCCGTTTGTATTCTTGGGAGTCGTAGCTTGCGTTCGTCCCGGCATCCCAGTTCACGTTGAGCTTCTGACGTCCCTGGAAGGCAGACCAGGTGTTGTCGGCAATCACCGCGACGCCTCCCAATGGTTGAAAGGCATGCGGAGGCTTGAACGGGTCGATGGGCACAACTTGCTTCACGCCCCACACTTGTAGAGGCGCTTTATCGTCATACGTCTTCACCTTCCCGCCAAGCACGGGCGGGTGTTCGATGGATGCGTACAACATTCCTTCGGCGCGGACATCGATGCCAAAAACAGCTTTGCCCGTGCAGAGGTTGACGATGTCGTAGCTGCGTTGACCTTTGCCGATGTAACGGAAGGCGCTGGCGGGTTTGAATTTCAGGTCTTCTTTCTTGGGGACTGGAAGCTTAGCCGCGTCGGATGCGAGTTCGCCGTAGCCTGCTTTGCGCCCGCTTGATTTGTGGACGACTGCGTGGAGCTCGGTTTCGCACTCCGAGGGAGAAACATTCCATTTCTGGGCGGCCGCCTGGAGGAGCATCAAGCGCGTGGTCGCGCCCGCCACCCGCATGGGTTGATAGAAATCGCGAATCGAGTGCGATCCATCGGTATCCTGACTGCCGTAACGAGGGTCGCCGATGGCCTGCTCAATCTTGACGCGGTTCCAATCGGCATCGAGTTCGTCGGCCAGGATCAGGGGAAGGCTGGTGCGGCTGGTCGTACCCATCTCGGAGCGATGGGCAATAATGTGCACGGTGCCGTTGGCCTCAATGCCTACATAGACGCTGGGATGCAAGAGTGCGCCATCCGCGCCGCTGACGACTTTGGCCTCCGCTTCCTCCGGCCGCAGTCCACCGGGTACCAGACGCACACACAGGACAAAGGCCGCTCCGGAGAGCGCACCTTGGAGAAAACCGCGCCGGCTAACATTGACTATTGTGCTCATGCGTGTTCTCCTGCGGCCGCCTTGATAGCGGCCCGGATCCGCTGGTAGGTGCCGCAACGGCAGATGTTGCCCGCCATCACTTCATCGATCTGCTCGTCGGTGGGTTGCGGCGTCTTGGCCAGCAGCGCGGCAGCTTGCATGATCTGCCCGGGCTGGCAGTAGCCGCATTGGGGAACATTTACGTCGAGCCATGCGCCTTGTACCGGGGTGAGCCCGTGCGCCGCGAGATCTTCGATCGTGCGGATCTGCGACCCGGCCGCATCTTTCATCGAGGTGGTACACGACCGGATGGCTTCGCCGTTCTGATGTACGGTGCACGAGCCACACAGCGCCATCCCGCATCCATACTTCGTGCCGGTAAGACCCAGAATGTCGCGCAGGTACCACAACAGCGGCATATCGGGGTCGCCGTCGAAAGTGCGCGGGACTCCGTTCACGGTCAGCTTGATCATGGTGGTCCTCTATCTGGCTTTGAAGAAACGGCCTTAGTGTACTGTAATGGATGGGGCAAGCTCAGAGCTTGGATCGAAACCTGAAAAAGATTGGCGCATCCAATGACCATGACCCAAAATGGAAATTCGCAAGTGGCAGTTTTCGGTGGCGGTTGTTTCTGGTGTCTGGAAGCCGTCTTTGACCGGCTGGAAGGGGTGGTCTCGGTGGAGGCGGGATCGAGGCGGCGGCGCACCACCTCGATGGACACGCCGCTGTTGAAAGCTCGGTGGCGTGCGAGTGGCGGAGCTGGTGGAT
>Ga0126371_10003454_pt1 | contig 13848 bp, 13 predicted proteins | sample PanSoiMetaPlot_4_FD_110145 | JGI IMG/M metagenome (GOLD analysis project Ga0126371, IMG submission 110145) | Tropical forest soil microbial communities from Panama - MetaG Plot_4 | ecosystem: Environmental > Terrestrial > Soil > Tropical forest > Bulk soil | place: Panama | collected 2016-02-17 | reverse complement strand
CGCTTGGGAAAGAGCGTGTCCGCATGGTCCCGCCGTGAGCACTCGCAGCAGGCAGGCTCCATATTATCAACTTTGATGCGCAGTCCGCCCGTGCTGCCGCCTGAGCGGTGCGCTGGTCACGTCACCAGACGAATGCGGAGGCGCCTTTAGTCGAGTGGACCGATGTGTTGTGCAGGCTGCGAAACAAGCCGGAAGCTGCGGGTTCCACTGGGCCCAGTCGTGACCTCCAGGAGTCGAATGAAATTCGCACTCCACAGCATTGTCATTCCTCCCGCAGGGAGGAATCTGCTGTTTGCCGGCAGCATATCCGCTGCAAGCGACAGCAGATTCCTCGACGGATTTGCCGTCTCGGAATGACAACCAGTATGGTGTTCCACGGAAAGTGACGTGGAGTGAGGAGTTCTGCAAATTCGCGATTGGGCGCAAGTAGTTCTCCTGATCACTACAAGTCAACCGAAGACAAGCGCTGCGAATCCCGACATTAAAGAGTTCCCGAACCCCCGTGTCACACGTATCATAGAGAATTCAATTTATAGCGATGAGCCCTATGGTGAAGACCGCGAGTGATGTCCAGCAAGGGAGCGAGCGAGGCTCCGTCTGTCGAGTTGCGCTCGTGGGATTTGGTACCGTCGGTCGTGCCGTTGCCAAGATTCTCTGTGAGCACCGAGGCGGATCAATTCAGCTCACTCAAATCTTTAATCGCAACGTTCAGCGAAAGAAGCAAGATTGGGTTCCGCAGGAAGTCGCCTGGACCGAGAACATCGATTCGATCCTCAACTCTGACGCCGACATCGTGATCGAATTGATCGGCGGATTGAGCCCGGCAGAACAGATTGTTCGGCGAGCACTGGAGTCGGGCAAATCGGTGGTGACGGCCAATAAGCAACTCATCGCCCGTTGCGGCCCTGATCTTTTGAAGCTTGCCGCCACTCACCGAGCCCACCTGGAATTTGGCGCGTCGGTCGCAGGCGGAGTTCCTGTCTTGCCTGCGCTACGAACCGGCTTGTGTGGAGATCGTCTGCACGGCATTGCCGGAATTCTCAACGGCACCTGCAACTACATCCTGAGCCGGATCGAAGGTGCCCGTGTTCCATTCAGCGAGGCGCTAGAAGAGGCGCAGGCGAAGGGATATGCGGAGGCGGATGCTTCAGAGGATCTGGATGGCGGTGATGCGAGAGCGAAGCTGGCGATCCTGGCTCTGGCGGGACTGCGAGCGCGCGTTACCCCTGAATCCGTTCGTGCGCGAACGATTCGGCCGGTCGATGCGGTCGATTTCGATTACGCGGCGGAGTTGGCCTGTACGATTCGCCAAATCTCCCGAGCTGAATGGAAAGGCGATACGCTCCTGGCCGACGTCGGACCATGCCTGGTTCCGGCGGATTCTCCCTTCGGTCGTGTGCAGCGCAACCTCAATCTGGTCTTGACTTCGGGACAGTACGGCGGCGACATGGCCTTTCTGGGCGCAGGCGCCGGAGGCGATCCAACGGCGGTCGCGGTGGTGTCAGACGTGATGTTCCTGGCAGAGGGACTTGGCGGCAAGAAAAGGGAATCGTCAAGCTCTGTTTCTACACCCGAGATCAGCTGCGACTTTGAAACAGCCCGGTACCTGCGGTTTTTTGTGCGCGATCAGCCAGGCATCGTCGCGAGGTTGGCACAGATTCTGGCAGCGCATCACTTGAACATCGATTCACTCTTACAGAAGCCCGGTTTTGAGAAATCGTCCCTGCCCTTCGTGATCACGCTGGAGGCATGCAAGGATTCGCAGCTTCGACCGGCGCTCGAAGCCATGTCAGGGCTCGATTTCGCCCTGCGGCCGTGCCTCTGCTTGCCGATTCTCCTCTAGCCTGAATTGTGCGAGAAAAGAAAAAAGGCGCCGGTTGTCCAAGTCGACCGGCGCCTTCTTGCAGCGTTCGTTAATTCCAGAAGGGATTGTTCAAACCAGCCGGCGCCATGGCGCTATCGGCCTTTGACTCGGTACCGGTTTCATCGGAAATCTTCTCGTCGGTTAAACGGGAGGGCGGCGCAGTCTTTTGTTCGTTCTTACCCGGTGTCGGAGTATAAGGATATTCGGATTTCATCTGGGAGACTCCTCCATTTTATGATCTAGTTTCATTAAACACCCCGATGGGTGATTCTGGACCTCAATAATTTTGATAAGAGCTATCAAAAAAACTGCAGCCTTCAGGCTTCTTAAAATGAAATCGGCCGACAAAGCTGCAAGCGTTAGCCGGATAACGGATATATCCTGTTCAGTCTCGTTTCGGGTATTAGTCCCCGAAACGACATATCGTTCTTAAGAGGGCGCCATCGTGAAATACCGCAAGCTGGGACGTACGAATTTTGACGTAAGCGAGATCGGCGACGGTCTCTGGGGCATGAGCGGCTGGAGCGGCTCCGACGACAAGGAATCGTTGTCGTCTATGCAAATGGCCGTCGATATGGGCTGTAATTTCTACGATACCGCCTGGGCCTATGGCGAGGGCAAGAGCGATGGCTTGCTCGGCCAGATCATGCAGCGGAATCCGGGTAAGCGGCTGTATGGCGCTTCGAAGATCCCCCCGGCGAACGACCGCTGGCCCGCTCTCCCGGAATACAAATACGACGACGTTTTTTCCCCCGCGCACGTGTTCAAGTACACGGACCTCATTCGCAAGCAACTGCGAACCGATAGCATCGATGTTCTCCAATTTCACGTCTGGGACGATAGCTGGACCCACGAGCGCGACTTCGGTTCGACGGTGGAGAAGCTAAAGAAGGACGGAACGATCCGCTTTTTCGGATTGAGCATCAACCGCTGGGAGCCGGAGAACGGAATCAAAGCCATTCGAACAGGGCTCGTGGACGTTGTACAAGTGATCTACAACATCTTCGATCAGGCACCCGAGGACGAATTGTTCCCGCTCTGCCAGGAGATGAATGTGGGTGTCATTGCCCGCGTTCCGTTTGACGAAGGCAGTCTGGGCGGGAAGCTGACTCTCGATACGCGCTTTCCGGCCGGCGATTGGCGCGCAGGATATTTCGGCCCGGAGAACCTGCCGCCAACCATCGAACGAGTGGAGAAACTGAAGAAGGTCATACCCTCGGGGATGTCGCTAGCGGAGATGGCCTTGCGCTTTATCCTGTCGCATCCGGCAGTGAGCACGACAATTCCCGGCATGCGGAAGGCAAGCCACGTCCGCGAGAATATCGCCGCCAGCGATACGGGCACTCTCGACAAAGCGCTGCTGGCGGAACTCAAGAAGCATCGTTGGGACCGCAGGCCAAAGAGCTGGTCCGATTAAAAGCCTTCGAGATTGCTCGGACGTATAGTGCGATTACTAGTACCGGTAGTAGACTAGAGCGCAGGTTACGGTCTGCCACTCTGCCGGTAGTTGTCCGGTCCCCCTGTGGCTTTTCGAAAGCGAGATATCTGTGCTCAACAAAATAACTGCGACTGCTATCCTTGTGTGCGCCGCCTGCGCATCGGGGGTGGGCCAGAACCCGCGAGGGTCACTGCGTGGCGCCGTTCAGGACGCGACTGGGGCTCGAATTGCATTTGCGAAAATCGTCGTGCAGTCCCCAGATGCCTCCTTGCGCCGCGAGACGCAGTGCGAAGATCGGGGCGAATTTAGGATCAACGAGTTGCCGGCGGGCGATTACCGCATCGCCGTCAACGCCAAGGGATTCCGAGAAGCACAAGCCGTCCTAGCTATTGCAGTGAGTTCCGTTCGCGAGGTCACCGTAACACTGGAGCCGGTTGCGGGACCGGAGACGGTGAATGTGCGCAGCCAAACATCTTCGGTTACTACGCAGCCGATCGACCCGGTCAGCGTTGTGCATCAGGCTGTGATTAGCAGCCAAGACCTGAAATCACTGCCGCTGGCCTCACGCAGTTTTGCCAATATCGCCTACCTCGCCCCCGGAACCGAGCCGGTGGAACCGTCGGATCCGACGAAAGCGCGAATTACCGCGGTCTCGACCGGCGGAAGCTCCGGACTGAACAACGAACTATCGATCGACGGCGCCGACAATTCCGACGACTGGATTGGTGGCTTCTTGCAGAATTTCTCTCCTGACACGATTCAGGAATTTGCCCTTCGCACCGCGAATGAAGATGCCGATACCGGAGGCACCACGGCGGGATCAGTCGTCATCACGACGAAGCGCGGGTCGAACGATTGGCATGGGACTGGTGCGTTTTACGGTCGCGGGTCGGCGTTGAATGCGCGATTCCCGATCGAGAATCCCGCACCGAATCCGAAACAACCGTTCTCGCGACAGAACCTCGTGGGTGCGTTTGGCGGACCTGTGCGGCGAGACAAGGTGTGGTTCTTTTCGTCGTTGGAGTACGTTCGCGAGAATGCCAGCATCGCATACTCTCCCGCGAGCATGGCCCAGTTCAATGCTTTATCGCAGATTGCTGCAGACGGTCTGATTCCTGGTGCGCCTTCGATTACGGTCCCCTCGAACGTTCCAATTCCCTTTCGTGATTACCTGGCCTCGATGCGATTCGACTGGGCGCAGTCACCAAAATCGCAATGGTTTTTCCGGGCCTCGCAAGATAGCTATCTGACCCACAACAACCTGGTGCAACAGGCGACGCTACCATCGACAGGATTGACCAGCCACAATAATTACTGGAGCGGCGTGATCAGTAATACCTATGGATTCAGTCCTTCGTGGCTGGGGACGTTCGTCGTCGATGCGAGTGAACTTCATCTTACACAGGCAAGGAATTCAACACTAGGATTCGCACTGGCATTTCCCTTCAGTTCGACGTCGCTGACCGTGTCTGGATTTGAGACGTACGGTGACAACCAGTTCGCGACACCGATTACTTTGTTCCCCTCGCTACGCGATCAGCAGAAATATCAACTGCGCTATGACGTGGATCACGCCACGGGAGATCATTCGCTCAAGTTTGGAGTGAACTTTATTCATGAGCCTGTGCTAGCGGGCGCGTTCCCAGGGAACCAGGAAACGCTCCATGGCTTCCCGAATAACCCATCGTTCTACATGCAGAGTGCGGCAAATCTGGCGCAGTTTCCCATCGATTATGCGAGTGGGGCGTCCACGACTCCGGCGAGCGATGGCAGCTTCTCACAGAACGTGCAGCGGCTGGGACTGTATGCGGAAGACTCGTGGCGAGTGTCGCGGCATTTCACAGTGAACTATGGACTCCGCTGGCAGTCGACGTTTGGGCTGTTCACCGCTTCTGGGCGAAGCCAGCTACAGAATGCCGCCCTTCCCACCTTGCAGGCGCTGCAGATTCCGTTGAACCCAAGTGTGCCGCACGATGACCGCCATCAGTTTGGGCCTCGGATTGGAATTGCGTATGCGCCGGGCGACAGCGGGAGAACCGTGTTCCGCGCGGGATTCGGCATCTTTCACAACGACCTCGCACAAAGCGGATGGGCAACCGCTTTTCAAGGGGTGAACGCGACGAATGCCGTAACAGGATCGTGTGCTTTGAGCGGCGTTAGCGGCGCTTACGTACTCTCGGGCACCGGCTGCCTTTCGGGCGGCGCAGGTGCAACCGGGAACTTCATCGGCTCGAACTACAAGACGCCTTATGCGATTCACATCACTGGTGGCGTGCAGCACGCCTTCAACGAGAAATGGACATTAGGTGCCGACTACACGCATGCGCAGGGAAATCACGGGTATCGAGGCTATAGCTATACGGGCGACGTGAATCTGTTCAGCCCGCTCATTCCTGCGTCCGATCCGAATTTTGATGTGGATCAACAGAGCGTTGTTCCCAACATCAATATGTTTCGATCCGACAATCGGTCGAGCTACAACGCTTTGATGGTCCACTTGCAAGGGAATGTTTCGCGCCGGTTCAACCTTGTTGCCAACTACACGCTGGCACAGGCACAGACTTGGGGATGCGTGCTGGGAGAGTTGTTCGACTATGTGAATGGCGTATGTGATCCTCTGAACGCGTTTGGTCGCGGTGATTATGGACCATCGGGCGAAGACGTGCGGCACCGATTTGTGCTGGCGGGGAGAGCCTATGCTCCCGGCGGATTCGAACTCACAACGCTTTTCCAGGCGGAGGGCGCGCGGCCGTTCACAATTACGAGGGCCGATAACAGCACGCGCGTATCGGTGAACGGAGCGGAAACTCCGCTGGATGCATTCCGCGGTACGCCGTATATCCAGATGGATTTGCGAGTAAGTCGTCCGATCAAGTTCGGCGACCGGCTGGAGGTTCGTCCCTTTGCCGAGTTGTTCAATGTCTTCAACCGGAATAATCCGGGCGCAAACTTCATCGCGAACGTGGCGGCGCTGCCGAACGTTCCGTCCGCGGAAGCCTTGACGGGCAACGTGACAGACATTTGCACAAACGCTGCCTGTACGAGTACGACGCCAATCAAAAGCTTGCAGCAATTGACGATTCCGTCGGGTGGGCTGGGAGATTTCTTTGGTCCAGGGACGACGGTTGGAATTCCGTTTGCCGCACAGCTTGGTGTACGAGTAAGTTTCTGACACTGCAAAAAGACGGCGACACCCGGTAAGGGGGATGATGAACTGTCAAGCCAAAAGCCCGCCCAGGTGTTTTTGAAGCAATTCGGATGTTACAACCGCGACAATTTGATTGAGGGGCAGGAGCAGGAGTTCAGATACTATTCCTGCCCCCGCAATCTCAACCTGACCAAACGCGCAAAACTGCAGGGATTCTTGCGCGGAATCTAGAGCGCTTTACTGATTCACGATCTGAAGTATCCTGGGCGACGAACTGAGAGTGAAATTGATGTCACCGGAGTAAGTCGCCGACGTCTGGATGCTGCCCACCGGCAGTTTCTTGGTGGTAAAGGGCGCGACGCCGCCGATGAGCGGTGCGTTCCCGATCTTGTCGATCAACACGTTCTCTCCGTCCGGCGGCGGGCCAGCGCTGGAGGTGACCGTCGCAGTAAACGTTACTGCCTGGCCCTGGACGGAGGGATTCGGCGAAGACGTAAGCGTAGTCTCGGTAATGGCAGCGTGCGCATTCGCTTCGAACGCAGGGCCTTCTCCGTGTGCACCGCCTCCGAAGGTCGTGCCATACAGATAGCCTGATTTATCCAGAATTAAGCTGCCCTTCGGCTGAGCTCCGTTCACGCCGGTGAAGTTGAAAACGACGTGCTCCTTGTGGGCGCCCTTGCTGCCAAGTGCCAATTCGTAAAACTGTCCCAGCACCTTTCACGCCTCCGGCTTTGGTGGTGCCGTAAATGTTGCCGCTAGGATCGAGGACAACTCCTGCCACAGGAGTAGCGCCGTTGGGGCCGAATTGGCCATTGCCGCCGAAGGAGTACAAAAGCGTTTCTACCCGGAATGCTGTTTGAAAAAGCCAGTTTGAAGACCACGCCTACACTATTAGCGCCGCCCGTCTGCGTCGTACCATAGAGATTGCCAGCACCGTCGAGCCCCAGAGTACCAAGTGGATTCGAGCCTTCCGTTGCAGAACTAGCCGGATTGAAAGTGTAGATTACGGTCGGAACCCACCCGCCTGAGCCGTTCGCCGTCAGTTCGAAGATTGTCCCGTAACTCGTGCCGTAAATGATTCCAGTTGTAGGGTCCAGAGTAAGTCCAGAGTGTGTGCTGTTGATGTCGTAGATCACCTGTTCGGTCCAGGTGCTGCCGGAAGGGCTTAACGCGTAGACACATCCCTTTCCATTTCCAGTGCCGCCGATGGTTGCTATGCCATTCAGATTGCTCGCTAAGTCCCAAGTCAGACCATTTTCCGGATTGGCACCGTCAGGGGTGTTGCTGAAACTATGGAGAACGCTCTCCGTCCAGACACCGCCGGAGTTGGTGAGCTCGAACACCACTCCAAATCCATATGCGCCGCCGCCGAAGGCCGTGCCGTAGATGTTGGCCCGCGCCATCAAAGTATTACGTTTGAATAGGTTGGATTTTGTCCGTCAGCGCATCCTGCGACCGCACAGAAGCTGTAAAGCGTGGTTTCGGTCCAGCCACCAGTGCCGTTGGGCGAAAGTTCAAATACGGTTTCGAATCCCAAGCCTCCGTCATAGGTTGTGCCATAGAGGTTGCCATTGTTCGGGGTCAGGCCGGACAGGCTAGACATGGGGTGGGACCCGTCGGAAGTGCCGGTGAAACTGTAAAGCAATTTTTCGGTTTGAGCCTGTGCAGGGCGAGCCACCATGAGCAGCGCCACAAAAGACAGAGCCGGGGTCAGAGCGCCGCGAGGGTTGCAGTTGCCAGCTTCCTCGACCGCGATGTCGACCTAACGCCAAAAATTCTTGAATTGATTTTCGCCCCACGTTTCATCTCTACTGCATGCATAACGGTCTTCTTAATCACTGCAGGCCATTCGGCAAATGCAGGAACTCAGACGCCATCGCAGTTATGAACCCACGTCAGCACTCGTGACGAGCCGTCCGTAGCAGTTTTTGAACTTCATGAAAGGCGCGATATATCGTCCCCCAGGATTGTCCCCTTACTCATTCCTAAGTCAATTCGGGCTGCTATTGTATCCCCTCCTGGGCCTGGAGTGTAACTAGTACAAACGGGATTTTTCCACTGACTACGATTCGACTGACAGCAGCTTGGTTTCATTCACCCGGTCTACTGTAAATCGTAAGAATGCCGCCGCATCTGCTTGCCGCTTCATCTTATCGCCATACGTCCACCTATCTGCTTCTTCGATCAGGCCTTTCCACTGGGGATAGGTTGCTTTGGCCCATGCCCCGGCAATTTTTTTGGAGCCCGGCTCGCCACCAATCACGGTGTGGAGGATACGGCAAAGATTCAAAACCAGGTACGACTGATAATGACTATTCGAGAGCCACTCGGCGTCATCAATTTTCGGCACCCATTCCTGGAATAAGTCCTTTGCACTGGCTCGCCGCACGCTCTCGATGTCAATCCCCGGTATCAGCTCGTTGAAATCAGGCCCTTCAAGTGCGATGCCATGTTTGGAGAGAAGGTAATGATTGATGATCCACTCATTGCCGGCTGGCGCCTCGGCATAGAACGTGCCGAATCCCCACCATGGTCGCGGTGTTGGGGGAGGTGTCAGCTCGCGCATAAGTTCCAAAGGAACATAGGAACATTCAATTCGGTCAGCCCACTGGGGAGAGCGTTCCTCTATCTGTCTGTGCAACTGTTCAACCGATCCGAGTTCATCTTTGGACAGCGGATTCTGAACGACTGCCTGCAAATCGATGTCACTTCTTTCCGGCACAAAATCTCCGTAAGCCAGCGAGCCCGACAGATACAGCCCGACAATCCTTTTGCCGAGCAAACGCTTCACACCCTCCACCCACGCGCACAGCACAGCATTGATCGCAGGATATGGGGTTGCATTTATCATTCGCCGACTCCCCCATACGAATCTTAGTCGGGATCGGTACCAACTGACGAGAACGGCCCATTTCACGTTTTTGACCGAATCGATGACTGCGATCGGGATGGTTGTACGACTGATTCGTCCATCGTTATTTTCTACCCATGCGACCATCTTGGTTGGAACGCGGTCTCTTGCTAACTGGCTGATCGCATCTAGTGTCACCCGTGGAAGAGTTGAATCCGTTGCGTGACAGCACTACCCTCGCTGATCTAGATTTTTGTTGCGGTGATCATGCAGTAGACCATAGGCCCAAGCGGTGCGCTGACCAGTGGCAGCAGTATTGGGGCCAGCATGTTGTTCCAGCGTGCGCGGGTCATCGCCCGCTGGCCGAACACGACGTCCGTAAGCAAGAACTTCAGAGTTACCCACGGAATGTGCAGGACCGAGGGCGCGACACGACACTGCAGATGCTCAACAGTGATGTTCGTGAAGCCGAGATTCTCCAAGCGTGCCGTGAACAGGTCAAGCTGTGCCAATTCTTCGATAACCCAGCACTCGCACAGCTTGCGGTAGATGCTCTGCTGTACGCCGCTGACGAATTGACCGCCCGCAAGAAATCCGTCGGCGATGACGAGGCTCCCGCCAGGCCGCAGCAGGCGGTGCGCTTGCTCCAGAAGATTGCCCTTGTCCGCGCCGTGTGCGTGGCAACTGCTTTCTAGAGCATATACGCCATCGAAGCTGGATCGTGGCAAGAGAGATGTATCTTCGTAGTCGCCTTCGATGACATCAATGCGCTCGCCCCAACCGGCTGCGGTGTTCAGCGTGCGTGCCTGCTCGGCCTGCCACGGAACCCGCGTCACTCCCAACAGCTTTGCGCTCGGTAAACGACGTGCGTAGCTGCGCAATGTGGCTCCAAGTCCACAGCCTAAGTCGAGAAGTTGCGGCTCAGCGATGCCATCCAGTTGTAACCGCGCCAGGACCTCCGCATTCATCTGCTCCAGCATGCCTTCGCGATCGAACGGATTCGCACCGGCTCGGTAATAGCCAAAGTGCATGTTGAATTCGGGACTCCATGCCGCGTAATCGGGACCAGCCTCGCTGTAGTACTGTTCCAGGCTGACCTGTGGCGCGCTATGAGAAAGGACCACGGGTTGCGCTAGGGCTTCTGCTTCGAGCTTTGCAGCAATCATTTGTCCCCTCCGCAGATTTTCAACAGATCTTTCTATATGTTCAGTATATACAGAAATAATAGACATGTAAAGAGTGATTGATCTCTCGGTTGCCGTCAGTATGAATGCGAAGTCAATTGCCGCGTGCCCAGCCCTCTAATGCTGTATTACCTGCCAGTTAACGCTATGCACCAATATTGATGCAGTGTTAATCAAGCAGTAACAATCGGCTGCTAGAAGACAAGCATGGGTCTGCATGTCTACAACACGCTGATCCTTTCCGACCTGCATCTGGGGGCCGAGACCAGCCATGCGCGCGAGGCGACCAGTTTGCTTAAGGAGAATCGCTTCGAACGGCTGATTCTGCTGGGAGACATTTTCGCCGACCTGAATTTTGCCCGCCTGACGAAAGATCACTGGAAGTTCCTGGGGTGCATCCGGAAGCTGTCGAATCCGAAGCGTGGGATTGAAGTGGTTTGGGTGGAAGGGAATCACGACCACGGTTTGGCGAACATTATGTCGCACCTGGTCGGGGTGCGTGTGTACCAGGATTACCGCTGGGAGTATCGCGGCTTACAGCACATCGCAATCCACGGGCATCAGTTCGATGGTTTTCAGGTCAACAGTGTGAGGCTGAGTCGGCTGGGAACGTCCTTGTACCTGCAACTGCAGAAGCTCGATTTCAAAAGCAAGCCGATCGTGCGGATGATCGACCGGTTGAATACGCGATGGCTCCGCATGTCTCCAAAGGTTTCGGCGGGAGCGATTGCATACGCGAAGCATCACGAGGCACAGCGGATTTTCTGCGGGCACACGCACCAGGCGCTGCACGTAGAGCAGGACGGCATCGCTTACTACAACTCCGGCGGGTGGGTGGATTCGAGGCTCACTTATCTGACGGTGGACGAGACAGGAGTACAAATCCATGAATTCGACAAACTTGGGTTCGAAAAACAGCGAGTTGACGATCGTGATTCCGGCGAAGAACGAAGCGAAGTTGATTCCTCGGTTGCTGGCTTCGCTGACGATGCAGGACTACTCGAAGATGTCGAGTACGAGAGTGTTGGTCGCTGACGCGAATTCGACCGACGGCACTCCCGATATCGTCATGAGCTTTCGCGATCGCCTGAACCTGGGCGTGATTCGTGGAGGGATGCCATCGTTTGGACGAAATCAGGGTGCGGCCCAGGCGGATTCACAGTATGTCCTGTTTCTGGATTCGGATATCGAGTTGGCCGACCCATCGCTGATCCGGCATTGCATGGAGAAGGCACAAGCGAAGCAATTGCACTGCTTGACGACGAACATTCTGTGCAAGGGGGGAAGCTGGATCGACAAGCTGTTCTACGGGGCGAACGATTTCTTTCAGTACCTGTCGTACCTGCATCGTCCGTTTGCTACCGGGATGTTCATGCTGTTTGAGCGGGAGAAATTCTGGCAGCTCGGCGGATTTCATGAGCAGATTCTGTTTGCCGAGGATTACCGCCTGAGTCAGAAGGTGGAGAGGAAGCGATTCACGATCGTGCGCGGTGGAGTATATACGACGAATCGCAGGTTCAAGCGGATGGGACATCTGAAGGTGGGGTGGCTCTTCCTGAAGACGGCGATGAACTATTGGAACGAGAAGTATTTTTTGCGGGACCACAAGTATTGGGCGAACGAGGCGGATGGGGTGCCGCGGGCATAGGGCGCCGGGGGCTAAGGTCCTCGCTTGGTTGGCGCTGGACGCGGCGCTGAAAGCGCCGCTCTTCCACGGTTGTTCGTACAGCGCCATCACCAATCGAATTTTGTGGTGGCCACGTAAGACAGGGTTCAGCCAACCAGCTGAACCCCGTTTTTTTTGCAGTTGAACTGAATTAAAAGTGAAGCGCGAGTCCGGTCGAGATGCGGACGTTGTTCTGAGGGATGTTAAAGAGGTCGGTGTGGATGTAGTCGCCCTCAACGCGTAGGCCGAGCAAATGGAAAAATTTGTAATCCAGTCCGCCACCGACTGCGGTTGCGAATGCAGTGTCTGACCCGCCGCCGTTTACGTGAACGTGGCCAGCGCCAATCATGACTTCGGCAAAGGGGCGAATCTTGCCAATTGAGAAAGAAGCTCGAGGCCCGAACAAATAATTATGTTCCGTGAAATTGTTGTTGACCATGACGCAGTCCAGAATGGGAGTCGTACAAGTCGTGAAGTTCTGCGAGCCATAGTAGCCGCTGAAATCTGCGACGATTCCGATGAAGGGCAGGAACTTGCCTTCGAGTGAGCCATTCCATCCGTTAAGGCTGGTGCGTTGTCCGCCCACGTTAGCGTTGTAGTAGGAGTATCCGAAGAAAACGTTGCCGGAAGTTGGGATCTGAGCTGCGGCGAAGCCACTACTAAGAATGAAAAGAAAAGTCATTACCACGGTCTTGCGCATGAACGTCCTCCGTCTGCGTCGATAAACACAAGCAGGCGCAGAAAGTTGTTGGATGCCCATGCTTCAAAAACGGTAGCAAACCAGTTGTACAGGGCCGATTGGACAACTCAGAAGCGCCAAACGATTCCGGTCGAGGCGCGGTAGTCATTCTGATAGGCGCTGGCGTAGTGACTGTGCATGTAGTCACCCTGGAAACGCCAGGAAAAATTCTTGAAGCCAAGTTTGTAGTCGACGCCTCCACCAACGTCGATAAGCAGAGGGTTGTAAACGAAGCCGCTGGAATTCAGGTGGCGGATACCGGCCATGCCGTGGATGAATGGGCGCCAGCGTCCGAGATTCGTGGAGAGGCGAATGCCACCCAGCGCGTTGTATTGGGTGACACCTCTTCGGTAGAAGCCGCTCCCATCGATAACCAAACCGATGCGCGGAAAGCGGGCGAAGGGGAGGTCTTCAAAGGAGGCGTTCCATCCTTTATAGCTTTGCTTGTTGACGACGTTCGTAAGCTGACCGTAGGAAACTCCGCCGTAGACGTTTCCACTAGGAAGAAGGCCGTTAAATTGTGCCGACATCGGAATGGAGAACAGCAGCAGGCCCAGGAAGGCCAGCGCGGCTACGGGTTTCAACACGAAATATCCCTCCCCGGCCCCTCGAGCCGGCAAACAAGCATTGTAATCAATGAAATGTGTTAGATGCAGTGTACCGGATGGCCAAGATGTATCGCGTGACAAAATTTGTTCGTTGGACGTTATAAGAAGTGTAGGCGCCGTTTTGGCCGCGGCACTGGCAAAAATTTACCGGATTTTCATGATGCCAAAAGCGAGTGGCAGACGTCTATGTAAATGACATGCAAACCATGAATACGAACTGTGAAATGTGGCCGATGCCGTCAATGCCAGCGGCGTTCCGAGTAGAGAAGGAGTCGAAGTTGAAGCTCAGCGTAGAAGCACGGAATCAGGGCGATGTGATCATCGTGCACTGCCAGGGGCGCATCGTGTAT
>Ga0126371_10003453_pt1 | contig 13853 bp, 12 predicted proteins | sample PanSoiMetaPlot_4_FD_110145 | JGI IMG/M metagenome (GOLD analysis project Ga0126371, IMG submission 110145) | Tropical forest soil microbial communities from Panama - MetaG Plot_4 | ecosystem: Environmental > Terrestrial > Soil > Tropical forest > Bulk soil | place: Panama | collected 2016-02-17 | reverse complement strand
GCTGGCAGCGCACCACGCGCGCGCTGCGCCCGGTCGGGCACGTCGCGATGATCTTCACCCACGCCCTGCCGATCGCGCTCCTCACGGTCCTGCTGCATCCTGGCGCGGCGACCGCCCTGCTGTTCGGCTCGATCGCCGCCTTGCGCGCTTTGCTGCTCGCCACCGTCGAGGCGCGGCTCGGCCGCGCGTCGACCGCCAGGGCGCCGACGCCCTGGTTCCTCATGCTGCGCGAATTCCTCTACTTCGGCGTCTGGGTCTGGTCATTCGCCAACCGCAACATCCTCTATCGCGGCCGCAAGCTGCGCATCCGGCCGGGCGCCCGGATCCTGGCCGAGGACTTCGTCGCGGCCGGCATGCCGTCCGCCGAACGAGAGCCGGCCGCATGAGCGAACGCAAGCTCATCATCACCGGCGACGATTTCGGCATGTCGGTCGAGGTCAACGAGGCCGTCGAGGAAGCGCATCGCCGCGGCGTGCTCACCTCGGCGAGCCTGGTGGTGGCGGGCGATGCGGCCGCCGACGCGATCGCGCGCGCCCGGCGCATGCCTGACCTCGGGGTCGGGCTCCACGTCGCGCTCCTCCATGCCCCCGCGGCGCTGAGCCGGGAGGAGCTCCCGGACCTGATCGAGCCGAACGCGCCCGGCTTCGGCAAGAAGATCGCCAAGACCGGCTCGAAGATCGCCCTGTTTCCCCACGTCCGCCGCCAGGCGATGGCGGAGATCAGGGCGCAGTTCGAGCTCTTTCGCAAAACCGGCCTGGCACTCGATCACGTCGACGCCCACCAGCATTTTCATCAGCATCCCTGGGTGCTCGGCGCGCTCATTGCGCTCGCGCCCGAATATGGCGTCCGCGCCGTGCGGCTGCCGCGCGAGCGTGCGTTCACGTCGTGGCGGGCGGCGGGCCGTGTCGGCCTCGGCCACCGATTGCGCGACGTCGCCGGACATTGGCCGCTGCTTCGCCTGATGCGGCGCATGCTGCGCTCGGCCGGGATCGCCTCGAACGATTGGTTCTTCGGCAAGCATGACGGCGGCGCCATCGGCAAGAGCTGGCTCTTGCGCCTGCTCGACCATCTGCCGGCCGGTGTGAGCGAGATCGGCCTGCATCCGGCGAGTCGTTCGTGGCCGCCGCCCTATGGACCGCGGCCGCACTGGCGCGTCACCGACGAGCTGGCGGCGCTCGTCGACCCGGATGTCATTGCCGCCTGCCGCCGTCCCGGTTTGCGGCTGGCGAAATTTTCCGATCTGACCGTTGAGGGTGTGTCATGCTAGCGACGACGCGACTGAGCCTTGCCTTGTGCGGCGTGCTGGGTGTCGGCGTCGCCGCCGCGCTCGCCGCCTATGCGGGGATTGGATCGGTATACGGCGCCCTCGACGACGTGGGCTGGCTCGGCCTCGCCTGGGTCTGCATGCTGCAGCTGGGCTCGATGGCGTTTTGCGCCGCCGCCTGGAAGGTCGTCGCCGACAGATCGAGCTTCCTGTCGTGCCTGACGGCGCGGTTCATTCGCGACGGGGTGTCGAACCTCGCCGGGATCATCCCGGGGATCGGGGAAGTCGCCGGCGCGCGTGCGCTCTCGCTGCTCGGCGTCACGGCCGGCATCGCCGCGGCGAGCACGGTGGTGGACACCGCGCTGGAGGCGCTCGCGCAGGCGATCTACACCATGGCCGGATTGATCCCGCTCGTTCTTCTGGTCGATCCCGACCAGGCGACGCGCTGGATCGTGGCGATTGCGGTCGCGATCGCGCCGATCTTCGCCGCCTTTGCGGTCACCCGGCGGCGCGGCGCCCTGCTGGCAGCCGAGCGGATCATCACGCGCATCGCTCGCGCGCTCGGCTTCTCCGCGGAGGGAGAGAGCCTCGACCTCACGCACAACGTGCTCGGAATCTATCAGAAGCACCGCCACGTCCTGCTTGCGCTGCTGTTTCACCTCGCAGGCTGGTTCATGAGCGCGGTCCAGCTCTGGGCCGCCGCCCAGGCGCTGGATCGGCCGCTGTCGGCCGGGGAAGCGCTTGCGCTGCAGAGCCTCGCCTATGCGGCCCGCGGCGCGTTCTTCTTCGTCCCGGCAGGCTTCGGCGTCCAGGAGGGCACCTTCGTGCTCATCGGCGCGGTGCTCGGCGTCGATCCGGCGATCGCGCTTGCGCTCTCCCTCGTTCTGCGCGCGCGCGACATCCTGCTCGGGCTGCCGGCCCTCATGGTGTGGTCCACCGCCGAAGGCCGGCATCGCTGGCTGGCGGTCCGGGTGCCGACGCGCAAGCCCTAGAGCAAAAGCGTGAGGACGATTCGAAGAAACGTCATCACGCTTTAAGAGCGCATTCCGTTCCTACGGAATCGGAATGCGCTCTGGATTGATTAGTTGGCGCATATTCTTGTCGGCGAACCGGCGTCCACTTCGCCGGAATATGCGCTAGCGCATCTTCGGCGCGCCGATTCCCGACGGTGATGGTGGCGATGCGGGCCCGCGCTCTATTTCTTTTTCTTGTTCCTGCTGGCCGCCGGCGGAGGGCTGGGCGGGGCTGCGGCCGCACTGTCGGCGGGCTCGGCGTCCGGGTCGTCGAGCGCGGGTGAGTCCACCACGTTCGGCAGGCCGATGGCTTCGCGCAGTTGCGCGCGCCGCTGCTGGTAATAGGCGGATCGCACGAAGCTGTAGAAATCGATCGAGGCGTCTTCGGCCTGCTTCAATTGGCCGAGCTTTTCCGCTGCATCCAAACCCGACTGGCCGACCGAGAGCCAGACGCGCGATCCGGTCGCCCAGCCGACCGGGTCGGCGAACATGTCCACGACCGATCCGACCGAATCGCGCACCGTCCCCGGACCGAACCACGGCCGCACCGCGTAGGGACCCTCGGCAACCCCCCAGACGAACAGGGTCTGGCCGAAATCGCCACTCTCCTGCTGCAGGCCCTCCCGGGTGGCGATGTCGAACAGCCCAGCCACCCCGAATACCGTGTTCATGGCAAAGCGGGCGCCCGTGTGCGCGGCCGCTTCGATTCGGCCCTGCAGCACGTCGTTCACGAAGATGCGCGGCTCCTTCAGGTTCGAATTGAAGTCGCGCAAGCGGTCGTGCACAGGCCCCGGTATCGCGGCATTCACGACGATCGACGCCGGCCGCAAGATCTCCTGGTTCGCCTTCATCACGTGGCGATTCGTCTCCTCATAGGGATCGTCGATCGGAAGCGATGCGTCTCGGGGCACGCCCGCGCATGCGGCCACGAGAAGCGGCAATACCGCTGCCATCGCCCGTCGGCCCCAATTTCGCGCGCAACGCATTATTGCCTGTCCGGGTCCCCAACTCGGGCGCGAGAGCTCACGAATACGCGCGCAGGCGGCAGCCGACGCGTCGGGCCAAACTAGCAGTTGGTTCCCGAAATGGCTGTGACTTGCCTGCATCACCCCAGATATTTCGGCAGGGCGCTAACCGTCGGTTAACTCTGGACATTCCGGCCGGGTCGGGTTTTCGCCTGGGTCGCCATCAGGGCTGGCTGGAAGATGACGGCGGCCGTGAGCGTGGTCAGCAGCGAGAGGGCCATCAGCTTGCCCATGCTCGACGTGCCGGGGTGGTGGGAGAGCCAGAGGCTCCCGAACGCAATGCCCGTCGTCCAGGCGCTGAAGAAGATGGCGCGCGTCAGGCTCGATTGCAGGAAGTTCGTCTCGCCGCCGCGCCATGCGACGATGTAGTAGATCTTGAAGGCGACGCCGACGCCGAGCAGCAGCGGCAGCGCGATGATGTTGGCGAAGTTCAGCTTGAGGTCGATGACGACGCAGATCTCCAGCGTGACGAGGATGGCGACGAGGAGGGGCACCAGGGTCAGGGCGACGTCGACCCAGCGGCGCAACGCCACGAACAGGATCACCGCGATCGCCACCAGCGCGAAGATGCCGGCCTCGAGGAACGCCGCCACCATGGTGTCGGCGGCCTCGATGATGGAGACCGGCGTTCCGACGGCATCCGGTTCCACGGTGCGGACCGCCGCGACGAATCGACTCAGGTTCGCGTTATCGTTGGCGTCGCCCTTCGGCGCCACCTCCATCAGGGCGCGGCCGTCGGCGGACACCCAGAGCTGCCTCAGGTTGGGCGGAAGCGTGTCGATGTTGACCGGCTCGGCCGTCAGGAGGTTCCTCACCTGGCGCAGCGTCGTCTGCAGCGGAACGACGAGAACGCGCTGTGCCTCGTCCATGGCGGCCGGGGGCGCTTTCGCCAATGCGGCGAGCAAGGTCGCCAGGCGGCGCGCCTGCACCGCGACCGGACTGTCGAGGCCGCTCGCCGCATCGGCGAGCTCGCCGACCAGCTTGTCGATTGCCGCCCTGGTCTCGGCCGGCGTCGGCGCTGCATCGATCTGCTCGGGGTTGAGGGTATTCTGGAAAAAGAAGCTGGCGTCGTCGATGAGCGCGAGCTTCGCCTCCTGATCCTCGGGTACGAAGCTTTGCAGCGTCAGCACCTGGCGGACTTCCGGCAGGTGGCGCAGCTTTTCGGCGACGCGCAGCGCCTCGGGGAGGTTGCTCTTGAGGATGTCGATCGTGTTCGGGGTGGTATCGGGATCGTTCATCAGCTCGAGCAGCGTCGACACCGATTCGGACTTCTGATCCCGCAGATTGAGCGGATTGAAGTCGAAGCGCAGACCGGCGAGCAGCGGCAGGCCGAGGATCGCGACGGCCAGCGTCCCGCCGACGATCCACCGGCGCTGGTCGTAGAGGAAGCGGTCGAGCGGCGCGAGCGCCGCGTACCCGACCGGCCGTGTCTCGCCCGGCGGCTTGAGCACCGTGAGCAGGGCCGGCAGCAGCGTGAGGGTGGTCGCGAGCGCGATGATGATGCCGGTTCCGGCGATCAGGCCCAGCTCGGACAGGCCGACATAGGCGGTCGGCAGGAACGAGTAGAACGCGGTCGCGATCGCTGCGGCGGCGAGCAGGAGCGGGGTTGCCATGCCCCCAGCAGCGGTCAGGAGCCCGCGATCGAGATCGCCGCCCGCATGCCGCTCCGCGCGATAGCGGACGCTGAACTGGATGCCGAAATCGACGCCGAGGCCGACGAACAGCACCGCGAACGCAATCGAGATCGGATTGAACGTTCCCACCATCCACAGCCCGACCGCAGCCGTGAGTATCAGTCCCACCACCAGATTGACGAACACGGCGAGAATGATGCGCGCCTTCTTCAGCGCGAGCCACAGCACGAAGCAGACGAGCAGCGACGTCACCACGGCATTCAGGAGCGCGCCGTCCGCGATGGTGTCGAATTCCTCGTCCGCCAGGACGACCGATCCGGTGAGGCGAACCCGGATGCCCCGGTCGGGGGTCAATCCGAGCCTGGCGATCGCGTCGCGTATCACCGCCGTTGCCTTGCCGCCGGGCTCCAGGTCGGCGAAATCCAGGACCGGCCGGATGTTCACGAAGCGGCGCAGCTCCGAGGGCTTGGCGGCGCGCCCGGCGATCAGCGTGCGCCACGAGAAGGCCGGCGTCTTTCCGTTCGCCAGGGCGTCCAGCGCGTCGGCGATCGCCGCGAGCGCCGGCCTCAGGTCGTCCAGCTTCGCCCGGTTCAGCCGGACGCCTTCGAGCGACTGCGACAGCGTGCGCAATACGCCGCGCAGCGTCGGATCCGCGGCGAGCGTGCCGAGGAACGGCTGCGCCGAGATCAGGTCGGCGGTGTCGCGGCGCACCTCGTCAAGGCTCAGAAACAGGATGCCGTTGCGCTCGAAGAACTCGCTGCCGTCGATCCGCTCGACGGTCCGCATCACGTCCGTGCGCGGCGCAAGCGCGTTCACCAGCGCGCCGGCCGCCTCATCGGCGGCCTCCGGGGTCGCCGCGTCGACCACCGCGACGATGCGATTGATCCGTTGCGGGAAAGCGAGGTCGATCGCCGCCTCCTGTTGGCGCCACGGCAGCGAGTCCGACATCAGCTTCTTGCTGTCGGTGGTGATGGCGACATGCCGTGCGAAGTAGCCGGCGCACAGAGCGGCTGCCAGGAAGGAGGCGAGGATCACGGCCCATGGATGGCGAATCGAGAGCTGGACCAGCCGGCTGACCGCAGCTGTCATCGCAAATTCGGCACCCTTCTTCATGGACTGCGGTCGAATGACTCGTTTATCGGATGATGAGCGCGCCCGAGAGCTGTCGCGGACGCTAGTGTCCCGATTCCGAAGTTCGCAAGCATTCGCCGCGGCCTCTGAGCGAACTTCGGAATCGAAAGGACACCAGCAACTCCATGATTCTAGTGCCGCTTTCGAACCCGAGGTTCGCAACCGTGCCTGCCGCAAGATCGTGCGAACTTCGGGTTCGCGGCGCTAGCGCCTTGAAGCACGATCCGCCGGCAAACGCCAGTTCCCGTGGCCGGCCGCCGCCGCGAGCGAGCCCGATCGAAGCCAAACTCCCGTGGCCAACTTGTGACGCCACTTTCGCTCGGTTCCGCACGATGCTACGGTGCCCTCGAGGGGAGAATGTCGTGATCGGGGTATTCATCCTGACGCGCAATCTGGCGGCGCTGCGGGGCGACACCCTGTAGCGCGGCCGTGTCGAGTTGCGTCCGTCGCGGACCACCCAGGCTCACCGTTCCGGCGAGCCTGTCGGGTGGCGCGAGACGCGCTCGCGGGATGGGGACGGATGGCTTACACGCTCGATATCCTTGCCGGCATCAGCATCGCGGGGGCCCTCATCGGTTGCGCCTATACGCTTTTCGCGAGCGTCCTCATCTGGCGATTGCGGCCCGTCCGCCGCCCCGCCCCGACGGCGTATCCCCCGATCAGCATTCTCAAGCCGCTGGACGGCGCCGAGCCGGACCTGTTCACTCGGCTTGCGTCACTGTGCGCTCAGGATTACCCGGGACAGATCGAGATCATTTGCGGCGTGGCGGCAAGCTCCGACCCGGTGGTCGACGTGGTGCGGCGGCTGCAGGCGCGCTTTCCCGACGTGCCGATCAAGCTTCACATCGACGCGCGCCAGCACGGTTACAACCGCAAGGTCTCCAACCTGATCAACATCCTTCCGCTCGCGCGGTTCGAGACGCTGGTGATGGCCGACAGCGACGTGGAGGTTGGCCCCGGTTATCTGGCCGAAATCGTCGCGACGCTCGAGCAGCCGAATGTCGGGGCGGCGTCCTTTCTGTACCACGGCGTCGCCGCGGAAAGCGTCCCGAGCCGGGTCGCGGCGCTTGCGATCAATACGCAATTCCTGCCGCAAGTCGTTGCGGCGCTGCGCCTGCATCTGGCGCAGCCGTGCCTCGGCCCCACGATCGCGATTCGTCGGCGCACTCTCGACGAGATCGGCGGGTTGCGCGCGTTCGCCGACGTGCTGGCGGAGGACCATGCGATCGGCAAGGCGGTCCGCCAGGCCGGCTTCGAGCTCGCGTTCGCGTCCGGCTCGATCGGGCACGTCTGTTTCGACAGCGGGACCTGGGCCATGCTGTCGCGCCAGCTGCGCGTCGCCCGCACCATCAAGGTGGTCGAGCCGATCGGTTACACCGGCACCGCGATCGTGCACCCCTTCGCGCTCGCCCTCGTCGCCGTCCTGCTCGGCGCAAGCGGTGGCGTGGCCGCCGTGGCGGGCGCGCTCGCGTGCCGGCTGGTGCTGTGCCTTGCCGTGCAACGCGCGTTTCGTCTGCCGCCCCAGCCCTTCTGGCTCATCCCGCTGCACGATCTCGCCGCCTTCGCGGTCTATCTAGCGAGCTTCACGGGAAGTCGCGTGACCTGGCGGCAGTACAAATACCGGGTTGCGAGCGACGGCACCCTGCTCGATCAGCCGAGCCGCGCGGGATGATTTTGCACTAGTGCCAAGAACCCGAAGTTCGCATGATTTCGCGATTTCGCGGCGGGCACGGTTGCGAACTTCGGAATCGGGACACTAGCCACGTCGCGTCGATTTGTGAGCTTGCGGACGACGGCGCGCATCGATATCTCACGCATCAAAAATGTGAAGGCGCTCGGGTGATCCGAAGCCGCCAATGGAAACATTGCGATGAAAGACTGCAAGCTTGACCTGCGCCGGTTGATGATCGGGATCGTGGCCGCAACAGCGATGGTCGTGCTCGGCGCGTTGCCGGCGCGGGCCCAGAGCGCCGCCGCGGCGCACATCGAGAAGTATTACGCAGAGTTGATGCCGACGATCCGGCAGGCCAGCAAGCTGACCGTGCGAGAGCGCGACAAGCGCTTCGCTCCCGCCATCACCAGCGCCTTCGATCTCGCGACGATGACGCGGCTGGCGGTCGGCCCGCCGTGGAAGACGTTTTCCCCGGCACAGCAGGCGGCGGTTCGCGAAGCCTTCACGCGCTTCATCGTGGCGGACTATGCGAGCCAGATAAACGATTATTCGGGGGAAAAATTCGTCGTCGAACCGCAGACGGTTGCGGAAACGCGTGGGGGCGGCGAAATCGTCAAGACCCGCCTGCTGCAGGCCAGCGGGCGGACGGTGAACATCAACTACCTGGTCCGCGGCGGGCACGTGATCGACGTCTATCTCAACGGAACCATCAGCGATCTCGCGACGCGGCGCGACGAGTTCGCCTCGATCATCGCCTCCGGCGGCGCCGACGGCCTGATCAAGCGATTGCAGGAGCGGACTCAAGCGCTGCTGGCGAAGTGACCTCGGGATATCCGGGCGACCGGGCGCGGTTGGGCGCGTAACGCGCGATGCGAGCCGCGAGGTTGGGGGACGTTCGGTCGAGCCGCGACGCATTTCCGCCATCCAGGCGTCTTCGGGCGCTCGTTACCTGAGCCGGCGATCGATCGGGCGGATGACGCGCAGCTTGCCGAGCGACGCGGCCGCGTGGTCGAGAAACGCGCGCACCTTCGGCGCCTTGTGGCCGCCACTCGGCGCGACGAGGTGGACCGGCAGCGGCACCGGCTCGAAGCCGGCGAGCAGGCGGACCAGCGATCCGGCTTCGAGCTCTTCGCTCACCTGGTAGGACAGAAATCGCGAGATGCCCTGGCCAGCGCGCACCGCAACGAGCCGCGCCTCGATGTCGTTGACGAGGAGCCGCGACGACAACCGCACCACCGTGGTGCGGTTGGGCCCGCCGAAGCGCCATTCCGACGCCTCCCCGCGCCCGGTGCCGAGGATCGTGTCGTGCGCGGTGAGCTCCGCTGGCTTCTTCGGCGTGCCGCGGGCCGCCAGATAGGCCGGGCCCGCGACTAGCACCCGGCGCACCTCGCCGACGCGTCGCGCCACAAGTCCCGAGTCCGCGAGCCGGCCGATGCGCACCGCGACATCGATACCTTCGTCGATCAGGTCGAGGTTGCGGTCGTTGAGCACGAGCTCGACCTGCATCTCGGGAAAGGCGGCGAGGAAGCTGATGACCAGCGGCGCCACGTGACGGCGGCCGAACTGCACCGGCGCGGTCACCCGCAAGAGCCCGCGCAGCGGCGCGTCGGCGAGGCCGGTGACGGCGGCGTCGTACTCGCCGAGCAGCAGCCGCGCGTGCTCGGCGACCGCGCGGCCCGCCTCGGTCGCCGACAGGCGCCGCGTGGTGCGCTCGACCAGGCGCACGCCAACCCGTTGCTCGAGCGCGGCAAGAGCCCGTGTCACCGCCGGCGGCGAGCGGCGCAGCCGGCGCGAGGCGGCCGCGAGGCTGCCGTTGTCGATCACCGCCACTAGCACCGCCAGCTCATCGAGTCGGTCCATCGATTATTCCGATTTTCGAAATTCTAACTTGTGGAAATCTGACCTTCACCAACGAATTTGCAACGATTAAATCGCCGGTGACCATCAACTCCGTGTGCTCCCATGACGTCCTCACCTTTCCATCCCGACGAGCTCGACGCCCAGGCGCGCGCCGGCAAGGGCGCCGCCGGCGCCGGCATCCGCGGCTTCATGCCGGACCAGCATCGCGAGTTCTTTGCGCTGCTGCCATATCTCTTCGTTGCGACCGCCGACACGGCGGGATGGCCGCTCGCCACCATGCTCACCGGCGCGCCCGGCTTCGTGCACTCGCCCGACCCGACGACCTTGCGGATCGACGCGCTGCCCGACCCCCGCGATCCGACCGCCGACGGGTTCGGCGAGGGCGCCGAGATCGGTGTCCTCGGCCTCGATCTCGCGACCCGCCGGCGCAACCGCGCCAATGGTACGATCGCGGCGCGCGACGCCGCCGGGTTCATGCTCGCGGTGCGCCAGAGCTTCGGCAACTGCGCGAAATACATCCAGCGCCGCGCCGTCGAGCCGGCGCAGCATGCGACGGGAAGCATCGAGACGCTCGCCGCCCTCGACGCGCCGGCGCGCTCCCTGATCGCCCAGGCCGACACGCTGTTCGTGGCGAGCCGCTCGCGGCCGGGCATCGGCGCCGGTGGCGGGCTCGACATGTCGCATCGCGGCGGGCGCCCCGGCTTCGTGCGCCTCGACGGCGACACGCTCGTGATTCCCGATTTTGCCGGCAACCGCTACTTCAACACGCTCGGCAATCTGCTCGGCGAGCCGCGCGCGGCGCTGCTGTTCGTCGACTTCGCCACCGGCGACCTGCTCCAGCTGCAAGGCCGCGCCGCCATCGAGTGGGACGCGCAGTCCTCGGACCTGGTGGCGGGAGCCGAACGGCAATGGCGCTTCGCGGTGGTGCGCGGCTGGCGGCGGCGCGCCGCGCTGCCGCTGCGCTGGTCGTTTATCGACTACTCGCCGGCGACGCTCGGGACGGGCCTTGCCGTGCCGGCCTGATCTACAGGCCGTCAGAGCTTCTGCAGGATGAACTCGATGGCGGAGCGGTCCGCGGCGTGTTGCTCTGGTCGAAGTGCGGGAGCTGGTAGCGATAGGCGTGGTCGAGCGTCGCGATGCCGAGCGGCTTCACCAGGTGGCAGAACGGCCCGATCAGGTCGAACAGATTGATCGATGCGGGAGACTTCTCATCGGGTTTGGCCGCGTCAATTCGTGTTCCGCTGCCGTCCGGCATCTCGATCAACCCTTCAGCGCCGCCTTGATCGATTCGACCGTGGCTCCGGGGTCGCGCGCCGCCTGGATGATCCGTGCCTCGTGGGCGGTGAGCTTGTCGAACGCCGGCCGCATCGCGTCGATCTTGCCCATCGGCACCACCACGGCGCCGTGGCGGTCGGCATGCACCAGGTCCCCGCTCGCCACCGCCATGCCGTGCACCGTGACGTCGACGGCGAACTCGACCACGTGCACGTAGGCGTGCGACGGCGAGATCGAGCCGGCCAGCATCTGGAAGCCGGGCGGGATCATCGCGATGTCGCGGATCGAGCCGTTGGTGATGGTGCCGAGGCAGCCGAGCGCCTTGTGCAGGTTCGACTGCACCTCGCCCCAGAACGCGCCGAACCCGGCGTGCTCGCCGTCGAGGTCCTCGATCACCACGATGCTCGGCCGCGGCACGGCCGCCACGTAGTCGAGGTAATCGAGGCGCTTCGCCATGTAGGAGGCCTCGCCGAGCGGCACCTTGTCCTTGGTCTTGATGGTGACGGTCTTCGCGTAGCCGACCATGGGCGACAGATCGGGGAACGGGCAGTGCAGGTGCTTGACGGTGTACCCCAGGCCGCGCCGCTCGGGCGCAACCATCTCGATGAGATTGCACACGGTCGGCGTATCGAGCGAGCGCAGGAACTCGAACTGCTCCTTGGTCACCGTCGTGGTTGCGGTCGCGTCCATCGCCAAATTCCTCCCGAGCCGGATTGCACGCCGATCCTATAGCAGAAAGCGCCGTGCATCTTCACCCGCGCACCGGATCGCGCGTCCAGAAGAATCCCACCACGCAGGCCATGATCGCCTGCATGGCGATCGCCATCGCGACGGCGCCCGGCCAGCCGAGGCTCGTCCAGGTGACGCCGGGCAGGAAGGCGCCGACGCTGCCACCGACGTAGAAGCAGGTGACGTAGAGCCCGACCGCCGAGGAGCGCCCCTGCTTGGCGCTCACCGCGATGTAGCCGGTCGAGACCGACTGGCACAGCATGCCGCAGGTCGCGCACACGATGAGCCCGGCGATGATCAGCGGCAGCCCGGGCGCGAGCAGCATGAGCGCGCCGGCGATCCACACCGCGATCACGCGCAGCACGAAGTTGCGCCGGCCGTAGCGCGCGATCAGCCGGCCGGTCCACGGCGTCATCGCGGTGCCGCCCAGGTAGGTGAAGAACAGCGCGCCGAGCGCGGTGCTGGAGAAATGGTAGGGCGGCGCCGCCAGATGGAAGCTCACGTAGGTGAACGTGGCGATGAAGTTGAACAGCGTGCCGAAGCCGATCGCGAAGGTCGCTATGAGCTGTGGGTTGCGCAGGTGGCGCAACATCTGGCCGGCCGAGGCTGCGAGCCCCTCCGAGCGCACGAAGCGCCGCTCGCGCGGCAGCATGAACAGGATCGCGACCGCGGCGATCAGCGTCATGGCGGCGAGCACCAGGAACGCAAATCGCCAGCCGATCAGGTCGGTGAGCGCGCCCGGCACCATGCGGCCGGCGAACCCGCCGATGCTCGAGCCGGTGACGTACAGCCCGGTGACGCCGGCGACCTCGTTGGGCGGCCATTCGTCGCCGATGTAGGCGACCGTGACGGCGAAGATCGCCGGCAGGAACAGGCCCTGCACGAAGCGCCAGACCGCGAGGGTGTGCACGTCATGGGCGAGCGTGAGCATCATGGTCGGCACCGAGACGGCGAACAGCGCGAAGGCGATCACCCGCTTGCGGCCGAACGTATCGGCGATCGCGCCGGTCACCGGCGCGGTGAGTGCGACCGCGAGCGTGCTCGCCGTCATGATCGTGCTGATCTCGGCGGCGCTCGCGCCGAACTCGCGCGAGAGCTCGGGCAGCAGCGCCTGCGGCGAATAGAGGTTGAGGAACGTGCAGAAGCCGTTGATCGCGACGGCGAGGCGGCGGAGGTCGACGGTCATGCGTTCACCGCCCGCCGCGCCGCGTGAAGCGTCGGCTCGAGCTCGCCCGAGGCGTCGATCTTGGCCCACTCGATCGGCCCGCTGTCGTAGCTCTCCTGCTCGCGCGCGATTCTCGCGTCGGCATCCGAGGCGTCATGCGCCCGGGCCAACACGCGCGCGACGCGCACGTCGAGATCGGCGGCGAGGAAGAGCCCGCGGAAGCGGACGGGGCTCTGGCGCACCGCGGCCGCGATCTGCGCGCGCTCCTCGGGCCGCACGAACACCGCATCGACGATCGCGCTGTGGCCGGCCGCGGCGACGCGGCGCGCCTTGTCGGCGAGCGCGGCGTAGACGCGGCGGTTGACGTCGCCGGTGTAGGCGGAGGCCGCCAGCTGCTCAGTCTCCAATTTGCCGAACAGCGCCTTGCGCTCGACGTCGGAGCGCAGCACGACCGCGCCCGGCGGCGGCGGCAGCGCGGGCGCCAGCGCCCGCGCGACGGTCGACTTGCCGGTGCCGGAGAGCCCGCCGATCGCGACGAGCTGCGGCGCCGGCGGCGCGATCAGCCGCTGCGCCAGGGCGAAATAGCCGCGTGCCGCCGCGACCGCGGCGTCGCGCCCGTCCGCGCTCACGTCGATGCGCTCGGCCGAGACTTTGGCGCGGATCGCGGCACGCAGCGACAGAAAGAGCGGCAGCGTCGCGAGCCCGTCGAGGTCCTCGGGCCGCCGCGTCTCGGCGAGATAGCAGTTGAGCACGACGTTCGCGGCCGCGGGAAGCCCGCGCTCGATCAGATCCATCAGCAGGAAGGCGAGGTCGTACAGCACGTCGCCGGTCGCGATCAGCGGATCGAACTCGATCGCGTCGAACACCACCGGCCTGCCGTCGATCAGCACGATGTTGCCGAGATGCAGATCGCCGTGACCGCGCCGCACCAGCCCGGCCTTGCCGCGTGCGCGCAGCAGCGGATCGAGGCGCTGAACCGCGGCCCGGCTCGCCAGCGACAGCCGCCCGAGCCGGTCGGGCGGAAACAGATCGGCATGGTCGCGCATCTCGTCATGGTTCTGCGCGATGTAGCGGGCGAGGCGTGC
>Ga0126371_10003452_pt1 | contig 13854 bp, 14 predicted proteins | sample PanSoiMetaPlot_4_FD_110145 | JGI IMG/M metagenome (GOLD analysis project Ga0126371, IMG submission 110145) | Tropical forest soil microbial communities from Panama - MetaG Plot_4 | ecosystem: Environmental > Terrestrial > Soil > Tropical forest > Bulk soil | place: Panama | collected 2016-02-17 | reverse complement strand
TGAGGCTCCCGTGACTAACTTGCGAGGTCATGGAAATCCGTGAAGTGGAAAATACGGTGAGGCAGTTATGTGCCGAGGCCAGCGCAACACGGCAGGACCAGCGCAAGTTCAAGAGCGTCTTGATCCGGCTGAGAGAGTTTATGCGCGAACACATCGACGTGATCAGATCCATGTCAGATGAGACTTTCGCGGAGCTGCGCAAAGTTTGGCATTTGAATTATTAGGGCACAAGCCTGAACCCCATCGTTGGGGATCCGAAGGAGGTGCCTGACTTCACCTCTACCTCGGCGATCACGCTTGCTCGTAGTTCTCAACTTCTGGACGTGGCTGGACTAATGGCCAGCTCGCATGTTGAAATCACGCCTCCTCAGATAACAAATGGAATCCAGCGGGCTTTTACCCTCTGCATGTAGGCGGCGTACTGCGAATCGTGGCGCAGGAAATCTTCTTCGACCAGGCTCTTGATCGGTATGAACCACATCACGCCCATCCCTAGCAGCAGTAAATTGAGTGGACTGTAGGCGCGAAGGACAAACGCGGTGTGAGCAAACAAAACTCCGGTGTACACGGGATGGCGTACGAACGCGTAGGCGCCAGTGTGAACAAGTTCCCGCTGTGCTGGCACAAACCCGATGTTGCGTCCCAGGCTCAGTCGGGCCCACAGAACAATCGCCAGACCCAGTGCGGCGAGGGAATCCGTGATCCAATTGGCGGCTACAGGTCTCCCCTTTTGCAAAAAGAAGATAATGAACACCAGCCAGTAGCTGGCGACAAATGCCAGCAGCCAGTACCACGGATTGGGTGTGATCCGCTTAGCTGGGCGCCGGATCACCATCGTGATCACCAGGACCAAGGTGTTGAGCACCGCAGCGATCAGTGGAAGGCCGAGATGAAAATGCTGAATACGGTAATACGCACCATAGACCAGCGGGATGCAAGCAACAACTGCGATCGTACGATCGACCCATGGCTCGGAAAGCAATCGCATCACGTTGAACGAGAGATTCGGCGCCGTCGACGGCGCAAGTGCCTGGTTAGTTGCCATAAAGATGACCTCAACTTACTCGGTGAAGTTACTGAACACATCTAACGAATCGGTCAAGAGGCACGCTAGACCCATGTCTCGACTTACCGTCCATCGCGCTGCTTTTCATACACCCCAACGGTCAGGACATCTGCGCCTCCTCCATTTTTCGACATCGTCGTGATTGTCATCCGGCGCCCGTCCTTCGAGACCACTCGACGGCTGGTCGCGACTACCTGCAATCCCTTGGTGTAGGAAGCCAGCACCAGGTGCGAATTCGAACGCTTCAACGAAACCGGGAACAGCATGCCGCGATTCCCCACGACCAGGGACTGCTTGCCGTTGTAATCGGCCGTGTATTCGGAGTGTGCTGTTACTCCGTTCGCATACTTGGTTTCTGAGCGATAGTGAATGCCGTTGCCCGCGCTTTCCATTTCGATCACCATGCGCCTCGGGCAAGTGCCGCTGGGATACTTTGATAGGCCCGGGTTGAGAACCCATCTCCCCACGAACGGGTCCGTAAGAGCCGAAGCCATTCCAGTCGCGAGGAGCAGGAGCACAGCAATGGCGCAGTATCTGGTCTTCATGGATCCTCCTTAAAAAGGGGCTCGCGCGAGCCCCTCATGGCAAATTACAGCGATCGCAGGAAATTGAGGATCGCTTGCTTATCCTCCTCTGATAGCGCATTGAACCGTTCCACGACGGCGTTCCCTTCTGAAGGCCCGTACGTATAGGAGTGGAGATCCTTCGAAGGGTTGTCGCCTCCATCCGAAAATCGTCGTGAGAAGTGATCTTGAACCGCCACCATTAGGTCGCTGGTGCGCCCGTCATGAAGGAAGAACAAGCGGGTTCCGAGTCCCCACAACGGTGTTGTGCGAAACTCGTCGGGACCGGCATTGCCTTGCGTGATGTTGTCGGCCAGCGTCGCGCCCATGTGGTGAACCAGCAAGTCCGAAAACAGGTTTACGGCTTGTCCACGCAGGGCTACAGAGTGCGGTCCAATCTCCTCCAACGGAGTTGAAGGATTTGGCGTTCCCTGCGTCTTAAATGACGGCGTGTGGCACAGGGCACAACCGACCGCACTGAACAGCTCCTCCCCGTGTTGGGCGCTGGACGATAGTGGGGCAGGCTGCGGTGCATCCACGAAACGCATGAACTCGGTGAACATCAGCCATGCAGGCATGATCTTCAGCGGATTGTTGTACAGCGTGGCATCCGTGCGCGGAATATCGAAGGGCTCATAAACTTCGTTGCAGTCAGGATCCTCACTGCGGCCCATGGGAAACTCATCATTGCTGATGCCCATCTCCACGTTGTAAGCCTCGCCGGCGAAGATGGTGATGGAACCGTTCTGCGCCTTCCAGCCGAAGCGGCTGATGGTGCCGTTGTTGGGAACCATATTCGGGTGACCATGAATTCCGAGAGAACGCTTCCGTTCCAGGTTAGCGTTCATGTTCGCGCGAATCGCGGAATCCTGAACGCTCTCGATTAAGCCCAACCCAAAAAGCTGCAGTGGCGTGCGGAATGCGATGTTGTGTTCGCGGACTTCCTTGGCGAAGTCAGGTTGCTTCAAATTGCAGGTGGGCGTGTCGGAGCGCCCCTGCAAAGTAAACAAACTGTGGACACCGCCGTCGCGCGTGCCATCCTGGTTGTACTTGAAGCGAACTTCACGAAAAGCCCCGTCCGGCAACTCGAAAGGGGGCACAACATTGCTACCGCCCAACCGATGTGCGATCTTTTCCGCCGGGTTGGCTCTGGGTGAACTGCCCCCAATCACCGGCTGAGAGTGACAGACAAAGCATTGATCGGCGTTGAACACCGGGCTCATCCCCGCCGAGTTCACCAGCGACGTCGGCGAAAACGGATTGTCGGGATCCGGGTCGATGGGCGGCACGTTTGGCGGTTGCTGCCCGCACGTGTCACAAGACCCTTCCAGTTCCGATACGCGAAGAAGACTCTCGTTGAATAACGCTGTCTCGTTTTCATTCAGACCTGGAACCGGATTCGGAATGTGAGACTCTGGATTGGGCCGCGGGCCAGGATCATGAGCTTTAACTCCAAGTCCCCCATTCTGTCCCACAACGATAAGCGTGCTACTTATGCCTAACAGGGCCCTAGCAAGTAGCGATTTTGAGAAAAGTTGTTTCATTTTTTTAACCTCCGAGTGGGAGCCCTGCCACCACTAATCCCGATTTCTTGAGTACGAAAACGCGCGCAGGAATTCCGTGCGTCCGTTAGAACCGGGAAGCAGGCCTCATTTAGTTTTCTCGGGGAAGAATGTGTTAGCTCTGATTTAACTCGATACTTATCTATAGCCGATGTTTGGCTTTTTTGACTTCTATTGATATCTGCGAAAAACGCGCACCAAAAGGTCCAAATTTTTCCCACGAACGACCGACAGTAAGTAACCGCGTCGTTCAGCATTGACTTGGGATGCTGGCCGGGCTATCTTGTTCCCAACTTCCCTCCTGCGGAATGGGCGTGTCTGAAGCATCTCGTCAACCTGTAACCGAGCTTTTGGTGCGATGGAAAGCCGGCGATCCGCAAGCGCTTGATCGGCTCATTCCCCTGCTCTACGACGAACTCCGCGAAATCGCACGCCACCACATGCAGCGGGAACGGCCTGGACATACCCTGCAAAGCGCCGCCCTGGTTCATGAGGCATACCTTCGACTGCTCGACCAGGATCCATTCGATAGTGAGAACCGCATGCATTTCTTGGCCGTTGCGTCTCGCTTGATGCGGCAAATCTTGGTCGACTACGCCCGCAGCCATGGTGCAGCCAAACGTGGTGCTGACCTCAAAGTGGAACTTGATGGCGCGCTTGTCGCTGCACCTGAACGCAGCATCGACGTCATCGCGCTGGATCACGCACTTAGTCAGCTGACAGAAATAGACGAACAGCAAAGCCGTATCGTCGAGATGCGCTTTTTTGGAGGTCTGTCAGTTGAGGAGATAGCAGACTTATTGGGCATCTCGCGATCCACTGTGAAGCGCGAATGGAACGTTGCGAAAGCATGGTTGTCGCGGCAAATCAAGCGAGGCGAACATGGCGAAGCTCCAACAATGGCAGAAAATTAAGGAGATCGTCGGTTCCGCTCTAGAGCGCCCGTTGGCTGAGCGTAGCTCATTCCTCGACCAGGTGTGCTCCAGTGATACGACTCTGAGGGCAGAAGTGGAATCATTGCTAGCGGCATATGAGCAATCCGATGCGCTTTCTCAGAATCCTTGGTCAGGCAGTTCCGCACAATTCAAGGTGGAGCCCGAAGTCATAGGGTCCTACCGGCTCTTGAGAGAATTGGGTGTCGGCGGAATGGGACAGGTATGGCTCGCCGAGCAGACGCATCCGGTCCACCGCCACGTAGCCCTCAAGCTGATCAAGGCCGGAATGTACGACTCGGCCACCGTCCTGCGATTCAAGGCAGAGCAGCAATCGCTGGCCGTGATGGATCATCCCGCCATCGCCAAAGTTTTCGATGCTGGCACCACGCCCGCCGGGCAGCCGTACTTCGTTATGGAGTACGTGGATGGCCTTCCCATCGATGACTACTGTGACTCCAAGAAACTCGGCATTCGCGAACGTCTCCAACTTTTCATCCGAGTTTGTGGTGGCGTACAGCACGCTCATCAAAAAGCCATCATTCATCGCGATTTGAAGCCTTCCAACATTCTTGTAGTTGAAGTGGATGGCAAGGCCATGCCGCGAATCATCGACTTCGGTTTGGCGAAAGCCACCGCGCCACTGGTGCCTGGAGAAACGTTTTTCACGCAATTGGGCGCGTTTCTCGGCACTCCCGGCTACATGAGCCCTGAGCAGGCCACCAGCAACGTGCATGATATCGATACCCGAACTGACGTTTACTCCCTGGGAGTGGTCCTCTACAAGCTGCTTACCGGTTTCCTTCCTATCGAAACGGAGCACTGGCAGAAGAACGGACCAGAAGAATTTTTGCGGCAATTACGAGAAGACGATCCCCCGCAGCCCAGCGTACGAGTCAGCGACAACGTTAACACGTCCAGTGTTCAAGCCGAAATCCGCGACACAAAGCCTTGGGAATTGGTCAGCGTACTGCGTGGTGACCTGGATTGGGTCACCTTAAAGGCCTTGGAAAAAGAGCGTGACCGAAGGTATGGAACACCTTCGCAACTAGCCGCCGATATCGAAAATTATCTTGGCAATCGTCCCGTCTCGGCCCGCCCGGCAACTCTGCTTTACCGCTCACGAAAGTATGTTCGCCGACATGCGGCGGGAGTTGCTGTGGCATCGGGCGCCCTCGTGCTGTTAATCGCCTTTGCTGTGATGCAAACGGTCGAACTGCGAAAGATCACGCGCGAACGTGATCGTGCCGATCGCATCACCGAATTCATGACCAGCATGTTCAAGGTCTCCGACCCGAGCGAAGCCCGCGGCAACACGATTACAGCCAGAGAGATCTTGGATAGGTCCTCCAAAGAAATCAGCACTAGCCTCACCAGGGACCCGGAGTTGCAGACTCAGATGCTGACCACGATGGGGAACGTTTATGTCGGCTTAGGACTGTTCTCGCGTGCCGAGGCGATGTTCGAGACGGCTATGACAATTGGTCGTCGCTCGGGCGGGTCGACGAATCTAGCGACGCTAAATGCTATGACCGGACTCGCATCACTTTGGCTACGGCAGGGAAAATATTCAGACGCCGAAAGTCTGCTACGCGAAGCTATCGCCTCACAGCGACAGGTTTTGGGGCCTGGCCACGAATCCACTCTTCGATCACTGCGAGCCCTCGCCGGCACTCTGCAAGGGGAGGGTAAGTTGAAAGACGCTGAGACCCTCCAGCGAGAAACACTCGCAGCCGATCATCGCAGCCTGGGGCAAGAGCATCCAGAAACCTTGCTCTCGATAAACGAATTGGCCAACATCGTCGACCGCGAGGGACGGCTGGCAGAGGCTGAGTCACTGTATCGCCAGGCGTTGCAGGTTCAAACTCGGACTCTGGGGCCGGACCACCCCCAAACGCTCATTATTGCTTCGAACTTGGCGGGGGTCCTCGGAGAGCAGGACCGATTGGAGGAGGCGGAAAAGCTGGAACGCGAGGTCCTGGCTTCCCGGATTCGCCTGCTCGGTCCGGAACATCCCGACACGCTTCAAGCAGAACACACCCTGGCCAACAATCTGGATTACGGGGGAAATTATGCCGAGGCGGAAAAACTTTATCGGCAAGTACTGGATGTACAACTCCGTGTTCTGGGATCGGAACATGCCGCGACCCTCAAAACCATGCACAACTTGGGAGGAACCCTGGGCAGAGAAGGAAGGAAGGCCGCAGCCGAACAACTGCAGCGGAATGCACTCGAAGGCCGGCGCCGCGTTCTAGGATCAGACCGCCCGGATACTCTTGACTCCATGGGCGAACTTGCGCTCACGCTCTCCTACGAAAAGAAATTTGACGAAGCGCAGCAACTGTTCTCCGTTCTTGCCGAGGTCGCAAAACACAGGCAAGACCCAGAGGTGGTTTCAAACGCGCTTTACTATCTGGCCGGAGGCGCTGCAATCACCGGTCACCGCGACGAAGCGATCAGCTATCTGCGCCAGTCCATCGAACAGGGGCTTGCCGATATACGTTACATGCAGCGGGATCCCGACCTCATGTCTCTCCATGGTGATCCTCGATTCGCAGCCCTGATCGAGAGCGCGAACGCTCAGATTGCGGCGACGCAGAATCGCAAGTGACTTGCGCATGTGCATCGCCGGCCAAGAGAGTCAATCGCATTTCACGGAAGCATTCGGGCGGACAAAGCGAGACGACAGGCGGAAGCTGAAATCCCGAGCACTGAGCCGACGCGATATCGATTCATAAAGATCGTCGCTCACTCGGATGGATGATTCGCAATTCTGAGAGAGTCTCTGTCACAACGATTCAGCAGCGGCACGCGCCTCTTTCGTCCTTTTGACGCGTCCGGCAAAGCGCAAAGGCGCTGGTGGTTCATCTTGAGTCTTGACCAGCCACCAACTATCGATCTCGCTAGGCAATGCTCTGACTTCGGAGCGGGAATTACTCTCCGAGCGGCGAACGGGCATTCCAAGTTCTCGCTCATACCGTTGCACCGTGCGCACTCCCAGCCCCAGGTACGAGGCAATCTCTTTCCACGAGCACAACAGGCGCTTGCGACCGTTTGCTTGCGACTGCTCACGCTGCATGACACCCATCAGATACACCTCCTTAAAAGAAAAACTGGTCAACATTTCTGTTGACCTGCCCACCACAATAGCAAGCCATCGGACGGCTTTGAATACGGCGCTTGCCCTACACTCTTTCCCTACCATCAGAGATTTAGCTCCGAGTCAGCAGGGCCTTTACAGATCGTGACCCTCGATGTACTTTTCGTTCTAGGCCAGCCTCGGGTCCGCAAGACCTTCCAGTGAGCCAGCTCGGGGCAAATTACAGCGTTCTTCGATCGCCGCGTAGGCGAGGACGTTGTGTGGAAGCGGGAGAAACGCTAAACGACAAGAAACCGATCCCAGGGTTGCCACGTCTAAGACAAAAATCGCCGGAGGTGCCGTGTGAAACGTCGAGACTTCGTTCTGGGTACTGCTCGGGTGATTGGAGGCGCATGGCTGGCGTCGCAGGGCTTTGCATCCATCATGCAGGCTTTGCCGAGCCTGCCGCAGAAATTCAACGCTTCCGATTCCGTGACGCTTGGCAAGACCGGCATCAAAACCAGCCGCCTCGCAATGGGTACGGGCACCGTCGGATCCGGCGGCCACTCGCACCAAACAGCCCTCGGCGTTCAAGGGCTTTCGGGTCTCCTGCAGAATGGCTACGACCATGGCCTGCGGTTCTTCGACTCGGCCGATTCTTACGGAAGCCATCCGCACGTGGCGGACGCCCTCAAGCATGTGCAGCGCGACAAAGTCACCGTTCTCACGAAAACCTGGGCTCGCGATCCGTCCGCCGCACGCGCCGACCTCGACCGATTTCGTCACGAACTCGGCGTAGACCACATCGACGTCTGCCTGATGCACTGTCTGACCGAAGCCGACTGGACGGAACGATACAAAGGCGTAATGGATGTTCTCTCTGAAGCGAAAGAGAAAGGAATCATTCGCGCTCACGGCTGCTCGTGTCACAGCATCGAAGCACTTCGGGCCGCGGCCAAGTCACCATGGGTAGAAGTGGATCTGGTGCGCATCAATCCGATCGGCTCTCACATGGATGCCGACCCTGCCATCGTTGTCAGCGTTCTGCACGAAATGAAAGCAGCCGGTAAGGGCGTCATTGGCATGAAGATCCTCGGGCAGGGCGATCTTCGCGACCGCCAGGACGAAGCCCTTAAGTACGCTCTTTCGTTGGGAGTGCTTGATGCTTTCACGATCGGCGCCGAAAGCAAGGCGGAGCAGGAGGATCTGATTCGGCGGATCAGCGCGGCGGCCTAGAACCTGGCCTTTCTGGAAATCACGGACGTTCGTAGCAGGCGAGACCCTGCTGCGCCGAAGCGCCGCTACCGTTTCTGCTTCAGGATTTCCAGAAACGGCTTCCCCGTGGACGCCAATTTCTTTTCCAGGCGCTCCGTGCAGTCGCAATCTCCACACGCCCACGGCTCCGATCCATTCTGATCCCGGCACTTGCGCCGATCGTGAGCATCTTGAACTTTCGTAAGTTCGAAGTGCTCCTCCCAGTACGGACGCTCCTCAAGAAGCGGCGTCGGACAGTAGCAGACTTCCACCCATCGCGCAGTGCCGTCCTCGCACAACCGCGCGTCCTTCATGTTCCGGAGATATTCATCCCCCGCGACCGATCCCTGGCCTAGGGTTTCATTCTCGATCGCATCGAGGAGCTTCCGCTCGCCGCCGGGCTTTACCCGAGCGCGTACTAGATAGCGCATACCTGAATTTTATCGCGATTGCCAGAACGCTGGTGGCTGGGGCTCCGCGGATCCATCGGCCCGCGCATCCGACGCTCCGTAGTTCACGCCGGTTTTCGAATCGTGCATCACCGCCTGCCCTCGCCCCATGTTCGTGGAGTATTCCCGATCGACCTGGAGGATATGCCCCATACTCGTCAGCTTGTCGCGCACTTCAGGCTTCACACGCGACTCAATCACCACGTTGCATCCGCCCTTGGAGCTGACCGTAAACCGTGGATTCTCGAGCGCCGCCTGAACGTTCATTCCGTAATCGACGACGTTCGACACGAATTGTGCGTGCGCCAGCGGCTGATTGGCACCGCCCATGATGCCGAACCCGATGTGCTGATCACCCTTCTCCATGAACGCCGGAATGATCGTGTGAAACGGACGCTTCCTCGGCGCAAGAACATTCGGCGACGCGGGATCCAACGAAAACAGCGCACCCCGATCCTGCAGGGCGAAGCCCATACCCTTCACCGTGATCCCCGATCCGAATTCATCGTAATTACTCTGGATCAGCGACACGATATTTCCCTCACGATCGACGACACTCAGATAGGTCGTCTCGCTCGCAGGCGGCTTCCCGAATTCAGCCGCACAATTCGCCTTCGCCGGATCGATCAGCTTTGCACGCTCCTGCGCGTATTCCTTCGATAACAGTCCCTTCACCGGAACCTTCGCGAACCGGGGATCCGCGTCATACCGATGAAGATCCGCGTACGCCAGCCGCATCGCCTCGATTTTCTTGTGCAGCTCGGCCACACTTGACGGTCCGTCAGGCGACGCATCGGTCGTCTCCATCAGGTTGAGCATCTCGAGCGCAGCCATGCCTTGGCCATTCGGCGGCAGTTCGTAGATCGTCCAACCGCGGTAAGTCGTAGAAATCGGCTCGACCCACTCAGGAACAAACTCCGCCAGGTCGGCAGCCGCCATCGTGCCGCCACGTTCGTGCGAGGTAGCGACGATGGCCTGGGCAATCTCGCCCTTGTAATAGGCCGATGCTCCTCCCGACGCGACCAACCGCAGCGCCTTCGCCAGATCGGGATTCTGAAAGATCTGGCCGATCGCAGGAGCCTTGCCGCCCGCCAAGTAGACCCGCCGGCTTTCCGCATCGGAAGAGATCGTTTCCACACCACCTTGCCAAAAACCATGAATCAGTTCGGGCACCGGATACCCGTGTTCAGCGTAGTAAATCGCCGGCTGCAGAATCTCACTTAACGGCAGCTTGCCGAACCGGCCATGAAGCGCGTCCCACCCGGCGACCGCGCCCGGCACGGTCACCGTATCGATGCCGGTTTCCGGCATCGACGTCGCACCTTTCGAGCGCAGATGCCCCGGAGTCAGCCCCTGCGGCGCCCAGCCGCTGGAATTTAGCCCGTAGAGTTTGCCGGTCTTCGCTTCCCAGAAAATGGCAAACAGATCGCCGCCAATGCCATTCATCATCGGCTCAGTGACACCTAGCACTGCGTTGGCGGCAATGGCAGCGTCCACCGCCGACCCTCCCTTGGCCAAAACTTGCGCTCCCGCGACAGAAGCCTGCACATGCGAGGTGGCCACGATCCCATCGCGCGTGACGACCATCGACCGCGCGTGCGACCGGTCCTGAGCGTGGACACTGCCACCAAGAATTACCAACCCGACCGCCAGCCGGTTGAGCATGAGATCCGCAGCACCTCGAAATGGAATGATTGGCTCAAGGCGGGAAGAATACGCTCATGCCTCCGCGACTTCCAGAGCCCGCAATCCACGTGTATCGCCAAGCGCCCATCGACAAACTGCGAACCGCGTACCTGACACGTCCACGGACTTGGTGCCACCATTTATGAGGGGAAAATGGCTTGAGTGGAAAGGGGCGGTCAGTGCCGCCAGAAATACCCGGCGATCAGCACGATCATTTCCGCCGCGAATAGGAAGACGAGAAATTTCTCGCGGCGGCGGGAGCGCTTCAGGTCGCGCCGCAGATCGACCTCCAGATCATGCACAAACGCAACCGCTGCAGGATCCAGCGGCGGCAGTGTCGGGGTCTGTATCACCAGTCCCGGCGAAGCCGGACTTAGAACCGGCTTGGCTTTATCGGGCAGGAAGATCTTCGGTCCGCTGATCACGTGAGACCAGGATGCCAGGAACAACGCGTCTGACGGAATAACGGCATTCGCGGGCTCAGAGGTCAGCTCCAACGGCGGCAGTTTTTCCGGAGCCACCGAATCTGCCAGACTCCGCAGCAGCGAACTCCACCACGGTCGCGCCATCTGGTCAGCGATCAACTCGCCCACGTCCACGGGACGAGACTCCAGCTGCAACGGCGCCTGGATTTCCGGCGAGATGACATCGCCAAGATTCGTGAAAACCGTCCGGTACCAGGGCAGCGCCAGAAAATCGCCGAGCAACAATCCAAGATTTACGGGTCGGGACGTGAGGTAAAGCGGCGGCAGGTGGTCGGGGAGGAATCGATCCCGGAAATTCACGAAGAAGGACTTCCAGAGTGGCCGGGTGATCGACTCCGGCGGCGAAAGATCGAGTTCTTCAGTCGTGGCCATTGCAGGTAAAGAGCGTGCAGGACGTCAATCGGTGAACTTCCTGACCCTTGGATAGATTATCACCTGACCGTCTCGCCGACGGGTATTTTGTATACAGAGACGAGAGCCCTACAACAGCGCGGCAGCGCATCCAAACGGCGGAAATCCCGAACGCGAAAACACTTGGCGAAATGGATCAAAAACTTTCTGCTTTCGCAATGGCACTTTTGCGCTACAATCTCTCCCACATGTGGGTGCGCCATTTGTAATTTTCCTTTGAAATCCAAACGGAAAGGAATGACAAAGCGCACTGCCTTCTTCCCCAGGAGGTAGTAGGATGTATCGGCCCTATAGCGGTCCAAACGCGGGCTTGAGTTCTTCTCCCGATGTTGAGTCTACAATTCGTGGACTCACCCAAGACTTCAGCATGAACTTCAACACTGGCAACTACGACCAGGTTGGCAATTTGTTTTCGTCAGACGCCGTATTCATGGCACCTCATCACGATTCATCTGTCGGCCCCAAAGCGATCGAACGTAAACTGCGCGAATTCGGCGAAACCGGATACCAGGATCTGCGCCTCGAGACAACCCGCGTCGACTCCTCTGGCGACATGGCTATGGAGATGGGCCGCTACTCGGTTTCCATCTTTCGTGAGAATGGTGCTACGTTCACCGATCACGGGAAATACCTCAAAGTCTGGCGGCGTCTGGGCGCATGGCGCATCGTCGCAGATTGCTGGAGCAGCAACCTGCCAACTTCGGCGCAGCAGGAAAAACCTCTGTCCATCTCGGACAAAGTCGCGATCATTCCCAACGATGTCCAAAAGACAGCCTAGTATTGTGCACAGGGAACGATTCTCTGAGTCCAAGCTCACGCCGGCCGTAACCCGGACATCCGCCGCTCCAGCCGACAGCTCGCGCTTTTGCCCAAACTGCTCCACGAAACTGACGGAACATCGTTGCAAGCTCAATTGCCCCACCTGCGGTTTCTACTTGAGTTGCTCTGATTTTTATTAGCAATTCACCGCAGCTCTACCCACTTCGCCCGATTGCCGCTCGGCGAGCGCACGCGCTAGCCTGAGACTTTATACGCGGGAGCGTGGTACAGGTTTTTGCCGTTTCCTCTGTTTCAGGTCCGGCCGAAGCGGAACGGCGGCAGGCGGACCACACGCTCTCGCCTTCTTCATATTTCTGACGTATCGCCCAATCCAACAGCCGACCGCATCACAACTGAATACGCAAACATCTGCCTGGCAGCTCCTGCGACATCCCTCCCCCCGCAAAGCGCGTGCGAAACGTCTACAATGTCTGGGCAGTCAATGATTCCATATTTCATTTTGAGGAACGATCATGCAGAGAAAAGCCAGTGCAGTTTGGAAGGGCGGACTGAAGGACGGGAAGGGTTCAATCTCAGCGCCCGGCGGAGTGCTCTCCAACACACCCTACTCGTTCACCACACGCTTTGAGAACGCGCCCGGCACCAATCCCGAAGAATTAATCGCCGCGGCCCATGCCGCGTGCTTCTCCATGGCATTGTCTGCCCAATTGGGCGGCGCCAACCTGACCCCGGAGAGCATCAGCACGAACGTCACACTTTCTCTCGAGAAACTCGATTCAGGCTGGACCATCACCGCGAGCCATCTGGACGTCGTGGGACGCGTTCCTGGCGCGGATGCCGCTACCTTCCAGAAATACGCCGAAGCTGCCGAGAAAGGCTGCCCGGTATCCAAAGTCTTGAATGCGAAGATCTCGATGACCGCGAAGCTCGAACAATAAGCGTGGGTTTCTCGCAAAATCAGGGTCAACGTTGAGCCCGGCGACAGTCGGGCTTTTTCATTGTGCGCAAGCGTAAGGGAGGCAACTCACCGGAACTCTCAGGTCTGCGTGCGCAAGACCTCGCGAATTTCGCGATTGATGTGGGCAGCGTCCTGCGCAGCGTTTTCGATAAGACCCACCCATTTCGCACCATCCGATCCCTGGTGGAGTTGGCCCAACAGATACGACGCTTGCATGATGGTTTCAATCGAATTACTCAGGTCGTGCGCGAGGGAGCGCAGCTGGCTGACAATCTCGGGAGGAAGCTTCTGAGTGTTTGGCATGGCCCGTATCCTGCGCGCGGCAATCAAGCCGCAAGACTTTGCAAGAATTGTACGTGTTCGCCGTCCCTCCCGAACCTGTTTCAATGGCAAGTGTCCCAATTATTTTCGCTTGCTTCCCGATTGAGCCACTAATCTACGAAGGTCGGCTCCGGTGGTTTGACAGGTACGGAAGCGTCTGTAAAATAGAGAGTTGTTCTTCCAAAACAGGTATCCCGCAAGGGAGCCGCGCAAAGTAGTCCACTTGCCGAAGTGGCGGAATTGGCAGACGCGCATGGTTCAGGTCCATGTACCCGCAAGGGTGTGGGGGTTCGAGTCCCTTCTTCGGC
>Ga0126371_10003451_pt1 | contig 13855 bp, 12 predicted proteins | sample PanSoiMetaPlot_4_FD_110145 | JGI IMG/M metagenome (GOLD analysis project Ga0126371, IMG submission 110145) | Tropical forest soil microbial communities from Panama - MetaG Plot_4 | ecosystem: Environmental > Terrestrial > Soil > Tropical forest > Bulk soil | place: Panama | collected 2016-02-17 | reverse complement strand
CGTAGCCGTCCGCGCCCCCGGTTTGCTCCCGCGCCGGGCGGAACAGGGTCGCGGCCTCGGCCAGGTCCTCCAGCGCTAGCGCGTACACCAGGTCCTGAGCATCAGTCACGCCTTCGCTCACCAGGCGGGTCAGCGAGCTGTCATAGTCCGACCCAGCGGCCATAGCGTGCCCGAGGATCGTCGGATTGGATGTCAGCCCAGTCACAGCCAGCTCCCGCACGTAGCGTGCCAGCGCCCCGGTGCGCAGCATGACCCGGTTGATGCTGTCCAGCCACAGGCTCTGGCCAGCCGCGTGCAGCTGCTGTGCGGGATTCTGCTCAGCGCCCATACCTGCCACCCCCATCGTCCACTGCAGTCATCTCCGTTTCGTTAGACAAGACGCCCGGACCGAGGCCCGGCCGCCGGGCAGTACCAACATCGCTCGTCGTTCCTGCCTGGCAACACCCAGCGTATCGAGATCTAAGCGGACGGTAATCTGGCGCTTCTGCCGTGGGTCCATCGCGCGCGTACGGTCAATGACACCTGGACAAGATCTGAGCAAGCAGGGCATCGGCTCCCGCCGCTGACGTGACCGGCCATGGTCTTCGGCGCTGGTTGCGCGCACCTGGGACACTGCAGGCTGCGGACCAGGAGCACGGGCAAGGGGTTCTACGGGTGCGACTGGCCCTCAGAGCACGACGGTGGATGCCACTGCCGACCTTCGCGCATTGCGGGACGAGCTAGCCGCCGCCCGGCACGAACAAATGTCAGCGGGCGCGGAACGTCACTGCTGCCGCCGGTGTAAGCGGTTGGTCTTCCCCGCCGATGGGGCCGGCGCTGCCGCCAGGCCCCATCGGCTGTCAGTCACTCCGGCGGTTAGGGGGTTAGCTCGCTAATCCGCGTGGACCAGTTCGCGAGCGCGGTCCGCACACCGGGACCGTGACCCGCGCCAGCGCACGTGCCGAGCAGGTTGTCGCCGGTGCCGCCCGCGAAGAACGGGCCGCCCCAGTCGGTGTAGTCGCAGGCGCTGGCGATGTACTCGCTGGCGATCCAGACCGAGTTGCCATCGACCGCAGCTGCGCCGTAGTCGCCCCAGCGCGAGCGGATCGGGTTCGGGAAATTCTGCTGCTTGTAGCCCGAGAACCCATCGTCAGCGGCAGCGCCGGCCCCGCCTGGGACGTCGTTCCACGCGCCGACGCCGACGAGCGCGTCGATCGGTGCATACGCGGCGCTCGGGTAGGTGGTGTTACCCGTGTCGGTGAAGGCCATCACGCCGCGGCCGCTTGCGGTGACGCCGATCGCCGGATACGTGAAGTCATGGCCGCTCGCTCCGAGGTAGCCCGCGAGGACAACCTTGGGTGTGGACGGGTTCACGACGTACCACGCGATGCCGGCCCGCTGCGGCCCGCCGTCAGGGTTCAGCGCTGTGTCGAGCGCGCCCCAGAGCTTGCCGTTTGCGTACATCACCTGCTGCATCCGCGTGTCGTTCGAGTCGGGACTCGCAACAACCTCCGGCCTCCCCGCATGGGCGGCGGCTCCGACGAGCAGCCTCCAGCAGCCGGTGCCGGCAATGGTCACGGTTGTTTCGTCGTTCAGGCAGTTACCCTGGGGTACCGCCGTGGTCGGGGCGGCACCGGAGCCGGGCTGCTGCTGCTTCGGCGGGACGCCATACTGGCCGACGGTGAGGATCTTGTTACTGAGGCTGACCGCCGGGCTTGCGGTGTTCAGCGACGCCGTGTTGGTCAGCGTCCACACGACGAGCTGGTGGGAGGTACGGGTACCGGCGGCGCCAGAGACAGGCTTCTGCGCTTCGTCGGCGGCATTCGAGCTCAGGAAGTACTCGGTGCCGTTGTTCGCGAGGTTGAATGATGACGTACCGGGTGACTGCGCTGGCCAGAGCGTGAAGCCAGGCTGCGTGGAACCCGCGTCGCTCGGCGCGTCAACCATCCCGGAGGTGTCGATGTGCTGTATGGTCACGCTCGCAGCGCCCGCGGCGAGTTGCGCCTTCGATAGCGCGTAGACCTGCGCGCCGCCGAACCCGTTGAAGTGCCACGGATACGCGTTGACCGTGAGGTAGATCCCGTTCGCGTCTGCTCCCATATGTGGGTAGTCGCCGAGATACGGGCCCGGGTTCACGCCCCCGGTGTTGGTGCCGTCGTTGGTTACGTTGATCTTGTAGATATTCCAGCCGCCCGTCGGGTCACTCGTTTGGCTCACCGCTAGGTCGAGGTGGTTCACGCAGGAGAAGACACCCTGGCATGGACCGGGCACCTGGGAGTCGAGCGTCAGGGCGACGACGAAGAACCGCTGCGTCTGCGCGTCGAACATGCACGACGGGTCGGTCACGAACTGGCCGCGGACCCCCGTGGAGCGGTTGATGGCGGGCGGGTAGCTGTAGAACGAGTTCAGGTCGACCGCATGGTTGACGTTCCGCGGGAAGCCACCCACGATGTTGGTGGCTGTGTTGTCCGGCAGCAGCGACGCTCCGGTCGCGGCGCTGTAGACGTTGAAGACGTCGTTGACGACCTCTACCACGTAGCCGTTGCCCACGCACATGCCCTGGTCGGGCGGTTCGACGGAGAACTGGTTCCCGCCGCGCGAGTAGCGCTGCTGGTAGTGGTTCAGGCCCTGGAAGCCGAAGTTGAACACCGGGTTCGACTTCGCCTTCGGTCCGCTCGAGACCGACGGGCCGCCACCGGTTCCCGTGGAGAAGCTGATCGTCCCGTTGTACGGGTTAGGCCCCTGGGCGTCGTCACCCGCCGGGAACTCATCCTGGGTGACGTCGCCCGGGCCCGAGGGCGTGAAGTCGCCGGTCTGCGCGGAACCCGTCCCACTGAGCGGAACCTGCGGCGACCCGGCCATGGCGCCCGAAGCGGGCCACACGGCGAGCGCTGCGACGGTCACTGCCGCAAGTGCGATCCGCCGAAATACGCGCATCCTCATATTCCCCTCCTTGCGCTCCCAACGGCTTGTTAACACGTCTTTACACCGTCCTTAGCACTCTTGCAAGAGATGCCCAGATACGCCCGCTTGACGAACTGTGTCCGGTTCTGGGAGCAACCGTCATACGAAAATGCACTCAGGTGCGGTGGGCATGGCCGCGCACAGTGCCCCGGCCATCGCGTACACCTTTAATCAGGCCAGTTATTGGAATGATTGAGCGGTCCGGGGCGACGAGGCGCATGCCTAGCATTCGGCGACCTTGACGTTGTCAATCGGACAGCCCCACCACCGGGAAACGGTGCTGTCGCGAGGTTAGTCACGCATTGCTAGCGGAATTCCAACGAGACTCGTCGGGACGCGGGAGATGGCGTAGATGTTGAAGGGTCCCCGCTAGCATCGTTCGAGCGTGAGCAGCGGCTCCGCAAACACAGGCGCCGGTGCGCCGGGATCTGCGGCAACAGCCTGCTCCAGGCGGCGGAAGCCGGCCTCGAGCTCGTCGGGAGTGAGCTGACCGCAGAACGAATAGGTACGCAGGCGCAGCCGTTCGAGCACGTCGCCGCGGGTGCCGGAGGACGGCTGAGTGACCATGCCGAAGCTGGCGACGCGCCAGCCGGCTGACGTAAACGTAGCGATGACCTCATGCAGCGGCTGGAACAGCGCGGCGTCTGCCGCATAGCCGCGGGGGAAGTGCTCCAGCCACCACGGCCTGGGATGGTGGTCGCTGAAGTTCGCGCGCAGTAGCAGCCGCCCGGCGGGCCTGAGCACCCTGGCCAGCTCCCGGGCTGCCCGCGGCTTGTCCTGGACGTGGTGCCAGGACAAGAACATCAGCGTGTAGTCGGCGCTGCCGGACGGCACTGCCATGTCCTCGGCGGAGCCGGCCAGATACCGCACACCGGGATGCTGCGACTGCGCCTGCGCGATCTCGCGCATGCGGACCGACGGCTCGACGCCAGTCACCGGCCCGAACGCTCGCGCCAGCGCGGGGGTGAACCTGCCAGTACCTGAGCCGACGTCCAGCCCCGCCAGCGGACGCCGCTCTGGCAGCACCGCTCCGAAGGCACTGATCCATGCCTGCAGCTGCGCTTCGGTAAGCGCGCGGCCACGCGCGTAATCCTGGTACTGCTCCGTGTCGTAGTCGATCCGCCTCATCGCAGCTCCCGGCCCTAACACTATGTCGGTTCGATGTATCGTATCGATACATCGGTAAGATATGAGCTAGCGCGCCGCTGCGCAACTACCAGAGAACGGTCTCTGACGCCGCAGATGAGGTGGTGCGCGCGAACGCCGCCGTGTGACGGCCGGGCAGCCAGGTTAGGTGTGCTCAGCGGCGACCTGAGCGTTCAGCATGTCCGAGAAGAACCGCATGGCAGCGTCGACCTCGGCCTCCTCACCGGTCGCCAGCACGTCCAGGAGCAGGCCGCGGCCCACGGCGACAAGCAGCCGCGCGACGGTTCGCGCTACCGTCGGGCTGGCTCCCTCCGCCTCTAGCATCGCCGCTACGGGGCCGATCCAGCTCTCGACGATCCCGTCGAGGAGGGGTTGCGCCCACCGGCGCCCCCGCAGTGCCTGGCCGTAGACCTCGAAGAAGAGCCGTTCCTGGGGCGCAAGCTCTGGGCTGCGCAGGTGCTCCCAGAATCGAAGTCCCTGTTCCGCGAGTGACCCGTCGGCCAACTCGGCGAGGATGGCGCGCTGTCGCCCCTCGACGGCCCGGATCACTTCAACCAGCAGCCCCTCCTTAGACCCGAAGTGGTGGATAAGCATCCGGTGGCTTGTCCCCGCCGCCTCGGCGATCGAGCGCAGGCTCTTGTCGGCTATGCCGTCGGCCAGTGCCGCGTCGACTACCGCACCGAGCAGCCTATCCCTGGGGGTTGCATTCGTCATGTACCATATGGTACACCGAGAGCATGGAACATCACGTGACGACTACCGTCAAGGCGCCGCCCGAAGCGGTGTGGCGCTTGTTCGTTGATGTGGAACGCTGGCCCGAGATGACAGAGAGCATCAGCAACGTGCGGCGCGCGGACAGCGGGCCCCTGCGGGTAGGCAGCGAGGCGATCGTCTGGCAGCCGCGGCTGCCGCGAGCACGCTGGCGGGTGACGGAAGTGGAGCCGGGCCACTCTTTCACATGGCAGACATCGTCCCCGGGAGTGACCAGTGTGGGCGGCCACTCGGTGGAGGCGGACGGGCAGGGATCAGTGCTCACCCTTACCCTTCGCGTAACCGGGCCGCTCGCGCGGCCGATTTACGCCCTTGTCCGGGCCCGCTCCCGGCGGTATCTGGCGATGGAGGCCGAAGGTTTCAGGCGAACCGCCGAATCGTCCGCCAGCTGACAGCTTCCTGGCCGGTCTCACCAGGCCAGACTCCAGGACAACGTTGTGATCATCGCTCCCTCCGCGCTAACACGGCCAGCCGACCGTGATCCCGCGGGTCGCGGAACGTCCGCCGGTAGGCCTGCGGGGTGGTCCCAAGAGCGCGGCTGAAGTGCTTGCGGAGGTTATCGGGGCTGCCGAAGCCGGTGCGCCGGGCGACACCGTCGACGGGCAGGTCACTGGTTTCGAGCAGTCGCTGCGCGAGGCGGATTCGCTCTCGCACGATCCACGCCAGTGGCGTGGCTCCGGTGCCCGCCAGGAACCGCCGGGCGAACGTGCGCGGACTCATGGCCGAACGCGCGGCGAGGTCATTGACCGTCACCGGCTCGTCCAGGTGCGCCCGCAGCCAGCCGATCGTGTCGGTGAACAGGTCACCATCGTCGGGCATGGGCAATGGCGTCTCGATGTACTGTGCCTGCCCGCCAGGCCGGTACAGCGGCACCACGAGATCGCGGGCCACTGTGGTTGCGATCTCGGTCCCGTGGTCACGCTGAACCACGTGCAGGCACAGGTCGAGGCTGGCGGCGCTGCCGGCGGAAGTGAGCAGGTCTCCGTCGTCGACGTAGAGCACCCTGGGATCGACAGATACCTTGGGGTACTGGCGCGCCAGTTCGGCGCATTCAGACCAGTGCGTGGTCGCCACGTGCCCGTCAAGGATCCCGGCGGCGGCCAGCACGAAAGCGCCGGTACACAGCGAGAGCACGCGCTTTCCCCGGGCTCGAGCTGCCCGCAGCGCTTCGAGCACCGCCGCGGGCACTGACTCAGGATTCAGGGTCGGCAGCACTACAACCGTCTCCGCGGCGGCCACCATGTCCAGTCCGTACGGGACCTCCATGCGGAATCCGGCCTCGGTCATGACGGACGCGGACGCACCGCAGATGACCAGGCGGTAGAGCGGCTGCCCGGACGCAGCGGGAATCGCGGTGCCGAAAATATCGGTGGCCACGCCGAGCTCGAAGAGCGCCACGCCGTCGCAGACCACGACCGCGACAGTGTGCGGCTGATGCCGACCGATCATGGCAGTTTTGTCGTGCACCCTGTCAATTCTGCCACTGTTAGTCAAGCCCGGCTAGGCGCAAGCTAAAAACATGCGCACCACAAAGAGCACCCTCGTCCTCGGCGACCCGCTGGTCCTGCGGCCACAGCGGCTCGCCGACCGCGCGCTGTCGCACATGTTCGGCGCGTCGCTGGACCGTCAGCTGGCGGCGGGATGTCCGCCGGAAGTCGCGCTGCTGCTGGCCGCACGCGCCAAGCACATCGTGTCACCCGCCAGCCGCGAGGCAGTGGCCCGCAATTGGGAGCACCTGCTTAACGTCGCGCACAGCGGCCAGCCGAGCCGGTCGCGCGCCATCGCCGTGCGCGCGCACACGATCGCAGCGGCCGAGCCCGCCATTCGGGAGCTGGTACAGCGACTCATCACCCCGCTGCCTGTCCGGGCGCAGGGAGTAGCCATGGCGAGCGTCCTGCTGACCGATGCCACCGGACCGGTGTACAGCCGGCGCAGCCCCCTCACCCTAGCCGCCGCTCTAGAGGGCGTGATTGCCCAGCTCGACCCCTCCCTGCCCCTCATGCAGGCGGCTTAGCCGTCCGAAGAGACCGACCTGACCCTGGACGCGACACACTCGGCGCGGGTGATGTGCGCGGCGCCGCCACGGGAGAGACTGTGCCGATCAGCTATCACATCTGAGCAGGCACAGAAGAAACCGAGGAACCCGGGGGTACCGGCAGTGTTCAGGGAGCGACGGCGGGAGCGCCGAGAAGAGCAGGAAGCCACGCACTACCAAATGCGCCAGCGCATGATCTCGATCGGGGACGACTACATCATCGAGAACGACCGCGGCGACCGTGTGTTCAAGCTAAACGGCAAGGCGCTGCGGATCCGCAAGACAATCCGGTTCGAGGACATGGACGGGCACGAGATCTACAAGATCCAGGAAAAGATGCTGCACATCCGCGACAGCATGGAGATCGAGGCTGCGGATGGGCACCGCGCCGCCATGGTGCACAAGGCGATGATCTCGCCGCTGCGTGAGCGGTGGGTGATCGAAACCGACGAGGGCCCGGACCTGCACGCCCAGGGCAACATCGTCGAGCACGAGTACACGATCGAGCGCGACGGGGACAAGGTCGCCGAGGTCTCCAAGCGATGGTTCAGGGTCAGGGACACCTACGGAGTTGAAGTGCTCCCCGGTGAGAACGACGCCCTAATCCTTGCCGCGACCGCGGTGATCGACACCATGGCCCACCCGGACAAGTAATGGTCCGCAAGTACGCAGCCGAGTCGCTCGGCACCGCGTTGCTGGTGTTCTTCGGTGTCGGTGTGGCGACGCTCATGTTCGGGTTCGGCTTCGATGGCCGTAGCACGGCCGCGGGGGTGGTGGCCACGGCGCTGGCCTTCGGACTTGTGCTGCTGGCTCTCGCCCTAGCGATCGGGCCGCTGACGGGCTGCCACGTGAACCCGGCGGTGACTATGGGCGCCCTGCTAGCCGGCCGGATCCCGGTGCGTGATGCCATTGGTTACTGGGCCGCCCAGTTCGTGGGGAGCATTCTGGGCGCGCTGCTGCTGTGGGGGATGTTCAATACGTCGCCGCTGTACAGCACGTCCAGAACGGGGCTGGGCACCAACGGCTGGGGGGCGGCGTCGTTCATTCACATCGGCGCGGGCGGTGCGTTCCTGGCCGAGGTGGTTCTCACCGCCATGTTCGTCTTCGTGATCCTGGCGGTCACCAGCAAGCTCGGGAATGCCGCGACCGCGGGCGTGGCTATCGGCCTGGCGCTTACGGTGGCGCACCTGATCGGCATCGCGATCGATGGCACGTCGGTCAACCCCGCGCGCAGCCTCGGGCCGGCGCTGATCGTGGGGGGCAGCGCGCTGAGCCAGGTGTGGCTGTTCATCGTGGCGCCCCTGGTCGGCGGCGCAGTCGCGGCAGGGCTGCACTACCTGGTCTTCCCGACGGCGAATCGGCAAGCCCAGGAGACCACGGCGGCCGAACGCGACCACGAACCCGCCTATGACGACGGCACCGTGTAGGCCACCAGTTGCGCTGGGCCCGGCGCTCCGTTGAGCGACGTCCATGGAGCGCCCGCCGCGACGATGACCGAGTTGCCGGCGATCGCGATCGGAGCGTTGGTGGAGGTGGGCAGCTTCAGCTGGTAGACGATCTTCCCAGTGGCCCGGTCAAGCGCGATCAGCTCGCCGGTGTACAAGGTGGTGAAGACCAGGTCGTTCGACACGGTGGTATCGCCGAGCGGCAAGGTCGGCACCTTCGTGTCCCACTCGACCGTGCCGGTCGTCAGGCTGAGCGCCTCCACCTCTCCACTGGGTTTGCCGGCACCCTTGGATCCGACGGGTGAGTCCAGGCTGGCGGTCGTGACCGGCGCGTCGATGGTGGCCACGTAGACACTGCCGTCCGCGACGGCCATGTCGGTGAGCACGCCGCCCAGCGGTCCGGGAGCCATCGTGAACGGCACCGTCAGCGTGGTCTTGTGCTCGAGCAGCAGCCGGGGAACGTCATCGTGCCCGTTGTGCTCGCCCACCGGCGTCTTCCACAGCAAAGCCCCGGTCGACGCGTTCATCGCGAAGACGATGCCCAGCTTGCCCGAGCCGATGACGGCGGGAGTCCCATTGACTTGAGCCGAAATCGGCGAGGCCTGCATGTCCCAGTCGTTGAAGTCGTTTGGCACGCCCTGGTAGTACCAGCGCAGCTTCCCCGTCGCCGCGTCCAGGTTGATGTCGCTGTCGGTGTAAAGCTGTGCGGACGGGTGCTCGATGGCCGACTCGACGGTCTGATACGGATTGCCGATGCCGAACGTCACGGACCCGTCGCTGCCGACAAGCGGCGTCTCCCATGCCCCGCCAGCGCCGAGCCCGAGGGACTTCACCCCGGCGTCTGAGCCCGTCAACGTGTTGAACTTCCACAGCAGGTGACCGTTCGACGCGTCAAGCGCCATGGCCACCCCGCCACCGGGGCCGATGCCGTAGGCGCTGGAAATGTATACCTTTCCGCCCGTCACCTGGGGCTGGATCTCGAACGTCCCCTCGCCGTTGCCAAGGACACCGCTGTTGGCGCCGCTGCTAAGGAGACTGCTGTTGACCCAGATGCTCTTGCCGGTTGCGGCGTTGAGCGCGAAGACCGTGTAGGGCGTGTCCCCGTAGACCACGCCGTTCGCGACCGCCACTCCGTTCGGCCCGGGGCCGGTTTTCTCGGCCTGGTTGACGGTGTACTGCCACTTCACCTTCCCGGTGGCGAGAGACACCGCGTAGACGTTGCAGTCTAGGTCCTGGATGTATACGACACCGTTCACCACGACGGGCGCAGCCGCGAAGGCGCCCGTTTTGCTCACTCCGGCCGCCGCCGTCCCGGTCAGCCTGAACGTCCATGCTTCGCGAAGCTTGGACACGTTAGCCGACGTGATGGCCGAGCCTGCCGCGTCACGCGTGTTGGCCAGGTCGCCGTTCGGATACGGCCACGACCCGGACGGCGTCGCGGCACCGTGGAAGGTCGTTGTGTTCGGCGGCGGCGGGGACGAACTGCACGCCGCGGCTGCCAGCGAGATCACCGCGATAACCAAACCGGCACCGGTGCGCGTGGTGATTCGAGTGCTCATCCGACCGCTCCGTCCCTGAGGCCGCGGATCCGTCCACATACTCTTATCAAAGATATACTCTGATCGAAAACTGATATCACAATGATAGGCAGATGCTGATGGTCCGGTCAACAGGGATGGTCGGCAGGATGCGACATCGTCAGCCGTTGACGGGATTTGCGAACCCCGTTACGGTCGCAACGTCGAGCCCGAAGATCCAATCGAAGATCACCAGAAAAGGGACCCCGCCATGGCCGACCTCGCCTCGCTTGCAGCGCGGATCATCGACGGCACCATCGAGGTCGTCGACCTCACCTCGCCGCTGCACTCAGGGACCCCGATCCTGCAGCTGCCGCCCGAACTAGGCCAGACCCTGCCATTCCAGCTTGAAGAGATCAGCAGGTACGACGACCGCGGACCAGCCTGGTACTGGAACAACTTCCGCACCGGCGAGCACACCGGCACGCACCTGGACGCGCCCAACCACTGGGTCACGGGCAAGGACCAGGACGACGTGTCCCAGATCCCGCCGGGCCGGCTGATCGGCCCCGCGGCCGTCATCGACAAGACGGCCCAGGCGACGGCCAACCCCGATTACCTGCTCGACGTCGCCGACCTCGAGGAATGGCAAAGTGTCAACGGCCCGCTCCCCAGCCAGGGCTGGCTGCTGTTCCGCACCGGCTGGAGCGCCCGGGGCAACGACCCGGCCGCGTTCGCCAACGCCGACGACCACGGCGCCCACACCCCGGGCATCACCCCGGCGGCGGCCAGGTACCTGGCGGGCTCCGAACTGCTCGGCTTCGGCGTGGAGACCGTCGGCACGGACGCCGGCCAGGCGTTCGGCTTCGAGCCGGCCTTCCCCTGTCACGAGGCGGTGCTCGGCGCGGGCAAGTACGGGCTCACACAGTTGCGCAACCTCGATCTGCTGCCCGCAACCGGAGCGGTCGTGATCGCGGCCCCGCTGCCCATCGTGACCGGCTCTGGCTCGCCCGCCCGCGTGCTTGCCCTGGTGGAAAGAGCGTGACGACGCAGGCCGTCCCGACCGTCGCTCAGGCGGTGGGCACGGCCCTGGCGGAACTAGGCGTCACCACGGTTTTCGGCGTGGTCGGCAGCGGGAACTTCCACGTGACGAACGCGCTGACCGCGGCGGGAGCGAGGTTCGTAGCCGCCCGCCACGAGGGCGGCGCGGCGGTGATGGCGGACGCATACGCGCGGGTCAGCGGCGAACTGGGCGTGCTCTGCGTGCACCAGGGGCCGGGCCTGACAAACGCGATGACCGGGATCACCGAGGCGGCCAAGAGCCGCACTCCGCTGCTGATCCTCGCCGCCGAGGCGACCGCGCCACGGTCGAACTTCCACATCGGCCAGCCCGCGCTGGCCGCGGCCGTCGGAGCGGTGCCCGAGCGGGTTAACTCGGCCGCCACCGCCGCGGCCGACCTGGCCCGCGCATACCACATCGCCGCCGCCGGACGCCGCACCGTGCTGCTCAACCTCCCGCTCGACGTGCAGGCCGTCCCGGCACCGGTCCCGTTCACCCTGCCCGCACAACCGGCCGCCGCCGGTCCCGAGACGGACCCAGGCGCGATCGCCGCGCTCGCCGATGCGCTGGTTGGCGCGCAGCGTCCGGTTTTCCTCGCCGGCCGGGGCGCTCGGCACGCGAAAGAAGATCTCATTCAGTTGTCTGAACGGAGCGGGGCGCTTCTTGCCACGTCGGCAGTCTCCAGAGGACTGTTCCGCGCTCACCCGTACAGTCTCGATGTCAGCGGCGGATTCGCCACCCCGGCCGCCGCCGAGTTGATCAGGAACGCGGACCTGCTCGTCGGCTGGGGCTGCGCCCTGAACATGTGGACGCTGCGGCACGGCGCGCTGGTCGGCGAGGGAACGACGGTGGTCCAGGTCGACCTGGACCCGGACGCGCTAGGCGCGCACCAGCGCATCGACCTCGGCGTGGTCGGCGATACCGCCGCGACCGCCAGGGCGGTCGCGGCGAACCTGGAGCGCCGCGGTCACCACGCTCCCGGCTACCGCACCGCCAAGGTCGCGGAGCGCCTGGCACGCGAAGGCCGCTGGCGTGACGTGCCCTTCGAGGCGGAGGCCGAAGACGGCCGCATCGACCCCCGCACCCTGTCCGCCGCCCTGGACGACCTGCTGCCGGCGCAGCGGACCGTCGCGGTCGATTCAGGCAACTTCATGGGCTACCCGTCGATGTACCTCGACGTGCCCGACGCCGACGGCTTCGTCTTCACGCAGGCGTTCCAGTCGATCGGCCTTGGCCTGGCCACCGCGGTCGGCGCCGCGGTCGCCCGCCCGGACCGGCTGACCGTCGCCGCGCTCGGCGACGGCGGCGCGCTGATGGGGGTCAGTGAGCTCGAGACCGCGGTCCGCCTGGGCCTGGACCTCCTCGTCGTCGTATACGACGACGAGGCCTACGGTGCGGAGGTGCACCACTTCGGCCCGCACGGGCACCCGCTCGAGCACGTGACGTTCCCGCCCGCCGACATCGCCGCGATCGCCCGCGGCTTCGGCTGCGCCGGCGTCACCGTCCGCACCGCGGCCGACCTGGCCGCCGTCGCCGACTGGATCAACGGCCCGCGCGAGCGCCCGCTGCTCGTCGACGCGAAGGTCACCCGCGGCCAGCCCTCTTGGTGGCTAGCCGAAGCCTTCCGCGGCCACCGACCCCCGCCCCCGACCGCCCCCGCCCAGCCGGACACCCGCCCACCGTAGGCCGATTGCGCAATCGGACCGGCTAGAGCAGGCCGATTGCGCAATCGGCAGGATCACTTAGCCGCGCGCCAGCCGCTCCGCGCGGGCGAAGTCCGCGCGGGCGATCTTTACCAGCGCCGCGAACTGGCTCTGGTGCTCGGCCATGTACTTCGTCTGCGCCGCTCGCTGCAGCCGCTCCATGACGGCAATGGTTGGCCGCGCACACCGCACGAATACCGTGCCCCAGTGCCGGTTCAGCGCGTTCATGTCGGCCGTGGACGCGCCGCGGCTACCGGCACCGTCGATGTGGCCGCCAACCCAGTTCACGAAATCGCCGAACGAGTTGATCGGCCGGTCCGGCCCGTACGGGTCGTGCGGCCACCCGTACCGCGTCGCGCAGTCACGCAGTTCCGGCAGCGTCGCGTTGACCGCCGTCGAGCCCTGTATGCGATCGACGATCGTGAGCCATGGGCCCCCGAGTGCGGTGCCGGCCTTGACCATTGGCGCGAATGCCGACCATGCGGTCGTTTCGCATCGCATGGAGGCTTGCTGATACGCCTTGCTCTCCGGGCGCGTCGGCCCGATCGAGTAACTAGGCAAGGCGCCGGCCTTCGCGATGGCGCCGAGGTCGGGGAACTGCGCCAGATCCCAGACGCCTCGCGCGAGCTCAGCCGGGCTACCGGGCGAGGGGACCCGGAAGCCGTGGCGCGCCATGCACTTCACGACGATCTGGCCTTGCAGTGCCCGGTACTGACCGGTGAACAGTGCCCCGGCGGAGTACTGAGCACCGCTGGCTGGCAAAAAGAAGCCAGTAAGCCCGGCTTCCAGGTGAGGCGGATAAGCCGGCGCCGCGACCGCGTGGTGACCGGGCTTCGACGTCTTCGTCGCGGTGGCGGGATGCGACGCGGGCGACGGGGAGACGCCGCCGAGTACTCCCGCGGCGGCGATCACGGTGACCACCGCGGCCGCCGCGGCCAGCGGGACGCCCCACTGCCAGGCTGCACGCCCGGCGCCCCGGCCGCCCGAGGAGCCACGGCCGCTCTGGCCGCCAGGGCTCCGCCCGCCGTCGTCGCCTGATCCGAGGGGCCGCATCGGCGGCACATCGTGCGGGCCGATTTCCGACGCGGTGGCGCGCACCGCCGCCCGCGCCCGGTCTTCCAGTGAGTTCACGTTTCCTCCCCAAGCAGCCGACCGAGCGACGCGAGCGCGCGGTGCGTGGTGGACCTGACGGTGCTTTCCCTGATGCCCATCAGGCGGGCGATCTCGGCGTCCGG
>Ga0126371_10003450_pt1 | contig 13861 bp, 11 predicted proteins | sample PanSoiMetaPlot_4_FD_110145 | JGI IMG/M metagenome (GOLD analysis project Ga0126371, IMG submission 110145) | Tropical forest soil microbial communities from Panama - MetaG Plot_4 | ecosystem: Environmental > Terrestrial > Soil > Tropical forest > Bulk soil | place: Panama | collected 2016-02-17 | reverse complement strand
TTTGGGATTGTTGGAAAACGACTGCTTGTATCCGGCAACAACCTTGCTATAATCCCGCAAGGTTAGTGAACCGGGGCAGCCGCTGTCAAGGACAAAAAAAACGACTGCGGCTCATGCAAAAGATTGCGTTATGATCTCGCGCTAGTTCGCAAATCTCATGTCTGAACCTTACTTGAAAATCGGAGATGTGGCGCGGCAAGTCGGCGTTTCGCCATCGGTCATCCGCTCATGGGAGAGCCTAGGCCTGGCGCATCCGCGGCGCACGGAGAGCAAGTATCGGCTGTATACGGCGGAAGATATCAAGCTGTTGAAGCGTGCGCGGTTTTTGCGCAAGGTGCGTGGTCTCAACGCCGTCGCGATCGTCGAATTGCTCAAGCGTGAAGGTAAGGTTCGACCCGCCACAGATGGAAATGCCGGAGCCATCGGGGCACATCTGCGTCAGCTGCGCGCCAGGCGTCGCCTTTCGCTAGCCCAGGTTGCTGAAACCGTCGGCATCTCTGTCGGCTTCTTAAGCGCACTCGAACGCTCGCAAATGAGCGGATCGGTAGGAACTCTTCGCAAATTGGCGCGATTTTATAAGACCAATATTCTCGACTTTTTTGATGTAAACGGTACCGGCGGCCGCCGAGTTCGTCCGACAGAACGCAAGGTGCTGGAGGCGGGTGCCGGAGTTCGCATGGAGCTGCTGGCTTGGGGCAACACCGTGATGGAGCCTCATCTTTTCCGCATCGCGCCGGAAGCTGGCAGCGGGGATCCTTACACGCACGAGGGCGAAGAATTTATCTACGTATTGAGTGGGGATCTCGAGATCACTCTCGACGGAGAGGAACATCGGCTAAAGGCGGGCGACAGCTTCTATTTCGAAAGCAATACGCCGCATCGCTGGAAGAATCCGGGCCGAAAAGAGACTGTTGTGCTTTGGGTAAACACGCCGCCGACGTTTTAGGTAAGCGTTGCAGGTATTTCAAAGAGCGTTCCGGAATAAGGTGTCGGAGGAAGACATGAATTGGCGACGTGCAGCGCGGCTCATAAGTCTATTCGTTGCGCTGTTTTTCCTTGGATCATGCAGCAGCAAGACGCCGACGTTGAATCTACTTGTATGGGAGGGCTATGCTGACCCATCTTTTGTTCAGGCGTTTGAAGAAGCGAATCACTGCAAGGTTTCCGCGTCATACATGGGATCGAGCGATGAACTCATGGCCAAGCTGCGCGGTGGCAGCGCGGGAAATTACGACGTAATCTCACCGTCGAGCGACGTAGCCACGTCGATTGCCACTGCCGGACTCGCCGCCCCTCTTGATCTGACCAAGCTTCCCAGCTATGCAGAGCTTTCTCCGCAGCTGACTTCCCTTCCGCTGGTGCATGCGCATGGGCAAGTCTACGGGGTCCCGTTCATGTGGGGACCGAATCCCGTCGTCTACGACACGACTGCTTTTCCGCAACCACCGGATTCGTGGAACGTGATGTGGGATCCGAAGTACAAAGGCAAGGTTTCTGTCTGGGATGATTTGTCGACCGTCTACATGGCCGCACAAGTTCTTGGCTTCGACAAACCCGATCCTTCGCAACTTTACAACTTGAGCGATGCGCAGTTGGATGCTGTCAGAAAGAAGCTGCTGGAAATGAAACCGAATGTCCGCAAGATGTGGGCGACCGGCGGCGAGTTGACCAATTTGTTCCAGAGTCATGAAATCGTCGTCGCGATGGGGTGGCCCCTGAACACTGCCGAGCTGAAGAAGGCTGGATTTCCCGTGGGCGAGACGATCCCCAAAGAAAACACGACAGGCTGGATCGATCACTTGGTGATCACCGCCGGCAGCGAGAACAAGGAACTGGCACACAAGTTGTTGGAATACATGATCGAGGCCAAGACTCAGAAACTCGTCACCGACAAGACGCATTATGTGCCGGCAAATCCGCAGGCAGCGCAGTTCATGACGCCTAGCGAGGTTAAGACTCTGCATCTGGACGATGTCGACAACTACCAGAAGCGGATTTATTTCTGGCAGAACGTGCCGCGGCGCGCGAAGTACAACGAGATTTGGAACGATGTGAAGGCGGCGCAGTAGTCAATGTACCTCCCGTAATGAGGTTTGCAACGTCGACACCTCTGGACGAAGAACGATCCATGGCCTCGCTCAACACTCTCTCAAGCGTCGCTGCACCGAACGCGCAACCCGCCGCGAAGGGCACGCTGCTCTGCATCCGCAAAATTGCGAAGACATTTGGCAGCAATGTCGTCCTTCGCGACGTCTCGCTCGAAATCGCGGAAGGCGAGTTCCTCACCATCCTCGGCGAGAGCGGGTCGGGCAAAACCACACTGTTGCGGATCATCGCCGGATTGGAGAGTGCGACTTCTGGCGAAGTGTGGATGGGGCCGGAACGGCTTGATCAACAGCCTCCTTACAGGCGCCGCGTGAATACGGTGTTTCAGCACTATGCGCTGTTTCCCCACCTCACGGTGGAGCAAAACGTCGGATACGGCCTGCGGGTGGCGAGACGCCCCGAGGCGGAAATCACCCAGCGAGTCGCCGAGGCGCTCGAAAAAGTAAAGATGTCTTCACATGCGAAGAAGAAGCCATCGAAGATCAGCGGGGGACAGCAGCAGCGTGTCGCCCTCGCCCGCGCTTTGGTGAATCGTCCGCGACTGCTGCTGCTCGACGAGCCTTTGTCAGCACTCGATGCGAACTTACGCCGTCAGATGCAGGTCGAGTTGAAATCTTTGCAGCGCGAAGTCGGCATCGCATTTGTCTTCGTCACGCACGATCAGGAAGAGGCGATGGTGATGTCTGATCGCATCGCTTTGCTGCGCTCGGGAGAACTCGAGCAGGTCGCTACTCCGCGCGAGATCTACAACCGTCCGGCAACAGCCTACGTCGCGCAGTTCATCGGACACACGAACTTGCTGAAAGGTGAAGTCCGCCGAGGCATCGCACGCTGTGGATCACTTGCTTGGGAAACTTCGTTGCAAGATGGTCCTGCCCAGTTTTCTTTGCGTCCTGAGCATCTGCGATTGAGCGGCAAATCGGCCGCGTCCGGAACGGTTCGCCTTAGCGGGCGCATTCTCAGCCAGGCGTTCCATGGCGCGACCGATTTGATTCGCATCGAATGCGGCGACGGCCTTGTACTGGTCGCGCGCACTGCAAGCGGCAGTGCAAGTGAAGATCACGTGGAACTCGAGTTCTCGGGTGCTGACGCTATTCCCGTCCGCGAGTCTCCCGAAAGGATCTGATGTTTTCGCGCGCCTACCGAACGATCGTCACCGTCCCTCCTCTCGCCTGGGTCGCAGTGTTTCTGCTCGTGCCGTATGCCCTGATGTTCTGCTACAGCTTCTGGTCGGTATCGTCAGCGCAGACGATCGTCCGCTCTTGGAACGTTGCGAACTACCAGGAACTCTTTCAAAAGCCGGTCTATTGGGAGACCCTGCTGCGCTCTATATGGATTGCGGCCCGCGTCATGATTTTCTCGCTGCTACTCGGATACCCGCTGGCGTATTTTCTTTCGTTCTACTCAGGAAAGCGTAAGGATCTTCTCTACCAAATGGTGATCATCCCACTATGGGTGAGTTATCTCGTGCGTGCCTACGCATGGAAAACGATTCTCGGATCAGACGGCGTGCTCAATACACTCTTGCAGTATGTGCATCTGACGAGCCATCCGCTGGACTTTCTGCTCTATAGTCCGTTCGCGGTGGTGTTGACGCTGACTCACATCTACACTCCGTTCACGATTCTGCCGATCTACGCGTCGCTCGAACACATCCCGCGCAATCTGGTGGAAGCCTCGCATGATCTTGGAGCCACACCAGCGCAGACTTTTTGGAAAGTGATCTTTCCGTTGTCAATCCCCGGCGTGGTGGCTGGGGCGACGTTTGCGTTCGTGCTGAGCCTGGGAGACTTCCTCGCACCGCTTCTGCTCGGGGGGCCGAGCGGCATCATGATTTCGAATATCGTCGTGAGCCTGTTTGGCGCGGCCTATAACTGGCCGCTGGGCGCAGCGATTTCGTTGTGCATGCTGGTGGTGGTGGTGAGCCTTCTATTCTTCTCCGAGAGACTGGAGAAGAAATGGAGCTTCTCCTGAGCGGCAATTCGGCCAATGTTTCGCGCTCTCGCTGGCTGCGGCTGCATGCCTCGGCCGTGTTCGCGTTTCTTTACCTGCCGATCGCCGTCCTTATTCTTTATTCGTTCAACGGCCAGGGCGTCGGCGGTTTTCCGCCGCGCAATCTCACGCTTGATTGGTATCAGACGTTATTCTCTGACGGCGCGATATGGGATTCGGTGCTCAACAGTCTGGAAGTGGGCTTCGCAGCGATGGCCATTTCACTCACATTCGGAATCCCTGCGGCACTTGCGCTTGATCGGGCTAACTTTCCGGGTAAAGCGCTGTTCCGACGCCTGGTTCTGCTTCCTTTAATCCTCCCCGGAATCATCACTGGTCTCTCGCTCCTGATGCTGTTCGACCTGGCTGGCACAAAGCTCAGTTTGCTCACTATTGTTCTTGGCCACGGTACCGCTCTGATTGCCGTAGCGACGACCGAAGTCTTTGCCGGGCTGCAGAAGCTCGATCGCGCGCAAGAAGAGGCCTCGCTCGATCTAGGAGCCAACTACTGGCAGACGTTCTGGCGGGTCACGGTACCCAATCTGAAACTGCCGATTATCGGCGCGGCGCTCCTAATCTTCACTCTATCGATGGACGAAATCGCTGTCAGCTTCTTCCTCATTGGCCGCGACAACACACTGCCGCTTGAAATCTGGGGACGCCTGCGCCGTGGCATCACCCCGGAGATCAATGCGATCTCCACGATCATCTTTATATTCTCGCTGGTTACGATTGTGTTCTGGTATCGGCTGCGGGTGAAAGCGGAAGGCAGCGTTGAAGCCGGAGCGGAGTTAATCGCGGCGACGGACTCATAACGCCGCTAAGAGTTCCATTGTTTTCGAGGAATCCCCACTTCTCCCAAAACCGGGGAGAAGTGGGGCACCCATTTATTTACCGTTTTGTTCCGGCACCAACCCCCGGAACTTCAGCATTGGCTGGATGCTCGGTTCTCCGCCCAGCCACGCTGAATACATCTTTCCGAGTTCCTCGGTATTGCCGCGGGAAAGGATCATCTGCCGGAAACGGTCTCCGTTGGCGCGCGTCAGGCCGCCGTGATCTTCAAACCACCGATATGCGGCATGGTCGAGCATCTCGCTCCACAGATAGGCGTAGTATCCGGCGGCATAATCGTCTTGCCAGATGTGCGCGAAGTAGCTGGTGCGATAGCGTGTGGGCACCGTGCTGAGATACAGGTTCTTTTTCTTCAGCGCCTCGACTTCGAAGTCGTCGACCTTCTGCAAGGCGGAGTCGCCGGGCAGAGTATGCCACTGCATGTCGAGTTGCGCAGCCGCCACTACTTCTGTGAGCGCATATCCCTGGTTGAACTTCTCGGCCTTCTTCACCTTGGCCACCAACTCCGCGGGCATGGGCGCTCCGGTCTGGTAGTGCTTCGCGTAATGATTGAAAACTGACGGATTGCTGGCCCAGTTCTCGTTGAACTGCGAAGGAAATTCCACAAAGTCGCGCGCCACCTGCGATCCCGAAAGACTCGGATAGTTCGTGTTGGCAAACATGCCGTGCAGCGCGTGTCCGAACTCGTGGAACATCGTGGTCACATCACGGAAGCTGAGCAACGCCGGCTGGCCGGGGGCAGGTTTGGTGAAGTTGGCGACGTTGTACACAACCGGCAGAGTGCCGAGCAGCTTGGATTGATTGACGAAGACATCCATCCAGGCGCCGCCGTTTTTGTTGTCGCGCTTGAAATAGTCGCAATAGAACAGCGCAAGCGGTTTGCCGTCAGCGTCGAGGACGTCAAAGACTCGTACATCCGGATGATAGACCGGAATGTCGTGCCGCTCTTGGAATGAGATTCCATAGAGTTGATTGGCCGCATAGAATACGCCGTCCTGGAGCACGCGATTCAGTTCGAAATAGGGCTTGATCTGGTCCTCGTCGAGATCGTACTTGGCCCTCCGCACTTGCAGTGCGTAGAAGTCCCAATCCCACGGCTGAAGACTAAAGCCGCCCTTCTGCGCGTCGATCAATGCCTGTATGTCTTTTCCCTCAGCGGCTGCCCTCGAAGTGGCCCCTGGCACAAGAGCGTCCATGAACTTGATCGCGCCTTCCGGTGTCTTGGCCATCTGATCCTGCAGCTTCCAGGCCGCAAAGTTCGGAAACCCGAGCAGCTTCGCTTTCTGCGCTCTCAGTTGCGCCATGCGGGCAACGGTATCGCGCGTATCGTTTGCATCTCCGCGCTCCGCACGGTTCCAGGAGTTCTCAAAGATTGCTTGCCGCGTCGATCGTTGGCTCAGCGACGCAAGATCGGGCTGCTGCGTGGTGTTCTGCAAAGGCATGAGGTAGCCGTCAACCTTGCGGTCCTTGGCGGCCTGCGCTGCACCCTTCAGGCGAGTGTCGCTCAGGCCCGCCAGCGCATCCTTGTCGGTGGTGACGAAAGCGCCAGCCTTGGTTGCGGCGAGCAACTTTGTGCTGAATGCCGCCGAAAGAGTCGACTCCTCTTCATTCAGTTTCTTCAGCTCGGTTTTATCGGCGTCCGAGAGATTTGCTCCGGCGTGAACGAACTCCTTGTAGTAGTACTCCACGAGGCGCAGCGACTCGGGATCGAGATTGAGCGACTCACGCTGCTTGTAGATTGTCTCAACGCGATGGAAGAGCTTCGAATCGAGAAAAATAGCGTCTTTGTGCGCCGCGAGTTTTGGCGCTTCGATCTCCTGCACCTTCTCCAACTCCGGACTCCGGTTCGCACCCGTCACACCGTTGAAAACCAGCATTACGCGATGGAAGAGCTGCCCGGATTTTTCCAGCGCCACCAGCGTGTTCTCGAAGGTCGGCGGGTCGGGATTCTCCGCAATTGCGCGGACTTCGTCGCGCTGCTGCGCCATGCCCGCTTCAATTGCGGGTTGATAGTCGCTGTCTTTAATCTTGTGGAAAGGCGGCGCCTGCAGCGGCAATGTGCTGGCTGCGTAAAACGGATTGCTGGGGCCAAACTGAGCAGGTTGCGGCACGGCAGCATTCGACGACCCATGGGGAAGCACGGCGGCGACAAGAATTGCGGTTTTCAAAAGTACTCCTGTTGCCTTCATGGCGATCTTCATTTTGGTCCTTTTACTGAATCAATGATTGTAGACGAGGCCAGATTCGCGCGGCATTTTTGACACAGGCCTCAGTCGCCGAGTTCGTTGTCGGCATAGTAAAGTGGTAGTACGCACTAACATAGAAAGGTTTTTCTTGAGTTCAGGCATTCGCAACATCGCTATCATCGCGCACGTCGATCACGGCAAGACGACGCTGGTCGACGCCATGCTGAAGCAGAGCGGAACGTTCCGCGCCAACGAGGCGGTTGCTGAGCGCGTCATGGACTCCAATGAACTGGAGCGCGAGCGCGGTATCACCATCCTCGCCAAAAACACGGCGATTTTCTATCACGATGTCAAAATCAACATCGTCGACACGCCCGGACACAGTGACTTCGGTGGAGAAGTCGAACGCGCGCTCAAGATGGTCGATGGCGTCATGCTGCTGGTCGATGCCAGCGAGGGACCACTGCCGCAAACCCGCTACGTGCTAGGCAAGGCGCTCGAAGCCAAGCTGCCGCCCATTGTAGTGATTAATAAGATCGACCGCTCCGACGCTCGTCCGCAGGAAGTACTGAACGAGATCTATGACCTCTTCATTGATCTAGATGCGAAAGAAGAGCAATTGGATTTCCCGGTCCTCTACACCAATGCCAAGACTGGCACGGCTTCTACCGACATGAAAGGAGGCGGGGAGGATCTCCGGCCGCTCTTCGACGCGATCCTGAAGACGATTCCGCCCCCGAAAGGCGCCCTCTCCGGCCCGCTGCAAATTCTCGTCGCCAACCTCGACTACAGCGACTATCTCGGCCGGCTGGCCATCGCCCGCGTCTTCAACGGCAAGATGTTCACCGGAGAAGAAGTAGCTATCGCCAAGCTCGATGGCGCACTACAGAAGACGAAGATCACAAAACTGTTTTCCTTCTCAGGCCTGAAACGCACTGACATCACCGAAACCGAACTGGGCGACATCGTCGCCGTTGCGGGCGTTGAAGGTATCACCATTGGCGAAACCATCACCGATGTGGAAAATCCCGCACCGCTCCCGTCGATCGCGATCGATGAACCGACCATCGCGATGCTCTTCACCGTGAACACTTCCCCATTCGCGGGCAAAGACGGGCAGTACGTCACCAGTCGCAACCTGCGGGAGCGTCTCGAGAAAGAATTGCTCACCAACGTTTCCCTGCGCGTCGAGGAAACCGGCACGACCGATTCCTTCAAAGTACTGGGCCGTGGTGAACTGCAGCTCTCCATCCTGATTGAGATGATGCGCCGCGAAGGCTACGAGCTGATGGTCGGCAAGCCCGAGATCGTGACCAAGAGAATTGGTGGCAAGTTGATGGAGCCGGTCGAGCATCTCACGGTCGACGTCCCCGAAGAATTCGTCGGAGTTGTCATGGAGCAACTCGGCTCGCGCAAGGGCGAAGTCACCAACATGCACAATCACGGCTACGGCCGCGTGCGTATCGAGTTCCGCGTGCCCAGCCGCGGCCTTATTGGCCTACGCAGCCAGCTCCTCACCGACACGCGCGGCACCATCGTGATGAACCCGCTCTTCGACGGATACACCGAATGGCAAGGCGAGATTCCGCACCGGCTGACTGGCGCGCTCATCGCCGATCGCCCCGGCGTTTCCACCGCTTATGCTCTTTGGGGATTGCAAGAGCGCGGCGAGCTTTTCGTCGGACCAGGCATCGATCTCTATGAAGGGATGGTTATTGGCGAGAACGCAAAAGACACCGACCTCGACGTGAACGCCGTGCGCGAAAAGAAGCTGACCAACATGCGTGCCTCGACCGCCGACGAAGCGATTCGCCTGGTCCCGTTCAAGCCGCTTAACCTGGAGCAAGCAATCGAATTCATTGCTGACGACGAATTCGTCGAGGTGACTCCGAAGTCGCTGCGCCTGCGTAAGAAAGTCCTGCAGGCCAACAAACGCAAGAAGAGTTCATTGGCTGCCGTGGAGGAGTCGTAGGCAAACGCTTTGGAAAGGGGCGGATTAAGAGAGTGTTCGCAGAACCTGTGTCGTCCCTCCGGAGTCTGTATCGTAGCTTATCTCTTGCCCCTTCTGGGCTTGGTTGTGTCCCAATTAGTACCCACGGCTTGCGCCGTGGGCTCTATTCTTCCGCCGCTTCGGGGCTAGGAGTGAACATTGCGTTCACTTCTTCTTGTTCGAGTGAGCCCTCCGAGGCGCAACCAGAGCCGCATTCAGCAGCTAGTTTCCAGTGAAATCCCGCTCCAAATCGTCGCCCGGAACGAAATCCAAGGCGCCCCTGCGCATGTTCCTGGTCCCGTGCAGCTGCGGAACGACCTTTGCCGTAGCCGAAAACTACGATCACCAGGGCACCAGTTGTAACCGCTATCTGGTCTGTCCCGGATGCGGTAAGCGCCACGACCCCAGGAACCGCCTGCTTCAAATGGGATTCCACTCGGAGGGTTATTGGAAGGTCGACGAGTGTTGAGGAGATCCAGGGACAACCGCGCTCTACCAGTTGGCGGTTGCCCTCCACCCCTGTGAATCCAATTTGACAAGCTGCCCTGCCATTCTCTGCTATACTTCCCGCGCATTTGACTGTTCGCCAGCTCCGGTCAAGATTTCCAGGAAGGCCCTCCCGACCTGCGGTCCTCGAACTGAGCTCGCACTTCCGACAGCTCAATGCAGAGGACTACGCGTGAAGAATATCTTTGTGGGGAATCTCAGCTTCAATACTAATGAAGACGAACTGCGGCAGATCTTTGAAGGCTACGGTCAAGTGGACCGCGTCAGCATCATGACCGATCGCGACACTGGGCGCTCCCGGGGCTTCGGTTTCGTCGAGATGAGCAGTAACGACGATGGCGAGAAAGCAATCGCAGGATTGAATGGCTCGCAGCTTGGCGGACGCACCATCAACGTCAACGAGGCTCGCCCCAAAGCCGAGCGCGGCAGTGGTGGGGGAGGATTCGGCGGAGGCCGCGATCGAGGCGACCGCGGGAACCGCGATCGGGGCCGCGAACGGGCCCGCTGGTAAGAATCGGCGGTCAGCGATCGGTAGTCAGTACTCGGGGATCCGCGCGCGCGTCAATTTGCCCGACCAGTTTGAGAATTGTGCGGCGCTCGTCGGAGGCAGCTCGCTCGTAGTCATTGGCTGCTGATCACTGTTCACTGGACCTGCGGCTCTGTCGACGGATTTGTTCTTCTTTGAGAACTCTTGCGAACGCGTGAAACTCACCGTTGCTGTTGCAGGGCAGTTAGAACGTCGCCTGATTGACGTGAACTCAGCCTCAAGCAGCGTCTACTTGACCCAGGAACATGCGGTACGGGGATGTTTTCGCAATAGAGCACTTGCCAGCACTTTGGCTTGTGCGCCGCAGTCCAGTCCCTTCCATGAATGAAGTAGGGTTTTGCCCATATCTCGCTATCAATAGTGCCGGGTGCGAGGACGGTGACCTGAACGGCGCTTTCGGCTGGCACGCCCCGGCGGGGATCCATGATGTGCGAGTAACGATGTCCGCGTACACGAAATGATTTTTCGTAGCTGCCCGAGGTTGAGAGAGAGATGTCCTTAAGGAAGAGGTGCGCGGCGTTGTTACGATGGTCCCAGGGATCGGCGACATTTATGAGCCAGCCGCGGGGCTCGTCGGGAGGATTGCCTAGTCCGAAGATACTGCTGCCGGATGCGGCGACGAGTGCGTTGCGAAAACCTCGCGCGCCGAGGATGGCAACCATTCGATCAACGGCGTAACCCTTAACCACGCCGCCCGGATCGATTTCGACACCGGTTCGGTCGAAATGCACGGTTCGCTCGCGAGCGTTCAGTTGAACGTGTTGGTATCCCACTACCTCGAGCGCATCGCGAACCTGGTCGGAAGATGGAATACGACGTTCCCCGCCGAAAAAGCCCCAGACCCGCATGAGCGGTCCGACTGTCAGATCGAAGGTGCCCTCGCTGGCGCGGCTGTATTCGATGCAATCGGAGAGGAGACGGAACAACTCCCGCGAAACTACGACGGGGTGCATGGCCGCTTCGCGGTTGATGCGGCTCCACTCACTCGCCGGCTTGTAATTAGAGAGCAGATCATCGAGGCGTTGAACTTCGTCAAATGCGGTGCTCCCACCGAGCTCGATCCAAAGTCAAACCGCTATGAAGGCTGGCGGCTCCCTCGAGTTCTCGTTGATATACATTTCCAAATGGAGACAGAGCGCGCCATTCAGCATGAGCCTCAGCGAACTTCACATAGCTTAAGAGACGACGCCAGACTTCAAGAGCCGAGGCATCCCGGACACACAGTTTGGCGCGAAGAGCGTCATCGAGCGAGATAATCCAACGACCGCCAGCTGCGGCAGCATCGGCAACTGCTCGTGTGTAATCGATGGCTGATGGGCTTTCGACTTGGCTACTGATCCAGACCGAGCGCGAGTATGACGGAATAGCGAACGACCGCACCAGCGAGATGTTCGACTCGATCCATGGCTGGCTCGAGAGTGCGCCGCGGATGCCCATTTCCGAGAGATTGCGTCCGCTCGGAGCCACGCCCTCGACGGCGACAATTGGTGCAGATTTCCATCTCCACGCGCCAGCGTCTTTCGCGATCTCAACGATCGACATAGAGCTGTCGGCTTTACGCAAGCCGAGGGGAAACTCCGAAGGGAGTCGCCGTCGAGGACGAGGCCATCGAGCGAGGCCTTGGCAACATCCGCAGCGATTTTGGATGCATCACCCGCTGCATAGACGAGTCCCAGCACAGCTAGCCCGCGGTTGTGTGCCGCCTCGGTATAGGCCTTCACGAGTCTTTGCTGTTCGGCTTCGAGAGCCGCATCGGAAGGTGCGCTCCAGGTGACCAACAGGCAGTTGACCGGCGAGTCTGCAAGAACGTTGAGTGTGCCGGGTTCATACCAGCGAGCGAGGGCGTCGCGGACAGAAGGATCGGTGGGGAGAGTCTTCGCGTGGCCCCGCCACTCAAGTTCCAAGGGGCCGCCGGTCCAGCGAATCGGAACACACTTTTCGCGAGCTGGGGAGGCGCAGAGTGTGCATGAGAGTAAGAAGAGCGCGACAACGGACGCGAACCAAGCTCTCAATACTCCACGCGAGGAGATTGATGATGAGCTCTGGCCGATAACAAGGTCCGATCGCGGCAAGCTGTGGTTGTCCTCGAAGGGGCACTCCTCGAACACCCTTCTTTACGCGACCGGCTCCAAAGAATCTGTGACTAGAGTCACGACTGTCCTAAAAAAAAGGATCACGACACAGCCCAAAGAGGTTGGCATATCCGGCGATATCGGATAGCACTGGTTACTTTCGCAGTCATTGTGCTGGGGCGACCGTACTCGACATCCATTGCCGAGTTCGTAAGGAGCAGAGTTACCCCCTTTTCTTGATAGCCAAGCGTTGCACCATCTCGCGAAGGGCATCTTGTGTCTCTTCGACCCACCACCACGAAGTGACTTGTGACAATTCCTCGTCGATCGTTTGTTGGGCAAAGGCTTCGACCAGATCGGCCCGTGCTTGCTTGCGGGTTAAACGAACCGCGGTTGAGGGAAGTGCGAGCAGGCTCTCGCACCACCGCAACGCATGATCCACAACTTGGTCGGAAGCAACCACCTCGTCTACCAGCCCGACGATTGCCGCCTCCTCGGGCGAAATGAGAGCCCCCGTCACCCCCAGTCTCTCGGCCTGGCGCGCGCCGACGAGGCGTCGAAGTGCCGAAAAAATCAAGGGCGGCAGCGGCAAGCCCACCTGCACCTCACTGAGCCCAAGCTTCGCATCTCCTTCTGCCGCGACCCGGTAGTCGCAAAAGATGGCGAGCACGGTGCCGCCCGCGGGTGCGTGACCGGTGATCGCGGCGACGATAGGAATTCGAGAGCAGGCAAGAGCGCGCATCAAACCGTAGAAGCTGCGCCATACCTGGTTCATAGACGGCTGGTCGAGCTTGAGTAAACACGGTACGTCGAGGCCCGCCGAGAAAATTCCCGGGGATCCGGAAAGCACGAGCGCACGCGCCCCTTGCTGTGGCGCGCTTTCCGCCGCCTGTGCCAACGCCGAGATGAGCTCCGGGGAAAGCGCATTCACTGGCGGCCGATTCAGCCGTATCTCTCGAACGGGTCCATGCTCTATGGTAAGAATCATTTCCGCCTCTCCTGGTACGGCTGGCCGAGTTCATTATGCACAATTCCGAAGAACAAGGTGACCGTTACAAGCGGGAAAGTCGTTCCATGTCGAACGGCCGCTACCCTAAGCCGAGAGGCCGTGCCTTGATATTCCGAATTAGACTTGAATTGAGCCCTCAGTGTTTTCCACCGAGAGTATCTTGCACTAGAAAATGGTCATGCCGATCCACATAAGCATCATGTGCGAGACGTGTAGGAAGGTACACTTCGTAGTCACCTCACCAGGCATCTAGCTGAGCCAATCGGTTGCGAGGATCGATAAGTTTCCTTGGTTCTACTTCAACTCCGTCGACCCGATACGTGGCGTCGTCTTTCTCTCGTTTCCGCACTGGGGCACAAACATCGCGGACTGGGTGAAAAGCGGCGCCGAAGCGAAGCGGTTGAGTCCGAGACATCCCATCGCCGTTTGGGACCAAGACGGAATTGTGACCACGCTGTCCATGTTTTGGCGGTTGGGCCATAACGCGGTCCGCGCGGATCGCGTGGAAATCATTGGTTACCCGATCGTTTCTAGCGTTCGCTTTCAGAACAGCCTCGTACTCTGGAAGGGCTTGAATGTCGGTCACCTGGGCTAACTGAC
>Ga0126371_10003449_pt1 | contig 13864 bp, 14 predicted proteins | sample PanSoiMetaPlot_4_FD_110145 | JGI IMG/M metagenome (GOLD analysis project Ga0126371, IMG submission 110145) | Tropical forest soil microbial communities from Panama - MetaG Plot_4 | ecosystem: Environmental > Terrestrial > Soil > Tropical forest > Bulk soil | place: Panama | collected 2016-02-17 | reverse complement strand
TTACGATAAGAATACGATCAGGACCGCGGCCTTGCCGCAGCAATCCCCGAACCGCGACAACGTTAGCACCGATTACGGCCCCTTTCCGAGCGACGCGGTGCTGCGCGATCTTCGCGCGAGCCCGCTCAGAAAGCCCTGGCGCAAGGATCGCCGTGCGCCGTGACCCACGCACCGCCAAGCCCTATGATTGGCGGGACGGACGACCCAAAGAACCGCGGAGTTTGTCGCGGCGAAAGAAGGCCCCATTACACAAGGGAGGATCAAGACCATGAACACTACGACCGATCAATTCGAAGGCGGCTGTCTTTGTGGCGCCGTCCGTTTCATTGCAACGGGTCAGCCAAAAGGTGTTTATTGGTGCCATTGTCAAAGTTGCCGTAAGCATAGTGGCGCACCCGCTTCGGTTTTTGTCGCATTCGAGCGCACGGCATACCGAGTCACCAAAGGTGAGATAACGAAGTTCGATTCGACACCTGGAAGAACACGGCGCGGGTTCTGTGCCCGCTGCGGATCGACATTGACATGTGAAAGCGCTGGCTTGCCGACCGAAACGCATTTTCATATCGGCGCGTTTGATCGTGCGGCCGAACTTCAACCGACGCGGCACGTATTTCCTGGCGAGCAGCTGCGCTGGCTGCATCTGGGAGAAACGGGGCGCACGACGTGAAGGAAGATCGACCGCCTGCGCTGCCGGGCGGCGACCGTCCTCGACGTGCGCCCAGAGGACGAGTTCGCGAATGGACATTTGCCCGAAGCTCTAAACATCACGCCCGCAAAGCTGGAGCGGCGTCTCGCCGAATTGCCGCCGGACCAGGAGGTCGTCGCCTATTGCCGTGGTCCGTGGTGCGTCCTCTCATTCGAGGCGGTGGCACTACTGCGCCAACGCGGCTACCGAGCGCGGCGGCTCGATGACGGGTTTCCCGAGTGGAAGGCCGCCGGGCTCCCCACGAGCCCGAGCTCGTCGTCTTGAGCAGGGCCCCTTTCAGACGCCCAACCGTCGCATTCTTATCGTTTCGCTCGCGCGCCGCGCACGCCTTCGGCCAGAGCGCGGACGTCGGCGAGGACGTCGGCGACGAGGCCGGGTTTGGCGGTATTGTCGGAGTTGAGGTCGAGGGCGAGGCGCTGAACGAGCGAGGAGCCGACCACCGCTGCGTCGGCGGCGCGTGCGACTTCGGCGGCCTGTTCAGGCGTACGGATGCCGAAGCCGACAGCGATCGGCAGGTCGGTGAAGCGCCGCAGCCGCGCGACGGCTGCGGCCACGCTCGCGGCATCGGCCGAGCGGGTGCCGGTGATGCCGGCGATCGCGACGTAATAGATAAAGCCGCTGGCGTGTTCGATGATGTGGGGCAGGCGGCGATCGTCGCTGGTGGGCGTTGCGAGGCGCACGAAGTCGAGGCCGGCAGCGCGCGCTGGCGTGGTCAGCTCAAAATCCTCCTCAGGAGGAAGATCGACGACAATTACACCGTCGACCCCGGCGGCGACAGCATCCTGCGCGAAACCTTCGACGCCGTAGCGGTAGATCGGATTGTAATAGCCCATCAACACGATCGGTGTCGCATCGTCGGCACCGCGCAACTCACGCACCATCGCCAGGATCCGGGGCAACGTCATGCCCTGCTTCAACGCGCGTTGACCAGCTTCCTGAATAACCGGGCCATCGGCCATAGGGTCGGAGAATGGCATGCCGATCTCGATCACATCGGCACCAGCCGCGGCAAGACCGGCAAAAAGCCGCACGGAAGTATCGGCATCAGGGTCGCCGGCGGTCAGGAACGTCACGAGCCCGGCGCGGCCCTCTCGCTGTAGCGCCGAAAACCGCCGAGCGATCCGGCTCACAACTGGACCCCGAGATGGTCGGCGACGGCGAAAATGTCTTTATCGCCGCGGCCGCACATGTTCATGACTATGATGTGATCGCGCGGCAGCGCCGGTGCGATCTTCGCGACATGCGCGAGCGCGTGCGCGGGTTCAAGTGCCGGGATGATGCCTTCGAGGCGGCTGGCCAATTGGAATGCCTCGAGCGCCTCGCGGTCGGTGATGGAGACGTATTGCACGCGCCCGAGCTCGTTGAGCCAGGCGTGTTCGGGCCCGATACCGGGGTAGTCGAGGCCGGCAGAAATCGAGTGCGCGTCGCGGATCTGGCCGTCCGCGTCTTGCAGTAGATAGGTTCGGTTGCCGTGGAGGACGCCAGGCTCGCCGCCGGTCAAGGAGGCGGCATGCAATCCGGTCTCGATGCCGTGCCCGCCGGCTTCTACGCCGATCATCGTGACCCCGAGGTCATCAAGGAATGGATGGAAGAGCCCCATCGCGTTCGACCCGCCGCCGATGCACGCGACCAATGTATCGGGCAGCCGGCCTTCGGCCTTTTCGAGCTGCGCTCGCGTCTCATGCCCGATCACGGATTGGAAATCGCGCACCATCATCGGGTAGGGGTGCGGCCCCGCGACTGTGCCGATTACGTAGAACGTGTCGTCGACATGCGCGACCCAATCCCGCAACGCCTCGTTCATCGCGTCTTTCAATGTCGCCGTTCCGGAATGCACCGGGACAACCTCGGCACCGAGGAGTTTCATGCGGAACACGTTGGGCTTTTGCCGCTCGATATCAGTGGCGCCCATATAGACGACACACGGGATGTCGAAGAGTGCGCAGGCCGTCGCTGTCGCGACCCCGTGCTGTCCCGCGCCGGTCTCGGCGATGATCCGTCGTTTGCCCATGCGGCGCGCGAGCAGGGTTTGGCCGAGCACGTTGTTGATCTTGTGCGCGCCGGTGTGGTTGAGCTCGTCGCGTTTAAGATAGACCTTGGCGCCGCCGAAATGGCGCGTCAACCGCCCGGCGAAATAAAGCGGGCTCGGCCGCCCGACATAATGCTCGAGGTGGTAGTCGAGCTCGGTCCGAAAGCCGGGGTCGTTGCGGGCTTCGGCATAGGCGGCCTCGACCGCGAGAATGAGCGGCATCAACGTTTCGGCGACAAAACGCCCGCCATAGATGCCAAAATGGCCGTGCTCGTCCGGGCCGCCGCGGAGCGTGTTCGGAATCTGCATCAAGACCTCCTGGGGTGCGCAAAATGCACCACAGCGACACGGAGGGCACGGAGAAAAAGCGATACTAGAGGGCGCGCGCGGCGGTGAGGAAAGCGCGGATCTTGTCCGGGTCCTTTAAGCCGGGACGGCTTTCGACGCCGGAGGAGACGTCGACTGCCGAGGCGCCGGAAATGCGCACTGCCTCAGGTAAGAGCTCGGCGGTGAGGCCGCCCGACAGCATCCACGGCCGGCGCCAGCTTCGGCCGGCGACCAATCTCCAATCAAACGCCAAGCCGTTCCCGCCCGGTAGCGCATCCGCACGGCGGGGTGGCTTGGCGTCAAACAGCAGCAGATCGGCCGTGTCCTCATATCGCACGGCGCCAAGCGCATCTTTCGGGGCGGCTATCGGGATAGCTTTTATGACCGGTCGCCCAAAGCGCACCCTCGCTTCAGCCACACGTTGGGGCGGCTCGGTGCCGTGAAATTGCAAGATGTCGATTGGCGCCGTGGCCAAAACCGTCTCGATGAGCCGGTCATCCGCGTCGACAAAGAGGCCCACTCGCGCAACTCCAGCGGGCACCCTGGCGCAGAGCCGACCGACCTGCTCCGGCGCCACGGCCCGCGGGCTTGCGGGATAAAAATTAAAGCCGAGATAGGCTGCTCCGCCGGCGATCGCGGCGGATACCGCCTCCTCGGTCGACAGACCGCAGATTTTCGTCGCTACGCCCATCCCCTGCATATGGTGGCTGAGGCGCCTTATGGACGAGTACTCGGAGCCGAAATATCGACTTGCCCTTCGGGAGGTTGCTCAGGGCCTTTGGCGGCGCTGATCTCGGCATCCCGGTGTTGCCGATAGACACTGCGCAACGTCGCGTAGAAATCGAGTGAGTTACGCTCCAACTCATCGAGATCGTGGAGATGCTGGGCACGCGTGTCGACGGCGTTGGCGCTTCCCGTTGCGACGCCGGCATAGGTCGCGGGGGCGCCGCCGAAAAAGGTCAGCGGGTTCATCGCGAGATCGACGACGGTGCCGACCGTATCGCGCGCATTGGACGGTCCGAGCAGCGGAAGTTCGACAAATGGTCCATCGCCGACACCCCAAACCGCGAGCGTCTGACCAAAATCCGCTTTATGCGGTGGCAAGCCCCATTCATCCGCGACATCGAAGATGCCGACAACCCCGACGGTCGAATTTACCGCCAACCGCTGCACCGATTGCCACGCCTGTTTCACATTGCCTTGCAGCGCATCGTTGACGGCGACGGCCGGCTCTTTAAGGTTCTGCACGACGTTATGGATACCTTTTTGCACGCCTTCCGGGACGTGCTCGGTGTAGGCCTCCGCAACCGGTTTCATGACGGCATGATCGGCCGCCATATTGGCCTTGAAAATCGCGCGGTTCACCGGTTCCGCCGGATCGTGCTCGGCATCGGGGTCATCTACCGTCGCGTCCCGCGGTGTTCCGGCGCACCCGGAACAGCCCAGGATAAGGCCAAAAAGCACCGCGGAAGAAGCTCGCACCGCGCGTTTCCGCCTTGCGATCTCCGCAGGCTTGCCGTTTCCAGCCACCGAAGATTTTCTCCCCCGACTGCGTGACCGGAGTTTCCGCAAGTCACCCGATCGGCGAAGATTGTTCCTGACGCTTGCACGTTGCGTCAAGTCGCGCCCGCTGTTTCCAGGGTTGGGGCAGCCCCACTTAAACCGGCGTGGCAGCCCGGGCCGAGATCTCATTCACGATTCGGGCGGATCTGACCTGTCCGGAATCGAAGACTGTTTCCGTCGTGGAGGCTTCAAGCCATAAGCGAGATCAGCCTCCCCCCTTCGCTCACCCATTCCGCCGGCAAATTTACGCCAGCGCATCATAGACGAGCTTCGCAGCAGTGATATCCTCGACTGCGAGGCCCACTGACTTGAACACTGTAGTATTTGATGCAGGTGGCGCCACGTTTATTCCCGCAAAGATTTCACCAGCTTCGGCATAGATGACGGCGCCGGAGAGGATCACGTCTCCGGATTCCTTCAGCACCGCTTCGCGCGAGTCCACGATCACTGTGTTCGCCATGACCCGATCGTCGAGTTCGCGCCAGTTCGGCCGAGGCGAGCCGACCGCATTGACGTGCGCTCCGGGTTTGAGCCATGCCCCTTTGAGGATCGGCTCAAGCGCACTCGTGGCTGTCACAATCACATCCGCGCCGCGAACCGCGTCTTCCGCACTCAGCGCTTTTGCGCCGTGCTGCTCGGCAAAGCGCTCGGCATGCGCAACGGTGCGGCTCCAAACTCGAACTTCGTCGAAATGACAGACCTGCGAAAGCGCCTCGATGTGGGCGTGTGCCTGCACTCCACTGCCGAGCAGTGCGAGGACGCGACTATCGGGAGCCGCCAAATATTTCGTCACCGCCGCGGAAACCGCAGCTGTCCGCATTTCGGTAATCAGCCGCCCGTCCATTACGACGATCGGCTCGCCCGTATCGGGGCGGAACAGCAAGACCATTGCGTAATGGGTCACCAAATCAGTCCGAGCATTGCCCGGATAGAAGCTGACGAGCTTTGCCCCCATTGCGTCCTGAGTCACTGCCGGCATGATGCCAAGATATCGTGCGCTTTCCTCGATCGTCAGCATATTGCGCACCGGCTGTATCACACGCCCAAGCGAAAACTCCCTAAGCGCCTTCTCCATTGCTGGGATCAGCCGATCCCAGGTCAGCGCTTCGCGGACACGATCCTCATCGAGATAAAGCACAACTCTGCGCTCTGCTAACTGGCCAACACTGTTGAGCAGGGTTCCCGCGCACCGGAAAAGAAGTGTGCTGATGGATGGACAGCAGCAAACAGGTTAGTGCGCCGCGCTCGCCGTTTTCTCACGCATCATCGCCAGGAGACCGCGTACGTGGCCGCCGTTGCGTTGTACGACGGAGGCAAATTCGGAGCGTTGCGTGACCACCATGCTGACGCCTTCGACGATGACGTCATTGATCTTGTATGCGCCGTTATCGGCCACCAGTCGCCAGTCGATCTTGAGCGGCGTTGTCGCGCCGGGGTTGAGCACATCGGTCGAGACGATAACGCCGTCGCCGTCGCTTCTGCTGCCCCGGACTTTCAAGGTCTCTCCGCCAAAATTCCCCAGTCGTGCGGTGTACACATACACAACATAGTCTTCGAACAATCGGACGAATTCTTGCTGCTCCTCCTCACTCGCGCTCCGCCAGTAATGGCCGAGAACAAATCGCGCGATCCCGGGGCAGTCGAAATCGGCGTGGAAGAGTTCGCGAAAGCGGGCCAGCCGAACGACGGGGTCGGCTTTATTGTTGAGAACGTCGACGGCACGGCCCCAAAGCTGGTTCATAAAGGCGACCGCGTCAGCAGGATTTGCCATCGGCGGCGCTGCGAACGCTGCCGTCGCGGACAGAATGAACAGGCCGGCGATAAGGGAACGGCGCATCATATCGGTTGAACCCCCCAAGTGAGGTGTTGATTTTAACGCGAAAGGCCAATTTCGGCACACACTATTAACAATTCCTGCAGACCCTCGGGAATTGACCCATTTTTGACGTTACCGCGCGATTAACCGTTGGTGATCCTGGCTAATTCCCTACATCCATGTCGAATTTCCGAAGGGGCGAAGCAGATGTGGCCGTTCACGCGTGACAAGCTCGTCATCCCCAAGCCTGAAGATTGCCTGCCGGGGCGCATGGAGCCAATGCCCGTGCCCGAGCAACATTTTGTCAACCATCATCTGCTTGCCGGACCCTATCCCGACGGGATGGAGAAGGCGGTCTTTGGGCTCGGCTGTTTCTGGGGTGCCGAACGTGTGTTCTGGCAGACGCCCGGAGTCTGGGCCACCGCGGTTGGCTATGCGGGCGGTTCGACACCGCACCCCACTTATGAGGAGGTCTGTAGCGGGCGCACGGGGCACGCCGAAGTAGTACTCGTCGTCTACGATCCTAAGCTCGTCAGCTACGAGGCATTGCTCAAGCTCTTCTGGGAGAGCCATGATCCGACCCAGGGCATGCGGCAAGGCAACGACATCGGCACTCAGTACCGCTCGGCAATCTATGCTTTTTCGTCGGAGCAACGCGACGCCGCCGAGGCATCCCGCGATACTTATCAGAGCCAGCTCGATGCCTCAGGGCTGGGCAAAATCACCACTGAGATTCGCGACGCACCGACTTTCTATTTCGCCGAAGGCTATCACCAGCAATATTTGGCGAAGAACCCGCTCGGCTATTGCGGCCTGGGCGGCACGGGCGTCACCTGTCCGCTATCGTCAAAGGCGGTAGCCGCGTAATCTTGCTCCCTGTCGTCACTGGCGGTGGTGTTGCCAGATTCGCTCGGGTCGTCTGTAATTCTGTGCGGATTTTTGGACCTCCGTCACAGTGTAACCGTCCTCAGAAGGGTTTGGCTGAAATCAAACTTCGGACAAAAGTCATGCTCGATAAAGCGGTAGGTCGTTCGCTCGCGGCCAAAGGCCGCAGACTGCGGGTGCGGCTCTGTTACACTTTGACAAAATCGGCTCAGACCGCTTATCCACAGTAGTTGGGACGGGAGTTTTCTGTAGGGGTCGCGGACCCGCGAGCGAGACAAGACCGTCATCCGATGCACCGCCTTCCCAACTGGGCTTTGCCATGGCCGACTCCCCCGCGATCACCGATCGAAACCTAGAAGCGACGACGAACATTTCCCTCAAGCGGGAGCCGGCCTGTTTTGCCTTTTTGTCGCCGCGATCGGTTGCGCCGCCGATGTCGATCGACTCGATCAACCTCGATCTTGCTTCGGCCGATTATTTCGGCGGCCGCGCATCACTGTGGGCTACTCTTGAAATCCGTTCTTCGGTAAGCGACGAGCGGCCGACAGCGATCCTTGGTTTCGATGAGACCTTTTTACGGCCCTTTGCTCGAGCTTTAATCGAGGCGGCGACGACGCGCGCGGCATATCGAATGACGATCGTGCAGGATGCCCGCGCCGGCGAGCGCTGTCGGGTTGTCGAATACGTGACGGGTCCCGGGAAGCCGCTCGAAGAGCTGATGCTGCAGCCTTTCGAGAACGTCGTATTGATCAGTTCGACGAAAGGCAAGGACGGCGACGAAACGCTCTTCCAGTTGCCTCGGACGGACAGTTTTCTACGCGCGTTTGCCAAAATGGCTTATGTGGCGGATCAGACTCTGCACGACCTGCTGGAAGATATCGAAAAGTTGGCTCGCCAGCGTAAGCCGGTAGCAAATACGTAAACGTGCGTCGGCTACTTGGTGCCGACGCACGTTTATTTGCGGATGTGAAAGGGCGATCCCTTTCTCATCCGCGAGAGGTTTTGGGCCTGCGCCTTAGCCGGATGCCGCGATCAATCGCTAATATTGCTTCGGCGGCGGCATGGTCCCCGGGCCTGGAGGGGCCGGTTGGTAAGGTGGGGCCGGCGGGTTCGAGTAATTTCCCGCCTGAAGCCGCGCCAGTTCTTCCTGGTTCAGCTGGTTAGCGCTGCTCCCCGACACTTGGTATTTACCGCCCTTCTGGTAGTGCCCCGCCATCTTGCCATGAGAATAATGGCGATAGGGCCGGTGTTTCGGCGGCGTTGCGGAGCTGTACCCCGACGGGGGAGTCGACGACGGGGTATATGCTGACGGTGGCGTCGATGGTTGCGTATACCCTGACGGCGGCGGTGCGGGCGGCGTCGGGCGCGGGGACGAGCTGTACGGCGTCAGTCCTGGCCCGCCAGGGTTTGGACCTGGCATGCCCATCGCGTTTCCGCCGGACGGGTTGGCTTGTGTCCAGCCAGGGGTAGAAAACGCGAGCACGGCAACGACCGCCACGCCGGTCAATAGATATTTCATGCTCCTATCTCCTCTGTCGATCCTCGCTTCGAGGCCATTGCACGATCGATGGCCGTTCACCTCCAGAACGCGATTCGGCGGTGGTTGGGCGGCACAGCGGGTCCGGTTTCGGACGCCGAGCGGAGGCCAAGCTCGACAACGGCCGTGCGGCGGGTCTTTCGGAAACAAGAGCCGCGAGCCGGACGTTGGTAAGTTGCTTCCATTCGTTCGCCACTCTGTTGCGGTTTCAGCTCCGCCAGTGCTGGACGGAGCCCTTCCGCCGCTAGTGAGCAGAATCCGCATTAGGTTAACGGCCGACAGCGCGATCATGTTCCCTCGGTGAACGCAGCTTTTTGTCAGCTCCTACACCGCTGATCACAGCATTAAGATATAATGACGAATCCGCCTATTCAAGCGCGACGGTAGCCTAGCAAGGCATCGAATAACAAAAAAAGCGATAAAACGGAGAATTAGCGGCTCGCATTTGTCGTGCGCCGCGGAAGCGAGCGCCTTCTCGTCTATGCTATGCCCAACTAGGCTCGTTTGCGAGAGCCGATTCAGCTAATCGTACCCAATAGCTTGCGCCGAGCGGCAACGCCGCATCGTTAAAGTCATAATTTGGGTTGTGCAGCATTCCGCTATGCTCGGGGTCGCCGTTGCCTATCCAGATATAGGCCCCAGGCTTTCTTTCGAGAAAGCAAGCGAAGTCCTCAGCGCCCATGCTCGGCAATATATCTCGCCTGACTTTGTTTTCGCCCACCAGCGACGCGGCCGCGGTCGCCGCGATCTCGGTTTCCGGTGCCGAATTGATGGTCGGCGGATATCGCGGTTCGTACCGCAGCTGCATTTCCGCACCGCAGGCGCGGCATGCGCCTTCAGCGATCCGCCGGATCGAGTGTTCGATTTGTTCGCGTATGGCCGGATTGAAAGAACGTGTCGTCCCGCGCAGAGTGACGCCTTCAGGCGTAACGTTCCATGTGTCGCCTCCATGGATCTGCGTGACGCTGACGACAGCGCTCTCGAGCGGGTGTACATTGCGGCTCGCAATCATCTGCAGGCTCGTGACGACTTGGGCTGCGGCAACGATCGGATCGACCGAGAGGTGCGGCATCGCCGCATGGCCGCCGCGGCCCTTGATGGCAATCTCGAAAATGTCGAAAGCGGCCATCATCGGTCCGGGGCGAATCGCAAATTGTCCGACCGGCAATTCTGGCCAATTGTGCATTCCATAAATTGCGTCAACGGGGTAGCGCTCGAGCGCGCCCTCCTCGATCATCAGGCGCGCTCCGCCTTCATTCTCCTCGGCCGGCTGGAACACAAAATAAATCGTGCCTACGAAGTTCCGCGTCTCGGCGAGATGTCGGGCCGCTCCCAGCAGCATCGTCGTGTGACCATCGTGACCGCAGGCGTGCATACGGCCGGGATGATGCGAGGCATGTGGAAAGTTGTTGTGCTCCTCGATCGGCAGCGCATCCATATCGGCGCGTAGCGCGATCGCACGGTTACCCGGCATCGATCCCTTGAGGGTTCCGATCACACCAGTCTTGGCAAGGCCGCGGTCGACCGAAATCCCAAAGGATTGAAGAAGTGCTGAGACCCGCTCGGCGGTCTTATGCTCATCGAATGCGGTCTCCGGACGGGCGTGAAACCAATGGCGCCATTGGATCATATCGGAGTGAAAATCGGCGATGCGATTGATGACGGGCATAAGCTTCGCTTTCACTGAGAGGTGCCAAGCCGAGCAACCGCCACCGTCAAGCAGGCCTTTCGGCCAGAGCCGATAGCGGCGGCAACAGTCTACCGCTAACGCTGTTTCATCAACTCAAGAAAGCGCCTCAGCTCACATTGTGGTGCAGGTGCTTTCCGCTGTGCGCCGTTGAAGATTTCTTTGATTTCTTTTTCGTGTGATGAGATTTGGACGATCTCTTTTTCTTTGTCGTCGGAGCTGGTGAAGTCGACGTGTCCGGGGCCGCCGTCTGCCCGGTGCCCATCGTTTGGGCATAGGTTTCGATCGGCACCGCGGTACCAGCAACAAAAGACAGCAACGCTACCGCCGAGATAAGCGCCTTCATGAGAGAACTCCTGGGTCTAAGTAACGACGCACCGTTTTTCTCGCACTCGCTGGGAGCACAACCAAAGATTACCACCGCTATAGTTGTGCCCACTAGTCGCTCGCTGAGAATATCACGTCTTAGACGGGAATCAGTAAGAATATCGAAGAAACGCGATCACCCATTGCAACCGTCGGTGCGGCCCTGACAGCAGCAAGAAATCAGCAAGCGACCGGTTTGACCGGACCTGACAAGCTCCTTTCCAGTGTCCTCCACGCAATTTCCTCGCCTAGCATGCGATCTTATCGAAAATTTGGTGGCGAGCTCGCCTGGGATCGGGTACCGCGACAAAAAGAAACCGCCGCGGTTTTCCGCCGCGGCGGCCATCGGGGGCTGTGACCCGCCCCCGATGCACAGGACGCAAGACCGCTTACGGGAAGACGATCTCGACGCGGCGGTTTTGCGGTTCGCGTACGCCTGGAGGCGTCGGGACGCGCAAGTCGTTCATGCCGCGGCCGGCGACGACCATGTCGCTGCGCGGTACGCCAAGGTTCTGCAGTGCGGTGGCGACAGCGTTGGCACGCCGTTCGGAAAGCCGCTGGTTATAGCCGGCCGATCCTGAAGTGTCGGTGTAGCCCGTCACCTGCAACGTCACGCGACCGCCGGCGCGATATTGATTCGCCGCAAGTTGGATGATCTTCATCCCCTCCGGAGTGATGTTGTATTTATCCCAGTCGAAGAACACGAGATATACCTGGTGTGTCGGCGGCGGCGGCGGGGCCGGTGGAGCCGGTGGCGGTGGTGCTGGCGGCGCCCCGAATTTCATCGTCAAGCTGGCGACGATGTTCTGCGTGTTGTAACCCGACGTGTATTTGACCGTGCTCGGCGGGAAAAATCCGGGCGAGTCCGGAAGCGGAAACACCCCTTTATTGTTGAAGGTCGGCTGGGTGCTCGAAAGGTACCGATAGTCCAGATCGAAGGCGAGCAACGGGTTGATGTCGTACCGGAAGCCGGCAATCGCCTGATAGCCGAAATTCCAAGTGTTGCCCTTCAAGAAGGTGCCACCGACCGTCGCTGGGAGCGTCGCACTGGTACTGCCTGCAGGTGTGCTGACAAACAGCCTCCCGGTCGGTGAAGCCGAAGACGGAATCGTAAACGGTCTGAGCGAGATGCTGTCGACATTGTTTACCGCACCAATGCCGAAGCCAATGTGTGGAGTGATCGGCCAACCGACTGTAAAGTCATAGATAAAATTGGTCATAATCGAGTTAGTATTTCGGTTGCCCGAGAACCCCGTAGCGAAGCCGGGACCGAAGAAATTTTGAAAACTCGAGAGTCCATTGTGCCGATAGCTGTACTCTTCTTCAACACGGATGGGGCCGTACTGAATGCCCAGCCGGCCGCCTACGTTGAAGCCGCTATCGTAACGCGCGCTACCGTTAAAGTTACTGAAGAACGGGCCATTGGCAGGCGGCGTTCCCGTGTCAACCCTAAACGGTACCGTCGTGACCGTGTCCTTCTGGTTCGCGAGGCTGGTCCATCCACCCTCCGGTCCGACATAGTAGGAGACCGGATAAGGGCCCCCGAGCCAAGCAAATTGCGCGTTCGCCTCGGCGCTACCAAACGCCACGGCAAGCGCTGCTCCAGCGCCTAGCAGATAGCGACTTTTCATCCCTTACCTCCGGCCGCAAAATACGCGTGTGACGATGGTCATGCCGCCACCGTTGCCCTGATCTTCACCATCCACCATACCGATGGCAAACGGTTTTTGCTTCAACGAGGCCGCTTGTCGGCAAATTGCTGCAGAACGGCGAGAGATGCGGCATTCGCGCCACAGTTTAGCTGCAACGCGCCTGGATTCTGCCGATGGGGGTGCGTCTTTTCAGCAACATTGAGCAGAAGATCATCAAAGCATTTGATCTGAACGGAGCTCGTCCGGACCATGTCGGCTTCTACGAACGTTTACGCGGGCTGTTACTGTCGAACCAGCTTGATTGCAGTTTTTTCAACGTAGGGTAACGCCGCGGACTGCAAACCTCGGATCATGAAATCGCGGGATAGGCGAGCCGGGTCCGCCGCGTCAGGGGTCGATCAAAACGCCGGGGTTGAGCATCCCCTGCGGATCGATTTCGCGTTTCGCTGCCCGTACCGCCGCAGCAAAGAGATCAGGTCGTTGCTGGTCGTACCACTGGCGGTGGTCGCGGCCGACCGCGTGGTGATGGGTAATCGTCCCGCCCGCCGCGATCAGCGCGTCACCAGCGGCGCTCTTGATTGCTCGCCACTGCGAAAGCAGGTCGCCGTGGCGGCCGAAGGCGTGGAATGTGAAATAGGGCGCAGGCCCGTCGGGGTAGACATGAGTGAACCGGCAGGTCACTTGCCCCGGCCGCCCGGTCGCTTCGCGAATCGCCGCTTCGGTCGCCGCCTTAACCTTGTCGTGGAAGGCTTCGAACCGCTCCCAGGTGATCGCGGTCTCGAAAGTGTCGGTTATGATCGCTCGCCGGATCAGTCGCTCGCGTGCATAAGGCATCCGGATAAAGGCGGTTCGCCACATTCCTGCCGCGCCTTCGCGATGCGCATCCGCTTTCCCGGGGTGTTCGGGCGTCCCGCCGTGATCGGCGCAGCACTCCAGCGCGCGTCCGATCCAGGCATCAAGCGGGTGGTCGGCCGATTCAAAAGCCAGTACCAAGATCGCCGCGGTCCCGTCCCCGGCGCCCGTGTTCTGAGCCTCCTGAGGATCGAGGATGCGGCAGTTGGCGGGATAGAGCCCGGCCTGGGCAATGGCTCGCACCGCGCGGGCTGCCAGGAAGAAATCCGCGAAGCGGATCGCCCCGCCGGCGCGGAAGCGCGGCCGATCCTGGAGCCGCATCCAGGCTTCGGTGATCACGCCGAGGATGCCCTCGGAACCGATGAACAGGCGATCGGGGCTCGGCCCCGCTCCGGAGCCCGGGAGGCGTCGGGTCTCTACAACGCCGCGCGGCGTGATGATGCT
>Ga0126371_10003448_pt1 | contig 13864 bp, 10 predicted proteins | sample PanSoiMetaPlot_4_FD_110145 | JGI IMG/M metagenome (GOLD analysis project Ga0126371, IMG submission 110145) | Tropical forest soil microbial communities from Panama - MetaG Plot_4 | ecosystem: Environmental > Terrestrial > Soil > Tropical forest > Bulk soil | place: Panama | collected 2016-02-17 | reverse complement strand
GAGGAAGTCGCGGCCGCCATCGCGCGCTACCGGTGTACGTTCATGACCGGCGTGCCGAGCATGTACGCCGCGTTGCTGAATGCTGGCGCGTTCGAACGGCATGACATGAGTTCGCTCCGGTTTGTGGCATGCGGGTCGGCCCCGGTGACCAGGGAATTGCTTGAGCGGCTTGAGTCCGTCGTCCCCGGTGTGAGCGTGCTGGAAGGCTACGGTCTGACCGAAGGCGGCCCGGTGATCACAGAGAGCCCTCGATTTGGCTTGCGCCGACTGGGCTCGATTGGATTGCCGTTGCCGGGCGTGCAGGTGCGGCTGCGGCGCGATGACGGCGTGGAGGCCGACGTCGGTGAGGTCGGAGAGATAGTCGTTCGCAGCCCAGGCGTCGCAGTCGGCTACCACGGCAAGCCGGAACTGTTCGCTGCCCGGATCATCGCAGATGGCTGGCTCCGCACCGGAGATCTCGCCCACGCCGACGCCGACGGCTACCTGTACTTCCACGGGCGCATTGATGACATGCTGAATGTGGGTGGGGAAAATGTGTATCCGCAGACCGTGGAGAGCCTGATCCGGCAGTATCCGGGCGTGGCCGATGTCGCGGTAGTCGGCGGCCCGCATGCGACAAAGGGTCAGGTCCCGGTGGCATTCGTAGTCGCCGAGCCGGCCGCGACGTTGAACCCTGAGCTGATCAAGCAGTTCTGCCTGGAGAACGGACCCGCCTTCGCGCACCCACGCCGGGTCATGGTGCTCGACAAGCTGCCGATCAGCACTATCGGCAAGCTTGACCGGAAACGCCTGGGCATGATGGCGGCAGCGGATGCCGCGCTCACCTGACGAACGCTCCCGTAGCAGTTGCGCACAGCCTGGATGAACCGTCATACAGTGCCGCAGTGGAACGAGCGACTCGTTGCCCGGCGCGGACCACCGAAGCTTCTATGTGGCAGCTGCCGATCGGGACTGGCCGCAGGTAATCGATGCGCAAGTCCACCGTGGACCATGTCTGGCCGTCGGCTGCGTCCAATACGAGGGTTGCCGCGGTATCGAGCAGGGCAGCGATCACCCCGCCGTGGAGCTGGTCCATGCCCGCGCCCCGTGCGCTCCGGCCGTCGAGTACGCCCTCCATCTTCAACATGCCGTTGGTCGTACTCAGCCGCATAGGATGAGCCGCGTGAGCCGGTATTTCGTCGAAGACTCGCTGCAGCTGCTCATCGGTCATCGTCATGTCGGACACGTCATGCCTCCCGGGCTTGTCGCTTAGTTACACGCCGCCGGCGCCGGCGTTGAGGAGGACCGATGGGCAAGACGCGTGACCCAGCGAGGAGTCAGAGCGAGGGCAGACTGGCTGCGGCGGCGTATGTACAGGTCAAGGCCCGGATACTTACTGGCGCCGTCCGCCCCGGTGACGTGATAGTTGCGCAGCAGGTGGCCGCCCAGCTCAAGGTCAGCCGAACGCCGGCGCACGAGGCGCTGAAGCGCCTTGTGCAGGAGGGCTTCCTCGTCTCCCAGCCCCGGATTGGTTACATCGTCACCCCGGTCAACCTTGATGAGTTGCGTGACCTGTTCCAGATCCGCATGCGGCTGGAGTGCCTGGCGGCTGAGCTCGCTGCAGCGGCATTTACCGACGAGCATGCTGCCGCGTTCGCCGAAGCGGAACGCGAAGCCCGGGCGATCGGAAAGAAACTCGCCGCCAGGCCGCCTAGCGACCCCGAGGTGATCGAGACCTCGACGCAGCTGCATCGGCGTTTTCACGAAATGATCTCCGATGTCTCTGGCAACCGTCGGCTTACTGCGCTGATCGGCACCTTGCAGGACGAGACGCAGCGCTTCTGGGCCCTCATTCCCGGTTGGCTTACCACTCAGCTCACGTTCCTCGACGATCCCGGCCATCAGGAGATCTACGACGCGATCGCCTCGAAGGATCCCGCGGCAGCGCGCAGCGCAGTCACTGAGCACATGCGAGATGGGCTGCGCCAGATGCTGAGCACTCTCCTGCCGCCCGAGCCTCCGCCCACGGAAGAACTCTGACAGCCGAGACTAATGGCATGACAATCAAAGTGTCTAGGCACTCCTCCTGTGCCTGGTCCTGACTGGATTCGATCCAGATCAGTGCTGCTAGAAGCCGCCAGCGCTACTCACGAATGGCCGTTCCGGCCTGGGTTGACCCATCTAACACTCTCATGAATACTTCAGAAAGCTGCCGCCGCGAGGCCGCTGGAGGATGCCATGGCTGTCACCGTTCACGGTCCGCCCGCCAGGGCATTGGCGGATGAGCCGTTCACTGTCGTGCTGACCGGACTGTCGCCCCGCAGCGAGGTGACGCTCGATATCCGTCTGGACAACTGCTTAGGCGGAGCCTGGCGCGGCACTTTCACGGCGAACGCCGACGAGGCGGGCGTCCTCGACCTGTCCACGGTGGCGCTGACCGGACTCGCCCGACCCGATCCGACGGCACTGCTGTGGGCACTTGACCCCGAAGGTCAACCCAATCCTGAGGCGGCCCAGGCAGAGGATGCGCACGGCACGCTCACGGTCTCGGAAGGCGGCCAGACGCTGGCCGTGCATGAGTTCACCCGAGTCTTCCGCGACCACGGGGTCACCTGCACGGAACTCGGCGGGCCACTATTTGGCGCACTGTATCTGCCGGCCGGTCCGGGGCCGCATCCGGCCGTGATGACGGTGTCGGGTTCGGGCGGCGGCATCGGCCGTGAAGAGGCGGCGATGTTCGCCAGCCACGGGTTTGCCTGTCTGGCGCTGGCCTACTTCAATTACCCAGGCCGACCTCCCGACCTGTTCGATCAGCCGCTGGAGTACTTCGGCGAGGCGCTGAACTGGCTCGGGGCCCAACCTCAGGTGCGTGCAGATGCGATCGCGGTCAAGGGCAACTCTCGCGGCGGCGAACTCAGCCTGCTGCTTGGCGCCACATTCAAGGCCGTCAGGGCCGTGGCGGCTGTCGTGCCGAGCGGATACGTCTGGGGTGCGGCCCGTGTCGATTGGTCTGACGGGGCCGCCTGGACGTGGCGGGGAACAGCGTTGCCGCGCGTGCCGGTGAAAGATGACGACGAAGCTGGGCGGGACGAGCACGTCGCGGATGACGGTTCAGTCATATTGACGCCCGGTTTCCTTGCCGCGCTCGCCGACGCCACGCCGGAGGAACTTGCGGACGCGGAGATCCCCGTCGAGCGTACGAATGGCCCGATCCTCATCGTGTGCGGCGAGGCGGACGATATGTGGCCAGCCATCGAGCTCACTGACCCGGTGGTACGGCGCACCGCTGAGGCCGGCTTCCCGCACTCGGTTCGCCGCCTCACCTTCGCCGATGCCGGGCACCTGATCACGCTGCCGTGTCTGCCGGCCCGCACTTCAGGCGTTCATCCGCTCGGCGGGAAGTTCGCATATGGCGGGACGCGAGCGGGTACAGCCGCAGCGCGCGCGGCTGCTTGGCGAAAGATTCTGGAGTTCCTCGCGGCCGCTTGCGGCGCGCCGTGAAACGGAGCAGCAGATGACTCCGGTGGCGTTCGTCGGCGTGACGGTCGTCGACGTAGCCGGTGAGACCTGCGCCGATGACCAGACAATCCTTGTCAGCGGCGGGCGTATCAGCGAGGTCGGGCCGCGCGCGGACGTAGCGATCCCGCGGGATGCGCACCAGCACGACGTGACCGGGCAGTGGGCGCTTCCAGGACTGGTCGACATGCACTGCCATCTCACCGGCCAGAAGAACGATTGGCCGCTCGAGCTGTTCCTGCTGAACGGCGTCACTACTGTGCGCGATCCCGGCGGCCCGGTAACAAAGCAGCGGCTAATGCGCGAGCAAGTCCAGGCAGGAGCGCGGCTCGGACCACGCCTCCTGATAGCCGGTGAGCTGCTGGACGGGAACCCGCCGGTGTGGTCTGACCACTCGCACTTGGTCGATACACAAGCGCGTGGCGTCGCCGCAGTCCGACATCTGGCCGCGCAAGGCGTCGACTGCGTGAAGATCTATAATCACGTGCCGCAAGACGTCCTCGCCGCTGTAATCTCGGTCGCCCGCGAGCTGGGGCTGCCAGTCATCGGTCACGTGCCACGCCGGATGAGCATGCTCCAGGCGATCAAGGTGGGCATGAACGGACTCGAGCACATCCGCATCACCGGGCTCGACTTCCTGCCCCCGGAGCGGGCGGGGGAACTTGACATGCTGCCGGTAGGTGAACGCGAACCGCGGCTGTGGGAGCTGATCGACCCCGACGAGCCGTGGATCGAAACGCTGATGGACGCGATGGTTAGTCACGACGTCACACTGGACCCGACTCTCCTCATTGATGACGTCATCTACGACGAGGGCATTGCCGGCCAGGCCGATCACGAGGACAACGTTTACCTTCCCGAGCAGGTCAGGCGTAGCGCGGCGGCCGAGGACGTTTCCCCCATCATGCAGATGCCCGATCAGCTGCGCGGGCTGGCACACGCCACAGAACCCAAACGGCGCGAATTCGTCCGGAGATGCTGGCAGAAGGGCGTGCGCATCACTACTGGCACCGACGGCGCGGCCCTCGGCAGGCTACTGCCCGGTTTCGCAGTACACCACGAGATCGGTCTGCTCCGTGGCTCCGGGCTGTCCCCGTTCGCCAGCCTCCAGGCGGCCACTATCAGCGCCGCTCGGGCCCTGAACCTAGCGGACGAGATCGGCTCGATCGAAGCCGGCAAGGCCGCTGACTTTGGGGTCTGGACCGCCGATCCCCTCGCCAAGCACCTGCGGCCGACCGATCTCGGCGTCCTCGTGCTCGGCGGCGCCGTGCATCAGCCGTCCGCGCTCATCCCCGCTGGCGACGCGAGAGACCAATACGCATGACGCCGCGCATTGCGCCAACCGCTATGCCTTGCGATCAGATGGTGCGTTAGTCGGCGCCTCCGGACGGTCCATTAAAGGCGAGCCTGTTGGCCGTTTATATACCTATTCATCCTGCGCCAATGTCGCCAGGGGACGAGGGCTAGGGCTCCCTTGACACGTGCTTGGGCGTGTCAGATGATGTCACCGAGATTCATCTACTGCTTGGTTGTCGATAAGTCATCCACCGACGGCGAGAAGCCGTCGGCAACGGCTGCGGATCATGATTGGCTTGCGCCGCCGGAGGCGGCGGATTCCAGGGATTCGCGCCTCGCTAACAGGCGTGCGCACAGATTCGTTCTGCAAAGGGTCGGTCCAATGAAGACCAGCAACGTTTCATCCAGGCCGGTAACGCGAGCGAGGCAGGCGCGGCGCCGACGGACCTTAGTGCCTGGTCTGCTGTGCGCGGCCTTGCTCGTTGCTGCCTGCGCGTCATCGCCTAGCTCATCCGGCGGGGCTGCCGTTAAGGGAGGAACGGTCACGCTGGCGGTAGTCGGCGTTCCGCCGAATTACGTATTTCCGTTCCTGACGCCGCAGGCTGACAGCGGTAGCAACTTCACCTATATGCTCGCCACCAGATATGTCCCGCTGTACACGGTCGCCAGCACGATCGTTCCGGCACAAAGCGAGGCAGACCCGCCAACTTATAGCAACGGAAATAAGACGGTAACGCTCCAGCTGAAGAGCTACCGTTGGTCAAATGGCACTCCAGTGACCAGCCGGGACGTCTTGTTCGCCTTTAATCTTCTAAAGGCGAACAAGACCTCCTGGGCTAACTACGTTCCAGGAGAGTTGCCGGACAATGTCACGAGTATCAGCGCCCCCAGCCAGTCGACCGTCGTCTTCCAGCTGAGTCACAGTGTTAATTCAACCTGGTTCACAGATGACGAGCTGTCCAATGTCGTCGCATTCCCGCAGAAGGCCTGGGACAAGGAGTCCGCGGGCGGACCGGTAGGCAATTACGACGAGACCACCGCAGGTGCTCAAGCGGTCTACAAGTACCTGAGCGGTCAAGCCAACGACGTGTCGACGTACGCCACGAATCCGCTCTGGAAGGTGGTCGACGGAGCATGGATTCTCCAGGCCTATCAGCCCAATGGTCCTGATGTCTTCATCCCGAACCCGCAATTTTCCCCGAAACCGCATATCAGCAAATTGGTCATCAAGACATACACCACTGACACGGCTGAGTTCAACGCATTGCTCGCGGGAAACCAGATCAACATCGGATCAATTCCCACGCAGGACCTGCCGGAGCAGGGCCGGGCCACGGCCGCCGGATACAACTACAGGGCTTCCGATTTCTACAAGGTTGCCTTCATGAACCTCAACTTCAAAAACCCGGTAACCGGTCCTCTGGTTCAGCAGCTCTATATTCGGCAGGCCCTTCAGCATCTCATGGACGAATCGGGCCAGGTCACCTCGTTCCTTGATCATGGCCGGGCAGGCCACGCGGTCTACGGGCCGATACCCGCAGGATCCCCGTGGGCGGCACCGATCCAGGCAACTGACCCCTACCCGTTTAGCGTCAGTGCGGCGCGCTCTCTCCTGACGCAGCACGGGTGGAGCATTCCGAAGAACGGAGCCGCCTCCTGCGTCAAGCCGGGATCAGGAAGCAACGAGTGCGGCGCCGGGATTAAGGCCGGCCAGCTGCTGCAATTCAACTTCCTCTATGACACCGGACCGACCTTCCTTCAGCAGGAGGTCGCCAACTACCAGAGTGACGCCAGCCAGGCAGGAATCGTGCTGAAGGTATCCGCCGCTCCGTTCGGCACCGTCATCAGCGACCTCCTGGCATGCGTCGGACCGAGCAGCTGCCCGGCGTCAAGCTGGCAACTGGGAACCTGGAGCACGGGTTATTCCTGGGGCTTCAGCAGCGCTTACGCGACGGGTGACTTTATCTTCTTCAATACGAACTACAGTGACCCGACCTTCTCAAGACTAGTCACGGCCACCGAGACTTCGTCCGACGCGCTCAGTGCGATGCACGCGTACGACACGTACGCGACCTTGCATCTGCCGGTCATCTGGACGCCCACCACGCTCTTCGCCAACGAGGTCAGTAAGAAGTTGCGCGGCGTCAACTTCGCGCTCACTGGGCTCCTGAATACCCAAGACTGGTATTTCGTCAAGTGACCGCTGACAGGGCGTTGGCCAAGGACGGTCATGCTCCTTGAGGTCGAGAATCTCCGGACGCATATCCGGCTTCGGACAGCGACGGTCCGCGCAGTCGATGACGTATCGCTGACTCTGTCGGCCGGTGAGACGCTTGGACTTGTCGGGGAGTCTGGGTGCGGCAAGTCCATGACTGCGATGTCGATCATGCGGCTGCTGCCACCGGGCGGAGATATCGTCAGCGGGAGCGTGCGGCTGAACGGCCGGGATCTACTGGCCTTGCCCGGCAGTCAAATGCGGCAGGTCCGCGGCAACGACATCGCCATGGTGTTTCAGGATCCCATGACGTCACTCAACCCCACCAAGACCATCGGCGATCAAATCGCGGAGCCGCTGCAGATCCACCGCCGCCAGTCGAGGAAAGACGCCCTGCAGCGCGCCGTCGAGGTGCTCGGCATGGTAGGGATGCCCAAGCCAGCCGAGCGCCTGCGAGATTACCCGCATCGGCTGTCCGGCGGACTCCGCCAGCGGGCGATGATCGCCATGGCGCTCGCGTGCGAGCCCAAATTGCTGATCGCGGACGAGCCGACTACCGCCTTGGACGTGACGATACAAGATCAGATCTTGACGCTGCTTGGACATCTGACGGACGAACTTGGCATGGGCATGCTGCTCATTACCCACGACATGGGAGTCATAGCTTCCCAGGCCGACCGGGTCATGGTCATGTACGCCGGCCGAATAGTCGAGTCGGGAACCACCGGCACGTTGTTCCGCAGTGCCCGCCATCCCTACTCGCGGGCCCTGCTAGCCTCCATTCCTGACCTGAAGACTGACAAGTCCAAGGCGCTCGCCAGCATCCCTGGACTGCCTCCCGATCTGGCGCACCCGCCTGCGGCATGCCGCTTCGCGCCACGATGCAAGTACGCTCAGGCCCTCTGCGAGCAGGAGGATCCACTCCTCCGTGGCGAGGATCCTCAGCACCAGTTCGCTTGCTTCTTTCCGGTTCAATCGAACGGGGATCAGGGGAAAGCTGCACAAGTCGTCAGGCCCCGCTCTGCTAGCACCGTGGCCTCCGGGCCGTCTAGCCCGTCTGAGGACGAGCGCCACGACGCGCTGCTAGTGATAGATCACGCGGTCAAGGAGTTCGCGGTCACCAGGGGCATCCTGCAGCGAAAGACAGCCTCGGTGAAGGCCGTATCTGATGTCTCCATCGATGTCGGCAGGGGGGAAACCTTCGGGCTTGTCGGCGAATCGGGCTGCGGCAAGACAACGCTCGGCCGCTTGATCATCGGCCTCGAGCGGCCCACCTCCGGCACCATCCGCTTCGACGGCGAAGACCTGTCCAGACTCCGTGGCGAAACCCTTCGCACGCGGCGCCAGCACTTTCAGCTGATGTTCCAGGATCCCTATTCGTCTCTGGATCCGAGGATGCGAGTCGGGTCCATCCTCCGGGAGCCGCTGATCGCGCAGAATGTCGGCTCAAGGAAGGGCCGGGAACGTCGAATCCGCGACCTGCTCGGAGAGGTCGGCCTGGGCGCCGGCGCAGCGGATCTGTATCCGCATGAGTTCTCCGGCGGGCAGCGACAGCGAATCGGGCTGGCAAGAGCCCTCATCCTGGAGCCACAGCTGATAGTCGCGGACGAGCCCGTCTCGGCCCTCGATGTCTCCATCCAGGCGCAGATCCTCAATCTGATGAAACGACTTCAGTCCGAGCGTGACCTCACCTACGTGTTTATCTCCCACGACCTGTCGGTTGTCCGCTACCTGGCAGACCGGATCGGCGTGATGTATCTCGGGAAGCTGGTCGAGATAGGGGCAGCCGCCGACGTCTACGAGCGGCCAGCGCATCCGTACACAGCCGGGCTCCTGCAGTCCGTGCCAGAACCCGACCCGGCCCGAGCCCACAAGGACGGCGAAGCGGCCATCTCAGGCGAGCTACCTTCCTCGGTTAACCCCCCGTCGGGCTGCCGCTTTCGCACTCGCTGCCCTCGGGCGCAGGACATCTGCGCCGAACAGGAACCGCCGATGCGGGCCTTTCACGTGCCCAGCCACCAGGCCGCTTGCCATTTCCCGTTGCAATCCCCCGAGATCGATTCCGGCTCCGCGGGACCGGCAGCCGAGCCCGCGTCGATCGCCACATTGCCGGAGCCAATGCCGTGACTGCCTACCTGATCCGCCGGTTGCTTCAGGCGCTCGTCGTCCTTTTTGGTGTCTCAGTCATTACCTTCGTCATGATTCACCTGCTGCCTGGCGGCCCACGGGCACTCCTAGGGATCACCGCTACGCCGCCACAGGTGCGTGCATTTATCATAGCAAATGGATTTAATAAGCCAATATGGACCCAGTATGTAACCTATATGGATCACATTTTCCATGGAAATTTCGGCTACTCGTTCCACGACAACCAGACCGTTCTCCAGCTCCTGCAGCAGAACCTGCCCAAGAGCGCGCTTCTCGTCGGCCTTTCCGCTGCCGCCAGCCTGATTGTGGCCGTGCCGCTCGGCATCCTGCAGGCTGTCCGTCGGAACAAGCCGGTGGACTACTTTCTTACCGCAGGGGCCTTCGTCGGATACTCGATGCCGCTGTTCTGGCTCGGCACCCTGCTAATCCTGATCTTCGCGGTAGATGTGCATCTGCTTCCCCCGTCAGGCCCGCAAGGCTCGACGGTCGGCGCGCTGCTCACTCAGCCGCGCGCGCTGATCTTGCCGGTCGCGACGCTGGCCATTGTCACTATCGCCCTGTGGAGCAGGTATATGCGCTCCTCCGCAGTCGACAACCTCGTGCAGGACTACATACGCACAGCCCGGGCAAAGGGAGCGTCGGAAACGAGAGTGCTGTTCGGGCACCTACTCCGGAACGCGCTCCTGCCCATCATCACTTTGCTCGGCCTCAGCCTGCCTGCGGTGCTATCAGGAGAGGTAATCACCGAGTCCGTCTTCAACTATCCGGGCATGGGCCTGTTGTTCTGGGATGCCGCGACGTCCCACGATTACGCGGTGCTCATGGGCGTCACGATTGTCGTCGGAGCCGCAACGGTCATCGGCTCACTTCTCGCCGACCTGCTGTACGCCGTGGTCGACCCACGGGTGCGTTACTCGTGAACCTCGGAGAAAGGCAGCTAGGGCCATGACTGTCCCACTCGACCTGCCAGCTAACCTTTCGTCGGCGCCCGAGGGCGGCGAGGGCAGGGCGACAGGCTCAGTCTGGCGGCTGATCATCGGCGTCTTCATCAAGAACCGCCTGGCAGTAGTCGGTCTCCTCATTATCGTGATCATGGTCCTGTTCAGCTTCGTCGGCCCGCTCTTCTATCACACTGATCAGGTCCACACGAACCTCCACCAGATCTCGCTGCCGCCCAGCGCTGCCCACCCGCTCGGCACCGACGATCTCGGCTACGACGTGCTGGGACGTCTCATGCTTGGGGGGCAGTCGTCCCTGGAAGTTGGCCTGGCAGCTGCCCTGTTGGCGAGCGTTGTCGGCACCGCCTGGGGAGCAGTCTCAGGCTTTGTCGCCGGCTGGGTCGACGCCATCATGATGCGGGTGGTCGACTCCCTGCTGGCCATTCCATACTTGATTTTCGTTCTGCTGCTGGCCAGCATTTTTACCCCCAGCATCCCGATGCTCATCTTCGTCATCGCTATGGTGTCCTGGCTGTTCACAGCCAGGCTCGTGCGCGGGGACACGTTGTCGCTCCGGGTCAGGGACTACGTCGTCGCCGCTAAGGCAGTCGGAACTCGGCGATGGCGGACGGTCGTGCGCCACATCATTCCGAACGTCATGGGCACCGTAGTGGTCTCTGCGACATTCTCAGTCGCAGATGCCATCCTGCTCCTCGCTGCGCTGAGCTATCTCGGGCTTGGCCCGCCACCACCAGCTGCCAACTGGGGCGGGATGCTGACCAACGGCCTCAACTACGTCTACGCCGGTTACTGGTGGCTCATCTACCCGGCCGGCCTGGCCATTGTGCTGGTGGTGGTGGCATTCAACTTCATCGGCGATGCCCTGAGAGACTCTCTTGAGGTGCGGCTCCAGCAGCGGTGACGGCGCAGTGCTTAGTGCGGCCCCATCACCATCAGCGGCCGGACCTCGACCGAACCGTACCTGGCCGACGGAATCATCGCCGCGTACCGCAGGGCCGTGTCCAGGTCCTCGCAGTCCAAGACGTAATAGCCGCCGAGCTGTTCCTTGATCTCCGCAAACGGACCGTCGCTCAGCAGCGTCTCACCGTTGCGGACCCGGATCGTCGTAGCAGCCTGCGGCGGCAGCAGCGGCCCGCTGTCGACCAGGATCCCGGCCTCCGCCATCGCCTGCGTCGCCGACTCAAATCCGGCGAGCATTTCCATGAACTCGGGTGTCCCTGGCGTCGGGCCGGCGTCTGGCTCGCCGTACAGCAGAGCGATGTACTTCATGTCGTTCCCCTATGAGGTGTGTAGATCTATGCAGTCACCGTGTTATCGAACACGGCGCAGGGATTTCGACAACCGTGCGGGGAATCTTCTAGATCTGGGTCTAAGCCTCGCCCGGTGACGCGAGCCAGCTCTCCATGCGAGCTAGCAAAGTCTCGGTGTCAACGGGCTTGGTGATGTAGTCGCTGGCACCCGCGGCAATGCTCTTATCCCTGTCCTCTCGCATCGCCCGTGCAGTCACAGCGATCACCGGAAGGTCGGCGAGCTCAGGCACGCTGCGGATCGCTGCTGTTGTGGCATAGCCATCCAGGTTAGGCATCATCACGTCCAGCAATACGAGATCGATTCCGCCCAGTCGTAGCACGTCGATCCCCTGCGGACCATCTACGGCGTGTGTAACCGTCAGCCCGTACAACTCGAGCACACTGGTCAACGCGAACACATTGCGCGGATCGTCGTCGATGACGAGCACACGCTTGCCGCGCAGCGACTCGTGCGGTCCTCCTGCCTCGATGGGGTCATTCTGCTGTCCTGATGGCCATCCCGGAACCGCCGAGGCTCCGTCCGGAGCCTGATCGGCCGGGTCGTGCAGCGCAGTCTGGCGCATCTTCTCGGTATCCGCGAGGGGCAAGTACAGCGAGAAGGTGCTTCCCTTGCCCGGCTTGCTCTGGACGGTGATCCGGCCGCCGAGCGCAACGGCGACTTCGCGGCAGATGGCCAGGCCGAGACCGGTGCCGTCATGGCTAGCCCCCAGCGACGTCTCACCCTGCGCGAAGGCGCCGAAGATCGTACTGAGGTTCTCTTCCGGGATGCCTATTCCGCTATCAGTGATCGAGAACTCAAGGGTGAGTCTGCCGTGGGCGGGCTGGCGGCCGGCAACTGCGACGCGCACCATCACGCTCCCGTTGTCGGTGAACTTGATCGCGTTCGACACCAGGTTGTGCAGGATCTGGCGGAGCCGCTGCTTGTCCGTGTACAGGACGGACGGCACATCAGGTTCCGGTGTTATCGCAAAGTCCAGGCCCTTTTCTGCCATGAGCGGCATGAACACCGCATCCAGCTCGTCCACGAGACTTGCGAGCGGAAACGACTCCGGATTCACCTCCATCTTGCCGGCCTCGACCTTCGACAGGTCGAGGATGTCATTGATGAGCTGGAGCAAGTCCGAGCCGGAAGAGTGAATGACCGTTGCGTACTCGACTTGCTTTGGCGTCAGGTTTCGGTCCGGATTCTGCGCTAGCAGCCGGGCCAGCACCAGCAGGCTGTTCAGCGGCGTGCGGAGTTCGTGTGACATGTTGGCGAGGAACTGGGACTTATACCTCGACGCCAGGTCCAGCTGACTCGCGCGCTCCTCGAGCTCCTGCCGGGCCTGCTCGATCTGAGCGTTCTTGAGCTCGATGTCGTGGTTCTGCCGGGCGAGCTGTTCAGCCTTGTCTTCCAGATCGGCATTAGACCGCTGCAAGTCATCCTGTCGGCACTGCAGCTCAACAGACCGCGCCTGGAGCTCAGCGGCCAGCCCAGCTTGCCCTCAGTACCGACCTCGCGGGCGACCCTGGTCACCTCGTCAGCGAACGACGACAGCTGACCGACCATTGAATTGAGGGTGTCTTTCAGCTCGAGGATCTCACCCTGCGCCGCGACGGTGATCTGCTGGCTCAAGTCGCCGCTGGCGACCGCGGTCGCCACCTGGGCGATGTTCCTGACCTGGCTGGTCAGGTTGCGCGCCATGGCGTTGACCGAGTCGGTGAGATCGCGCCAGGTGCCGACAGCCTCGGGGAGATTCGCCTGCCCACCAAGATGGCCTTCGGTCCCGACCTCGCGGGCAACTCTGGTGACTTCGGTGGTAAATAGAGCAAGCTGATCATTCATCCCGTTAAAGACACTCGCGATCTCGTTCATTAGCGGATCGGTGTCCTTCGGCAGGCGCTTACTGAAGTCGCCGCTGCGAACCGCGACTAGGCCGGCTAGCAACTGGTACAGCCGGGAATCGGATTGATCTTGATCAGTCAGTGTGTCCGCGGGCATGATGGCCTCCTCGGCCGGCACGACGGGCTGCTGCGTTCCCGCGGCCACCCTAGGCCGCTGCCCCGCTTAGCTGCCCACAACGTAATGGTTTAGCCAGCACTACTGTTGACTTGAGCCGCAGAGAGTCACTAGGCCACCGGTATCCGCTGGATCACCGCCGCCTGCGAGGGCAGGAGGGCGCTCATGGACAACGCCGAGTCGGGCTCCGCTCAGGCGCAGATTGCGCGGCTCATGGCGCTGGCGGACCGGCAGCTGGAGGAGATCGCGCAGCTCCGCTCCGAGGCGACAGCTCAGACCGTGATCGATCTGGCCCGCGGCATACTGATGGAGCGATTCAGCTGCTCCGCGGCTGAGTCTGGCAGCGAGCTCGAGCGGATCGCCACCGAGGCAGGAAGCGCGCCCGCCGAACTCGCCGCCCAGATCGTCGGCGTGCCACTGAATCGGATCATGCGGTCAGAGG
>Ga0126371_10003447_pt1 | contig 13869 bp, 6 predicted proteins | sample PanSoiMetaPlot_4_FD_110145 | JGI IMG/M metagenome (GOLD analysis project Ga0126371, IMG submission 110145) | Tropical forest soil microbial communities from Panama - MetaG Plot_4 | ecosystem: Environmental > Terrestrial > Soil > Tropical forest > Bulk soil | place: Panama | collected 2016-02-17 | reverse complement strand
GGCATCCGGTGGGCGTGTGGTGGTCGTGTACCGCGTGATGGTTGACGGCGTTCCGTACTACCTACGGCTAGCCGAGGAACTAGGCCAGGATCTGACGACAGACATGCTGGTCCTGGAGCGACTCCGGGCACTAGGTGTGCGGGTGCCGGGGGTTGTAGCAGTCTCGCCGCCCACGGCTGCCTTCCTGCGCTCCTGGATGATCATGACCGAAGTCCCGGGCTGCAGTATTGCCCAGGCCAGCACGGTTGACGAGGCTAGGCAAGCTGCAGTTGCCGCTGGACGGGACGTCGCGGTGATCAATTCTGTGCTGGTATCAGGGTTCGGCTGGCTGCAGCGCGACGGATGTGAGCAACTGACAGCCGAGCTATCCAGCTACGGCCAGTTTGCTGTGTCGTACTTGCCCAAACCGTGGCCTGGCAGGCTGAGCAAGGTATTTGAACAGCGCCAGCTCCACGCTCTGCACGCGCTTGCCGCGGGCGAGCAGGCGAGGTCTCTGCGCGTCGGGCATCTGGTTCATGGGGATCTAGACGTCACCCACATCTATTCGCACGCGGGCCGTTACAGCGGCATTATCGACTTCGGCGAGATGCGCGGCGCCGACCTCTATTTCGACCTGGGTCACTTCCTGCTGCACGACGGCGAAACCCGGCCCGCACGGCTGTTCAGTTCCTTCCTGAAGGGCTACCTTCAGGTCACTTCGCTGCCCGACGGCCACTGCCAGGCCATCCGCGTATCGGCGATCCTCCTCGGCCTTCGTCAGCTCTCGCACTGGCTCAGCCCGGAACGGGGCTACTCGCGCAGCCATCCGCTGGTTCAGCGCAGGGTGGCGGAACTGTCTAACCTGCTTGAGGGCAAAACCAGCTCATCAGCGGAACCGCCCGCCGTGACGCAGTGACGAAGCTCAACGAGCTGCCCGGTGGCACCAAACGAACGCACCTTGGTGGTCAGCGGCCATTTTGAAGGTCGCGTCCCGGGCTCCCAGCCAGGCTGGTGCCGCGATCATCAGTGGCCAGGATCGTCGCTGGTGCCGTAGTCGCTCTGCGGGTCGCCGCCCAGTTCCTGGCGGCGCGGGCGCAGGCGGTCGAGCAGGCGCCGGAAGGACGACTTGTGCCCCGCCGAGCGCGCAGCACGAGCGGCGTCGGCTTGGGCAATCAGCCACTCGCGAGAATCGTAAGAATTTGTCGAACCCGTGGGATCAGGGGTGTTGTTACCACCTATGGACATTGCCTGCCCCCTACGCCAAGTGGCTTGATCGTACAGCGGACAGGCAGGGTGGTCGAGGCTGCCGCCCGTGATCCCTTAAGCCCGAAGGAGATGCTGAGAGCAGAAGTGACAACGTGAGCGGGAGCACTGCACTGCGCTGCTGCGACATCGATACCGCGGCCGGACTGGTGACCGTCCGCCGGCAGCATGTCGAGCTCGACACCGGCCACGTCGTCGCGGGTCCGCACCACTCACATGATCACGCTAGAGGTGTTTTCCCTGGTGGGCGCAAGTGGGATCGAACCACTGACCCCTCGCTTGTAAGGCGCGTTGCGAGCGTGGCTGGATGTCGCTGGTCGGCGACGCGCCTGCAGTTCCCCCTCGGCCCCGCACCTGACCACCGCCAAGAGCGGAGACACCCTTGCTCAGGGTGTCCCCGCTGTTCTGGGCGTGTTGGCGTGCGGCCGGCTCCGATACGGTGGTGCCGGGCGCAGGCAGCGTGATGGTTACGGGGTGTAGAGCTCGGCGCTGGCTAGGACGCCGCCGGTGTGATGGTGGTTGTAGTTGTTCCCGCCGGTGACCAGGACCTGTCCGTTGGCCAGGAGGGTCGCGGTCTGCTCCTCCCGGGGGGTGGTCATGTTGCCGGTGCTGGTCCAGGAGTTGGTGGCCGGGTTGTAGAGCATGGCGGTGGCGGTGCTGCCCGAGCCGTAAGAGGCGACCTGGCCTTGGAGGCCTCCTGCCACCAGAACCTCGCCCGAGCTGAGCAGGACGGCCGCGCTGTTGTAGCGGCACCAGTACTGGGGCGCGCACTCGATCAAGCCGTTGGATGAGTTCGACCATGTGCCGGTGGCTGGGTTGTACAGTTCGCTGACCAGCGTGAAGGTGGATGCGGCGTCGATGCCTCCGACGACCAGGACCTCGCCGTTGCCCAGCAGCGTCGCGGTGTGCCCGGCGCGGGCGGCGCTCATGGTGCCGGTCGCCGTCCACTTGCCGGTGGCCGGGTTGTACAGCTCGGCGCTGGCCAGGGCAGGGCCGATCACAGTGGTCTTGCCGCCGGCGACCAGGACCTGGCCGTCGGGCAGCAGTGTCGCGGTCGGGTCTATGCGCGCGGTGGTCATGCTGCCGGTTGCCGTCCATTTGCCGGTGGCCGGGTTGTACAGCTCGGCGCTGGCCAGTGCATTGCCGGTGGTGCCGGATCCGCCGGAGGCCAGGACCTGGCCGTTGGGCAGCAGGGTCGCGGTGGCCTGGGAGCGGCCGGCGGTCATGCTGCCGGTCGCGGTGAAGGTGCCGGTGGCCGGGTTGTACAGCTCAGCGGTGGCCGTCCCGCCGCCGGCGACCAGGACCTGGCCGCCGGGCAGCAGCGTCGCGGTTGCCTGGGGCTGGGCGTTGGCCATGCTGCCGGTCGCCGTGAACGTGCCGGTGGCCGGGTTGTACAGCTCAGTGGTGGCACTCAGGCCGCCGGCGACCAGGACCTGGCCGCCAGGCAGCCGCGTGGCGGTGTCATAGAGCCCGGTGGTGCTCATGCTGCCGGTCGCCGTCCAGGTGCCGGACGCGGCCGCTAACGCAGGCGCGGCCTGCAGGCCCGCGGCCACGGCCAGGACCAGCGACGCGCCAGCCAGCGCAACACGGACAGGACGTGCCCTGGACCCTCGTTGCGTGGCCGCATCCGCGGCTGTCAGCGGCACCGGGCCGCTGGCGGTGAGGCTTGCTGCGGCGAGTGATCCGGTAATGAGCAGGAGTTTGAGTGGCGATCGCATGACAACCTCCCTGGCCGCGGGTACGGCCGGTGTTCGTGCTGGCCGGATGCGTCAGTGCGACCGTCGGGAGGCCCAGCGAAGATACATGACACTACGGACCACGTAGCGGGAGGCCGGGTGGTTCGGTCGTTCTGGACGATATTTCCCGGGCAGGATCGGCGGTCATCCAGCTGAAACCCAACGGGTGGGCTGACTGGTCCGATATCACAAAATGGCCGCCCAGCATTAAGCGGGCAATCCGGGAGAGGTCTTAGATCCCGGATGTTTGCCCGCGGTCGCTATGTCCGTTATCGGACGTTGAGCGGGCAGGCCAGAGGACGAGCCTGACGGTCTTGCCTGGGCTGTCGGCCGCCCCTAAGGGGGCGGGATTCCTGGCGTCGGCCAGATCGTGGCGGGGCTATTCCTAGGGGCCGGGTCATGACTGTCCTGGCGACGGTGGCAGTAGTGACGCCATGATGACCGCAGATGAGGTCCGCGATTCACGTTCCACCTCAAGCGGCGTCGTCGCTGACCTGCCGGCCACCGCCACGGTCATCGTCGACCGGCGGAGCGCCGGTGTGTCCTGTCCGTCTTCGTCGAGGAGTTCAGCCGCCGCTGGGCACCAACTGACCGGAGCTGACCTTGCTGGCGCTCGCGCCTCTTTCAGCCCGCGCTCCCCCGCCCCCCCGCAACCGACCTGTCGCTACCTACTCATGCATCGCTAAGCGGCTTACGGCCGGATCAGCTCCCGGCTGCTCGCGAGCAGCCCTCTGACGTGGAGTGGGCGCAACTGGGATCGAACCACTGACCCCTCGCTTGTAAGGCGCGTCACCCTGGTGGCTGGACGTCGCCGGACGTGGCCTGACGCGCCGCCTGGCCGCACCGGTCGTAGCTGCATGTGGCTGGATGTCGCCTGGTAACTGCGGTCGTTGGCTCTTGCTTTGGCTCTTCTCTGCACGCCGCCGGGGACACCAAGGGAGGGTAGCAATACACAATTTAATGTACAAATCAGCAGAGTCGATAGTGTACACTTCAGGCATGGATGTGACCGTCACGGACCTGCGCGCGCACCTGAGTTCCTGGCTGGAGCGAGCGCGCAACGGACACGATGTCGTGATCACCGATCACGGGGTTCCGGTGGCCAGGCTGACCGGCCTGGCCACCACGAGCACACTCGAACGGCTGACCGCCGACGGCGTGATCGGCCGCCCGGCGACGGCGCAGCGGCCACGAGCCTCGGGGCGTACCCGGCCACGTGCGCGGCGACCCCTGGCCGACATCGTCAGCGACCAGCGGCGGTAACGGGTGTCGTTGGTCTACTTCGACTCCAGCGCCTTCGTCAAGCTGCTAGCCGAAGAGGCCGGCAGCGATCTGGCCGCCCAGCTATGGGACGGATGCGACGCCGCCGTGGCCAGCCGTCTGGCCTACCCCGAGGTCCGCGCAGCGCTGGCCGCCGCCGCCCGCAACCATGACCTGGACGAGGCGGACCTCGACGACAGCGAGCGAACGTGGGACAGCTACTGGGCAGCCACCCGCCCGGTAGAGCTGACCGCCGCCGTGGAGCGGCACGCCGGCCAACTCGCCCGGACGTACGCGCTTCGCGGCGCCGACGCTGTCCACCTCGCCAGCGCACTGGCCATCAGCGACCCCGACCTGATCCTCGCCGCCTGGGACCGGCGCCTGCACGCCGGAGCGCAAGCAGCGGGCCTAAACACCGCTCCGGCAGAACTCGACACCCCGATCCCCCGCATGCCGCCTGCAGAGCCGGACGCACCGGCAGACCAGGAACCTCCGACCGATGATCATGACTGACCAATCCGAAGATCATGACCCATGATCGGCTCCGCCGACAAGGCCACGGCTTCTCAGCCGACGATCCGGACATCGAGCCTTTCTCGCCGGCCAGGTCAGACTCTTTTGAAATATATCGCCTATCTACTTATTATGGCTATGTGAGGACACTGAGAACCCAGATGCGGGAGCCGACGTACTTCGTTCTGGCCTCCCTACTTGACGGCCCACTGCACGGTTACGCCATCATCCAGCGCACCGCGGAGCTGTCGGGCGGCCGGGTCCGGCTGGCCACCGGGACGTTGTACACGGCACTGGACCGCCTCACCGCTGAGGGCTACGTGGAGCTGGTGCGGGAGGAGATCGTCAATGGCAGGGCACGCCGCTCCTACGGGCTCACACCGTCTGGCGCTGACGCGCTGCACGCCGAGGCAACACGGATGGCGGACGCGGCCCGCCTGGTGACACGCCAGGGCCGTAACTTGAAGGCGGACCGCCATTCATATGGGGTGAACCCCGCGTGACCCCGCTGGAGCGGCGCTGCCGCTGGCTGCTGCGCGCCTATCCTGCCTGGTACCGGCGGGACCGGACCGGGGAGATGCTAGGCACCTTGCTGGAGGCCAGCGGGCCTGGCCAAAGCTGGCCTTCCCTCCGTGACGCGCGGGCGCTGGTCACCGGAGGCCTGCGCGTCCGGGGCTGGGCCTGGTCGCTGTCGATGCTGTGGGTGGCGGCAGGGATTGTCGGCACTGGCTACGACTTCTATATCACCACCAAGCCGTACACCTGGGCTGACGTCGGCACCGGGATTGAGGGGTGGAGCGCAGATCCTGTGGCCGTGCAGATCGCCGTGGTTCTGGCAACTGCCGCATCGCTGGCTCTCCTTATCCCAGCGCTGATTGCCGGGTTCATCAGGCTCGGCGGCTGGCGGCCGCGCAGTTGGCTCCGCATAGCTGCGTGGGGCGGGGCGTGGATTGCAGGCTTCGCGCTCATGTACCAGGCCGAGGTCTGGGGAAACTACCCAGCGAACTGCCCCGCGATCGGCGGCCCAGAGAACTGCCCTGCGATCGGCAGCCCCGCCGTGGTGAGCTGGGGAGAGCTGGGAATCTGTGCCGCGTGGCTGGTGCTCGGAGCCGTGATGACCTCGATACTGGCCGGGCCAGCCCACCCCTGGAAGGTGCCCGGTACGAGCAGCCGTCCTAGCGCAAAGCCAGCCGCTGGCCGCCCGGTGCCGTGAGATGCGAACGTAGGCGCTTGCCCGATCCGTGGCCCATGGGCAGAGTCAACCAGCGGCACTCACGGTCACTCATGGCCAGATCGAAACTGGCTCCAAGCTGCTCAGATGCTGGTTGGAGCCCTTCCATCTGACGATCTTCTAAGGCCCTTGGTGGCCCTGTAGGGACCGCCAACCCGGCTCCGCCGGTGCGGGAGCGTCTGATCGTCTCTGCCACTCCCCGACGCGGGCTCCGGCGATAACAGCACCCGCCGGTGTGAACTAGCGGAGCGGGGCTGGCATTACGCGGTCGCGGTCAAGGGCACCACCCAGCGCACCTTCACGGCACCACCCGGATTACCAGGCCGTCATCGCCCCCATCACCCCGGCCGTCCCCACAACGGCCGGGCGCCGCAGATCGATGCCGTCGCGAACTCACCCGATGACCGCAGCCAGCCGCCTGCACAACCTCGATGAGCTGCAGGCCCGAGCGCGTGTCCTCAACAATCGCCATTGGGAAGTCCGCAGTTGCCATTCTCCTTTTGGTGACCAGTTATCGAAATGTTGTGCGGCAAATGCTGGCCGTTTGTCCAATGAAGCCAGACGCCAGTAGCCCACGGCGTAAGCCAATTCACCCTTCTGGAAAGGTATTGCCCCGTTTCCTTGGAGCAAGTGCTCCTCCCCCCACATGCCACATTCTCATTGGTAGCCACCACGTTGTTGTGGCTGCAGGACCCGGGGTCCGGGGTGTTGTTCGGGGCGTTGGAGCAAACATCGAGACCCATCTTGCCGAACCCCGCCACTGCGATGCCACCCGACCTTACCTTGAAGACGATCTGAGCCGCATCCCATACATGCGACTTCGGAATACCGTGGTTTTGGGTTTGGATGCAAATTGTTACCAGCCAATTACCGACAGAGTGATAGTTGTTACAGCGCGTCGATCCGTTGAGCACCGCAAGCCCTGTTGGGTCGGTGTTTGTGACGGGGTTGCCGTTTGCGTAGGCGTAGGGGGCGTTTGTCTGGGCGAGGTCGGGATCGACGGAGATGAACTGGCCGGTGGCGGGGTCGTAGTAACGGTTGATGAGGTAGACGAGGCCGGAGGGGTCGGTGTAGGCGCCGGCGTAGCCGAAGGGGGTGTTTGCGGTGAGGCCGCCGCTGGTTTCGGGGTTTCCCCAGGCGTCGTAGTTGGTGGTGGCGGTGAGTGAACCTGAGCTGCTTATGATCCCGCGGACTGACCCGAGAGAATCGGCGCTGAGGTAGGTGATCTTGCCTGTTGACAGGGCCACCTGCTCGGTGGGGGTGTCACCGGTGGTGTAGATGTTGGCGCTGGTGGAGTCCATGAGCAGCTGTGCGGTCTGGGTGTCCCAGGTGAACTTCTGGGTGGTGCCGCCGGTGGTGGCGGTGGCACGGAAGCCGTCGCCATCGTAGGTAGCAGCGGTCATGTTGGCGGCGGGGTCGTCGTAGGCCGTGAGTTCGCTGGCGCCGTTCCAAGTGCCGGAGCTGATGGTCGTGGAGCCTTGTTTGGAGGTGAGCCGCTGCCCGTCGGCGCGGTAGGTGTAGCTGGTGGTGTTGGAGCCGAGAGTTGCGGAGGTGAGTTCGCCGGCGTGATCGTAGGTGCCGGTGGCGCCCGCAGGAAGGGTGGTGAGGTTCCCGGAGGCGTCGTAGCCGTAGTTCAGTACCGACCCGCTGCCTGGGGTCATGGAGGTGACGCTGTCTTTGGCGTCGTAGGTGTAGGTGGCTGGTGACTGCGAGGACGAGGGGGTGTCGGTCTCGGACAGGATGTCACTGGCGGGCGCGTCGCTGTAGGCGAACGCCTGCAGGGTCGTGGAACCGGAGTTCTTGAGGGTGATCGTCGACGGGCTGTCGGTGTTGTCGTAGGTGGTGGTGATGGTGTCGCCGGTTGAGCCCAGCGACTCCGATCCCGGCGGGCCGTCCGTGGTCGGGGTGATGGAGATGGTGTTGCTGTTGAAGTCGGTGACCGAAGTCAACGTGTCGGCGTGGTCGTACCCGTAGCTGACGGTGTCGGTGGTCGCCCAGGTGTTGGACGGCAGTGGGTAGGTGATGCCGGTAACGTCGCCGTCGGCATCGTAGCCGTAGCTGGTGATCTGGCTGGCGCCGTTGTCGTCGGAGGTGAGCTCGCCGAACGGATCGTAGCCGTAACTGGAGGACCCAGTCGCGTCGGTCATGGCGGTCTGGTTGCCATCAGCGTCATAGGTGTAGCTGACGGAGTGAGCGGAGGACCCGGAGTAGCTGGCCGAGGCTGGCTTGTTCGCGGGGGTATAAGTCCAGGTGGTGGTGACCCCCTCGGGGTCGTCGCTGGTGAGCTTGTTCCCGGCGGCGTCGTAGGTATAGCTGGTGGTGGTGCCGCTGGGCGCGGCGCTGGTCGCCGGGGCGGTGGAGGACGCCAGCTCACCTACCGAGTCGTAGCTGGACGTGGTCTGATAACCGGCCTGGGTGGGGTAGCTGGTGGCGTTCACCACCCACGGCGAGGACGTCTCGCACGGCGCCGTGCTGGCGGTGTTGCCGTCGGCGTAAACCACCGACGTCTGGTCGCCGTTGGGGTCATAGCAGTAGCTGACCGTGGAGGCGGCGGAGGTGCCGTACCCGGTCGTTTGAGAAGTTCGCTTTCCGCTGTCGCTGTAGGAGTCCACGATCACCTGGCTGGAGCCGCCATTCGTGGCAGGCGGGGCGATGACTTCGGTCAGGTTGCCATTGGCGTCATAGGTTCTGGTGGTCGTTTCGTACCCGGTCTGCCCCGCAGGAGCTGGGGTGGTCTGGACGGTTTCGTTGCCTGCCGCGTCGAAGGCGTCGGTAGTAGCGTCGCTGGCCAGCCGGTCACCATACCCGGAGGGATAACTCGACGGACACGAGGCGGGGGTGAGGCTGTTTGCACCGACCCCCGTTGGCGGGACCGTCTGGGTGATGTTGCCGTCCCCGTCGTAACAGGTGAGGGTGGCGTCGCCGTCGGGGTTGGTGATCAGGGTGGGCTTGTCGTCAGCGTTGGACGCCGTGGTCGTGGTGTAACCGCGGGCGTCCTGCACGGTGGTCTGGTTCCCGTTGCCGTCGTATCCGTAGCTGGTGGTCCGTGGGGTGACCGTGGCGCCGGTCCCGCCGGCCTGGGTGACCGTGGTCTTCTGCCCGTCAGCGTTGTAGCCGGTGGTGGTTGTGTAGTTGGCGGCGTTGGCTCCGGACAGGTTGCCGTCGGGGGATGTGGTTGCGGTTTGCTCGCCGTCCCCGTCATACGAGTTGGTGGTCTTGGCTACCTCGGAGCCATTGCCGTCCGGGGTCGAGGATGAGGTGAGGTCGCCCTGGGAGTTGTAGGCGAGCTGAGTGACCACGCCGTCGGCGTTGATGGTGGCGCACGGCAGCGACTGGGAGGGCGGCGTATTGGTGCAGGTGATGTTGGTGCTATTAAGGGTGATGCTGTTGCCTTTGAACAGCTGGTAGGTCGTCTGCGTGTAGGAGGCGGTGCCGCCGCCGGGTGGGTAGACCCCGGTGGTAGTCCATAGCTGGTTGCCGTCGGTGTCGTAGAGGGTCCAGGCGATGCCTTGCGGCGGGATCGACGACGGTGGGGTGACGACCCCGCCGGGGGCGACCGGTGCCGGGCCCGCGGACTGCGAGCAAGTGCTCGCGGCCATCGTGTCCGACGTGCAGCTCGGCTGGTTCAGCGTGGTGGACTGCTGGGTGGTCGTCGCTGTCTGCGAACCAATGCCGTCGGGTGAGGTGGTGGTGAGCAGGTTGCCGTTGGCGTCGTAGCTGGTGGTGGTGATATTGCCGTCGCCGTCGGCGGTGGCGACATCGAGTTCGGTGCCTGCGCTGGGACCGGTGCCGGACTGGGCCGGGAGGAAGTCCTGCTCGCTGGTCAGGGTGGTGCCGGTCCAGACGGACTGGGCGGCCAGAGTGCCCTGGGTGTAGTCATAGACGGTCTTGTTGCCGTCGGGGTTGGCGACGGTGACGACGCCGTTGCCGGTGGAGGGGTTGAACCCGGTCCAGGTGTAGCTGGTGGTGTAGCCCATCGGATCGGTCTGGGAAGTCACCTGCCCGGCAGCGTTATAGGCCACGCTGGTGTGCGCGCCGACGTCGGGGCCGCCGCTCTGCCCGTTAGGCATGGTGATGGTGAGCAGGTTGTTGGCGTTCAGCGGGTTGCCGGTGGTCCCGGGGCCGTAGGCGTAGCTGGTCACGTTGCCCCTGGGGTCGGTGACCGAGGTCAGGTCGGATCCGGTGTAGCCGTACGACCACCGGCGTCCCAGCGGGTCGGTGGCGGACGTGACCAGGTTGGCGGCGCTGTAGCCCACGGTGAGGGCCCGGCCGGATGCGGAGGCGACGGTCTGACACCAGTTCGCCGTGGATGGGCAGTTCCCTGACCCGGGGGCTGGGTTGCCGTAGGAGACGGTGAGGGTGTTGCCTGCGGCGTCGGCGACGCTGGTCAGGCTGCCGCCGGAGTTGTAGGTGTAGCTCATGCCAGGCTGAGGGGTGAAGGTGTAGGTGCCGTTGCCGGAGTTGAAGGTGAGGGAGGCGCCGACGTCCTGGGGCAGGGTGCAGTACTGGCCGGCGAGCACGTACGGCGCGGCGCAGCTGCTGCCGGTCTGGGAGTAGAAGGTGACCTGGGTGCCGCCGGGCTGGGTGATGGCGATTCCGCTGGGGGCCGGGTACAGGGCGCTAGTCAGTCCGGGTGCCGGGGTGATGGTCGGCGCTGTAGAGGACGTGACCTCGCGGAGCCGGTTGTTGCTGCCGTCGGTGATGTACATGTCGCCGGCCGGGTCGAGATCGACGTTCTGTGCGGAACTCATCAGCGCGGCGGTCGCGGGGCCGCCGTCACCGGAGTCCCCGGCGGTCCCGCTCGCGCTGCCGGCCACGGTGTAGATGTCGTTGGCGGTCATCGGCTGCCCCCACTGGGTGCCGTTGGCCACGGGGACTTCCTGGACCCGGTTATTGTTCCCATCGCTGACATACAGGTTCCCCGCCGCATCGACGGTCGCGTTGCCGGGGGCGCTCAGCAGCGCGCTGGTGGCCGGGCCGCCGTCACCGGTCTTCCCGGCCGTCCCGCTGGCACTGCCCGCGACGGTGTACATGTCGTACTTCGTCATGGACTGGCCGCGCTGGGTGGCGGTCGTGACCGGGACTTCCTGGATCCGGTTGTTGCTGAAGTCAGCGATGTACAGGTTTCCCGCGCCGTCGATCCCGAGGGCGCAGGGGTAGGCCAGCAGTGCGGAGGTCGCCTTGCCGCCGTCACCGCTGTGGCCGGACGTCCCGGTTGCGCTGCCCGCGATCGTGTAGATGTCCCCGGCGGTCATGCTCTGGCCGAAGGACTGCCCGCCGGAGGCGAACACTTCCTGGACCCGGTTGTTGAAGGTGTCGCCGACATAGATGTCGCCCTGGGAGTCCAGCGCCAGCCCTTCGGGGGGGTTCAGCAGCGCCGACGTGGCCTTGCCGCCGTTGCCGGACAGCCCGCAGGTGCCGGTAGCGCTGCCCGCGATCGTCGAGATCTTCCCCGTCGAGGCGGCTACTTCCTGAATCCGGCAGTTGTCGGTGTCGGCGATGTAGAGGTCGCCGGCCGCGTCCAGCGCGACCCCTTGCGGCAGGTACAGCAACGCCGACGTCGCCGCGCCCCCATCACCGGAGACCCCGGACTTGCCGGACGCACTGCCCGCGACGGTGTAGACATCGCCGGCAGTCATGGCGATCCCGAACTGGGTGTGGCTGGTCGCCGCGATCTCCTGGATCCGGTTGTTCCCCGAGTCAGCCATGAATACGTCCCCGGCGGCGTCGAACGCCTCTTCCTCAGGGCCACTCAGCCCGGCGCTGACCGCGGGGCCGCCGTCGCCGGTCTGCGCCAGGGTGTAGCCGGTCCCGGCGTACTCGCTAATCGTGCCCGCCGAGCTGACCTTCCGGACCCGGTTGTTGCCGCTGTCCAGCACGTACAACGTGCTCGGCCCGGCCGCGACGCTCTGCGGGTCGCTGAGCTTGGCCGAAGTGGCTGCGCCACCGTCACCGGAGAAGCCGCCGGTGCCAGACGACGACCCCGCGACCGTGTAGATGTCGTTCGCGGTCATGGCGACGTTCCACTCGGTGTGACTGGTCCGTGCCACCTCCTGGATCCGGTTGTTGAGGGAGTCGGAGATGTACATTTGCTGGCCGTTGGCGACCTGGATCCCGACCGGGCCGTCCAGCAGCGCCGATGTCGCCACGCCGCCATCCCCGGTGCTGCCGGAGGTGCCGTTCGCGTTGCCCGCGACGTTGTAGATGTCGTTGGCGGTCATCGACTTGGTCCATTGAGTCCCCGATGCCTTAGCGACTTCCTGGATCTTGTTATTGCCGGTGACCGCGATAAACAGGTCACCGGCCGAGCTGACCGCCACCCCCTCGGGCGTGTTGAGCAGGGCCGATGTCGCCGGGCCGTTCGCCCCGTTATTTCCCCCCGTGCCCGCCGCGCTGCCCGCGACCGTGTACACGAAGTTGGCGGTCATCGACTGGCCCCACTCGGTCCCGCTGGCGGCTGCGACCTCCTGGATACGGTTGTTCCCCGAGTCGGCGATATACAGGTCTTCGCTGCTGCCCGCGCCCATCGTCACCTGCGTCGGGGCATTCAGGTCCGAAGAGGTGGCCGCCTTATTGTCGTTACCCAGCGCGCACTGGCTGCTGTTACGGCCCGCGATCGTGTAGAAATCGTCCGCGTTCATGCTCACGCCACGCTGGGTGCCAGAAGCCGCGGGGATTTCCACCACCCGGCAATTGCCGGTGTCAGCGATGTACATGTTCCCGGCCGCATCGATCGTTATCCCTGCAGGTGACCGCAGCCGTCCACTGGTGGCCCCGGCGCCATCCGAGCCAGCCCCTGCCTTCCCGGCGCTGCTGCCCACCACTGTGTACACATCTCCGGCCGTCATCGACTGGCCCCACTGCGTTCCGGTGCTGGTCGGGATCTCCTGGATCCGGTTGCCCGCCGTGTCCGCGATGTACACGTTCCCCGCTGAGTCCTGGATGACTGTCCCCGGGGTATCCAGCGGCGCCGAGCCCGGCGGCCCGCCGTTACCGTTGCCGGTGCGCTCTCCGTCCAGGGTGTAAATGTCATCAGGCACCGGCTTGGCCGCTGACAGCGACGATGCCCAGTCGTCGGTCCACCCGTAGCCCATAGGGCCCGGCGTCTCGGTCTGCGTCTGCTGCTGCGCCACCTGCGCGTCGTAGGACCGGCTGAACTCCAGCGATGGCCCGAATGTCGGGATCGTCAGATCGGTGTCCGCCTGGGTGAAGTCGCCGTTCTCCGTGTTCACCCCGTCAGCCGTGGGCTGGTTCACTCCCGGCGCTGCCGGGTTGGACCCTCCGCCAGCGACGGTCCTGGCCGGTATCTGGCCACCGAACGTCGGCGCTAGGTGCGCCGTCACCGTGGGCACCGGGGCGCCCGCCACGATGTAGGCCTGGCCGGTCGCCCCGTCCGAGGCGGTGAACGTCGCCGGTGGCGCGCCCGTGTAGTACCCCAGGCCGGCCAGGCCAGCCGGCCAGGCGTTGAGCGTCTCCTGCACCGAGCACGCCGGGGCGGACCACGGCCCCAGGTTCGCCGATGTCAGCCCGTTGAACGGGGCCAGCGCGAGCGCCTGCCACGTGTTCACGGTCCCCGCATCGGCGGGGCAGTTCGTGCCCTGCCCGGTCGCTGTGAAGCCCCCGCCGTCCACCGACGCCAGCAGTGGCACGCTGGTGCCCGCGGCCGCGGTGGAGTAGTCGCAGTTCAGTGACACATACAGGCCCGTCGTCCCGGATGCGCCCGACGCCGCGTAGGCGATCGCGTCGCTGATCAGGGTGCTAGCCCCGCCCAGCGCGGGGGCGGTGCCCAGCACCGCCACGTTCCCGGTGATAGCGGGGCCCCACGTTCCCGCCGTCGACAGCGCGTCCGACGGCACGGCCGACGAGCACGCGGTGGTGCTCGGGTCG
>Ga0126371_10003445_pt1 | contig 13872 bp, 10 predicted proteins | sample PanSoiMetaPlot_4_FD_110145 | JGI IMG/M metagenome (GOLD analysis project Ga0126371, IMG submission 110145) | Tropical forest soil microbial communities from Panama - MetaG Plot_4 | ecosystem: Environmental > Terrestrial > Soil > Tropical forest > Bulk soil | place: Panama | collected 2016-02-17 | reverse complement strand
CGGTCAGGAGTGGCGCGGTCACGCTGCGGGAAAATTACCTCAATGACGTCACCTGTGCCGGGCCACCGGAGGCGAGCGACCATCCCGTTGCTCGTGGCGCTCCTCGGTGTCGCGCTCGGGGTGGGCGGCGTGCTGCTTGTGCGCCCGTTCGGCGGCCTGTCCCCACCGCCGTCCAGCCTGACCGGGCAGTCCGCCGCCCGGTCGCTGAACGCTCAGGCCATTTACGACCGGCTCGAGCCCAGCATCGTCGACGTCACCTCTACGCTGCGATACGACGATGAGACCGCGTCAGGCACCGGTTTTGTTGTCGACGGCCGGGCGGCCCTCGTGCTGACGAACAACCACGTGATCCGGGATGCCACCTCCGTCACTGCCACACTCACCTCGACGGGCAAGAGCTATCCCGCCCGGATCGTGGGCGTCGACGTCGGCGCGGACATCGCGGTGCTCCAGCTCGAGGGCGCGAGCGGGCTGATCGCCGCGCCGCTCGGCGACTCCGCCACCATCGCACTGGGCACTCCGGTCCTCGCGATCGGCAACCAGGCTGGCCAGGGCGGCACGCCGACGATCGCGCCGGGCATCATCAACAGCCTGAACAGGACAATCCAGGCAAACGACGGTGCCTCGGGGTTCACCGAGACCCTGCACGGCATGCTGCAGACCAGTGCCCAGATCGAGCCGGGAGACTCCGGCGGGCCGCTGGCCGACGCGGCCGGGGCGGTGGTGGGCGTGAACACCGCGGCGGGAACGGGGACCGCCGCCGTTGGCTACGCCATCCCGATCGACGGCGCCATGACGGTGGCACGGCAGATCGCCGCTGGTCACCCGGCCCCCGGGATCAACATCGGGGTGGCCGGCTTCCTCGGCGTGGTGGTCCCGTCAACCACGATCGGGAGCCCTCGGCTGCAAGCCCAGGGCGGGCATGACAACGGTGGCGGGGCACAACCGCGGTCGCGCGGCTGCCTGGAAACCGAGGCCGGAGCCGGGGTACCCGCGAAAGTCGCCCCGGCTCGTTCGGGAGCACTGGTGGACGGTGTGCTGTGCGGCACCGGCGCCGCGGCGGCCGGCATCACGGCCGGGGATGTGATCACCGCGGTAGAAGGGCACCAGGTATCCTCGCCAGACTCGCTGACCGCCATTGTCAGCGCCTGCCGCCCCGGCGCGCTGGTACCGGTCACCTGGGTCACCATCTCCGGTACCACCAAGACATCGATGGTCCTACTCGACCAAGCCCCTGCCGAGTAGCGCCGCGAACCAGGCAAAACTAGCGCAATCACCAGACGAAGGCATATCCAGCGTGAACCGAGAGTTAAAACTAGGGAGCGGCCAAGGCGGAGGTGTCACCGCAATCCTGAGCGGGCCTTCAGCTCCCTTCCAGGTTGGCAACGCTTACTAGAAGGTGACAGCATGCGGCTGGGCACCGGCCGGCGAGGACAGACGACGTACGCTGTTCACGGCGAAGGCGAGATAGATGCAAGACAACGACAGCGGTAGCGGGCAGCGCGGCAGCTGGCAGCCACCCGAGTACGTCAGCCCGTGGATACCCGCGTCCGATGCCGACAGCGCCTCGGGCGCCGACAGCTCTCCCGATTCCGGTGACACGATCGCCTTCGGACCCGAAGAACTCACCGCGTCGCGACAGGGCCCGCGCTGGTACGAGCAGCCCGGTTACCAGCAGCCCGCCAGCCAGCAGCCCGCCGGCCAGCACCCTTGGTTCGGCCAGCCCCAGTATGAGCAGGCCGGATACGAGCAGGCCCGCTATGGGCAGCCGAGCTACAGTGAGCCCGGATACGGGCAGCCGGGGCAGGGCGGATTCGGCGCATGGAGCGGCGGACCTGGCGGCCAGTACCCCTGGGGCGGATACGGCGCACCGCCGCCACCGCAGGGGTCGCGGTTTGGCCGGATCCTCGCCTACGTCGCCGTCGCGGCGCTCGCAGCGGGCGTCGGCGCCGGCGCGGCCATCGCCCTGAACCACACGCCAGGCAGCACGCCGTCCGCATCCCCGCAGATCAACACCAACCCGGGAGGCGCCGGCGGCCAGCAGAACCCGATCAACGGCGGAAACGGCGTCGGCCCCCAGGCGCCAGGCAACCGGAACGGAACCGGCGGCGGCACCAACCGCGGAGCAGGCCCGCTCGACGTGCAGAAGATCGCGAACAAGGTCGATCCTGGCATCGTGGACATCACGTCGACCCTGAAGTACAACGACGCCACCGCCGAAGGCACCGGCATGATCATCTCAGCGGACGGGCTGGTGCTGACCAACAACCACGTGATCGACGAGGCGACGAGCGTGTCGGCGACGCTCGTCGTGTCGGGCAAGACGTATCCCGCCCGCGTCGTGGGCTACGACTCCACCGACGACGTAGCGCTGTTGCAGCTCGAGGGTGCCTCCGGCTTCAAGCCCGTCTCGCTTGGTGACTCCAGCAAGGTCAAGGTCGGCCAGGCGGTGCTAGCCCTCGGCAACGCTGGCGGGCGCGGCGGCCTGCCCTCGACGGCGCAGGGCTCGGTCAACGGACTCAACCGGACGATCCAGGCGAGCGACAGCAGCGCGGACACCCAGGAGACGCTGCACGGCATGCTCGAGACGAACGCGCCGATCCAGGAGGGTGACTCGGGCGGACCGCTCGTCGACTCGGGCGCCAAAGTCATCGGCATGGACACCGCCGCCAACAGCAGCGGCAGCTTCGCCCAGAACTCCACATTCGGCACGACAGGCTTCGCGATCCCGATCAACCACGCCGTCTCGATCGCTAATCAGATCGCGGCGGGGCACGCTAGCGCGACAGTCCACATCGGGCTGGCTGGCTTCATCGGCATCCACGTCGCCGACGCCGGGGACCCCACCGGATGCGGCGGCGAGGGCGGATTCGGGGTCACCGCGCCAGTTTCTTCAGGTGCGCTGATTTGTCAGGTGTTCCAGGGCACGCCGGCGGCCGCGGCCGGCCTGACCAACGGTGACGTCATCACCTCGGTCAACGGCCGTGCGGTCACGGACTCGAACGGGCTGACCAGCGTGATGGCGAGCGACCACCCCGGTGACCAGCTCAGCATCGGGTACGTCGACGGCAACGGCGGCAGGCACACCACCTCGGTCACCCTCTCAGCGATGGCGAAGTAACGCGCCGCTGCTAACCGGCAAGCCAGGCGCGGAGCCTGGACTCGCACTCGGCGATCGCCGCGACCTCGACGTACTCACCTGGCGTGTGCGCGATCTCAGGGATACCCGGTCCGTAGTTGACGGCGGGGATGCCAAGTTCGGCGAACCTCGCGACATCGGTCCAGCCGAGCTTGGCACGGGGCTCGCCGCCGACCGCCGCGACGAACGCCGCGGCGGCGGGCTCAGACAGCCCGGGCCGCGCGCCGGGCGCCACGTCAAGCACCGCGACGTCCCAGGACGAGAACAGCGACCGGATGCAAGACTCAGCTTCTGCAACGGTGCGATCTGGGGCGAACCGGTAGTTCACCGTCACCACGCACGAGTCGGGCACCACGTTGCCCGCGATGCCCCCGGTGATCGCGACCGCGTTCAGGCCCTCGTGGTAGCGCAGGCCGTCCACCACCGGTGTGCGCGGCTGCCACGACCGCAGCACGTCCAGGATCGCGCCCGCCTCGTGGATCGCGTTGCGCCCCATCCAGGAACGGGCGGTGTGCGCCCGCGTGCCGGTCACCGTGATAGCCGCTCGCAGCGTGCCCTGGCAGCCGCCCTCCACGATCCCGCCGCTCGGCTCAAGCAGCACCGCGAAGTCCCCGGCCAGCAGCGCCGGATCCGACCGGCTGAGCTGGCCAAGGCCATTGCGCTCTGCTTCGATCTCCTCGCAGTCGTAAAACACGTACGTCACGTCCCGCGACGGAGTCGCCAAGTCCGCAGCCAGGCGCAACTGCACCGCTACCCCCGACTTCATGTCAGTGGTGCCACACCCAGAAAGCCGCGTTCGTTCGGAGTCAAAGAAGGACGGAAAGTTGCCGGCGTGCGGCACAGTGTCGATATGCCCAGCCAGCACCACTCTTTCCTGCCGCGCCAGCTCGGTGCGGGCCAACACCGTGTTCCCCGAGCGGTACACGGTCAGGTGCGGGCGGGCGGACAGCGCTCGCTCGATCGCGTCAGCGAGCGGCTTCTCCTCGCCGCTGACTGAGGCGATGTCGGTCAGCGCCGCAGTCAGCGCCGCGCCGTCGGCGTCCAGGTCCAGGTCGTAAGGCACGAGCCCAAAACTACAGGGCGCCGTCCGAGGACCCGGGCGCTCCTGGCGCTCCGGGCGCTCCGGGCGCATCGTGGATCTCCGGCGCCTCTAGGGCGGCGGTCCGGTGAGACATCGACCGCGCGGCCCCGCGCAGCGCGCTGACGATAACCGCAACCGACGGGCGGAGCACGCTCGCGGTGCGGGCGACCGCGAAGACATCCCTGGCCAGGTCCAGGCCGGCGGGCAGTTCCCTGACCACGACACGGCGCTCGTAGGCGCCGACCGACAGCTTGGGCATGATCGCGATGCCGAGCCCCCGCGCGACCAGGTTCACGACCGTGCCAAGGCCCTCGAACTCCGACGGGACCGGCGGGGTCAGCCCGACCGCGGCGAGCAGCCTGTCCGCCGCCTGCCTCGACGGCTCGCTAGACGGCGCGGCCAGCCAGGGCTCGTTGCGCAGGGCGCGCAGGTCAACAGGGCGGCCCGGGTCGGCGGCCCGGTGCCCGCGCGGCACCACCAGTACCAGCGGGTCGCGGACTAGGTGGTAATAGCTGAGCACGCGCTGGCCATGATCCGCGGCATCGGTTCCGTTCAGGTTCGCCGCCAGCCGCCCGGTCCAGTCGTCGACGATCGCCACCTCCACCTCGCCGGTGCGGACCAGTTGCAGTCCCTCGGCCGGTGAGGACTGGCGCAGCAGCAGCGACAGCCGCGGATGCGCCCGCAGCGACCTTGCCAGCGCCGGCGCGAAGGCGACCGCGGCGGACGGGAAGGCCGTCACCACCACCCGGCCTGACGGCTCGGCGGCCTGCGCGGACAGGTCGGCCTCGGCCTCCTCGACCATCGCCAGGATCCGCTCCGCGTGAGCGGCGAGCCTGCGGCCTGCGTCGGTCAGCCCGGCGCTGCGCGCGGTACGGTCGAGCAGCGGGGTCCCAGCCTCGCGCTCAAGGACGGCAAGCTGCTGCGACACCGCGCTCGGCGTGTATCCGAGGGCGTCCGCGGTCCGCGCGATGCTGCCCCGCGTCGCGAATTCGTGCAGCATACGGAGCCTGCGGATATCTAGCATTAACAAATCTTAACCTCTCCCAAAGGGATCGGCGCTTGTACTAACGCTCGTAAAGGGCAATTGTTATCGGGTAATCCACGCCGAACCCCCGTTCCCGCAGCCAGGAGCTCTCGTCACATGGCCGCCATCACAGCGCCATTGCCCGCCCTCACCACAGAGCAACAAGAAGCGACAGGAACGTCAGCGCCCCGCGTCAAACATCGCGCCTCCGCCGCACCACTCGCCGCACTCGTGTCCGCTGCCCCCGCCCGGGCGCGGCGGGTCGGCGTCTCCGCCACGCTGGCCGCGAACGAAGCTCTCGACGAGCGGCGGCGCCGCGGCGAACGGGTGCTGCCGCTAGCCTTTGGCGAGGCAGGGGTGCCGGTCGCCCGGGTGCTGCGAGATGCGCTCGCGACCGCCAGCCACCACAACGGGTACGGACCGGTAGCTGGCCTGGCGCCGCTGCGCGCCGCCGCCGCCGGGTACTGGACGCGGCGCGGCCTGCCGACTGCGCCCGAGGACGTCGTCTGCGGCCCGGGTAGCAAGGCGCTGCTCTACGGACTGCTGCTCGGCCTGCAGGCCGATGACGTGGCGATCCCGCGGCCGAGCTGGGTCAGCTATGCTGCCCAGGCATCGCTGACCGGCGTTCGCCCGGTATACGTGCCGATCGTCCCCGGCGAGGGCGGCGCCCCCGATCCGGACCTGCTGGCCGCGGCCGTGATCTCGGCCCGCCGCGAGAACCGGCGGATTGGCGCCGTGATCGTCACCATGCCCGACAACCCGACGGGAACACTGGCGGGCTCGGACACGGTGCACGCGCTGTGCGAGGTGGCGCGCCGGCACGACCTGCTGATCATCTCCGACGAGATTTATCGCGACCTGACGCACGCCGCCCGGCCCGAGTTCGTCAGCCCTGCAGACGTGGCACCCGAGCGCACCATCATCACCTCGGGCCTGTCCAAGAACCTGGCCCTCGGCGGCTGGCGACTCGGCGTCGCCAGGCTGCCGTCCGGGCCACGTGCCATCGCGGCGCTGCGGGAGCGACTGCTCGGCACCTGCAGCGAGATCTGGTCGGCGCCCGCCGCCCCGGTGCAACAGGCGGCCGCGCTAGCCTTCAGTGAGCCGCCCGAGATCACCGAGCGCATCGGCCGGTCCCGGCACCTGCATGGCACCATCGCCCGGGCGGTCGCGTCGCGGTTCGCTGCCGCGGGCGCGCAGGTGCCTACCCCGCGGGGCGCGTTCTACCTGTACCCGGACTTTGGCGCGCACCGCCTGGCGCTAGCTGACAGGTTCGGCGTGCGGACCTCCGCAGACCTCGCCGGGCTGCTGCTGCACCGGCACGGCATCGGGGTGCTGCCGGGCAGCGCCTTCGGCGATCCGGACAAGGCGCTGCGGTTGCGGGTCGCCACATCGCGGCTCTACGGCGAGGCCGAATGGCAGCAGGAGGCCGCGCTGGCCGTCGACGATCCGGCCGCGCTGCCCTGGATCGCCGAGAGCCTGGCCTGGCTGGCGGAGGCGCTGGCCGCTATCACGGCCTGAGTACGGGGGCGCGGTCTAGGCGGCACAGCTAGGCGGCGGCCGCATACGCGCTGGTGCCCGCAAGTACCAGCATGATTACCGCGGCGCCCCTGGTCAGCCATTTCACGGGGATGAGATGCAGCAGCCGCCAGCCGACCACGATGGCCGCGCCCGCGGCCACCCACAGCGCGAGGGTCGCGCCGATACCGACCGCGATCGGGTCGTGGTAGCGGGCGGCCAGGCTCACGGTCAAGAACTGGGTCAGGTCGCCGAACTCGGCGAGGAACACGACCGCGAAAGCCGTCCCGGCGACCGGCCAGAACCCATCGCGCATGCCGTCGCGCCCGATGTCATCGTCGCTGTCCGCTTCGCCCTTGTGACGCCACAGCAGCACGGCCCCCACGACGAACGCCGCCGCGGCGGCGGCCTCCACCGCCCGGTGCGGCAGCAGGCTGAGCGCGCCCCCTGCGGCCACCGATAGCACCACCTGAGCGGCGAACGCGGCTGCGGCACCCATGAACACAAAACCGGGGCGGTACCGGCTGCTCAGGATCAAGCAAGCGAGCACCGTCTTGTCCGGAAGTTCAGCAGGCAGCACGGCCAGGAAGGACGTGACCGCTGGGGCGAGGCTCATCCGGGGCCTTCTCCGTCTGTCCGGGCCGGCCGGCTCTCACCGGGCGAACCCGGACCTCCGGCACGGCAGCGTAAAGCTGCGGCCGAAGGTCTCACTCAGGCCGACATCATGCGGCCCCCAGGCACCGGACCCCGGCGGGCCGGCCAGCCGATACAGACTTGCCGGACTGCGGGGCCGAGATTGTCGGCGTCCCGGCGACGGAGCTACTCCCCTTCGCGTTGCCTCATGCTAGCCCAGACCACGCGGCGATGACAGCCGGTACGGCTGGTTGCGGGCCCTGGCCTGGCAGCCGGACCGCCAGCCTGGCCTGCCGCGCCGTCAGGCGTGGCAGGCCCTGGCAAGGCAGGCCCCGGTGACGTACTCCCCGCCGCCGCATCGCTCAAGCAGCACCGCAGGGGCGAGCGACCACCGCCACCCCACGGCTCGGCCGCTCCGAATCTGTCCCTCCGCAAGGACATGTTCTCCGCAACGCGAAGACCATAGGACACCTCGCGCCCCAGGTTCGCCCTCAGGCAAGGGATTCGCTCAATCCGTTACGAAAACCTGATAGCGCCCAGGTAGTCCATGTTGCGGACGGCAATCTCGCGGTAGCCGGTCGCGATAATCCCCTCTCTGCGGAAATCGCTGAGGATGCGCTCCGTCGTCGACACCGCGACACCGGCCAGTTCGCCGAGCTCCATCTGGGTGAGCGGGAGCGGTATCACGACCGCCCCGTCGGCGGCCTGCTCCCCGTAACCTTCCGCCAGCTCGAAGATCACCTGCGCGAGCCGTTCTTTCGCGCCCCAGGTGCGCTCCGCCGCGTGCCGTTCCGTGGCCGCGCGCATCTTGGCCACGAGCGACCGGGTAATCGTAGCGAGCGCCGCCGGGTACCGCTGGCCGAAGGCCGCGAAGGCGGCCCGGCTGATCCGGACCGCGCCGACCGCACCGACCGCACGGGCCGTGGCCGTGCGGGGCATCCCGTCCAGAACGGCGAACTCACCGATCAGGTCTCCACGCGATCGCACAGCGAGGGTCGTCTCGACGCCGGTCTCGGCGGCAACCGTGACCTTCACCATTCCGCCGGTCAGCACGTACAGTCCATTACCATCCTCGCCCTGCAGCACCAGGATGCCGTCATCGTCGAACTGGACCGCAGTACCGGCCGCGAGCAGGGCCGCGCGCTCACCATCGGTGAGCAAGGCGACCAGGCTGCCCTTCGGCCACCTAGCCTGATCGGACATCAGGAGGGCCGGCTTGCGCACGGGCGACTGCGGAGAGTGTGAAGGCAGCGGGAGCGACACAGCATAGATTTTGCCAGGTCTTCATGATGAACAGTGGTAACTGGTTGAATCCGTGCAACGTGAATGTGACCGACTTATTCTTCCGTGTGGGGAAGTTAGCGATTACGCTTCAGTCACAGGGAGCGTGGGGGAATGGGAGACGGCGTGGCCGCCGAGCCCCGGGGGCATGGTCAGGCGCCACCAGCACGAAGTCAATCGGGCCGTAAGCTGCGAATGGGATTCGTTCTGGATGTCGCCGGTTACGGTGCGCGTTCAGCGCCCGTTCAGAACGAAGTCCAGCGACGCCTTCCGCCGCTGGTCGTGAATACGCTCGCCGAATGCGGAATGGATCTTGATAGCGTCGGTCACGAGTGGACCGGCGACGGCATCAACGCGATAATGCCGGCCGACATGGATCCGACGATCGTGCTGCCCGTCCTGATCCGGTCCCTGGCCGCGAAACTCGGCGCGGACAACGCCCGCAGCGCCGACCGGATCCGGCTGCGGATGGCCCTCGGAGTCGGACTGGTCGAACACAACAGGACCGGCTTCGGCGGGCCCATGGTGGTTGATATGAACCGGCTCGTCGACAGCGAGCCACTGCGCGACGCATTGACCGCCTATCCCACCGCTGACCTTGCCGTCGCGATATCCGATCAGGTGCATGCCACCGTAATAAAGCCCGGCTATCCGGGAATTCCAGGGGCCCAGTTCAGCCGCGTCAACGTGGTGGCCAAAGAATTCGCCGCACCGGCATGGATTTGGGTATCCGCACGTCAGTGGAGTGCGCCTGCCTATCAGCCACTCGCAAACGAGGATCCGCGCAAGATAGCCGGCTATCGCCTCGCCGCCCGACTTGGCGCCAGCCCGGCCGGCCGGGTCTTCCTGGGCGCCGACCGCGACGGCGAATGGCTCGCGGTTAAGGAATACGGGCACGAAATTGCCGCCGACCCGGATATTCGCCGCCGTCTCACCGCAGGCGTCCTTGCCGCGCGGGTGGCACGCGGCCTGAACATCGCGCGGGTCGCCGACTCCGACACCGGGTGCGCGCGGCCGTGGGTCGCCAGCACGCTGATCCGGGGTCCCTCGCTCGCCGCCGCGGTGACGGAGACAGGGCCGCTGCCGCCGGCCTCAGTGACCCGGCTTGCCCTCGGGCTAGCCGACGGGGTCGCCACGCTCCATGCAGCCGGGCTCGCGCATCAGGCGATCACTCCGTCCAACGTCCTGCTTGACCCGGGCGGGCCGGTGCTCACCGACTTCGGGCTGAACCGGACCGCGCTGACCAACGGGTCCGCGGGCCCCGCCGATGACGTGTTCATGCTCGGCTGCGTCACGTTCTACGCGGCGGCCGGGCGCGCGCCGTGGGGGGGCGACTGCCCGGCCGGCCCTGCCCATGTGCCAGTCGATCAGGCGGACCTGGCCGGCTGCCCGCCCGCGCTGCTGACGGTTGTCCTTGCCTGCCTGGATCCCGATCCCGGCGCGCGGCCCGCCGCGGCCAGTCTGCTCGCGCGATTGACCGAGATCGCGGGCCGACCGCCGCGGTCCTGGCTGCCCGCCGCGGTGGCGGCGCGGTTCGCGGGCTACCAGGAGTTCCCCCGGCTCCCCCCGGTGCACCGGGGACGGCTCCGCCACCTGCGTCATCGCGCCGGCCGCGCTCAGTAACTGCGGGGGGACGACCCCCTGCGACCCGCCGGTAAGCTGAGGAGTCATGCTGAGCCAGGACCTGATCGACTCGCTGTTCCCGGCCGACCTGCCCGAGCCGGGGTACTGGGAGGACCGTTACCCGCCGCGCGAGCTGCCCGCTGGCGCCGAAGCCACCCGGTTCGCGCCCAGCCCGACCGGCTGGCTGCACATCGGCGGGGTGTATACGGCGGGTATCGACCAGGACGTCGCCCATCAGTCCGGCGGTGTCTACCTGGTCCGTATCGAGGACACCGATCAGTCCCGGTTCGAAGAAGGCGCCTTGGCGCAGTTCGAGGCCGCGTTCGACTACTTCGGCATCGGCCCGGACGAGGACGACGAGGATGGCAGCTACGGCCCCTACACCCAGTCCGAGCGCGGCCAGATCTATCTGACGTTCGCCAGGGAACTGCTGAGGCAGGGCAAGGCCTACCCGTGCTTCGAAACCAAGGAAGAGGGTGACGCACGCCTGGCCAGGCAGAAGGCCGTCGGCGCGCTGCCCGGCTACTACGGGGAGTGGGCACTATGGCGCGATGCCACGGCCGCTGAGGTGGAGCGGCGGCTGGCCGCCGGCGAGCCATACGTGGTCCGGTTCCGGTCCCCCGGCATCGGCGGCCAGCGGGTCAGCTTCACCGACGAGATACGCGGCGAGATCACCCAGGACGACAACCGCAACGACGCTGTGATCCTGAAGAGCAGCGACGCCGAGCTCCGGCTGCCGACCTATCACTTCGCGCATGCCGTGGACGATCACCTGATGCGGGTCAGCCTGGTGATCCGCGGCGAGGAGTGGCTGTCCTCGGTGCCGCTGCACCATCAGCTTTTCGACGCGCTCGGCTTCCCGCGGCTGCGCTACGCGCACGTGGCGCCGTTGATGAAGCAGGACGGCGGCAGCCGCCGCAAGCTCTCCAAGCGCAAGGACCCGGAAGCCAGCGTCGGCTACTACATCGAGCTGGGCTATCCCCTCGAGGCGGTGCAGTATTACCTGCGCGGCCTGGCCAACGCCCGGCTCGCCGAGATGCCGCTGCCAGAGGCGCTGGCCGCCCCGATCCGGCTCGCCGAATGCGGCACCGCCGGCCCGCTGATCGACATGGTCAAGCTGGATGACATCAGCGCTGACTTCGTGGCAACCCTGCCCGGCGCGCAGATCCTGGACCGGATCCTGCCCTGGGCTGACACGTACGACCCTGGCCTGTCCGCCGTGCTGCGGGCGGAGCCCGCCCTGGCGCTGGGCGCGCTCGCCATCGAGCGCGAGGACACCGACAAACCGCGCAAGGACCTGCGCAAGTGGGCGGAATTCCGCCCTGTGTACGGCTACTTCTTCGCTGAGATCTTCCAGCTCGTCACAGATCCCGCCGACCCGCGGTTCGGCGGGCTTGACGCCGATCTGGTGCGGGCGCTGGCATCCGGTTTCGCAGTCGGCTACCAGCCGAAATCGGACGACTCGGAGTGGTTCGACCAGATCCGTGAGCTCGCCGTCAGGCTCGGGTTCGCAGCCACGCAGAAGGATTACAAGAAGAACCCGGACGCCTACCCCGGCTCGATCCGGGAAGCTTCGGCCGTCATCAGGGTGCTGATCACCGGATCACGGGAAAGCCCCAACCTGCCAGATGTCACCGACGTGCTTGGCACCGCCGAGGTTCTCCGCCGGGTCAGCGCGCTGACCTGAGAGCGCCCCGTCGGGCACGGTCTTACCGAGGGCAGGTCACGAGACGGCGGCGGCCAGGCTCAGTCCGGCCAGGACGAGCATGATGACGGCGGCGATGCGGGTTATCAATGTCAGCGGCATGACCTTGAGCAGGCCGCGCCCGCCGGCGATGGCCAGGGCAGCCACTGCCCACAGGGCCAGGACTGCGCCGAGACCGACCGATAGCGGGTCGTGGTAGCGCGCGGCAAGGCTGGCGGTGGCTATCTGAGTCAGGTCGCCGAACTCGGCGACCAGGATGACCGCGAAACTGGTCCAGGCGACCCACCGGAAGCCCGGCTGCCTGCCGTGCACCACGACCTGCTCGTCGCCGCCGTCGTGGCGGCCGCGCAGCAGCAGCACCGCACCCAGCGCGAACAGCGCCGCGACAACAACCTCCAACGGGCGGTGCGGGAGCAGGGCGAGCAGGCTGCCAGCGGCGATCGCAAGCCCGACATGCACGGCGAACGCTGCCGCCACGCCGGCGAAAACCCAGGCAGGCCGGTAGCGGCTGCCCAGCACCAGGCTGGCCAGGGCGGTCTTGTCAGGCAGCTCGGCGGGGAAGATGACGGCGAACACAGTGGCGGCGATGGCCAGGCTCATCGGTGGGGGCTCCTCATCGGATCCGGGCCGCGCCGCGATTGCCCCCGGCAAAGAAAGGAAGGGCGCTCCGGCGCGGCAGCATCGCTGCTACGGCCCGAAGGTCTCGCTCAAGCCTGTCGGCTCCCGGGCGCCGGGTCCCGCTCGGCGGGGCCAGTATGTCGACGGTCCGGCTGAAGAGCTACTCCCCTTCGCTTCGCCTAGTGCAACCAGCTGGCGCACGGGAACATTTCCGCGTCTGTGAAGTCGCGTTTGCCTACTTCTGCTGGAAGCGGGGGTTCGCGCGCCAGACCGCAAGGGCGCAGATGGCGATCAGGACGACGGCGGCCTCGGCGGCGAGCACGCTGAGCGGGGGAAGCTCAAGGGCGAAGGCCCGCCGCGCCGCCGGGATCGCGAACAGGATGACCAGGCACGCGACCATAGCCAGGATCAGGGTGACCCGGAACGCGACCGACTGGCCGGACGCGGGGCCCGCCACGCCGGCCGAAGACCCCGCACCGGTGCGGGGGGCGGGCTCGGGAGAATCCCCGTCGGCAAACTCGGGGCGAGGCAGGGCGACCAGAATGAGGATCCACAGGCCCATGGCGAAGGCGGCGAGCAGCGAGGCGGTGCGGGCCTGATTCTGGGTGACGCCGGGCATCGCGTGCGCGATGGCGTCGGAGACGAGGATGGCGGAGCCCGCCGCGACCCCCGCGGGGACGGCGAAGTCGACCACGCGCCGGACGAAGCCTGAGCTGGCGCGCGGCGCGCCCGGGGCGAGCGCCAGGAAGAAGCCGGGCACCCCGATGGTGAGCGTGCTGACGATCGTCAGGTGCCGCGGGAAGAACGGATATCCCGCGCCGGCGATGCCGATGACGATCGCGATCAGCGCCGCGTACGCGGACTTGGAGACGAACAGCCTGGCGACGCGCTCGATGTTGGCGATGACCCGGCGCCCCTCGGCGAGTATCTGCGGCACCGACGAGAACGTGCCGTCGAGCAGCACCACCCTGGCCACCGACCGGCTGGCGTCGCTGCCCGAGCCCATCGCGATCCCAAGGTCGGCCTCCTTAAGCGCCTGGACATCGTTGACGCCGTCGCCGATCATCGCAACCACGTGCCCGGACGATCGCAGCGCGCGCACCGCCGCGAGCTTCTCCCCCGGGCGCACCCGTCCGAACACGCTCACCGAGCCGATCCGCGCGGCCACCTCGTCGTCGGTCAACTCGGAGGCGTCGCATGGCTCGTCCTCGGCCGGGATCCCGGCGCGGCGCGCGATCGCCGCCACCGCACGG
>Ga0126371_10003444_pt1 | contig 13875 bp, 8 predicted proteins | sample PanSoiMetaPlot_4_FD_110145 | JGI IMG/M metagenome (GOLD analysis project Ga0126371, IMG submission 110145) | Tropical forest soil microbial communities from Panama - MetaG Plot_4 | ecosystem: Environmental > Terrestrial > Soil > Tropical forest > Bulk soil | place: Panama | collected 2016-02-17 | reverse complement strand
CGTCCAGATCTGCGGTTCTAAGGTCGTCAACTAAGGCCCACCACTTCTTTCCCTTTTGAAAACAAAGTCGCTCCCCCTAAGGCACTACCTAAACCCTAAGCGAAATCCACTTTCCCTCGTGTCGTCTTTTGCGCGTGGTTTCCGATTATATAGGTAGAGACCGGAAATCCGCCGTTTGGGAGGCGGCTTTTCACGACGGGTTCACGCCCCGAAAGGCGCTAACGCGCTTGGCTGAGAGAAAACTCGTGAATTTCTGCGGGACGAAGGAGAAAAGGATGAGCGCGAAGAAAGCGGTCAGAAAACTGCGCAAGGCGACAAAACTGCGAATCAGCCAATCGCTTCTCTTCACCGCGGCTCTGTTCGTGTTGCTCGGCGCTGCTGAGCGCGGCGCGGCCCAGACTACGATCTACGTCACAACTACACAACAGGGGGTGCTCAATCCCTCTGCAAATCCGCCAGGCGACCCACAAAACTGTTCGCTACAGGAAGCCATCTACTCGGCTGAGTTCGGCGCGAAAATAGCACTTAGCCAAACCGATCCGGATACTCCCTACACCACAGGATGTGCGGCGGGGACGGGCAGAGGAGACACCATTGTGTTGCCGCCCGGTGCCGTCTTCAACTTCGACCACTTCTGGGATGGCGACGCACACAACTACGTGGGGCCGACGGCCACGCCGATCATCTTCAAAACCATCATCCTCCAGGGCAACGGCGCGACGTTGCAGTGGACAAGCAACGGAGATCCAGAAAACTTCCGTCTGTTCGCTGTGGGTCAGGTTCCCGACAGCGGGCCGTTGGCAATCAGTCTGAACGGAAATACCTACTCCGGGACGGGTAGCCTCACGCTGCAGAACGTCTATATCAAGGGATTCCGCGTCAAGGGTGGCAATGGCGGCGCTGGCGGCGGCGGTGGCTTGGGCGCAGGTGGTGCGATTTATGTCGACGGTACTCTGACCGTTGACGGTAGTACGTTTGATAGTAATGCAGCCTTCGGCGGGAACGGCGGCGCAGCATCGTCTGTGCAAGGAGGAGGAGGAGGAGGAGTTTCTGGAGATGGCGGCAATACAGACACAGTCTTTAAGGGCGGTGGTGGTGGCGGCGGGGGAGCCCGCGGCAACGGCGGGGCAGCACATGTCGGAGACACTGGTTTCGGCGGTGGTGGTGGTGGCGGTACTGTTTTTCCTGGTGGTGATGGTAATGGCGTCGGAGGGGCTAGCGGTTACCTGTGCGGCGGGAATGGTGGAGATTCGGGGAATGACGGTCATGCGGGGCAATGTACGGGCGGCGGCGGTGGTGGTGGTGGCAGTACGGTTGCCGGCATTCCCGGTCCCCGCCACGGCAATGGAGGCGATGGCAACTACGGCGGTGGCGGAGGCGGCGGCGCTGGTAATGGTGGGAATGGTGGATTCGGCGGCGGAGGCGGGGCTGGCGATACTTCGGGAAACGGTAGTGGCGGAAATGGTGGTTTCGGAGCCGGAGGGGGGGCTAGTGCGCCTCAGGGTCCACCTTCACCCGTTCCGAGTCCGGGCAAAGGCGGCACCTTCGGCGGCGATGGCGACCAACTCGATGGTGGGGGAGGCGGAGCGCTCGGCGGAGCCATCTTCAACAATGGCGGCAACGTTACCGTGCAAAACAGTACTTTCTACAACAATAGCGTTGGCCACGGATTCTCGGGTCGCGGGATAGCCGGCCCTGGTGCGGATGCTGGCGGCGCAATCTTTTCATTGAACGGCTCGCTTACGGTACAAAATTCCACCATCAGTGGAAACCAGAGCACCGGATCTGGAGCCGGCATTACTTTCTACACGCTCGACCCGTGCCCGGGCGGCGCGTGTGCGGGGATAGCCAATGTTTTCGCCCTATACAACACGATTATCGCAAATAACGGTGCAAACGAGTGTTTGTTGCTTGGCCACACCGGCGATCACGTCAGCCTTAGCGTGAACGGTACAGGCAACCTGATCATGAGCAATGGCTCGGGCTCCGACACTGTGCTAGGCGCATTCAGCCCTTGTCCTCCCGCTGGGGCAGTCATCACCAGCGATCCGCAATTGCAGCCATTGGCGCTGAACAGCCCAGGCAATACTCGTACCATGGCGATTCTCCTCAGCAGTCCGGCCGCGGGAGCAGCCGATTCCGGAACGTCCCTCTCGCCGGACCAGCGAGGAGTCACACGCCCCCAAAATGGACGATACGACATTGGTGCGTATGAGGCACGACAACCGGACTTCTCCTTCGCTGACATCAAACCTATCCCGGTCGATGTTGGCAGCTCTGGCTCCACAGCGGTAGCGGTCAATTCGTTTGAATACTTTAACGCGCCAGTTACCCTGGCTGTGCCTACGCCTCCAACTGGCGTGACGGTATCATTCAGCGCCAATCCAATTACGCCGCCTTACAACGGTTCGGCTGCTTCCACTCTAAGCGTGAGCCTCGGGCCCGATGTAGCAGCCGGCTCCTACACGCCAACGATAACGGGCACTTCCTCGCCACTGACGCACTCAATCGTGGCAAGTATCATCGTGACACCCACGACCGCCGGCATTACAAACGTGATTGGCCGTTTTCTGAGCAGCGGCGCCATCGACAATTACGGAATCGCCAACGCGTTGACCAACAAGCTTTCCACGGCCCAGTCTTTCATCAGTGCAGGCGATAATCAAACGGCCATAAACGTCCTGCAAGCTTTGCTCAACCAACTCAACGCGCAAAGCGGCAAACACATAGCCCCATCGGCTGCAAGCGTACTGATCAGCGATACCCAGGCTTTGCAGACCAGCGTCGGCGCAAACCTCAGAGCCGACCCCTTTATGGGCTACGTCCTGACTTCCAACAATGCTGCAATCGCGGGAGTTACCGTCAACGTGCTGGATTCCTCGAACACGGTCGTTGCTGCGGCTACGACGGACGGTTCTGGCTTCTACTTTTTCCCACTGACCAGGAGCTTCACTTTAGGGTCAGCCTACGGCGTGAAAGTCACGCCGCCCAGCGGTTACAAGACGTCGACGCCGGCATTGCAGAAAGTCACCTGGCAAGCAACGCAGGTGGTGCTTACCAATTTTGTGCTGAATTAGCCATGGAGCTTCCTCGAGCTCTTTGGGCGCTCCTTGTGCGAGTGCTTACCTCTCTACTGGAGAGAACTTGATATTTCCACGGACTACTAAGGCATTCGGTACGGTAGTGGATCGCATCGGCGCCGAAGGCGCATGGGTTCTGCAGTAAATTTGCAGTAGTTCTCTGCTCAAAACGGTTCAAGTCACTCGCTTGTATGTGGTTGAGGAAAGTACTAAAGTGCATAATTTGCAAAACCCACCAAAACAGCCAATCGTATTCCTAAACCGTGTGTCGGGAGTTCGCCGCTCCCCAGGCACCCACCCGAGTTTATTTTGCAGACCTGAAGAAGATGTCGATGCGCGCCCGCGTCGGCGAACTGATCCTTCAGCAAGCCTAGAGAGCTAGAGACTTGCTGTAGGCTTCGACCGCTTGTCCTCCTCCGAGCCGGTCGCGATGTACCCCTGGTGCGCGTCCTGAGCCTGGGCATACTTCGGCTGATAGCGGACGTTGGCATAGTGAGACGCCTTCTCAGCCTCGGCTGCCCGCCTTGCGAGCTCCGCAGAGTCCCCGAAACCAAGCACTTCACGAGCGAGTTCGGTGAGCGGCCCGTCAACCTGGTACTCCGTGCGCTGCATCGTCAGCAGGTTGATCAGGTACAGAGGCGTACCGTTGAACTTCTCGAACATTTCGTGTCGGCTCCCCCACTCCGTCAAAAAGCGCTCGCTGATCTGCCGGAAGATCTTGATCCGGTCCCAAGCAGAAATGCCCGGTCCGCGCAGCGCATCTGCGAGTTTAGGACCGATGTATGGATCTTCCAATTCTCTCCTTGTCGGCTGAATCACCACTCCACGCCCGCAGAAATCGATAAGAATATTCACCATCCTGTGCTGGTTTTCGAGATAGTAGGCGCGACCGAAGTCGACATAAACATTGTTCGCCTTGAATAAGCCGCCGGGAGTCGCAAACCCTGTTTCCTCCGCCGCGATCATGAACGCGCGACACGTCTCACGAAAGCGGATGATTTCGGCAAGCTGTGACTGTACAACTGGGCTTGAACTCGTGCCGAGCGATTGAGTGAGCAGCAAGGCCAAACCGACCATAAGTTCGGCATGGACGCAGTGCCGAACCTGCGTTTCCAGATGCACCCAGTCGAACTGACGCTGCGGATACCACTTGGCGTGCTCGGGATTTCCGATGTGCTGCACCTGCGGCCACGGGATCAGGACGTCGTCGAAGTAGACCATCGCGTCTAGTTCGTCGCCAATGGTGGCTAGCGGACGATCATATGGATCGGCCGTGGGCTCGGCGTTCGACTTGCGCGCAACGACTGAGATACCGTTCGTTGCAATGGGAACCAGCGCGTATACCGTTTGCTCGGGCGTCTGGCCTGGTCGCCAAAGGTTGCCGATCAGAAGATGATTCACGAAGGGGATTGAGGTGCCGATAGCCTTCCAGCCGCGAACGAGAATGCCTTCGTCTCTCTCTTCGATAATCTTGAGCATCGGCGTTTCGGCCATTGCGTTGTCGCGGCTGCGATCAAACTGCACGTCGAGAAACATCGGAGAAATCGCAAGGTCTTTGGTAGTCACCTCGTCCCACTGCCGCTGGATGTTTCCTGAAAGATCGCGAGGTCCATTCTTGAAACGGGATCCCTCGGCCCAAGGCTGCGGGTCGTCGACCTGCGTGAACATCACCACGTTCATTCCGGCCGGTGGCCTGGTGAAAATGCCCCCCTTAAAGTGCCGACACAGAAAGTCCGTGTACTGGCGACGACGCGCCAGCTCTTCCTTGGAGCGCGGAAGGAACCAATGCATCGATTGGCGCTTGCCGTCCTTGTCGATAAAGGTGGTGACATGTTGATTCAGCGGATCAAGATGGAGGTCGTAATAGTCAGCGATGGCGTGAGCATATCCCTTCGTCGCGGGATGAACGGTGATGTCTTCGATCAGTTCGCCACCGACGTAGACCTTTCTACCGTCGTGCAACGATTCCAGGTATTCTTTGCCCGTTCTCATGGCCATGTCTCCTCGACCCAGAGCATATGCCGGGGCCCGCTGGCCCGTCTAATCCACGGTTGGGATTCCAGGTATCGACACCATCGATGGGTCGGCCGATGTCACCAGGCAAACCGGCAGCACCCGTGGCTAGCCGATATCGTTTGCGGCTGAGCGCGCCCAGGCGATAGTCTCGCCTGGCACGCCAGTTCCCAAGAGGGCGTTTCAGTGAATCTTCGAAACATCGACTTGAATCTGTTGGTGGTGCTCGACGCATTACTCAGCGAACGGAACGTCAGCCGTGCCGGGCAACGCATAGGCCTCAGTCAATCCGCCATGAGCGCTGCGCTCGCCCGCCTCAGAGAGCTTTTTCGCGATCCGCTCCTTGTCCGCGTGGGTCGCGAACTCACGCTCACCCGCTGCGGCGAGGAATTGACCGTTCCCCTGAGGGAGACCCTGGCCCGAATCGAACAAACGCTCCAACAAAGACCTGCGTTCGACCCCAAGATCGACGCACGGACGTTTTCGATCAGCGCATCGGACTACGCTTGTCTCGTTCTGCTGACGCACTTTGTACGGGCCATCGCAGTCGAGGCTCCGAACGTCACCCTGCACCTTCTGCCACGCTCGCGGCAAGCCGCGCGCATCCTGCAAAACGGCCAAGTGGATATTGTCATCGAGCCGGGCGAGTTGTTTGGCCAAACCGAACTGCCGTCAAGTCCGCTCCTGGCGGACAGGTGGCTGTGTGCTGTGGACGCGAGAAATCCGTACATCAAAAAGAACACGATAAGCCGAAAGAAGTTCTTGGAGCTTCCTCACCTTGTGTACGGTATCGGCACTGATCGCCAGCTGAATCTAGCTGATCAGCACCTTGCTCAACTCGGCGTCCAACGGCGCATCGACGTCACCGTGGAGAGTTTCCTGCTCGTCCCGTTCTTGATTCAGGGAACACAGCTCGTCAGTCTGGTCCTTGAACGTGCTGCAAAGCGCCTCGCGAACACTACGAATGTCAGGACGCTTGAACCCCCTTTCGAACTGCCCGACATCCACGAGAGGATGTACTGGCATCCGCGACACACAACCGATTCCGGACACCGATGGCTGCGCGAGCGCCTGCAATCGATAGCGACCGACCTTGACTAGCCCGAAGCGCGAACAAATCGACGATGCTTGCCAGGTCGCCTTCTTTGCAAGGGGCGAAGCAGCGATCGCAGTGGTTACGCGATTGAGGAGTGCGCTGAATGCATTGATTCGCGCACGATAAGTGCGAACAGTACCGGCAGCGCTCCTAAAATGCCATACTCCCTGAGACGAAAAACCACTGCAGCTCCCACCGCCGCTCCCAGGATGAAAGTGATCCAAATCCCACAGAGCAAGGCCGTTTTCGCTTCTCGAGTATGTGACGGCGGAGAATCCACAGCAGACAAGTGCTGTTCAATTTCCGTAGCGATCAAACCTGTAATCAAACCTGTCAGATAGGTGGTATGGACACCGACGCCACCTGTACTTCGAAAAGCGCCATTTTGCAAGCCGAGCGCGAGAGCCACGCCGACCACGAATATCCCCGTTCCGCGCGTTACATGAGATGTCAAGGCTAGGAATGCGACGGTGATTAGAATCATTTCGGCCGTCATGATTATCGAGAGCGGCGGCCATGACGGCCAAGTCTTTATCGAGCGAATCGTCAGGGCACCTAGGAAAATCCCAATCACAAAAGTGACAATGGCAGAGAGATGTGTAACCGTGGTTCGCCAATCCCCAGCGGCGACAGCGATCGCCCCGAGCACCATGCTGCCTGTAACATGTCCAGTAAAAGTCCTGGCTAAAACAAATCCCGCCGCGTCGCCGTACCCGCCGACAAAGGCAAATCCCAAGGAAAGCAAGGCATCAGGGCGACCGGATGCGGTCATATAGCCTCCTTCACCGAGCGCGCGCTTCGCCTGCAACAACGTGAAGATGCAACCCGTTCGCGGGAGGCAATGGAGTTTCCGTGCTGATCTCCGTGAGTGGTTGCCGACGACCTATCAGGCGACCGCCCTGGTAGCCTGACGGCTACCGGGCGGATCGCATTCCGCTGTCAGCTGGCCGTGTTTTTTGTGAGGTTTTTCAACTTGGCGTATCCTGCTCATTTTTGCAACCCTGCGCTCTTAGCCGCAGTGCCGCTTTTTACCCCACTTTTCTCGGAAGCGCCAAAGCGGCGATCGGCCTCGATTTCCAAAACTTTGGCCTTTAATTCCGCCGTCAGCTTTTCCGCGTCGGGCAACTGGACGATTCGCTCAAAGCGACCGAAATAAAATGCGAGGGCCCGAATGCCTGGCACTCGATCGTCGCCAGCGAACTAGGCGGTGGTGCTTACAGCCGCCTCTTGTTTGTACTCGGGTTTATAGACGTGCTGGCGAATGAAAGCCACCATGTCTGCCGGCTGTTTCACCCGTGCAAGCCCGGAATCAAAGGTGAGCTTCGCTACTCTTGCTGCACTTTGAATTTCGGTTTCGAGAATGTTTGATTGCAACGGGTAGAGGAGACCCTGGTTCAACAACTCAGCCGGAACTTGATCCGCGACCGCACGAGCCGCCTCGATGAACATTTGATCGGTGACGCGCGACGCTTGTGTCGCGAATACCGCCATCCCAATGGCCGGGAAAATGTAGAAGTTGTTTGCCTGGCCAGGCAAAAACGTCTGACCGTTGTAATGTACTGGGGGAAACTGAACTCCCGCTGCGTAAATCGCTTTACCCTCCGACCAGGTATATGCCTGCTCCGCCGTGCACTCGGCGTGGTCGGTCGGATTCGAAAGTGCGAGAACCACTGGGCGCTGGTTGACCCGTGACATAGCTTCGATAACTCTCTGGGTAAAGGTCCCCCCTACTGTGCTGACACCGATGATCGTGGTCGGCTTAATGCTCTCGATAGCATCGGCGAAGTCGCGGGTCGGAGCGTGCCGGTGGGCATATGGCTTTTGAAAATCGACCAGGTCAGTGCGCATGTCTTCAAGCAGGCCGTTGATGTCGAACATGTAGACTCTGGCTTGAGCCTGCTTCAGCGTTAGCCCTTCCTCGACCATCGCCGAGCAGAGAAGATCAGCCAGACCAATGCCGGCAGAGCCCGCTCCGAGGAACAGGTATTTCTCGTCGCTGAGCTTGGTGCCCTTGATCTTGGCCGCGTTAATCATGCCGGTTAGAACGATTCCGGCGGTGCCTTGCACGTCGTCGTTGTAAACACAGTATTTGTCGCGATAGCGCTGCAGCAGGTGGACAGCATCGACTCCCGTCCAATCCTCGAAATGGATGCAGCATTTCGGAAACACTTCCTGCACGGCTTCGACGAATTCATCGACAAAGGAATAAAGTTCTTCGGTTTTCGGACGCGCCTTACGCATACCCAGATACAAGGGATCGTGCAAGTATTGCTCGTTATTCGTGCCCGCGTCGAGGTACATCGGTAGCAGGTATTGTGGAGGCACTCCCGCGCAAGCCGTGTACAGCTGGAGCTTTCCGATCGGTATCCCCATCCCATTCGCTCCCAGGTCCCCGAGTCCCAGGATTCGGCCGGCATCCGTGACGCAAATGAAGCGCACATCCTTTTCCGGCCAGTTCCTCAAAATCTCCCTGACTTGGCCTCGGCGCGCCATCGAAAGATACATGCCGCGTGGCTGCCGGTAGATGTGTCCGAATTTTAGGCAAGCTTCGCCAATCGTCGGGTCATAAACAATCGGAAGGAATCGGGCGGGGTCGGACATGATCGTGCGGTAGAACAGCACTTCGTTATGGTCGAGCAGATTAATCAGATAGATGTAGCGTTCGAGGTCCGTGGGTTTTTCTGCGAGCTGCAGATTCACCCGTCGCAATTGGAGGTCCTCAGTCTCAATTACATCGGGCACAAGACCAATGAGACCGAGCGCTTTCTTCTCGGCCTCGCTGAATGAAGTTGATTTGTTGAGGGCCGGATCGTAGAGAATTTCAATACCGCGCTTGCCAGTCAGAGTTGCCATTTGTTCCTCCTCGTTTCACGATCAAGATTTGTGCTGGGAGCTACCCAAGTTGTGAGTCGGAAGAGCCCTACGGCCAAAACCATTTCCCCGTTGCTTGGCTTGGGTTGCGGCAGCGGGGGAATTCGTTTCAGTCGCGAAAGCCTTCTTTACAGAGCGATCAGTTCGCATCGCCGTGGTATCACCGGCTAAGCCAAAGTATGGTTGGTACAGTTACGGCCAAGGCGAGCGTTGTGACCAGGAGCATGGATGCGGCTTCGGATTGAGCGGCACGGTACCGCGCCGCGAAAAGTACGACGATTGTAGCCAACGGAAAGCTGCAACATACGAGCGTTTCCCTAGCGAAAGGACTGACCACGTGAAGCAGCTCCAATAGGCCGAACAGAAACGCGGCTTGCACAGTGACCCGACCGAATGAGCCTACGAGCACTGTGGGAGAAATACGAAACGGATGTGCTGCCAAAATGAGGCCTACGGCGAAAACCGCTACACCCGAAGTGGTCGAGCCAATCAGGTCGAAACAGCTTTCCACGACTAGCGGCAAATGAATCCCCAGCAGGACAACACAGACGCCCAGGATCGGTCCCCACAGCAAAGGTGATTTCAAGCCAGCGTTGAGACCGGTCAGAACCGGACTTGGCTGCGAAGTACCGGACGACACTTGTTGGCGCTTTGACGCCGCATCCATCTCCAGCAGCACTACAGCCGGAGGCACCGTCAGATTAATCGCGAGGGCCACGAGTGCCACCGCTGCAGCACTGGTGGGGCCGAGAACCGGTTGGAGGACTGCAAGACCAAACACCGGAGTGGCAGACGTGGAGAGCATCAGCGCGTAGATGATGGCAGGAGTCCCCCGCAAAGCCTTGGCCTGCCGAAGAGCCAGCCAGGCAACCAGGAACAAGCCGGCATGCGACAGCACTAACGCCAAGACGAGAGGTCCCTGGTGTAGAAGAAGATCTCTCTTGATGCTTGCCATGCCGACAAACAAACTGGCTGGGAGGGCGAAATTCAGGGCAAGTTTGCTGAGGCCCGCCGCTTGGTCAGCGTCGAACGCATTACGCTTGCCGGCGACGTATCCAAGAGCAAGCACGAAAAACACGGGAACCAGGGCTGTGACGAGTCCGGCAACGTTCATAGAAGAGCTCCTTTCTACACACTTCTACAAATCGGTCTCCTCAAACCAATCCCGGGTGGCAGATGCGTTTCTAACGCCTAAGAGTGGCTCGAATACGCACATTCGAGCCACTCTTCGACGGTGAAACCACGTACCTATCGCCCAGCGGCAGTGGCTACGTATGGTCGAACCATCTTCTTCGGATCGACAACGCGATCGAACTCAGTTTCTGTGACAAAACCCAGCTTGAGGGCAGCAGCCTTGAGCGTCAGGTCGTTATCATTGGCGTAGTGGGCGATCTTCGACGCCTTGTCGTAGCCGATCACCGGCGAAAGCGCCGTAACCAGCATGAGCGACTCCTCAACGTATTGATTGATCCTTTTCGTGTTGGGCTTCGTGCCGTCGACGAGGAATACTCGGAAATTCGTGCACGTATCGGTCAGCAGGGTGATCGAATGTGTGTTGTTGTAAATGATCAAGGGCTTGTAGACATTCATTTCAAGGTAGCCCCCGGCGCCACCAAATCCCACCGCTGCGTCGTTGGCCATCACTTGAACGGCGACCATTGTCATCGCCTCCGCCTGAGTCGGATTGACCTTGCCGGGCATGATCGAAGAGCCCGGCTCGTTCTCCGGGATTTTCAGTTCGGCGAATCCAGCCCGTGGCCCGCAGGACATCAGCCGGATATCGTTGGCGATTTTGTAGAGCGAGACTGCGAGGGTTTTGAGCGTGCCGGATAGTTGAACCTGCGCGTCGTGAGCGCCTTGTACGGCGAATTTGTTCGGCGCCGTGACAAACGGCAGGCCCGTGAGCTTGGCGATTTCGGCCGCGGCGGCCTCGGCGAACCCGGGAGCTGAATTGATTCCTGTGCCCACGGCCGTACCACCGAGTGCGAGCCGGTAAATACCCTTCAGCGCGTCTTCGAGTCGGTCGAGATCGTCTTCAAGTACTCCTTGGTACCCCGACCATTCTTGCCCGAGTGTAAGCGGCGTAGCGTCCTGCATGTGGGTCCGACCGATCTTGACGATATCGTCCCACTCCTTTGCTTTCGTCGCGATCGCATCATGAAGCTGCTTCACAGCCGGGATCAGCCGCTGTTTCACGTTTACCGCCGCGGCAATATTCATCGCGGAAGGAAATGAATCATTTGAAGATTGAGCCATGTTGACATGATCGTTGGGGTGAACTGGCGTTTTGCTGCCTAGTGGCGTCCCGGCAATCTGGCAGCAACGGTTAGAAATTACTTCATTCACGTTCATATTGAATTGCGTGCCGCTCCCAGTCATCCAGACGTGTAGCGGGAACATATCGTGATGCTGACCGGCGAGAATTTCGTCACAGGCTTGGACGATCAAGTCGTTACGCTTCTGGTCGAGGCGCTGGCTCGCAAAATTGGCGTTCGCCGCGCCTTTCTTCAGAATCGCATAGGCGGTAATCATTTCCCGGGGTATCAGGTCTTTGCCTATGCTGAAGTGCTCGAGAGAGCGCTGTGTTTGTGCTCCCCAGAGCTTGTCGGCCGGAACATCCACTTCGCCCAGACTGTCCGTTTCCTTACGGATTTCTGCCATCTTATTTCTCCTCTCTCCTAGAACTCCACCTTGGTCCTGAATCCGACAACCACGGCGTGCCCCGTTCGCGCGCCCACGTTCTCGTAATACTGAACCACCGGTTGAATGAGCAGCATTGGCAACGGATCGAGCAGTGCGTTGAATTCAATTGCATGCTCCGTCTTCCACGGTGGTGTGCCTTGCGGAACGAATTGTTGGCTTAGGTTGTTGTGCACATAGCCGAGAGACATCGTGTTGTGAACTTTCAAAGGCAGGGGCTGGTTGAAGCGAAGGCCCGCCGTGAACATCGTGTTGTTGCGGTTGACGTTGGCTGGGCTCCAATCGTAGGCAAACGTCCCATCCAGGCCCTTTGCACCCGTCGGGTCACGACGCCAAAGGGCTTGATTCGCCATCCAGTACAGAAGGTAGTTGCCCCGCTCGGTTGTGCCCGACGCTGTAGTGAAGTTTCCGGGATTGTAGGAAGCGCCAAACCGATAGAGGCCTGAATAGCCTTGGCGGCTTTCTACCGTGTCGAAAGCGCGCACTGCGGTCGCGTCCTTGCCGGGAGTGAAACCGATTTCCGAAACGCTCACGGGGACACCGCGGAACTGCGGTACTAATCCGGTTGGGTTGTGAGCAAAGGGTGTGCGGTCTTCGGCCTCCACCATCGATTTGACGTACAGATCGTGAATCGGCACAACGCGCACTTCGAAAGCGGGTGTCGATGGGGGATCGAAGGATTCGAAGTCCGTGAATAGGTTGCTAAGCGCATAACCCATCGGCTCGAAGATGAAAGAAGCCGCGTAGTGCTGCGCACCGTAGAAATCCTGCGCAGCGAACTGTCCTATGCGCGCCGTGAACCGCTCGTTCAGCCATCGCTTCTCCAGCCACCATGAATCGAGCCGACACGTGGCCATGCTTGACATACCGCTCGGGCTGGTCAAAAGCCCGAGGTAGGCTCCCAGATTGTCGCCATCTTGCCACAGCGCTGTGGCATGAAAATACAACCCGTGTGCGCCCCCCAGCTTTCCGAAATCGATGTCTACCGTCCAACGGAAACGGTTCCAGCTGGCAAAGCGCTCCTTCTGCTGGCTTTCAACGTTCCACAGGTTATCGCTCACGTACTGAAAATCGAATCGGACACCTCGTTCCAACAAACGCGTTCGTTCACCTCCCCATTCGCCGAACAAGTGGCCGTGAGGACCTTGCCCTGTCTCATGACTGTCCGGGCCACCAAGCGTCTCGTCGTGTTGGTCCTGCGAGCACACCGGAGGCAAGTGAAGGCAAAGCCCTATCCAAAGGGGGAACAGGATTTGGATCGGTCGTACGCGCATGTGAAAGAGCTCAGACAATCGCGAAGTGAGATGTACCGACTCGAAAATTCGATTTCAAAAAGGCCCGCCTGGATGGGTACTTTGAAGCTCAACAATCTCGGAGCGCTAATAGATTGCGCGGTAGACATTCTTAAGTGACCTCCATCGCATATCTTGATCATCAGCACGAAGATTAGCTAAATGGATGATGTTCCGCGGCGTCTCAAAAATCAGGCAGTTTGGAACCTTTGCTGAGGTTTCTCCAGAAATCCCAGCAAATCCGCGTTGACCTGGTCCTGATGTGTGGCCGTCAGGCCGTGCGGTGCCCCCGGATAGTAGATTTCCTTCGCTCCGGGAATCAGCTTGGCGGTCTTATAGCCGGAATCCTTGATCGGAACGATTTGATCTGCTTCCCCATGAAGCACCAGCGTCGGAACTGTGATCTCCTTCAACTCCTCTGTGAAATCCGTCTCTGAGAACGCCTTGATGCTCTCGAATGCGTTCAAAAGCCCTGACTGCATACCCCAGAGCCAGAATTGATCGAGAAGGCCTTGTGACACTTTCGTGCCCTTGTTCGCACCATAGAAGGAAACGGCCAGGTCTTTGTAAAACTGAGAGCGATCAGCAAAAACACCTTTCCGGATACTGTCGAACACGTCGATCGGAAGCCCTTCAGGATTGGAAGCACTCTTCACCATTACTGGAGGCACCGCGGCAATGAGAACTGCCGCTTTGACGCGTTTCACTCCATGGCGAGTCATGTAGCGGACGACTTCGCCACCGCCCGTCGAATGACCAACCAGCGTTACGCCCCTCAAATCGAGCGCCTCGATTACCGCGGCCAGGTCATCGGCGTATCCGT
>Ga0126371_10003443_pt1 | contig 13881 bp, 11 predicted proteins | sample PanSoiMetaPlot_4_FD_110145 | JGI IMG/M metagenome (GOLD analysis project Ga0126371, IMG submission 110145) | Tropical forest soil microbial communities from Panama - MetaG Plot_4 | ecosystem: Environmental > Terrestrial > Soil > Tropical forest > Bulk soil | place: Panama | collected 2016-02-17 | reverse complement strand
GTGGCGCTGCTCGTCGCCGCCGGCGGCGCTCCGCCCGCGGCGCACCCCGATGTGTACGTCGTCGTGAGCGGCGCGCGCGCCACCGCGGAGGCGCTGACGATCGTCGAGCGGCTGCGCAGCGAGCGCCCGGCGCTGCGCTTCGAGCTGAATCTCGGTGGCGGCAACTTCAAGGCGCAGTTCCGCCGCGCCGACAAGAGCGGTGCGCCGCTCGCGCTGATCATCGGCGACGACGAGCTCGCGCGCGGGGTGCTCGGCGTGAAACCTTTACGCGTGGAGTCGGGTCAGAGCGAGTGCCCGGTGGACGCGCTCGCCGCGGGCGTCGATGCGGCTCTGAGGAGTTTGGGAGGGACTGGGTGAGCGAGTATCTGTCTGAAAAAGAGCAATGGGAGCAGATCCGCACCTGGGTGCGCGAGAACGGCCTGTGGGTGGTCGCCGGCGTGGCGCTGGCCGCCGCCGGCCTCCAGGGCTGGCGCTGGTGGCAGGGGCACCTCGATGAGCGCGGCACCCGGGCGAGCGCGGCCTACACGCGCATGATCGACGCCCTCGAGAAGGGCGACCGCACGCAGGCGTTCGTGCGGCTCGGAGAGCTCGAGCGCGACCATCCGTCCTCCCCCTACGCGGACCAGGGCAAGCTGCTTGCCGCGCGGGTATACGTCGAGGGCAAAGAGCTCGACAAGGCGGCGCACGAGCTCGAGACTGTGATGAACGGCTCGAAGGATCACGAGCTCGCGCTGGTGGCGCGCGCGCGGCTGGCGCGCGTCGAGATTGCCGAGGGTAAGCCCGACGAGGCGCTCACCACGCTGAACGCCGTCGAGCCCGGCGCCTTCGCCGCCCGTTATCACGAGGTGCGGGGCGATGCCTGGTATGCCAAGGGCGACAAGGCGGCCGCGCTCAAGGAGTACCGCAGCGCTGCCGGCAACCCGGACCTCGGGGATGCGGCGCTCCTCGATCTGAAGATCGCCGACCTGGCCGCGGACGCACCGCCCGCGAGCGCTGCAACCGTCGCCTCACCCGCCGCCTCCGCGAAGTAATCCATGCGAAATCCGCTACGCACGATCGGGATGGTGGCGCTGCTCGTTGCGATCAGCGCCTGCTCCAAGGACAAGACCATCGACCAGCCGGCGAAACTCACGCCGGTGACCTGGACGCTGCGCGTCAATCGCGTCTGGTCCGCCTCGGTCGACACCAAGAAGTCCCTGCCGCTGCGCCTGCACCTCGGCCTCGCCGTCGACGGTGGCCGCGTCTACGCCGCCGGGCACAAGGGCGAGGTCGTCGCCTTCGAGCTCGCTTCGGGCCGGGTGGCCTGGCGCGAACGCATCAAGGCGCCGCTCTCCGGCGGCACCGCGGCGGGGAACGGCCTGGTGCTCGTCGGCACGAGCGACGGCCAGCTGTTGGCGCTCGATGCGGCGAGCGGCAAGAGCCGCTGGTCGGTGCGCGTCAACGGCGAGGTGCTCGCTCCCGCGGCCATCTCCGAGCGGCTGATCGCGCTGCGCACGGTCGACGGCAAGCTCCACGCGCTCGCGCCCGCAGACGGGCACGAGCTGTGGGCGCAGCAGCAGCCGGTTCCGCGCCTCTCGCTGCGCGGCACCGCGAGTCCGGTGATCGCCGGGGACCTGGTGCTGTGCGGCTTCGACAACGGCAAGGTGCTCGCCGTCAACGCGGGCGACGGCTCGGTGCAATGGGAGGCGACCATCACGCCCCCGCACGGGCGCACCGAGCTCGAGCGGCTGGTCGACATCGACACCGCGGTACGGGTCGCGGGCCAGGACGTCTACACCGTTGGCTTCCAGGGCAAGGTCGCGATGCTGGCGATCGATACCGGCCAGGTGTGGTGGTCGCACGATGCCTCGAGCTACCACAGCCTCACGCTCGATGGCGACACTATCTACATGGCGACCGCCGACGGGGAGATCGCGGCGATGCGCACCAAGACGGGAGCCGAGCTGTGGCGGCAGAAGGCGCTGCTGCATCGGGGGCTCACCGAGCCCGCGGCGCTCGATGAGGACAACGCCCTGGTTGTGGCCGATTTCCAGGGCTACGTGCACTTCCTCGACAAGGCGACCGGGACGCTGGCGGCGCGGGTTTCCTCCGGCAAGGCGCGGGTGACCGCCACTCCGCTGGTCGTCGGCCACATGGTGCTCATCGTGAACGACCGCGGCCAGATCAGCGCGTTTCGCGTCGCGCAGCTCGCCACGGCGCGCAAGTAGCCGCGTGCACCACACGCGCCGCCGCACCGTGCACCCATGCTCCCGGTCATCGCGCTCGTCGGCCGCCCGAATGTCGGCAAGTCGACGCTCTTCAACGTCCTGACGGGCACCCGCGACGCGATCGTCGCGGACGTGCCGGGCCTCACGCGCGACCGGCAATACGGCTTCGGGCGCGTCGGGCCCGTCCCCTACGTCGTGATCGATACCGGCGGTCTCATCGAGAAGGCCACCGGCCTCGAGGCGCAGATGCGCGCCCAGACCGAGCGCGCGGTGGCCGAGGCCGACCGGCTGGTGTTCGTCACCGATGCGCGCGCCGGGCTCTCCCCCGAGGATCAGTTCGTCGCGCGCGAGCTGCGCCGCTCGGGCAAGCCCGTGACGCTCGCCCTCAACAAGGCCGAGGGACTCGACGGCGACGTCGCTGGCGCGGACTTTCACGCGCTCGGGCTCGGCGCGCCGCACGCCGTCTCGGCGAGCCACGGCCAGGGCTGCGAGAGCCTGATGGAGCACGTGCTCGAGGGTTTTGCGCCCGAGCCGGCGGAGGAGCCGGGGAGCGGTGCGATCCGCATCGCCATCATCGGCCGGCCCAACGTCGGAAAATCGACCCTCGTCAACCGCCTCCTCGGCGAGGAGCGCGTCATCGCGAGTGAGCAGCCCGGCACGACCCGCGACAGCATCCTCGTCCCCTTCGAGCGCGACGGCCGCGAGTTCCTGCTCATCGATACCGCGGGCGTGCGGCGCCGCGCCCGCGTCGAAGACGTGGTCGAGCGGGCGAGCGTCGCCAAGACACTGCAGGCGATCGACGAGGCGCACGTCGTGATCCTGGTGCTCGACGCCCATGACACGGTCGCCGAGCAGGATGCGAGCGTGCTCGGGCTCGCGCTCGAGCGCGGCCGCGCTCTCATCATCGCGGTCAACAAGTGGGACGGGATCCCCGAGGAGCAGCGCGCCGAGATCCAGCGCCAGCTGTCCCTCAAGCTCGACTTCGTGCCTTTTGCGCCGCTCTTCTTTATCTCGGCGCGACACGGCACCGGGGTGGGCGAGCTCATGAAGTCGACGGTGCGCGCCTACGAGGGGGCGATGCGCACGCTGCCGACCAAGGAGCTGACGCGCACGCTCGAGCACGCGCTCGGCATGCACCAGCCGCCGCTGGTGCGCGGCCGGCGCATCAAGCTGCGCTACGCCCACCAGGGCGGGCGCAATCCGCCGCGCATCGTAATCCACGGCAATCAGACCGCCTCGGTCCCCGAGGCCTACACCCGCTATCTCGCCAATCTCTTTCGCAAGACCTACGACCTGTTCGCGACTCCGGTCGCCATCGAGTACCGCACCGACGCGAATCCCTATGACCGTGAGCGGCGCACGCAGGGACGCGCGGTGCAGCGGCGCCGGCCAGCGCGTCGCAGGAAATGAGCCCGGCGGCTATTGCTTCGCCGCGCCGAAGTAGTAGTCGAATTCAGTGGTCAGTGCCGCCAGCTTCGGGTCGACGCCCGCATCCTTCAGGAACAGGTCGACCGTCGACCTGGCCCACTCCACCCCCTCCTTGCCCATGCCGAAGGTGGTATCCGCGCCCGACCAGATGTTGTGCGCGTGGGTGAGGGACTTGCTGTACTTGTAGGTCGAGAGCGGCGTGCCGTTGACCACGATCTCGTAGACGATGGTGTGCTCGCCGCTCGCGACCACCGGCAGGATGCCGATCGTGACGGCCGACAGCAGACCGGTGGTCGTCACGCTCCCGCGGTTGATGCGGTAGGTGTGGTAGACGCGCAGCTCGATCGGGCTGCCGAGCGCCTCGCGGTCCATCTTCTGGAACTCGGGGGCTTTCTGGATCTGGTCGAAGAAGCCGTTGCCGAGGGCATCGGCCGCGAAACGCAGCGTCGGCAGCACCGGACTCGAGGCCGTATCGGCGGCGACGGCAGCGAGCGGCGCGAGCAGCGCGCTCATCAGCAGCATCGCGCGCGCCATACCGAGGGGACTATTCATAGCATTGCACGCTCACCACGGCTCCCAGGGCCGCCTGGTTGGCGGTATGGGCGTCGCCGTGGGGGTTCGCCTCGACGCTGGTGAAGGTGAGCGCGTTCTTCTGCAGGAACTTCGCGACGTAGCGCGCCTCCAGGGCGAAGTTGACGTTCTGCGGAATGGTGCCCTGCTTGGCGAGCGCCGCGGCATTCAGCGTGCTCACGGTCACGCCCAGCAATTCCCCGCCGTCCGACACCACCGGTCCGCCGCTCGCGCCGGGCTGAATCGGCGCGGAGAACTGGAACTGGCCCACCGCGCCGGTCAATCCGCCCCGCGAGCTGACGTTGCCGCGCGTCAGGTTGGGTGTCGCCGCCAGGATGCTCTGCAGCGGGAAGCTCACGTTGGTGACCGGCTCGCCGAGCTCGAGCGGCGTGTCGCGGCGGAAGCTCAGGAAGGCGGTGGATGCCGTCCCGGTATCGAGAGCGGCGACATCGACCACGTTGCTGGCCGCCAACAGCTTTGCGGGCAGCACCTTGTCGTCCCGCTTCACCTCGATCTTGACGCAATCGTGAATCACGTGCGCGGCGGTCAGGATCTGGCCGTTCGAGTTGAAGAAGAAGCCCGTGCCAGTGCCCCAGGGCTTGTCGTGGTTGACCGCAAACTCAAGCGAGCGGGACTTGAGGCTGAGCACCGGCGGGTATTTGGTTTCGTCGGGGTGCAGCCCGTTGATCATCGTCGCCATGACCTGCTGGGTCGCCTGGAGCGTCGCGTGATCGACATCGAAGCCGTTCACGGTGACCGCCTCGGAGCTCTTGAGCAGCGGCTGGGAGTCCGCGGCGAACACCGCGTAGTTGAGCGTGTAGACCAGACGGCCAGACTCGCCCTTGATCTCGGGGTGCAAGGCGAGCAGCAGGCTGAAGGGCGCTTCCGTGCCGGCTTCCGCCAGGTGACTCTCGGAGAAATAGATCTGGCCCGCCGACACTACCGTGTCTTCCAGGGTGCGGCTGGTGCCGAACACCCCCTGGACCGGCGCGCGCCAGCGGCGCGTCTGGGCGGGCATGTAGATGGCCACCGATAATTTGACCGGAAGCCGCACGTCCTTCGGCACACCGGCGGCCGGCGTATCGGCGCTGACCGGCGCCGCCGTGAGCAGTATGGGCAGCAGCCAGCGCCAGCAGGATCGCCGCATCGCAACTTCCTTCACTGGACGTCCCCCGCGCCCTTGGCATGTCGCTGGCGAAGTGTATCGGGGCGCGGTCCAGTGCGGCAATCGCACAGGGGCCGCGCCCGTTCGGGGCCGCAACTTCCGCGCCTGCGTGAAACCGCGTAGATTCCGCGCGCATGGTGCGCGCGGGATCACACTGGGGGTTGGCAGCCGCGGTCGCGCTGGCGGCAGCGCCCACCCTCGGCGCCGAAACGACCGATGCCGCCTCGTACCTGGCGATTCGCGCCGCGAGCGTCGCCCTGCGGCACGTCGAGGTGATCGACGGCACGGGCGCCGCGCCGCGCGCCGACCAGACGATCGTGATCGCCGGCGGCAGGATAGCCGCAGTCGGGCCCGACTCGGGCACGCCGATCCCGGCGGGCACGGAGGTGCGCGACTATGCCGGGTACGCGGTGCTGCCGGGCCTCGTCGGCATGCACGATCATCTCTTCTATACCGCCTCGCGTGAGACGCAGCGCAACTCGGCGGGCGGGATGGAGCCCGGCTTCATCGTCAACGAGATCCCTTACACGGCGCCGCGGCTGTACCTGGCGGCCGGCGTCACGACGCTGCGCACCACGGGCAGCATCGAGCCGTACACCGATCTCAAGGTGCGCTCGCGCATCGAGTCAGGCGCGCTCGCGGGCCCGCACCTCGATCTCTCCGCGCCGTATCTCGAAGGCGCGGGCACTTTCTTCGCGCAGATGCACGAGCTCAGCGGGCCGGAGGAGGCGCGCAAGTTCGTCGATTACTGGGCCGCGACGGGCATGACGTCCTTCAAGGCCTACATGAACATCACCCGCGCCGAGCTCGGCGCCGCCGCGGCGGCGGCCCACAAGCACGGACTCAAGATCACGGGGCACCTGTGCTCGGTCAGCTGGCCGGAGGCGGTCGAGGCCGGCATCGATGACCTCGAGCACGGGCCGGTGTACACCGACACCGAGTTCGTCGCGGCCCGCCAGAGCGACCACTGCCCGGAAGGCTCGGCCATGGCCGCATCCTGGTCGGCCCGCAAGGTGGGGGATGCGCAGGTCGAGGGACTCATCCGTCTGCTCGTCGCACACCACGTCGCGGTGACCTCGACGCTGCCGGTGTTCGAGCTCGGCGTGCCCGGCCGCCCGCCCGCGCAGCGACGTGCGCTCGATGCCATGTCGGGCGCGGCGCGCGACAGCTATCTCATGTTCCGCGCGACGCTCGATCCGGCGAACGCGGCGCCCGCGCGGTTTTTCCGCATGGAAATGGATTTCGAGCACGCCTTTGCCGCGGCCGGGGGACTCCTGCTCGCGGGACCGGACCCGACGGGGGCCGGGGGTGTGCTGCCGGGATTCGGCGACCAGCGCGAGATCGAGCTGCTGGTCGAGGCGGGCTTCACCCCGGTGCAGGCCATTCAGGTCGGAACGGAGAACGGCGCGCGCTTCCTCGGACGTGAGCGCGACATCGGCACGATCGCCGCGGGCAAGCGCGCCGACCTCATCCTGGTGCACGGGGATCCCGGCGTGCACATCGAGGACATCGAGAACGTCGCGGTGGTGTTCAAGGACGGGCAGGGTTACGACCCCGCCCGTCTCACCGAGGCGGTGCGCGGGCAGGTCGGCATCCGCTGAGGGAGGCGCCGGGCTGATGCGCCCGGCGCCGCCTTCACAGACTCTTATCTCTGCGCGGCCTCCGGCTCGCGCCGGCCATTCTCTTTGTTGGGATGCGGTTTCTCAGCGTTCGGCTTCTGCGCCGGCGGCTGGCCGTTGGCCTGCTGCGGACGCGGCGCGTAGGCGCCATTCTGCTGCGGGTGAGGGGCGTTGGCGCCGTTCGCCTGGCCGGGCCCGCCGAAGGGCCGGTTGCCGTTGCCCTGACCGGGCGGAGTGCCGTAGGACCTGCCGTTGGCAACTCCCGCGTTCGCAGCGCCCGCACCGTTCACCTGGCCGGGCGGTGGGCTGAAGGGCCTGTTGCCGTTGCCGTTGACAAAGCCGGGCGCGGCATTCGGCATCTGCGCGGCGTAGGGCCTGCCGCCGGCAACACCGGCGTTCCCAGCGCCTGCGCCGTTTACCTGGCCGCCTGCGCCGTTCACCTGGCCGGCAGGGCCGCCATAAGGCTTGTTGCCGTTGCCGTTACCGAAGCCGTGATTGCCGTTGCCGTTCCCCTGGCCAGCCGGCTCGAACGGACGCGCCATGGGGCCGTCGGCACCGCGGGCACGGACGATTCCTGGAGCGTTGAACGCCCCCGGGTGCGGTGTCGCCGCGATCGCCGGGCGGCCGCCGTTGTTCCTCGCCTGCAGGTCCGGGTTGTTGGCGGCCTGCTGGAAGTGCTGGTGCTGTATCGGCGTCGGAGCGATGTGCTCTTCCTGGATGTAGCGGCGCTCATCCGGGTTGGGCCTCGCGACGACACCGCCCGCGCCGCCGTTGAAGCTCACGCGGTTCACCGTGACATTGTTGATCACGGTCTCGTTGTAGGTGTTATGCACGACGGTGACGTTGACGTTCGTGACCGAGCGGTTGTAGGCAAAGTTGTTGCCTTCCCAGCGCCCGCCGGCGAAGCCGACACCGCCGTAGCCGTAGCCGTAGTTCACGCCGCCGTAGAAGCCGACGTGCGGTCCCCAGTAGCCGGCGTGAAACATGTACACCCCGCCGACGAATCCCCAGTATCCGGGGGTCCAGAGGAAGCCGACGCGCGGCGGCATCACCCAGGTGCCCGGCACCCAGTAGTAGCCTGCGGGGGCCCACGCCCAATAGCCCGGGGTCCACATGTAGCCCGGCCCGGGAACCGGCGGCTGCTCGTAATCGGGCAGTGGCGGCGGCGGCTCGGAGGCCTGCATCTCGGAATCCGCGTACGGCGCATCGGCCACCGGCGCAGGCTGGGCCGGGGGCGGCGCCACGTAGGCCGGGGCAGGAGGCGGGGGTTCCGCGGCGACGTAGCGCACGACACACCCCGTCAGGCCGGGTGCAGTGGCACACAGCAGCACCACGCCGGCGAGGGGAAGGAGCTTGACCTGCAGAGACTGCGATGGTTTCGACATAACCCAGCCCTGATGTTGGTGGTGAGGCAGCCTACGCACCGGCGCAGACCCTATGGAACACACAACGTCACAGTTTGAGAGCGGGTGACCTGTGTGAACGGAATGTAATGCGCCCCAGGGGCCGTGGCGCGCGCACGCCGGCGTGGGCGCGGCAGGTCCGAAAATGAGCCCGCGCCGGGGGGTATACCGCAGTTGGAGTAAGCTCCGGCGAAAGATGAAACCGAAACTGCGCGTCGTCCCCGGGGAGCTGATTCTTCCGATCATCGTCGAGGCCAAGAGAATCCTCGCCGAGATCGGCATCGAGGTGCGCGGGGCGCCGCTGCGCGAGCGGCTGCTCGCCCAGGGGCTCAAACTGGCGCGCACCTCCGACGACGCCGAGCGGGTGCTGTTTCCCCCCGAGGTGGTCGATCGCGCCATCGAGACCGCGCCGAAGACCTTCGCGCTCTTCGACCGCGACGGCGCCCCCTACACCGAGCTCGGCGGCGACAAGGTGCACTTCGTCCCCGGCTCGAGCGGCCTGCACCTGCTCGACCATCGCAGCGGCGAGACGCGCCTCTCCAATACCCGCGACTTCATCGAGTACGTGCGGGTGGCGAACGGGCTGAAGAACCTCGGCTACCTGGCGACCGCCTTCTCCACCAACGACATCGAGCCGCAGGTGTCGGACGCGTGGCGGCTCTATCTGGTGCTCACCAACTCGCTGAAGCCGGTGGTCTCGGGCGCCTTCACCGAGCACGGCGTGCCGCGCATGGCCCGCATGATGCAGCTGTTCCGGCGCGACCAGGCCGACCTCGTCGCCCGGCCGATGTCGATCTTCACGGTCACGGCCACCGGCTTCTACCGCTACAGCGAGGACTCGTGCCAGAACCTGATGGACTGCGCCGAGCACGGCATTCCGGTCGAGATCGTGCCCGTGACGCTGATGGGGCTCATCGCGCCGGTGACTCTGGTCGGCGCTACGGTGATGCACGTGGCCGACGTGCTCGCCGGGGTGACCATGTCGCAAATGGTGAAGCCCGGCACACCGGTGCTCTTCGGCGGCGCGCCGGCCACGTTCCACATGAAGACGGCGATGTCGCCGATGGCGGCGATCGAGACGCTGCATCTGAACCTCGCCTACGTGGAGATCGCGAAGTACCTCGGCCTGCCGACGCAGGGCTACATGGCCCTGAGCGAGGGCAAGTTCCTCGACGCGCAGGCCGGGGCCGAAAGCTTCGCGGGAGCGCTGCTCGCCGCGATCAGCGGCGTCAACTCGGTCTCCGGACCCGGCATGCTGGACTACGTCCTGACCTTCAGCCTGGAGAAGCTGGTCTTCGACGACGAGCTCTGCGGGCAGGCGCTGCACTTCTGCCGCGAGTTCGCCGTCATGGAGGATCTGCCGACCGTCGATCTGGTGCGCCAGCTCCTGGCCGAGAAGCATCTGCTCACCTCCACGCACACGCTCAGCTACTGGCCGCGCGAGCTGTATCTGCCCGGGCCGTTGTTCGACCGCATCAACCGCGAGACCTGGCTCCAGCAGGGCGGCAGGACTCTCGAGCAGCGCGCCAAGGCGGAGGTCGAGAGGCTGCTCGGGGCTTACTCATCGCCCCCCACGGATGCGCGCGTCGATGCGGAGCTGATCGGGCTCATCAGAGCGGGATTGACGACCGAGCAGCCGCTGCCCGAGGTCCTGCCCCCGGTCGAGCGTCCGGCCGTGCAGGACGAGCGCGAGGCGCGGCGCGGGCGGCGCAGCCGGCGCGGTTAGAAGCGGCGCGGCGGCTGCATCGCAGCCGCTTCACGAATGCGCCGGAACCGGCGGCGCCAGTTCCATGAGATATCCCAGCGCGGCCAGAACCAACAGGTAGTACACGGTCACTGCGCGATTCGGCGCATCCGGGGCGTCCTTCGCGAACACCTGGTAGGTGGCACCCGCTGCGACCAGCAGCAGCGCCGGCTGATGAAAGCCGGCCGAGAGGAGGACTGCCGCGCATGCCAGGACGACCCGCTCGGTCTTGTTGAGCGCCTTGATGGCCTGTCCCCCGTCCAGCACCCAGACGGGAATCAGATTCAGGACGTTGAGCAGTGCCGACAGGCTCGCCAGCCCGATCCACAGGGAGTCGCCGGTTTTGATCCACAGCAGCGCGCACACCGCCGCGCCGATGCAGCCGGCGAGCGGACCCGCGAGACTCACGAACGCGCGGGTGCGCGTACTCACACCGAGAGCAGCCCAGCGCACGTAGGCGCCCAGTCCGGGCAGAAACACCGGCATGTCCGCCGGCAAACCCCGGCGCTTGATGTCGATGAAGTGCCCCATCTCGTGCACCAGAATCAGGATCGCGAAGCCGACGCCGAACCAGGCTCCATACACCGACCAGTAGAAGGCCGCGAACGCTCCGAGGCTGAGGAGGAACTTGAGCTTGAAGAGCGCCAGCAGGTACTTACCCTTGAAGAGCAGGATGGCGATCGGTGCCAACGGCCCAAACTTCCAGATCCACGCGGGGGCCGGCGCGCTCCCGCCGCCGGCGGCCGCCGCCAGGGCGTCGAGGCGCCTGATGTTGCCGCGCACCCACTCTGCCTGGGTCGAGTCCTCGGGCAGGAGGAGCAGCGCGCTCATCCAGGCCTCACGTGCCTGGGTCGTCTCGCCCCGCTGCTCGTGCGCCTTCGCTCCGGCGGCCAGCTCCTCGAGACGCGCCGCATGTACGAGCGCGTGGCAGCTGTCGCAGACCAACGCACGGGGCGCGAGCAGGGTCTTGCAGCCGGGACACTCCTGGAGGGCAGGAAAGGCGGAGGACATCGGGACGATCGCGGCTCCGGCGGGTCAGCGAGCCACTGCCGGTGCGGGCTTGTCGATGGGTCCCGATATTTCCAGCGGTTTGGCGGCCGTGAGCTGCCAGGCGATGCGGATTCCGACCAGCAGAATGATCAGGCCAATGATGCCGTGCATCGGATCGGCCAGCTCGAGGAACGGAGAGGCGAGTCCCAGCAGCGTCAACATGCCGAGAGCCTTGCCGAAGCTCATCCTTGCCGCCGGCGCTTCCGCCCCGGCCGCAGCCGGTGCTGCTGCCGATGCAGGCGCCGCCGGCTCGGCGGCAGAGTCGTTCGGGCTCGACGGAGTCGTGACGCTGGCCGGGGCGCTCGCCTGGGTCTGCTCTTTCTCGCTCTTGTGTTTCACCTGCAGGGAGATGGCGATCGGGACGGCGGCCAGGGACACGGCCATGTAGGTCAACACGACGGCCGCGATCTGGTAGCGACGGCCTCCGACGCCCCGTGAGCCGAGCGCGATGCCCTTGCCGACGAGGTAGCCCACCGCCAGGGAGACGTAGCCGATCACGAGCCCGGTCGTCAGTGCAAATACGACGTAAAGGATGAATCCGACTATGGCGGCGCCGACTCCGAACAACAGTCCGCGGACGAAAGCGCCGTGCGAGTCCTTTGGCGCCTCCTCCTGCAGCCGCCGCGTGCAGTCGGCGCAGGTCGGCGCGCCATTCACCCGGTACCAGGTGGCGCTGATCTTTTGCCGGCAGGAACTGCAGGTGACCTCGGCGGGCTTGGCGGAATACTCGGCCTTGCCGAACTGTGGCGTGCCGCTGCTGGTGTCATTGCTCATCGCCGATCACTCCCACTCGATCGTTGCCGGTGGCTTCCCGGAGATGTCGTAGACGACGCGCGAGATGCCCGGCACCTCGTTGACGATGCGCCGCGAGACGTGGTCGAGGAACTCGTACGGCAGGCGCGCCCAGTGCGCCGTCATGAAGTCCACCGTCTCCACCGCCCGCAGCGCGATCACGTAATCGTAGCGGCGCCCGTCGCCCATCACGCCGACCGAGCGTACCGGCAGGAAAACCGCGAAGGCCTGGCTGACGCGGTCGTAGAGGTCGTGGCGGCGCAGCTCCTCGATGTAGATGGCGTCCGCGCGCCGCAGGAGCTCGGCGTACTCACGGCGCACTTCGCCGAGGATGCGCACCCCGAGGCCGGGGCCGGGGAAGGGATGGCGGTACAGCATCTCGCGCGGCAGCCCGAGCTCGAGCCCCAGGCTCCGCACCTCGTCCTTGAAGAGCTCGCGCAGCGGCTCGAGGAGCCTGAGCTTCATCCGCTCAGGCAGGCCGCCGACGTTGTGATGCGACTTGATGACGTGCGCCTTGCCGGTACGGGCGCCCGCCGACTCGATGACGTCGGGGTAGATCGTCCCCTGAGCGAGGAACTCGACGCCGGCGATCCTGTGTGCCTCCGCGTCGAACACCTCGATGAAGGTTCGGCCGATGATCTTGCGCTTCTCTTCCGGGTCGGTGACGCCGGCGAGCGCTGCGAGGAAGCGCTCGCCCGCATCGACGCGGATGACGCGCACGCCCAGGTGCTCGGCGAAGGTGCTCATCACCTGCTCGCTCTCGCCGAGGCGCAGCAGCCCGTGATCGACGAACACGCACACCAGCTGATCACCGATGGCGCGATGCAGGAGAGCTGCGACCACCGAGGAGTCGACGCCCCCCGAGAGGCCGAGCAGCACCTTGCCCGGGCCGACGGTGGCGCGCACGTGCGCGACCGCATCCTCGATGATGTTGCCGACGCTCCACAGGGCGTCGCTGCCGGCGATCTCGCGCACGAAGCGCTCGAGGAGCCGGGCGCCCTGTCTGGTGTGCGTGACCTCGGGGTGGAACTGCACGCCATAGAAGCGTCGCCGCTCGTCGCTCATGGCGGCGTAGGGGATGGTGTCGGTGGACGCGCAGGCGGTGAAGCCAGGGGGCAGGGCATCGACGCGATCCCCGTGGCTCATCCATACGTCGAGCTGCGCCTGGCCGGAGTCGTCGCGTCGGTCCGCGAGCTCATCGAGGAGACGCGAAGCGCCCGTCACGGTCACTTCGGCGTAGCCGAACTCGCGCTCGCTGGAGGGGGCGACCCGGCCGCCGAGCTGCTGCGCCATGGCCTGCATGCCATAGCAGATGCCGAGCACCGGGACCCCGAGCTCGAACACCGCGGCCGGCGCACGCGGTGGATTGCGGTCGGTGACCGACGCGGGTCCCCCGGAGAGGATCACGGCGCGGGGTGCGAACGCGCGCACCTCTGCATCGCTCATATCCCAGGGATGAATCTCGCAGTAGACGCCGAGCTCGCGCACGCGGCGCGCGATCAGCTGGGTGTACTGGGCGCCGAAGTCGAGGATCAGGATCCGGTGCGCGTGGATGTCGGGGCGCGTCGCACCGGCGGACCCGGGCGCAGGTGAGGGAGTGGGGCCGGGGCTGGGTGCTTTGGCAACGCTCGCCATGGGATCTAAGCGGTCAGGACACCCGATAGTTGGGTGATTCCTTGGTGATGCTGACGTCGTGAACGTGGCTCTCCCGAATGCCGGCGTTGGTGATGCGCACGAACACCGGACGGGTGCGCATCTCGGTAATGTCGCGGCTGCCGGTGTAGCCCATCGCCGCCCGCAGTCCTCCCGCGAGCTGCTGCAGGATGGTGACGACGCTGCCCTTGTAGGGAACACGGCCCTCGACGCCTTCCGGCACCAGCTTCTCGAGCTCAGTGGCGGCGTC
>Ga0126371_10003442_pt1 | contig 13882 bp, 30 predicted proteins | sample PanSoiMetaPlot_4_FD_110145 | JGI IMG/M metagenome (GOLD analysis project Ga0126371, IMG submission 110145) | Tropical forest soil microbial communities from Panama - MetaG Plot_4 | ecosystem: Environmental > Terrestrial > Soil > Tropical forest > Bulk soil | place: Panama | collected 2016-02-17 | reverse complement strand
GGTCTAGGTATACCATTTCCCCATCTAGCCGCATGTCACCCGCTCGTTGCAGCTTGCTTTCGGCTTCTGGTACCTTACCGGTTGCGATATGGTTGGTGCGTGTCCATAAACACACTCCGTCGCTATCGATGTCCGCCTGGATTCGCCAGCCGTCAATCTTTGGCTCCATGGCGTAGTTTACCTTCGGAAGACGCTTGAACTCGTCGTCCAACAGTGTCTTGCACTGAGTCAGTGCGAATGGTTCAATGGTCACCCAGCCTCCACTGTGATCTTAATGTTCTTCGGATTACCAAGAGTCTCGACCCACTTCTTGGGAACGTAAATCGTACCCAGATCGTCACTGGTGTACACGACGTAGTTCTTGGTTTCCTTGGTCTTGTCTGCGTACGTTTCCATCACCGCTCCTTTATGTTGCTGAAGTCGTACTCGGGAAAGTTGTCAAGAACATCTCGGCCTAGAATCAGGTAGCCTATGATGATCCATACCTTACGCCTTAGGGTCCCATCGAGACCACTAAGTGCTGCAACGCCTGATCCCTCGAGGTTCTCGTCATTGCTGTATAGGCCCTGAGCAATACTAACCAGACGCTTCTCACCACTCGAGAGGCAGTTCCAAACTTCCTCACGATGTAGTCCTTGTAGGGCGTAGCCAACGGACGAGTACTTCTCGAGGTCACCTACGATAGGCGTATTAAGTTCCTTCAGTATGGCCCAGCAAGCCTGAGCCGTGGTTATTGGTGTTCCAACTTGTGTCATTGTGCCCTTTCAGTCTGGATACCAGTCTTTACATGTACAGCGGTAGCCCTCGCCGCTGTGTTCAACAAGCAAACATTCTGACAGGTGAAACCTACCATCGGAACCAAGAAACTTATGTCTAAGTCTGATTGGCTTCTCAGGGTTCCACCACCTCACTAGGTCACTCATGGGCTCCAGTCCTCCGGCGGATAAGGAACCACCAAGGTGATTTCCCTGAGTGCCTCGTTGTCTATACCGATCTGGTTACCGCCCTTATGAACAAGAGTAAACGGGGCTACGTACTTAATAACCCCTAGCACCCAACCGATGTACTGGTTGTGCCTAATAACCTGGTTCATATCGAAGTCTTGCTCTGCATTCGCAGCTACAGCCTCCATGTTCAGTGGATCTAGTGGCTCGTTTGCGAATGACTGATAGGGGTCGTCGTTAACTGGCGGTGGACTCATATGTGTGCCTCCTTCTTTGTGTCACCGAGTATGGCTCGGATCCATTCCCATTTCATGTTAAGTCTTTGTTGCCTGCCGAGGTCAACCGTGTTTCTCGCCATGATGTCAATGACTTGGACAGCGTTCTTCTGGCCGATTCTATGAAGCCGATCCTCTGCTTGGATATTAAGAGCCGGGCTCCAATCGCGATCGAGAAAGACGACTGTTGACGCTGCGTGTAGGGTGATACCGATCCCTCCAGCTCCAATCGTCCCAATGAACACTCGAGCTTCACCCCTTTGGAACTTTGATACGAGGCCGGCCCGGCTCTCCTGAGGAGTATCACCCGTAAGGCCCACGTAGGGTACAGATCGATCCTCCAGACGTTTGCCCAGTAGGGAAATGAGCTGTTTGAATCGACTGAATACAACCACTTGTTCTTCGGTGTCGTCGAGTATTTCCTCGAGCGCGTCCAACTTGGCGCTTGGTTCACTGAGCCTGATCCTTCCGGTCTTAGTATCGAACTCGGCGTAGGCACAAGCGAACTGTTGCAACCGGGTCAACTGCGCTATCACCACAGGGGCTGGCAATACTTCGTCCTCGTGCTTACCGATCCACGCGATCATTTCGTCACGCATCTGGTTATAAACCCTGCGCTGTGTAGGCGTAAGGCTAACCTTGATCTCGGTGTAGTACTTCTCCGGCAGGTCCTTCAACACGTCTTGCTTCCTACGTCGTACGTAGAACGGCTTGATCGCGTCGTGCAGGTGATCGAGGTTTTTAGGTCCTAGGATTCGTCTGTACTGATGACCTTTGTTGAACTCGGTCACGAACTCTACGTACATGTTGACGAACTTCCAATACGACCTGTACTGGTTGGGATACAGCCAGTTTAGGATCGACCACATCTCGTCCGGACGGTTTACCACTGGAGTGCCGGAAAGACCAGACTTGAACTCTGCCGGAATGGTCTTCAGCATCCGTGTCTGCTGCGCCTTACGATTCTTCGCCCGGTGGACTTCATCTGCAATGATGTGCGTCCAGTTCAGCTTCGCGAGGTCTGGCATTAACCGCAGTGCTTCCCAGTGTACACAAAACACACCACCATGGGACAGGAACTCTGCCCAACTCTTGTTTCGGTCTTTGGGATCGACCATAGTGACGTGTAGGTCTGTTAGCTCGTTGTAGTGGAACTTCCACGTTGATTCAAGAGTCGTAAGCGGAGCTACAACGAGCGTGTTGCATTGAGAGGCATTAAAGGGTCCATCCGTACTTTTCTCACGGATTATAAGGTCACGTACTATTGCCTCGTAGGTCTTACCGGTACCCATTTCATTTGCTATGAGTACAGCCGACTTGACCCCGAGGAAGATTACGTCTTCCTTTTGGAACTCGAAGAGTTTGTCGACTATGTTTGTCATATCACCACTTCATCCATTTGTTGTCAGGTCCGAACGTCATGTGGGTTACGATTACGTGCTTCTTACCCAGATGATAGACCTGGAACACCTCCTTGGTGTCACGATTTTCAATCAAGATCCCTATGTCGTTAGGATCGTGGATACACCTAACGATAGCAGATGCTAACGCTGTGTCTATAGACCCGTACGTGTGTGTATAGGGAGGCCAATCTCTGAAGTCTCTAATCCTCCACGGTCTCGTTGTCACCCCTCCATCCTTCCATATGGATCATGGCTGAGAAGGCAAACATGTAGTAGGCTGGCGTCTCAGTCACACTATCTAGGTGCCAATGGTAAGGATCCCATTCTCTTAACAAGGCCTCACGTGCTATTACAGCAGCTTGTTTAGGAGAAACTGTCTTGTCATCGATACGGTAGTTGAATAGAACGCTAGGCACTGCGTACTACTTTCCGGATGGCGTTGACGAGATCGATCCAGTCCTGAGGGACGTCAACAGATTCACCGAAGGCATTGGCGGCACAAAGTACGGCCGGACCTACCAAGGGGTGACTCTGCAATACGAAGATTCCGCGCAGACCGCTTGCAAGAGCGTTGACGGGTAGATTCTTGTTTAGACCGTTGTCATCTACCGCAATAGACATGATGTAGTAGCGGTCCTTGTAGATCGTGGTGAAGTCACACCAATCTCCAGTAACCTTACGGAAGGCTTCGGTATCACCTTCCTCGATACTGGCGATCTTAATGCTCCGGTCTAGGTTGAGGATTACGTGTCTGTGCATAGTCATATGACCACCGCTACCCTTTCAGTCTTGGCTCGTTTGCCGGGCTCTATAGCGGGATCAGTCCCGTCCTCCAACACAACGGGAACGTTGCCGAACTCTTCACGAAACGCACGGAGTTCTTTGATGAAGGTATTGATGGTCTTCATTCCTCGTCGTACTCCTTGTCGGCGATGATGACTACCATCTGGTACTCGATGGTGACACTACGGTCGTCATGAATGACGAGGTAATCACCATCCTCGATGCTGTCGTCTCCGTCGTTGTTAGCTCGGACCTGAACTTCGAGGTCGTTTGGAAACTCGGCTAGTATTTCCTTTAGCTTGCCCAGTATCATGCTCTTCCTTCCATTGTTGTAAGAAACTAATGACCCGATCCCACTCTTCTGCTGACGGTTCGTCTGATTCTTGTACGTGAGCCAAGAGCCATTCAACCATACACATGTAGGTGTGAAACCCTAGGCCACCTGCTTGGCCTTGTTGTACGTTTGGCCATTCAGCTACACGAAGATGGAGCCATCCTTTTGGGAACTTTCCATGGTAGCTGACTTCAGATGGTGAACCGCGTTCTAGGCAGTTAGGCCCGTCACATTCATATAACACGATGTGCTGTAGGGTCATTTGTTCTCGTTTCTGCACCATTGGCATAAACCGTCTCCATCAACATCATCGTCATTGGTGAACGGGCGGCCCTGACTGTCGATCAGAGGCATGCTGCATTTGGTGCATCGTTTCCTGTTGTCTATTCTCTTCAACTGGCTCCTCTCCGTATTTCTCTAAGTCTCTTGCCATTTGCATGTCTGTTATGTTATCTTCGCGTACGACTGTACCACACCAACTACACCACCAGATGCGGATTAAGTCAGTGCCTTGCATCTCGTACGTAATGTCAAGGTCTTTCCACTTGATTCGCTTGTGACACTCCTTGCACATCAGACCTAGATCTCTTGTCTCCAGAAGGGTCAGATCTTGTTGCCAGTATTCCCCTTTGGAGGCTTTGATGCGACGTCTAGGTCGAGTCTTGTACGCTAGATGTAGAAAAGTCCTGTCGGCTTCTTCATCGTTGCTCACTGATCTGGTCTCGTGTCAAGAGACGTGCCTCTCGCGATCTTACGTGCATGTAGCACTTTGTCTGATTCGCTTACGCGAACAACAACCCTCCCGCATTGACATCTGTAGGCTTTAAGTGTACCCTTACGTATCCATTGGTACACTTGCTGCGGTAAAAACCCTCTAAGTTTCCCAAACTCACGGGGCGTTAAGTAGTCTACTTCCTGGGCTTGTTCTTCCAGGTCTTCAACAGAGGTCTCCTTCAGTGACGGAATAGACCACAATGGCTGATCGATTGGCTCGCTCATATATCTATTATACCGCCTTTCCAGATGTACTATCAAGAGTCATTTAGGCATACTCGTAACACTTCATCTCATGTCCTAAGAGGACTCGCCACGGTTAGAAAGAACGCCGAGTCCTGGAAAGGAGCCAACAATACAGGCACTCGGCGTTCTATCTAACCGCCGAAGCCCACCACGGGCGGGTTCGGGTGGGCTTCAGCGGCGTATAAAATGGGGTGGCGCTGACTTTTGTCAGCTGTAGGCGGAGACCTTATAACCACCCCAAGTAGGTGGGGACGGCTAACGTCAGAGGTCGAAGATTAACCCAACCGACATTGTCTGTCCCCATGCCTAAGTGGAGGTGACCAAGCCATGAAAGCCTCGCGGCTTGCAGCACTGAGGGATCTGGGAGGTCACCTCCACGCTTGTGTCAGCTGTCGGACTCGTTGTCCTCGGCTGAAGAAGCCGCAACGGCCTGCTGGGCGCGCTCGATCTTCTTGGCTTCCTTCTCGTCCCACCACGTGAGGAACTCTTCGCGGTTGACGATCCATCGGCCGTCGGTGTGCTGCTTGGCCGGGAACCCCTTGGTGTTCTTCCGCGTGCTGTAGAGCACCTGCGGCTTCACGATGACGTTTCGACCACCGGCCTTGCGCTTCTGACCCAGCAAGTGGGCTGCCTGCACGAGAGTCAGGTAATCCTTGGGCAGCTCGGCGAACTGGCGCGAAGAGGCTGCGGGCTGAGCCGGACCCTCATCGTCCTCGTCGTCATCGAGGTCCTCAGCGTGAACCTCGACAGGGGAGTCCTCGTCGGGGTCTGGGCTGTCGCCCTCGTATACGTCTTCTCCTACTTCGATATCTGACATGGTTGTCTTTTCTCCTTTTTCCTAGGCATTGCTGTGAATGCACTGCTCTTGATTTATATTATAACACAGGTCCATTAGGATAAGCAAGTGATTTGTTTGGGTCTTTTTGGACTAGTCTGCGAGTTCTTTTGGCGCACTGAATCCGACTTTCAACGCCTGCTTCCGTTTGATCTCCGACAGGTAGGGCCACATTAGCAGTAATGCCTCTTGCGCCTTCTCGCCACCGAGGTAGTATTGGTATACGTTTCCTGTCTTAAAAGGACCGTAAACCTTTCCTCCTACAATGCCCTGGAACTTATCCAGAACACGGCGATCCTTTTGTCCCATATAGAGACGTCGGTTACTGGACGAGAAGTTACAGCATCCTTCACCGTCGAAGAATCCTGCTGCCCAGGCCCTATCGGTTTCTTCCAACCCTCCTCCGATCGTAATCAAGGGATTTGTTGAGTTATTTTGGACTCCTCCAAAACGCACTCGAAACATATTTCAGATTTCTGACGTTCCAGAGTCATCCCTGCCATCATCCTTGCGGTTACCCAACGATGGCAGATCTTGCACGTGAAGCCTCGTATCCGGCTCACGTTTGAATCGGACCATAGCAAGGTAAAATAAGTACCCTGCTACGATTAGCAGAAGTATGACGATAATCATCTACCACTCCTTGGCGGCCTTCGCCTCCGCTCTTGCCAAATGCTGACATGGTTTGGCACCTTTCGAAGTGTGGTAAGTGAACCACTCGCAGTCGCATTCAACTGCTTTCCACTTACCGTTCTCTTGCTCTAGTCGTACTTCATGTGGATCGTGTCCTGGTCGGCTAGAGGAAATCCATAAGGACCGGCCTAGGTTGACTTTGGTGTTCAAGAGGTGCTTCCGCCAATCCTCACGCTGCTGGGGTGTGATGTATTCGATCTCGAGGTGGTCAAAGATGTCCTTCTCGAGTTCCTCGAACTTTGCACCCTCAACGTAGCCTTTGTCGATCTGAAGACCTTCATGGTTGACTAGACTGTATTGACTCAACTTCCAACCACGCATCTGTGCCTTAGCGCGCATCATGATGTTAAGGTCTCGAGGACCTGTCGTGTACAACATCATCGCGCCCCACGACTCTACCTGCGGTGTTCTCCACAGGTTGATCAGCAGCGGCTTGTCCTGATACGTGGCAATGCCTTCGGACTTCAGACTTCCTCCCCTGATCTCCTCATACGAAAAGAGCATGATGAAGTCTTCCACTGCTTGACCGAAATCCAGTGAAGGTGATACGACGATATCCAGGTCTCCTACCGTCTCTTTCTTACGACGCCAAGATCCTGTAACCACGTAATCCTTCAAGGACTCGATCTGGTTTACAGCTAGACGCAACTCGTCACGAGGTCGTCTAACCTTTTCAGGCATAAACTGATTCTTAGCCACTCTCCTCCTCGTCTAGGTCGACTCCCAGTTTCTCTGCGAAGCCGACTAGTTTTTGTAGTTCTGCTGTTTGCGCTTTTAAGTTGGGTGAAGGAACGTAGTCTTCACGAGGACGTTCACCCTTCAAGTACTTGATTTCCCTCTCGTGCCGAACTAGTTCCCTTTGCATGTCATCCAGCCTACGGAATATGACCCTAAGTTGACCTTGTACGGAACTCGTGTCACTTAGTCTTCGGGCCTTCCGTACGGCTACGGGATTCTGTAAAGCAGTTTCGGGGTCCATAATCAACAAGACCTCGGTTGGAGCTCCTCTACCTCCACCCTTCTTCTGCATCTCTATGCAGCCCATGCCCTGCAGGTTGTTGTTTATTATCTTGCCGTAGTGAGCACCGGATCCGCATGTCTCCAGAAGAAACTGCCTTAGTCCACCCTTGAACCGACGGCATTCCATGCCTTGTACTATTTCAGGCACGGCTTCGTCCCACATAGCCTTGTAGAAGGTTTTAGTATACTCCCACTGCTGAGGTAGTGGTGGGGTGTAAGACGATGCTGTATCCTCATCGTTGTCGTCAGTCATTTCACCTCCTTCTTGGTTTCCTCGGTATCCGAATGGCTTCCCTCATCGAAGGAGGCTTGAGACGTTCTACAGCTTCTATTGGACGTCTGTCACGCATCGGTTCGGGAAAGTCTGACGGTTGTAGACCTACCCAGGGTTCCTTGCCGTCAAGCAGATCAGTAAATGCATTTGCCCAACGGTGAGTTCCCATTTGGTGTTCAGCGGTTATTAAGTTCTGGTCTGCAGTGACCGACACTCCGCTAGGTATGGCGCCTGCGGCTAAAAGTAACTTCTTGGAACGGGTTAAAGGGAAGAAACTTATTCTCTTTCCGTTAGCCGCGTGACGCACGGTTGGTACGCTACAACATATAGCAGCCAGGGGTCTTTCCCAGGCCGACTGGTTTTTCACGAGTTCCAACACATGTTGGTCATGCCAGTACTGTTCTGTGTCCGCCATATTGCCAGACACAATCATCAGCCCGTCAAAGCGGTCCTTGAGTTCGTGTGTACCTACCTTGTACACTGTGCGGTCTATGGTATTCGGGCGTAGAGTTATTTCGTCCCGGATAAGTGTGTCCTGAGACACAACCTCGAAGGTATGGCCACGTTGGTGAATAACACCAAGTCCTACCCACAACTCGTGGCCATTGTACCTGCGAGCACAGACCACCAAGGTGTTCATTTGGTGATGGCGTTCACGTTTTCGTCATATTGCTTGTTCAGGTCTTCCATGATGGACTTGGGCTCCTCATTGACGAACTCGCCGCTGTTGGCACCGTTTGATGCATCACGGATTTCCTTCCAGTTTGTAACATCAACAACCGTCCCGTCCTCTAGCATTTCCTTGTCAAGGCGGGCGAGGTACATCTCGTTGTCCCGCTGGAAAACATGCACAGGAAGGTCTCGGCTCTTGATGTAATATGTCAGGGTGGCTCGCAGGCTCATCAAAGACTGCTGCATACCCTTCTGTTCAACTGCGGCCATGAGCTCGCCCGACTCCATGAACTCCTTCAGAAGTGGGTAGCTCACTCTCCCGCGGTGACCTGGACCCTTGTTGCCTACGGTCCTAGGATCAACTGGTCGAAGTGGCATTGTTTCCTTTCCCTCGAACAAAGTCCTTTGCCCGAGTTTGATTTGATGTTACTTTTATTTTACTACAGGTTTTTGGACTTTTCAAGAACTTTTTTGGGGTCTTTTTGGAAGTTTATAAAGGCTTAGGCAAGCCCCAGTAATCACGCTCCTGCGGCGTTGCAGAATAACCCTCACCGATTTACACCGTCCAGGGCCTGGTCAGGAGCGTGAATACTAGGTCACACCCAATCTGAGTGAATGACCTTGTTCATGTAATGTCGAGGGTCGTCTCGTCCGACTGAGGTGCCGACCTTTTCGACATGAAGGAACTTGGTGCGACGATCGAACGTCTGTGTACCCGCGAATGGGCGGGCGTTGAAGATCAGGTCACCGTTGAACTTGTCGCGGGTGAGAAACGTCAACAGGTGTTCCCTTGCGTACCGCTGTCTTCCATCTCTGGTACGGAAGCGGTAGACCCCGTGCTCCTCGAAGCCCTCCGGGTACTTAACTGTCGACGCGTGGTGTCCCTTTGCGGGCACTTGGTGCTCCTTTCTTTTTCTTCCGATGGTCAATGACCTCGGGTTGGTTCTGAATCCGGCAGGCCCTGAACAACGAGATGCCATCCACGTGAACCCAAACAACTTTGCCGTCTTCTCGGATCTCTATCTGGACCCATTCCGGGTCGTTGATGTCTTGTAGTTCGCCGTGCTTCATCCGAACTAGTTTTCTCCTTATCCGTAGTTGCTGCTCTGATTCGTTACCGCTAGGCCTCTTCAGGTTTGTCCTCAAGGTGCAAGATCAGGTCAGGATCGTTGGGATCGGTAGGATCCTTCTTGTGAAGGGTTATAATCTTCGTCTGTCCGGTATCCTCATCCTTCTCTATCTGCAGGTCGACAACGTTGCCACCAGCAAAATGCTGGGCAAGTTTATCCAGCAACCCGACTATAGCTACAGCCATCTCCTGAGCCTTTTTCGAATGCTCGACCATAACGTCGGAAGCCTTCTCAGACAGTTCGCGGGCAGTTCTGGATACGTCCATTGTACGCTTCAGATCAGCCATGACTTCACCTGTCGCCGTATTCAGCTCTTTCGTTCGTCGTTCGACATGAGCTGACACTTCACCGATAATGGTCGCGGACGTCTTTTCCAACTGCTTGTTGTGTTTGTCGAGCAGTATGCCCAAACTCTCCCGGAACATCGGTTCAGAGTGGGCTAGTGCTTGATCAAGCTCCGTTCTGAACTGAACCTTCACATCGCTGATTTGGTTCTTTGCGTCACGTACTAAGTGATCGTACTCACGAATCAACGCTCTGAGGTCCTTAGCGGCAATGTGTAAATCCTGTAGAGTCTGTTTGGCCTCCATCGACGCGTCAGTAAGTCGTTCGGTCAAACTTCTAGGGTCTTCAGCCATTTCTCACCTCCTTTCATCTGGAAAGTATGATCAGTGATCGCCCCTGCTTCTCGGCGTCCGTGATTGTCCACCATGTACCTTGGCCACGTAGACTACTAGGCCGAACGTTTCTCACAGGTGCGGCTATCACTATTTGACATGCCATCACGATGTTGTGGTTTCGAGTCAGGTAAGGCTTCACCGGTCGTATTTCATCTGATTGATGGTAAGCCCTCTTGTCAGGCTTACCATCAACCTTTGTCGGCGGGTGCGCTATTACTCTGTACCCGATTTCCTGCGCAATGTTTGCGGCTTCGAAATCCGCTCCTACGCAGTCGCCGTGATGAAACTCCCTACCGGGTATGTGCAACAGGATCAAGAAATACCGCAGGTTGTTCTGCTGATCCTCTGTCATACCCTGCTGGGTGCCGGTGAAACCTATTGCATCAATAACCCTCGTGGGCGTGTTGCTCATATTCGGTTTCGTCCTCCTCGAAGAACTCTTCAGAGTGGTCCGTGACCTCCTCCTGATCCTCGTCAGGCTCGGCGTACGGATCCCACGGACAACTGAAAGTGGAATGCATACCTCCACAATCGGCGCAGTAGTCTGGCTCGCTCGGGTAGTCCCAACCGAGTGGCTCTCCTGCTTCGTTGTAGTACACTTGAGCGTGAGGCCCTGGGAACATTGACATTAGGCTGTTCTCCTTGCCGCACATCTGTGTTCCGCGTACTGCTCGTGGGCTTCAGTTGTATGAATCCCATCACGTTTCGATACCCACCACGCACCGCACTGAGCACATTCAACTATGGCGACAGGATACATCTTAATCGCGTGAGCTGGGTACTTCTCTCGAACTAACCACCCTGTGGTATAGAACTTATCGGGGTCCGTGATGTGAATCTGAGGTTGATTTGGCACTTAAGCTCCTCTCAACTGCCAGCTTATAGTCGGATCGCCAGACGCGTGAACTTCTACAACGAAGTCCCAAGAGGAACGACACTCGAGTTCTGCAGATTGAGGACAATCCCAGAAGCCTATGTCCCAGGAGAACCAGCCTCCGTCTTCAACGTGCATCATCACGCTGGCGGCATTTTCCATGTCATCTGGTACGAGCACGCAATCATGCATTCCGCACCTAGGTTGTATTTTCATTGGTACCTTCAAGGGGCTCCTAGTAGTCTTCGAAACACATGCAGTCTCGTCCGTCGAAGTCGGCCCCACAATGACAGCCCCTATTGCGTAGTGGGGTGTACTCCGGCGGAATCTCGTGACGCAGATGGTTATCTGGGTCGTCGCAGTCGAACGGTGCACATTGCTTACAGTTCATCTTCACCTCCTTCGTACTCCTCTTCGGACAACACCTGTCGTCCGTGTTGTTTAATGAGCTCTATGCAAGCTTCATGAACAAGTCCGATGATACTGACTCGTTCCCGCCGCTGGTAGCTAAGGTCGTACGATAACTCCTTCAACGCCTCATTCAGCGTCTTTAGGATAGGTACACTCGTGTAACCCTTCTCCTTGTAGAACTGATCACCTTCACCGGCTCCCCTCTTCGGTCGCACGATGAGCACTGTCGCTTTGGGTTTACGTCTAGGCCTTTCAGCCTTAACCCCACGCTCTTCAAGAATCTGACGAACACGTTCCTTGGAGATGTCGTATAGCTCAGCTGCTTCTTCCAATGTCCAGTGTTCGTCTTTGACTAGCTGTACTAGGTGATCGTTTCGTCCTGGGTCTATTGATCTAGGCATTTAGCATGGCTCCTTGTACGTGAAACAAACCTACTAATCGCGCTCCCTGCGTCGGCGAAAGGGTGACCCCACCGAGATATTCCCTTATATCCCGTACAGGTCCCAGGTCAGGGAGCGCGAATACTAAGCTAGGTTCCCGTCTTCAACACTCTGCAGCTGCGGGAACTTGAAGGCTGTCTTGATCAGGATGACCATCGAGCTCCCGTCTGTGCAGGAGATGTTGATCATGTCGAGATCGTCGTCAACCTCGTAACTCTCAACGGCTGCGGGACGACCCGGCTCAGGACCCGGTGACTTACGAGCCTCGAGCTCTTCCCGTAGATGGTGGATCAGGTCTCCCTGAATGACTTCTGCGTTGGTTATGAATACCATGTAGTATGGCTCCTTTGTGAGAGGGGACGGAGCCCCGAAGAGCTCCGTCCCCTGGTGTTAGGCGGGAATCGGGATGTAGTAGACCCGCTTCGCAGCATGCCGGAGGAAGTCTTCGACTTCGTCCTGAGTCTGACACTGATGGTCATTCCAGGACGGGCCGGAGTGATGTTGTCCTCCGGAGCGTGCTTCAGCCTCAAGCTCGATGGCTTTACCTACGAGCGTCTGCACTACTGCGGGCTGACCTGCTGCGATGTGCTCGGACGTCGATCGGACGAAGTTGAACGTACGATCCTCGAACAAAGGTGCGAGGCTCGCTCCGTTCACTTGCGTCCTGCTGACCTTGGTCCGATACACAGCACAAGCCTCATCAGGTTTCCCTGGCCCGCGCGGAACCCACTTCTGTCCCATGAACGCGAACCGGTCTGCGTGATCGAGGATTGCTTGTTCAGCAGCCCAGCGTTCTGCTTGATGGTCCATTTTTATCACCTCCTCTCTACACTACAGGAGGCAGGCTCCGAGAAGCCTGTCCTCTAGTGTAGAGGCGAAAGCTACTTGATGCCGAACACTTTTGCAGTTACAACTAACACCCCTACTATGCCAACGGAGGCTGCAATCTCCATAGCAAATAGTCTCAAGGCTTCTCTCCTTGGGGCAGACTCATAGGCTTTTATCATCATATCTGGCTCCTTTACTATATTATACTTGAGATCACTATGGACTCTCAAGAGGCCATTTGGACCTTTACTTTGTTACCTTTGTATCAGGTATTGACTATCTGACGATGTCCGTGACGTGTACGTTATGTGGCAGCTAACGTTTACATTAACGTAGTTGTCACTTGTTGCGTACGACTGCCTGTGCTCTCCGGGAGTTACTTCAGATACAGCTGCACTCCTTCGAGCCAGTACCTTTCCATCGTGCGTAAACGAGACATTGTAGTAGTAATCCTGAATATCGTTAGTGCTGTTGACGACTTCCACGTTCGCTGTCGCTAAGTGTATAGCGCTGTCTGTAAAGCACCCTGTGAGATGTATATCGTTGGTACTCTGCAGCTGAGTGTGACCACATTTTGTCACACCGAATACGGCAGCGGCGATGAAAGCTATCGGCAGCAATGGACTTCTGGGTATGTTTCACCTCCATTCCTGTATTTGGATTCGAACACGCTTACCGTCTGGATCAAGAAAGTTCCAGGTTTTAGAGTTTTTCTCCTGGTTACCAGTCTCGGAAGATGCGATTACCAGAAGTGTCTCGGTCTTAGACGGATGATCGTCCTCGAAGTTGATCTGAAGTTGGCGACTGCCGTCGTACCTAAACTTCATTGGGCTCCTTTCGTTGAATCACTTCCCAACGTTCTTCTTCTGCTCCATCATCATTGATAACGAGCTCCCAGAGCTTATCGCCTGTCACGATCATGTACCAATCGTTACGGCAATCTTCCTCGTCTTCGAGTCTGGTCTCCTCTACCCAGTCCTCACGGTTAGCAGCATCGTTAACCATCTTCCCGTACACTGGGCACCAATGGTAACTGAGGTCGACATCGAAGCCTTTGTCTCCTTCGTTACCCTCGGCGTAGTACGCAACCAGTCCCAACTCGTCCTTGTAGATTTCGCCTACGAGGTTGACATCGTGTTTTCGACAACGCGGTGTTATGTGCATTTCACCTCCTTCCTAAGCTCAAGAAGGTCCCGTAAACGGAACCAACTTCAGACTAGGTGTATTCGGATCTGCTGCATAGAAACTGACCGAACTCGTATTCGG
>Ga0126371_10003441_pt1 | contig 13885 bp, 10 predicted proteins | sample PanSoiMetaPlot_4_FD_110145 | JGI IMG/M metagenome (GOLD analysis project Ga0126371, IMG submission 110145) | Tropical forest soil microbial communities from Panama - MetaG Plot_4 | ecosystem: Environmental > Terrestrial > Soil > Tropical forest > Bulk soil | place: Panama | collected 2016-02-17 | reverse complement strand
TCCAGCGCGCTGAAGAGCTCATCCTTGGCCTGTTCGGTCTGGTGATTTGAATTATACGCGCGGGCGAGGTCGAAATGCGACTGTGCGGGATCGATGGGGTTGTGCGCCACGACGGCATGGAACTCGCGGACGGCGTCTTTGCCGTCGTTCTGTTCCAGCAGCAGCGCGCCCAACTCCTGGTGCGCCTGGTTGTCGAGCGGATAAATATAGTTGAGGCGTTCGAGCACGTCGGCGGCTTCTTTCTTGCGCCCGGCTTCATCCAACAGCTTGCCCAACTTCTTGATCAACTCGGGATAGCGGCCGCCTGCTTTGACGTAGCGCTCCAGCTCCTCGATAGCCGCCGGCTTGTTGTTCTTTTCCGTGTAAGCGTTGGCGAGAAACTCGTACACGCTGCCGGCCTCGACGTAATCCGGATACAAGTCGCGGATGGCGGTGCCTTGTTTGATCACGCCGTCGTAGTCTTTAGCCTTGGCGAGGTCGGAGACCTGCTTGATGCCGGCGCGCCAGTGGTCGAAGTTGTCTGCTTGTTTCTTGGTCTGCGCTTCCACCGAAGCCAGAAACTGCTTGTCGAACTCTTCCGGCTCGATCTTCAGCTCTTTGCGGATGACCGCGGGCGTCTCTTCGCCGGCGCCGAAATCGTGCAGCATCGCCAGCAGCGTGTCCCAGCCCCATTTGTCGTTGATGTAATCGATGATCTTGCCACCCTGGAAATAGCTGACAATCACCTGGGCGGGCTCGGTTGGATGGACAAAGCCGCGGTCCAGCTCGGCAACTGGCAGAAGCTTCTTGTCCTTGATGGCTTTCAGGATTTCGGGCGAGATGCGGTCGCCCCACTCCGGATTGACCGCGGTCTCCTCGTGCACTGCCATGCCCTCGGTGAACCAGCGTGGGACGCGATGGCCGGTAGCGGTGAGCGTGAACACGTGGCTCATCTCGTGCCAGAGCGTAGAGGCCCAGTGGAACTCGCCCGGCGGACGGCCGGATGGGCTGTCCATGGCGATCACGTAGCCGAAGGTGACACCCAGCGCGCCGAGACCGGGCATGCCCAGCGTGCGTACGGCGAAGTCTTCATGGTTGGGGTAGACTTCAACCTGCACCGGGTGCTCGAGTTTCATCTTGTACTTGTTTTCGTACGTGGTCAGGATCCTCTGCATCTCCGGCTCGAAGTAGAGGCGCAGAGTCTCGGCTTCCTTTTTATCCATCTTCAGGATGGAGTGGTCGTCCTTGGCCGGCAGCGTGACGAAGTTCTTATAACTGTCGATCAACTTGAGCGAGTTGACGGTGGCACTATCCTGAAATCCGTTGTCGTAACAGGTCTTGAGCTGGGTGAACGCCTCGTTCGCCTGCCCCAGCCGCATCAGGTTGATGCCCAACTCGGAACGCGCCGTGTAGAGCTGCGGATCCAGTTCGATGGCCTTCCGGTAATAGGCGATGCCTTCTTCGTAGCGGCGGTTCAATACAAAGAAATGTCCGGCCGTCTCGTATCCTTTCGCGGTGTGCGGGTCCCACTGCGTTTCTTTCTTGTCGGCCAGCCAGTCGATGGTGGCGAGAATGGCTTTCCCCTGTACCGAATTGGCGTCGATGGCGACCGCCTTCTTGGCCTCTTCGACGGCTTTGGCGTTGTTGTTGTCCTCGAGCGCCAGCCGGGCCATCAGTTCCTGCGCCTCGAGCAGCTTGGGATCGGCCTCCAGCGCTTTCTTCGCCATCGCTTCGGCGCGGCTGTCGAAATTGTCGGCCGCGACTAACGCCAGACCCAGCAGCGCGCCGGCATGATTCTCTTTGATTTCCAGGGCCTCTTTGAATAGATCGGATGCGATATCGGGCTGCCAGTGCTCCAGGTACATGCGGCCCCATTGCACGCGGTAATCGGGATTCTTCGGGTACTTGGCGACGAGGCCGCGAAACTCATTGTTGGCGTCCTGGTAGCGGCGCGCCTTCCACAATGCCTGAGCCTGTTCGAGGGTTTGCGCCGGAAGGAGGGAGGTGATGGCGAGCGCGATGCCGCCGAGAGTGAGAAGCCTCACTTATCCAATTCCTCCTGCGTCTTGGCGAGTTCCAGCAAGAGGGTGGTCAGTTGGCGTTTGTATTCGTCGGCCGGCAGCGCGGCTTTGTCGAACTTGAGCTTGTCAATCTGTTGTTCGAGCTGGTCCTTCTTTTCGAGCAGCGGGCGCTTGGCGGGATCGCGCGCCGCAGCCGCGTTGGCCCCCAGGCGCACCACCGGAAACGCGGCGGCCAGTTTGCCTTCTCCGTTTTCGTTGTTGGGATCACGCTCGCCATCGCCCTTACCGATATCTTCCAGAACCGAGTGCTCGGTCGCCAGGCGCTTCTGGGAATCGAAAGACTCGGCGGTTTTCTTCTGCGCGTAGTGGAACGCTTCGAGCGCCGATACCGACTCGTTCTTGTCGGCGTCAGCGGCCGGCTCGCGCAGCGCCTCGGCCCAGTAGCGCGCGAACACGGTGGCGTTCTTTTCGGTGCCGGCCTTCGTCGCGGTAATGACAATCCGGCTCTTCTTCTGCAGGAACGAGAGCGAACCTCCGCTGGAGCTGGTCATGTTGACCACCAGCTGCCGCGTGGCCGGCACGTGATCCAGCAGACTGGCTATCTCGGCGCCGGTGAGATCGGGACCGGGGATGTTGAACTTGTACTCGGTGCCATCGAAGCTGCCATGGCCGATCAGCATCAACACGAGAGCGTCGTCCGGCTTGATCTGCCGGGAAATCTCCGCGAACTTCGCACGGATCGCATCCCGGGTGGGCGCTTGCAGAGTGATGACGTTTGCGTCGCCACCGGCGCGCTTCAGGCTGGAATCGATATCGTCCGCCCACATCTTGAAGCGCTGCACGTAATCGGGCTCGCCGCCCAATCCGGAGATGGTGACGTAAAATGTAGCTGCTGGAGACGAAAGCACAGCGGCCAACAGCAGAACCAACAGCCTCATACCACCCCCCACTTCCGGCGCAGCAGCCATTCCGAACCCCGGATTCCAAACGCCAGCAAGAGCAAAATCGGCATATCCCACAAGTCGCGCGTTTCCCGGGAAGTTATGCCCGCTTCCGAATACGAAATCTCGTTCGCTAACTTGGACGCATCGGCGGCTGTATAGTATTTGCCGCCCGTCTGGTCGGAGAGTTTTTGCAGCAGCTCTCGGTTTTGTCCCGTATGAAAATTCTCGGCCACGCCATCTTCGCGCCGGAATCCAAGCGTGTCGCGCCCGACCTCCTGCTGCTCCTGGCCGGCCAGGATCTCAGCCACGTAGGTGCCGGGCTTCTCGGCCGTCCATTCTCCCGTGTATACACCTTCTTCGAGGGGTTGTGGAGCCAGTTCGACGGTCGCCGACGAGCCGTCGGGCGACAGGAACCGCGCCTGCACCCGAGCCGTGCTGAGCGGCTTGTACTCTTTGTCACGCACTTCCACGCGCAGCGGCACGCGGGTCTCGTCGGACAGCGCCGTTTTAGGCGTCGTCACCGTCACCTGGCCCGGCGTATCCGTCACCAGGTAGCGAAACATCTGCTGCCAGAAGGTGGCGTGCGTTTTATCGTCGTGCGGCAACCACATTTTCCAACGCCAGCTTCCGCCGGTAGCGAAGACGGCAGTGCGGCCGTGCCCGTAAGGGGCCGTCACCAGCAGCGGGATGGCACTGCGCGACGGCGGCGTCACGTTTAGCAGGACGGTCGCGCCGGGCTTTGGTTCCCCGACTTCCTGATAGTCGGCGACCATCGGGATGTCTTTCCAGCGCGCGACGTTGCGCTCCGGATTGTCTTCCAGCCGCGTGAGGATGCTTTCGCGCCCAGCTTGTGTCAGCTCCACTTTGCTGAAATCGCGGTGAAATGTGCCCTTGTTCGGCGGCAGCTTGGTAGGAACGAGGTCAGCCAGCGGCGAGTTGGGATAGCCGCCGTCGGACAGGCTTGCACGGCCGCCGAGAAGCAGCAGGCCGCCGCCTCGGCGATCGACGAAATCGTGGATCAGTTGCTGTTGAGTCGGCGTGAAGTAACCGGCCTCCACGTTGGCGAGCATCAGCCCCTGAAACTGGTTCAGCTCTTCCGGCTTTGACGGGAAACCCGCGGCCAAGTCTTCCTTGTCCTCGCCTTTGAACCCTTCCGGGCAGCCACCGGCAGGACAGGGCTGGCGATAAATCTTGTTCTGGGTAGTGCGCACCATAGAGAAGACGACGATCTCGGGATTGTCGTCCATGGCGCGGCGAATGAACTTGTATTCGTATTGCGGCTCGCCGTCAAAATAGAGGATGCGCGGCTTGCGGTCCTGCACATTCACCAGCCGGCTGACCTTATTATTAAGCGCGTTATTTTCGCCCGGCACGGGATCGACGCCGATTTCCAGGCTCTTCGGCCCGACCACCTTATCCGCGTTAAAGGTAATCGACTCGGTCTGCAGCACACCGTCGCCCTTGAGCGTGACGTCCTGCGAGGCGATCACCTTGGGGCCGTCATGCACGGTGAGTTTGGCTTTGCTACCCGACATGCCGTAGCTCTGCATCGTGACTAACGCTGTCAGCCGCGACTGCGGCAGCGCGCGGGCCGGCAGGACCGCATCGGTTACTTCGATGTCCTTCTGCGGATGCTCCAAACCCAGTCCAACGGTATGGATGGGAATTCGCTGGCGGCGGATGGCTGCGATGGTGTCGAGATCGATGCCGCCTGCATTATCGGCGCCGTCGCTCAACACCACCATCGCGCCTAGCGGCAGCGATGAGGATTCGGCCAACACGCGCTCCAGCGTGCTCCCGATGCGCGTGGCCGGCTCCGCGCCAGTCGCCTCGACCGGCTTTTGCATCCGCTGCGCGTCGGAGCCGAACTTATACAACCGCACCTGGAATTTCGTTCCCAGCGCTTGTAGCAGGCCGCCATTCAGGATCGATTGCGCACGCGCCAGCCGCGTGCCGGACTCGTCGCTGATGTTCATGCTGTGGGAATCGTCGACCAGCACCGCCACCACGTTTTGCTGCGGCCGCAGCGTCGCCACGCTCAGCGCCGGATGCCACAATAAGAACAACAGCAGCGCAATCAACGCGGTCTCCAGCAGCCAGATGGCCACCGGACGCAGTCCGCTGAGCATGCCGTGGTTACGCCGCACGTGCCAGAACAATAGCCCGGCCGCTGCCAGAATACCGGCGGCCATCAGCCACAGCGGCCAAGGCGTCAGGAAAACAAAGTGTCCCTTTTGGAAAAGGCTGACCGGGTATTTGAACAGCAGCTCGAACATGGCGTGTGTTTCTAGAAGACGATACCCCTAGGGACGTGGGATCTCGATTCGCAAGTTACCAACAACTTCGATGTGGCGGGGGGAACGTGCGGGCGCATCCGCTCAATACCCTCAATGTAACTCAGGATAACACGCCGGTCCGGTGGCAGGTCCACGCGGACACCGCACCGAACCCCAGTTCACGCATGCGCCGAATCAGACTCGGGATGATCCGGCGGGACTTGAGTAGCCAGGGCCTCACGCACGCGCTCCAAAAGCGAGGTCGGGGTAAACGGTTTCTGCAAGAACGAGACCACCGGCCCGGTCACCGGCCACAGGCGGTCGGAGTAGCCCGACATGCAAATCACGGGAATGCCGGCCGGTCCGCCAAAAACGGCTGCCAAGTCCACACCGCCGATCTCTGGCATGACCAGGTCGGTGAGCAGCAGGTCGGGGCGGATCGTTCGGGCGGCTTCGAGCGCATGGCGTCCGTCGACCGCCTCGAGCACCGTGTAGCCGCGGCGTTCCAGGATTCGCCGGACATACTTGCGCACCGCGGGTTCGTCTTCCACCAGCAGAATCGTTTCGGTCCCGGTGTGGGGGACCGCGGGCGCCGCGGTCCGGACCGGCTCACCACCCGGCTCCACGGCGGGGAACAGCAAGTGGAAGCTGCTCCCGTGACCGATTTCGCTGTAGACCCGGATGGAACCGCCGCTTTGCCGCACGATTCCGTAGACTGTCGAAAGGCCAAGTCCGGTGCCCCGGCCAGGTTCCTTGGTGGTATAGAAAGGCTCGAACAGATGGGCCTTGACCTCCACCGGCATGCCGGTTCCCGTGTCGCTCACCGTCAGCGAAACATACTCACCCGGCGCTGTCCCGGGATGCGCTTCGACAAACTCGGCATCGGCGCTGAAACGGCTGCTTTCAATCAAGAGCTTGCCGCCCGCGGGCATGGCGTCGCGCGCGTTTACCGCCAGGTTCAGGACGACCTGCTCGAGGTGCCCGGCATCGGCGCGAATGGCGCCCCCCTTGGCGTCCAACGCCAGGGTCAGTTCGACGTCTTCTCCGATGATCCGGCGCAGCATCTTCTCAAAGTCGCGGATCACTTCGTCGGGCATAATGGTTCTCAACTCGATTGGCTGGCTCCGGCTGAATGCCAGCAATTGCCTCGTAAGCGCTGCCGCGCGTTCGGCGGCGCGTTCGATTTCGGCAAGGGACCCGCGGAGCGAATGGTCTTCGGGCAATTCCTCCAATCCCATGCGCGAGTAACCACCGATGACCGTCAACAAGTTGTTGAAATCGTGCGCCACGCCGCCGGCCAAACGGCCGATCCCCTCCAGCTTCTGTGCTTGGAGAAACTGTTCCTGCAGACGCCGGCGGTCGGTCAGGTCGCGCAGGATTCCGAGGAAATTCCCGTCGGGCAACCGGCGCCCGCTCACGTCTCCGTGAAACGTAGATCCATCCCTGCGGACGAAACGCCACTCCCCGTAAGTCGGTTGGCCGGTCTTTAGTTGAGCCACTTCGGCAGCCACTCGGTCCCGGTCGGCCGGATGGACGAAGTCGGCAATGGAAGTGCCGAGAAAGTCGTCGCGGCTGCAGCCCGCCAGTTCCAGCCCGCGCGCATTCACCTCGATGTAGCTTCCTTCGGGACTCGTAATGTAGATACCGTCGGCGGCGTGTTCGAACAGCGCGCGGAAGCGCTGTTCGCTTTGGCGCAGCGCCGCATCGGCTTCTTTCCGGAATGTAATGTCCTCACTGGCCAGAATCACACCCCCAATGCGGCCGTTGGCGTGGTGCCAGGGCCGCATTTCCCAACACAGCCACTGAGTCCGCCCATCGAGGCGTTCGAACAGGTCTTCCCCGCTGCGCTCCGATGACCCGGCGAGCACTCGCCGGTGGACTTCCCGCCAACGTTCGGGTATCTCCGGGAATACTTCGTAGTGGCTCCGTCCCTCCAAGGGCTGATCTCCCAGGCGGTATTCCTGCCGGTACCGTCCGCTCGCGGCTAAATACCGCATGTCGCGATCGAACATGGCGAGGGCCACCGGCGCCGATTCCGTAAACCGGCGAAGCTGCGCTTCATTCTGGCGTGAGGCGGCCAGCGCCCGGCGCAATTGACCTGTGATCAGGCTGATCCCGACACCAACCACCGCGAACCGCGCCAAGCTCGCGGGTTGAGCCGCGTTCACAAACGCGAAAGAGTTAGGTGGATCCAAAAGGAGGTACCAGCTTGTCAGAATGCTGGCGCCGGTAGCGGCCAGCGCTGGTCCGTATCCGCCGAAACGCCCCGCCACGAGGACTGCGAGGGTGAAGGGCAGATACGGCGCGTACGTCTCCAGAACGGGATCAAGGGCTAGGCGAATGCCCAGCGCAGCGGCGACAAGCACCGCGGCTAAACCGTATCGCGCGAAGGCGAACCGTGATGTCGTCGAGAGCCGCCAGCCCATTGGCGTCCTCCAACGCGGCGTCAGGCGAAGAAGAGACCCCGCCTAGCTTCCCCGGAGCATGAGGGAAACCTGTATCTGAAATGTAATCCAAATTACAGCACATTTCAAACGGTTCCCCAACCCGTCGAGCGCGGGAATGGAGGAAATTCAAATCGCGTCAAACTGCGGATCCGCCACTTTGCGCGCGGTCTCCGCCCCGCGAACCGGCAGCGCCGGATCCGTCAGCAGCCCGATCTGCTTCAGCACCGATGCTTGGTCCCAATAAATATGTTCGTGCGCCAGTTTGCCGTCGCGAAAACGGACGATGGCCACCAGGGGCACCTCCACGCGCCGGTTGGTGGGAGCGATCCCGGGCAACATCCACGGCATCTCCTGCGTGTGGGTGAACGAAAAAATCATCTCGTCCACCAATTGCTCGGCTCCCACCGTACGCGAAATTGGCGTGAGTGTGGTGTCGGGGGGCATGCTGGGAATGAAGTCGCGCGCATAAAACCGGCGCAGCGCGTTCTTGCCGAACCCACCCGTAAGCACGGGAATGTGGTTCACGTATGCGTCTTCCACCATGGTCGCCAGCGTGGCTTCGGTGTCGCGCGTCGCGAATTCGTGCTGTGTGTGCTCTTCCCAAAGCCGGGCGAGATCGAGTTGTTCCATGCAAAGAATTCTACTCTCGAGTGCGCACTCCCCGCTTTATTTGCGCTTGCCTCCGCCGGGGCCTCGGGATTTGCCGGAGTCCGGGGGGCGCCCGCGCTTCTTCTTCACCGGCGCCAGCCCTGCCGGCGGCCGTCCCCTCCGCCGCTCGATCCGCCTCAGCCGCTCCAGGCTCTCGATGGCGGCGTCCAGATTTGCCAGGTCACTGCGCAACTGCACCAGCACTTTCGCTAGGTCCATGAATTGTCGAGAATAGAAGTTTTTCGAAATACTATCAAATCAGATCGTGCCTAGGACACTATGGGGAAAGACTGAAAGGGCTGCTAAACCGCCGGCCGTTCCATGAGCGCGTCGGAATGCTCTGAGCCATCCGAATAATTCTGTAGAGAGTCGAGCGATTCCAGGACACGCTCCAACAGGCTGTCAGTCTGCGACACGGTGGTCTTCAGCACTTCAATCGAGTGCGCTTGCGTGATCAGGCGCTCATCCAAAGACGTCATCGTTTTGGAAAGCAACTGCTCCATGGCGCTTACGATTTGCGCGGTCGAGGGAAGGTTGGCGAGTTTCGCGGCTTGCTCGTCCAGCCGGGTTTCGATCTGGCCGAACCGGTTGCCGTTGGCGGTTTCCTGCGCTGCCAGGCGCGCCTCCAACTCCGACACCGAACGTTTCAGATCCTGCACCGCTCCGGAGTCGGAACCGGACTCGCGGCGCGCGCTCGTCAGAGCCCCGACCGCCACGCCGGCCAGGAATATCGCCGCGCGCGGTACGTAACTGAGAGCGTTGGCCATCAGTGATTCACTTATAATACAGAGACGGATCCTTCTGCAAGTACTACATTTAGTAACCAACGTACTAGGTACGTTCACAGATTGAACGTTTCGGATAAAACAGGCATCATTTCTAAGCAACTTCCGTCAGTCGAAGGAGAGATCTTTGAGCCCGGGCGGGGCGCAAGGGGCGAGTCGTGGCCGAAAACTGCCGTACCCACTCCTGATGGAGTGCGACCACAATGGACGTGTGCTTTGGATGAGTGAGTACACACGTAGGGTCCTGGGCCCCTCGGCCAGCCTGCTCCACACCATCCCGCGCTGGCGCGTGTCCGGAGACTACCAGGAAGGACCCGGCGAATTGGTCTATTCGAAGCTTTTGGACTTGGGAGGGACCGTATTAGTCGGTGCCCGCCCGGTGCTTCCTACGGAATCCGCTCCCGGAGCAGGCGAACCCTCCTTGTTTCGGCTCCAAGGGCAGCTGTTACTCCATTATTTCCGTCTGCTACGGGCCGAAAGGCAACTGGCGGGCCGAGCCCGCCGGCGGCGGGGCCCGGGTGGAGTCCGCGCGCTCCGGCAGATCGAACTCGAACGCGAACGCCTGGGCCGGGAACTCCATACGAGCGTGGGGCAACAACTGTCGGCGATCCGTCTCCAGGCAGAGGTGATCGCGGGGGGGCTGCCGACCGGCCACGAGCCCCTCCGGCAAGCGGTTGACCGAATATTTGCTCTTACCGCCGAGGCACTTGAGCTGGTTCGCTCGATTTCGAAACGGTTGCACCCGCCCGAGTGGCAGCGGCTCAGCCTCGGCGACGCCCTAGAGCAGTTGTGGGAGCTCAGCGGGATTCCCCAGCGGTTTGAAGCATCGCTCCGGCTCGGGTCGCTGCCCCAAGAGCCCGAATTGGATGCCAAAATTCTGCTTTACCGTGCCGCTCAGGAGGCGGTTTCCAACTTGATTCGCCACTCGCGGGCCTCTCGCGTGGAAGTCTCTTTGGAGGAGCGTGGCGGAGAACTGGTCCTGTGCTTCCAGGACAACGGCGTGGGTTTCGACGTCGAAGCGGTGTTTGCGGCCGCGCCCAAAGTGATTGACGGGATCGGCTTGCGGTCCATTCGGGACCAGGCGGCGAGCCTGGGCGGAAAATTGGTGGTCGCCAGCGGGCCGGACGGCACTAAACTGGAAGTTATCGTGCCTTTCAACGCGGCGAGTGCCTAGCCGCCACCAGGCGAGGGAGAAGTATGGCTGAGTTGCTGGAAACAACCGTGGTTCTTGCCGATGACCATAACATTGTGCGGGAGGGAATCGCGGCGTTGTGCGCCAAAGAAGGCTTACGGGTGATCGGGCAGTGCGCCAACGGAGCCGAAGCGGTGGAAATGATCACGGGATTGAAACCCGATTTCGCGCTCCTGGACATGAATATGCCTGTGATGACCGGCGTCGAGGTAATCCGCCGTCTCCGCGGCGCCGGCTGCACGACGAAACTCCTCATCCTTTCGATAAGCCGCACCGATGCCACCGTAACCGAATCCATTCGGGCCGGAGCGGATGCGTACCTGCTGAAAGACGGCCCCTCCCGGCATTTACTCGATGCCATCAACTTCGTGCGCGACGGCGGCATCTACATCTCGCCTCTTCTCAAAGGCGCCGGCTTCTTCACTCAGGGTGAGGCGCGCCGCGAGGCAGATCCGCTGGCGGCTTTGAGCCCGCGCGAGATGGAGGTCTTCTCCCTGCTCGTCAACGGCCGCCGCGCCAAAGATATTGCGGATCTGCTGGAGATCAGCCCAAAGACCGTCGACACTTATCGCGCAAGTCTGATGCGCAAGCTGAACGTCCACGATCTGGTGGGCTTGGTCAAATTTGCAATTGAGCGGAACCTGACGAGTACCTCCGGCGAGCAGTAATCTCGATGCACCCGGACTCGGCGCCAGATTGACTGCGCTGGTAGTTCTCCAGAGAACGGATCAGGTTGTCCACCGTGTCCCGCCGCTCGTATAAACGAGCAAGGGCCTGCCGGCGCAGAAGGTCGACCGGCATCAAACGGCTTCTCTCTAAGGAAGCGGGCAAGGGCAGCGTTAGGGGGGTCATCTACCAGAATTCTCCTAGTCGGGTTAGGGTTTCCTTTGAGTCGTTCTCTAATGTAAACAACCTTACGTTCTGAATCAAGAGAAATCTGATCAAGAAGTAGGAAATTCCTTTAGGATGACTTTCAATAGGGATTTCCGATAATATCGTGCTACGATACAAATAGATGCCGACCGACTCGGCCACCCTTTCACCCGCCGATTATTCCGCCTTGGGGGAATTTCGATACCGGATTCGCTGTTTTCTTCAATTCAGCGAGTCGGCGACCCGAGCAGAGGGGATGGAGCCGCAGCAACACCAACTTTTACTTGCGGTTCGAGCGCTCGAACACACAGACGGACCGACGATTGGCGCCCTGGCTGAACATCTCCTGATCCGTCACCATAGCGCCGTAGGTTTGATCGACCGCATGGCAGAGCGCGGGTTGGTCGAGCGAGTGCCGGGCACCCAGGACCGCCGACAGGTCAAGGTGAAGCTGACGGCGCAGGGGGAGACGAAGTTGAGGCGCCTTTCCGAGATTCACCGCGAGGAATTACGCCATTCGGGGCCGACACTGGTAGCGGCGTTGAGCAGCATTCTCGGCCATCTGCACATTCAAGAACAGGATGTCATCCCACGACGTGAAACCTGATAAACGAAAGAGCCCACCAACGCCCGGGGGCATAGAAGCCCTGGGCGACTTCACAACTACATCCCGCGTAATTGGGATTTCCATTCTGGCCATCGGCATCGGAGTGGTCAGCGCCTATGTGGCGCTGGCGCTCTTGCGGCTGATCGGTCTGTTCACTAATCTGTTCTTCTACCAGCGGTGGGGAAGCGCGCTGGTGTCTCCGGCGGCCAACCACTTGGGCGCTTGGGTAGTCGTGGTGCCGGTAGCGGGCGCGCTGATCATCGGCCTGATGGCGCGCTACGGATCGGAGCGGATCCGCGGGCACGGGATACCGGAAGCGATCGAAGCCATTCTGATTAACGGCAGCAAGATTCAGCCGAAGGTCGCGATCCTAAAACCGCTGTCGAGCGCGATCTCGATCGGTTCGGGAGGGCCGTTCGGCGCCGAAGGGCCGATCATCATGACCGGCGGCGCGTTCGGTTCGATGATTGCGCAGTTGTTTCACCTCTCGAGTTCGGAGCGCAAGACCTTATTGGTTGCGGGGGCGGCGGCGGGAATGTCCGCTACGTTCGCGTCGCCGGTGGCGGCGGTGCTGCTGGCGGTGGAGCTGCTGTTGTTCGAGTGGAAGCCGCGCAGCCTGATCCCCGTGTCTCTGGCAAGTGTTACGGCCGGCGCGGCGCGCCGGTACATTCTCGGGCTCGGGCCGCTGTTCCCGGTGCCGGCACACCCGGTGTTCATCGGGCCGCAGGGATTGCTGGGGTGCGTCGTGGTGGGCCTACTGGCTGGGGCGCTGTCGGCGCTGCTCACTGCCATGGTCTACGCATCCGAGGACGCGTTCAAACGTCTACCCATTCACTGGATGTGGTGGCCGATGCTGGGCGGACTGGTCATCGGCATCGGGGGTCTCATCTTTCCACAAGCGCTGGGCGTTGGCTACGACACCATCGGCGCGCTTTTGCAGGGCTCGGTGCCGCGCAACATGATACTCGGCATCCTGCTGGTCAAATCGGTAATCTGGGCGGTGTCGCTCGGGTCGGGAACCTCGGGAGGCGTGTTAGCGCCGCTGCTGATGATGGGCGGCGCGCTGGGCGGCATCGAAGCCATGTTCCTGCCCAACGAAGGCACCGGCTTCTGGCCGCTGGTGAGCATGGGAGCGATTCTGGGCGGCACTATGCGCTCGCCGTTCACCGGAGTGATCTTCGCCCTCGAGTTGACCCACGACGTGAATATGCTGGTTCCGCTTCTTCTAGCCGTGACGATTTCGCACGGATTTACCGTGCTCACCCTGCGCCGCTCGATTCTGACCGAGAAGGTGGCGCGGCGCGGATATCACTTAAGCCGCGAGTACGCGGTGGATCCGCTCGAGATCCTGTTTGCCCGCGACGTGATGCGGCAAAATGTCCTGGCCTTTCCAGCTCAAGCCTCGTGCGAGACAGTGGCGAACAAGGCGCGGCATCCGGACCAGGAGCGTAAAGGCCAGACGCTATATCCCCTGGTGGACGACGAACGGCATCTGATCGGCGTGGTGACCCGGACGGATCTGGCGCGGATCCTGCAGGACCGTAGCGCGGCGCAACAGCCGCTGTCGGATTTCGCGCAGCGAGATCCCGTGGTCGCTTACGAAGACGAGCCGCTGCGCGTCGTGGTCTACCGGATGGCCGAAACCGGGCTAACGCGGTTCCCGGTGGTCGCGCGAGACGATTCGCGCAAGCTGGCCGGTATGATTTCGCTGTACGACCTGCTGCATGCCCGGGCGCGAGCGCTGGAGGAGGAGCGCCGGCGGGAGCGCGTGCTGCGCGTCCATCTGCCGTTCCGGTCGCGGAACGCGCCAATTGAGAAAATGTAACAGGTGTTGACTGTCGGACACTCCAACCGGCCGATCGAAGAATTCCTCGGCATGCTGAAGGCGCACGGCGTGGAATTGCTGGTGGACGTGCGAACCGTTCCCCGCTCCCGGCATAACCCTCAGTTCAACCGCGAAACGCTGCCGCAAAGTCTGGCGGCAGCCGGCATCCGGTACCAGCACATGCCCGGATTGGGCGGCCTGCGGCACGCGAGGAAGGACTCGATCAACACCGGCTGGAAGAACCTGAGTTTTCGCGGCTACGCCGACTACATGCAGACTGCGGAGTTC
>Ga0126371_10003440_pt1 | contig 13885 bp, 9 predicted proteins | sample PanSoiMetaPlot_4_FD_110145 | JGI IMG/M metagenome (GOLD analysis project Ga0126371, IMG submission 110145) | Tropical forest soil microbial communities from Panama - MetaG Plot_4 | ecosystem: Environmental > Terrestrial > Soil > Tropical forest > Bulk soil | place: Panama | collected 2016-02-17 | reverse complement strand
TTGCGGAACTGGCTTGCTATCGCAGGCAAGTGCGGTGGGTGGCGCGGCCGGCGGGCTATGGCGCCTCGCCGTTCGCTGCCACGTGGGGAGCGATATTCATTGCCGCCGTGTATTCGATAGTGTCCCTGCTACTTCGCCCCGAGGGCCTGAATTCGCACGAGGTGGCGCTTACACTTGCATGGAGCCTGCTCGGGCAGTTGGTGTTCTTCCTGGGCGTCTCTCTTGTGATCGAATTGTTAGCGTCGGCGGCCGCGCTGTTTGCGCTGCCGGCCCGCATCGAATTCTGGCTCTGCCAACTCCTGCTGGCGGCATTCGTAACGGTAGTGTTGCGGGTGGTGGTGTGGCCCTCGATCGGCTTGACCGGCTGGCAGGGGAAAGTGCTTGCTATCGGATTGGGCGTGGTCTTCGCTCTGATCAACAGCACAATCGCGTTATGGCTGCTGGCCGGGCAGGCGGTTTCCGACGGAATCGCCGCGGCGGTTGCGCCAGCCACACTGGGCATGACACAGTCGTGGCGCGCCGCGGTGTCGACGCTGCTGATCATCGCGGTAGTAGCGACCTGGGCAGCGGTGAGAGCGGCGGCCTTCGACTGGAACTTCCTGATACAGAAACTGACGGCAGCCGCAGTCTGGCTTACTACGTTCGGAGCGTTTTACGCGCTGGGGACACGGCGCAAACGCCCCCGAACCATAGCCTGGATCGGCGTGCCGCTGGTATTCCTGGGCGCGTATCGCGGCCTCGAAGCAGCGGCCCCTCGTACCGAACCGCTGCTGGAAAGCTATGGCGGCTACGACGCATCCTTCCTGCTGGTGCACCAATTGCTCACGCCGTTGAAGCAGAACGACGATTCGTTCTACCGGTTCCTCGGTAGAAATACCAACATCGGAGCCGCAGTGCACGTGAACCCGGCGCCGGTCAATTTGGTTGCCAGCCTCGCGGCGTCGCAAGATCCACCGAATATCTTCATCATCACGATCGACAGTCTTCGGCGGGATTACCTTTCGCCCTACAACACGGCAGTCCATTTCACGCCAGCGATCGAAGCGTTCGCGCGCGAGGGTACGGTTTTCCAGAATGCGTTCACCCGATACGGCGGCACGGGGCTGTCCGAACCAGCTATCTGGTCGGGGTCTCTACTTCTACACAAACAATATGTGACGCCGTTCGCTCCGATGAACGCACTGGAGAAACTGATTGCGGCGGATCACTATCAGGAATTTCTGAGCCGCGATTCGATTCTACAGACGATTCTGACGCCGTCAGCGGCCACAGTGGAACTGGACGCTCCGGAAACCACGATGTCGCTGGATCTGGAGCGCACCCTACCCGAGTTGGAAAAACAGATTGACCAGCAGCACGGGACGACACAACCGATATTCGCGTACACGCAGCCGCAGAATCTTCATATTTCCGTCATTCAGCGGCAAGGCGCCACAGTTCCAGCAGGAGAGACCTATCCTGGGTTCTACGCGCCGTATGCGTCGCGGGTGCACAAGACGGATGCCGCCTTTGGAAAATTCATCGAATTCCTGAAGGCCCGGCGGCTATACGATCGGAGCATCATCATTCTGACCGCCGATCACGGCGACTCGCTGGGAGAAGAGGGCCGTTGGGGTCATGCTTATACGCTGTTTCCGGAGATTGTAAGAATTCCGTTGATCGTGCATTTGCCGGAGAGCCTGAAAGGGAAAGTCAGCAGCGACCCGGCCGAACTGGCCTTTTCCACAGACATCACGCCCAGCCTGTACTATCTGCTTGGGCACCGGCCGGTCCAACAGCACGAATTGTTCGGGTCGCCCCTATTCACCGAAACGGCGGCGGAGCGGAGACGCGATCCCGGTGCGGCTTACCTGTTGGCATCCAGCTACGGGCCGGTGTATGGAATATTGAGCCAGGGCGGGCGGCGACTCTACGTCGCCGACGGCGTCAATTATCGAAACTATCTGTTCGAGCTCAGTCCGAAGGGAGCGGCGCAACTCCTCATCGATGCCTCTCAGGAACGGCAGCAAAACGATCTGATCCGGGAAAAGATCCGCGGTGTCGACCGATTCTACGGATACCGCGACGAAGCGGGAGGCTCGTCGTGAGCAGCAGCCCGGACATAAAAACGGGGTTATCCGGCCGATCGGCGGAGGCAGATGACGTCCGCGAGCGACTGCGGCAGCGAGTGGACGCTCTGCTGGGGAAGTGCAACGAAGCAGCCGACCAGAAGCGCCGCGGAGAAGCCAAAGGCGAAGCTCCGGCACCGCCCGCGAAGGCGACTGCAAAGCCGGCGCAATGGGCAACTCCAGCGCCGAGCCCGCGCCAAGAGGTGAAGAAGTCCGGGGCGCTGGCGCCAGCCGCGCCGTCGCAACCTGAAGCCTCGAGCCACCGGGCCCTGGTGATTGAAGGCAATTCTTTGCATCGAAAAGTTCTGGCGCGAGCGCTCGAAAAGGCCGGGTTTGAAGTAGATACCCAGGAGTCAGCCGAAGAGGCGCTGGAAGTTTTCCGGCGCTGTCCGTTCGGAATTGTGCTACTCGACTGCGACACTCCAGAGATCAACGGGTTTCGAGTCGCGGCTAGCATGCGCCTGATGGAAGGCGACGCGCGGCATACGCCGATCGTCGGGTTGACGGGCAACGCGAGCCAGAGTCATCGCCTGGAACGCAAGGCCGCCGGCATCGACAACTACCTTTTGAAGCCGTTTCGCCGCGATCGAGTGGAATCGGTCGTTTCGAAATATGCTCCGCTTCGGGAAATGCGTCCGGCGCCGCAGCTTCTTTCGCTGGACAAAGACCGGGTTCGGGAACTGCAAGATCTGGCCAGCGACGACCCCGGGCTGCTCAGCGAGCTAATCGATATCTTCCTGACCGGCACGCCGGAAATGATCGATCAAATGCGGCACGCCCTCGAAGATGAAGACAGCGATTCTCTGCGGCGGGATGCTCATACGCTGAAGGGGAGCAGCGGCCAGATGGGCGCGCTGCGGATTCAGGATCTGTGCGCGACGATCGAAACGCTGGCGAGCACGGGTTCGCTGGTGGGAATCGAGGCGCTGCTCTCCGAGGTTTCGCTGGCGTTCGCCCGAGCGGTCGGCGAACTGCGGTCGTTGAGCAATGGCGAGCTGGCGGGGGCACCGCAAGCCGGCGAAGCGCCACGGCAGGGGCAACGGCCGCAAAAGGACGCCGCGAAATCGAACGAGGTCCTGGTAGCCGAAGACGACATGCTGATCGCTCGTTTTCTAAGTAGCAGCTTAAGCGCGGCAGGCTTCCACGTGACCCACGTGCGCGACGGCAAAGCGGCCATTGACGCGGTGCACGTGAAGGATTTTGCCGCGATCATTTTGGACATCAACATGCCGGAGATGGACGGATACCAGGTGCTCTCGGAAATCCGCGCCACGGCCGGTGAAGGGGCTCCCGTGGCGATCATCTCGTCGCGGCACCAGGAGCAGGATATTTTGAGGGCCTTCGACCTTGGCGTGGATGACTACCTGACGAAGCCGTTCAATCCGTCAGAGGTAGTGGCGCGGGTCCGGCGGTTGGTGCGGCAATCGCTGCGGTCATGACACGGCTGATCTACTCGGAGAACTGGCCGCGCATCGCGAACCTGCTGGTAGTGGTCGTCTTGATCGGCTACATCTTGTCCGTGGTTGTGGTGGCGCAATTCCTCGACGTATTGGCCGATCCGTTCATGCGCTACGCCTCGGCATTCATCATCGTGCAGTTCGCGGTGCTGGGGAGTATCGGCCTTTTGCTCATTACCTTCAAGTTCATGCGGGTGAGATGGGAAAGCCGCCGTGCCTCACGGATCCGGAAGCTGGAAGAACTAGTGGCGGCCTCGGATTGCGGAGACGAAGCTCTGAAGGCAGCGCGCAAATGGCCCGAGGAATTTCTGACGGTGGTGAACTACACGCTGCAGTCGATAAAGGGGTCGGCGCGCGAGCGTGTGATCCGGCTGCTGGAGGCGAGCGCGCTCTATCCGAGCCTGCTACAGCAAACGCTAAGCCGCAATCCCGACCGGGCGATTCGCGCAATTACTTTGCTCGGCCAACTGGAAACGGCGCAATCCCGCGCGGCGGTAAACCGGGCGTTGGAGCATCCGGCGGAGGCCATCCGGCAGGCCGCCCGGAAGGTGATCATGCAAGGAAGCGATCCGGAGGCGCAGCAGCGGCTTTTCGAAACCTTTCCCCAGCTACCCGCATGGCAGCGGCTGGTGTTGTATCATTTCGCTCCGCCGGAGGCGGCCCTGCTGCCCCAATTCGTTACCAAGGCGCTCCGATCGGTAAACGAGATGCGGATTCTGATTGCGCTCGAACTGGTGTTGACACGGCAACGTTTTCTGCCGTGCGCACTGCCGATGAGCCTGACACGCGCAGCGAATCCGGAGATCCGGATCAAGTTTTTCAAGGCCTTGAGATTCCTCCGGCTGGAGAGCGACCCGGCGAAAGCGCTGCAGCTTGGTCTAGGGGATTCCGACTGGCGCGTGCGGGCCATGGCCGCGCAAGCATGCGGCCAGCTCCGGACGGCCAATCTCGCAGAGCGCCTGCTGGCCATGTGCCGGAAATTCGAAAACCCCGCAGAGGCGGCGCACGCCGCGCGCGCACTGGCGGCCCTAGGCGGAGAAGGTTGGCTGCGGCTGCAGGAGGTGGCCAACTCGGAGACGGACATCGCGCGGCAGATAGCCACAGAGACGGTAGAGCGCCACATGCTGGGAGGCGCGGCTTAGCCGCGGCGGATGGCTTCGGATCTCCATCAGTGGTTTCGCGGTGTCCTCTCGGTCTACGAGTACGGCATCATCACGTACCTGTTCGTGCTCAGCACAATCTATTTCGTGCTGCTCCTGATCGGGTTCTTCGAAATGATCCGGCACCGTTTTGCGTACCGGGACAGCGATGAAAATCGAGTGCTGGAAGCGTCGCCGCTAGTGCCGCCGGTATCCATCCTGGCGCCGGCCTATAACGAAGCCGCGTCGATCTGCGAGAGCGTGCGGGCCATGCTGTCGTTGACGTATCCGCAGTTTGAAGTGATCGTCATCAATGACGGCTCCAAAGACGAGACACTGCGGCTGCTGATCGAGGAGTTTCATCTCTACCGCTCGGCGCGGTTCTACGAGAATACACTTCCGGCAAAGCACGTAAGGGGCGTTTACGAATCGATGGACCCGATTCCGCTGGTGGTGATCGATAAAGAAAACGGGGGCAAAGCGGATGCATTGAACGCCGGGATCAACGTGGCGCGGTATCCGCTGGTGTGCGCCGCCGATTGCGATTCGCTGCTGGAAGCGGACGCGTTGCTGCGGGTGGCGCGGCCGTTCCTGGAAGATCCCGAGCGGGTGCTGGCGGTGGGCGGGATCGTCCGAGTGGGCAATGGGTGTGAGATATCCGGCGGCCGGGTAATGAAGGTCGATCTGCCGCGAAGCTGGATGGGCCGGTGCCAAGTGGTGGAATATCTTCGTTCGTTTCTGGGCGGGCGCGTCGCGTTCAGCGCGTTCAACTCGCTCCTCATCATCTCGGGCGCTTTTGGACTGTTTTCGAAGCGCGCCGTGCTGGCCGTAGGCGGATACCGAACCGACACAGTCGGCGAGGACATGGAATTGATTGTCCGGCTGCACCGCTGGGCGCGGACGAAGAAAATGGATTACCGGATTGTGTTTCAGCCCGACCCGGTGTGTTGGACCGAGGTCCCGGAATCGCTCAAGATTTTGAGGCGCCAACGCAACCGGTGGCAGCGCGGCAGTTTCGAAACGTTCTGGATCCACCGTGACATGATCTTGCGGCCGAAGTACGGCAACCTGGGAATGTTCTCCATTCCGTATTTCATTCTGTTCGAAACCTTCGGACCGGTGGTGGAACTGGCCGGATACGTGCTGACGCTGATCGGGATTCTGATGGGGCTCTTCGATCCCGCGGTGGTCTACCTGTTCTTTCTGGCGGCGGTGCTGTACGGCATGATTCTTTCGACGGCCTCGGTGATTCTGGAGGAACTCTCGACGAGACGGTATCCGCAGGTGCGCAATCTGCTGGTGCTGATCGTCACGAGCCTGATCGAGAACCTGGGCTTCCGGCAGGTGCTGACGTTCTGGCGCGCCATGGCGTTCGTCGATCTGGCGCGGGGAAAGAAATCGTGGGGAGCGATGGAGCGGAAGGGCCTGGCGAACCAAGCCAAGGAAGCGCAGCAGACGGCGCGGTAGGAGTGGGAGTCACACAAAAATTCATTCCAGCTCGCGCCATTCGCGGCCATCGCGCTCCATCAGCTCGTTGGCCCTGGCAGGACCCCAGGACGAGACGGGATAATTCGGAAAATCGCGCGGGGGAAGCGCGCTCCAGACGTCGAGGACCGGCTGGAGCACCTTCCACGCCATCTCGACCGAATCGGTGCGTTTGAAGAGCGTCGCATCGCCGATCATGCAATCGTAGAGCAGCCGCTCATAGCCGGTGCTGGGCGCGGTGCCGAAATATCGCTTGTAATCGAAGTCCATGTTGACCAAGCCGACATTCACCATCGGCCCGGGCACCTTGGCTCCGAAGCGCAACGAGATGCCTTCATCGGGTTGAATCCGGATCAACAGCCGGTTGGGCTGCAGTTCTTTGATGGGTGTGTTACGGAACAGAACGAAGGGCGTCCGGCGGAACTGAATGGCGATCTCGGTGGCGTGCTTGGCCATGCGCTTTCCCGTCCGGAGGTAGAACGGCACGCCCGCCCAGCGCCAATTGTCGATCAACAGTTTCATGGCGACGAAAGTCTCGGTGTTGGAATTCGGCGAGACGCTGGGCTCGCTGCGATAAGCGGGCAAGGCTTGCTGGCCGTCGGAGCCGTCTCCGTATTGGCCGCGAACGACGTTTTGCAGAACCTCTTCGGGGGACCAAGGCTGAATCGATTGCAGGACCTCGGCATGCTTCTGGCGCACCGCGTCGGCTTCGAACGAGACCGGCGGCTCCATGGCAGTCAGCGAGACCAATTGGAAGAGGTGATTGGGAACCATGTCGCGCAGAGCGCCCGCCTGTTCATAGTAGGCGCCGCGGTGTTCGACACCGACGGATTCGGCGGCGGTCACCTGGACGTGATCAATGAACGAGCGGTTCCAGATGGGCTCGAAAATGCTGTTGCCGAAGCGGAACACCATAATGTTCAGCACGGTTTCTTTGCCGAGGTAGTGATCGATGCGGTAGATCTGCGATTCGCTGAGAATCGTGCGGATTTCGGCGTTGAGGGCCTTCGCCGACTCGAGATCGTGCCCGAAGGGCTTCTCGATGATGACGCGCGTCCAATGCCCCGGCTGCTGCTGGGCAAGCCCGATGCGCGCTAATTGCTGCACGATCTCGGAGAAAAAACCCGGGGCCACGGCCATATAGAAAAACCGGTTTCCTTCCGTTTTGTAGTCGGCTTCCACGCGCTCGATCTGTTCCTTCAGGCGCTGGAAGGCGGCCGGGTCTTTGAAATCGCCCTGAATATAGAAGGTGCGGGAGAGGAGGGACTTCCAGAACTCCGGGTCGATGGGGGAGGTGGCGAACGTTTTGATTTCGTCGTCCAGTTGCTGGCGGAAGGTTTCCGTGGTCAGAGGATCGAAGGCCATACCGACGACCGCGAACTTGGAGGGCAGCAGGTTGACCGCGGCCAGATTGCAGATCGCCGGGAAGAGCTTCCGGCGGGTGAGATCGCCGCTCGCGCCAAAAATCACCATCACACAGGGGCCGGCCGGAACCGCTGCTCGGTTATGGTCTTGCGTCATCGAAGCTCCTTCGACCAGTGTAGTCGGTATGGTCGCGCGCTACGACGTTTTCTCTGGAATACACTGGATGAAGAACGCAGCGAGGGGAATCGGCCATGAAAGGGTTCTGGAGCTTACTGCTGCTGGCAGCCGCCGGCGCGGCTCAACCAACTCCGGTGTTAGTCGAGTTATTCACATCGGAGGGCTGCTCCGATTGCCCTCCGGCTGACCGGCTGCTGGAACAACTCGAACAGGCGCAGCCGGTGGCGGGCGCCACGATCATCGTTCTCAGCGAACACGTCGATTACTGGGACCGCCTGGGATGGAAAGACCCGTTCTCGGCGCACTTCTTTAGCGAACGGCAGGAAGAGTACGCCCGGCGTTTCCGGCTCGACAGCGTGTACACGCCGCAGATGGTGGTGGACGGAGAGGCCGAATTCGTAGGGAGCAATGGCCGGCAGGCTTTGGCGGCGGTCGGCGCGGCTGCCAGAACGAAGAAAGCCGCGGTTCGACTTACACATCGCTCGGGGAATCTGGTTCGCGTAGAAGTGGATGGGCTGGCGGACCGGGCTTCGGACGTGTACCTGGCCGTGGTGGAAAAGACCGGCGAATCGCAAGTGATCCGCGGGGAGAATCGAGGGCGGAACCTGCATCACGTGGCGATTGTGCGGCGGATTGTTCCCTTGGGAAAGTGCAAGGCTGGAACGCCGTTTGTCCGGGAACTGGCGGCGAACGAAGCGGAGAACGGCGCGTTCCGGCTGGTGGCGTTCGTGCAGGACGGCGGCAGCGGAGCCGTGCGGGGGGTTGGGGTGTTGCAGTAGACGGGAAGATTGGATGAAAACCCCGCGCCTGCGCATGGGGCCGGGTGGAGCGCTACCTTCGATAGGACGGAGTTACTTCGCCGGCGCCGCCGGCGGCGTTGGTCACGTACATCAGGGGCTGTTTGCCGGTTTCTTCCTTGTAGGCGCGGGAAACCGTTTCGCAGAATCCGGCGACGTGGTCTTCGCGGACCAGATTGATGGTGCAGCCGCCGAAGCCGCCGCCGGTCATGCGCGAGCCGATCACTCCCGGCTGCCGGACGGCGATTTCGACCATAGTATCCAGCTCCTTGCAACTGACCTCGTAGTCGTCACGAAGACTGGCGTGCGATTCCGCCATCAAACGGCCGAACGCCGCCAGATTTCCATGCTTTAAGGAATTCGCCGCCTGTTCCACGCGAGTGTTTTCGGTGATGACGTGGCGGCACCGGCGAAAGATGGAGTCGGGCAGGTCGCGGCCGTAGTGTTCGAGCTCCGCCAGCGTGACGTCGCGGAGGGCGTGAATCTGGGGCAGGATTCGCGTCATGTGGCGGACGCCTTCCTGGCAATCGGCGCGGCGGCGGTTGTACTCGCCGCCGGCGAGCTCGTGGCGGACCATGGTGTTGCCGACGACCATGCGAACGCCGGCAGGCAAAGGCGCCATTTGGAACTCGAGTGAACGGCAATCGAGCATCAAGGCGTGGCCGGCCATGGCGTGGCAGCAAATAAACTGATCCATAATGCCGCACCACATGCCGACAAATTCGTTCTCGGCGCGCTGCGCCAGTTTTGCAATCTGGGCGCGGTCGAGGGTGCGGCCGGCGACACCCAACAGGGCGAAGGCGGAGGCCACCTCGACCGCGGCCGAGGAGCTGAGGCCGCCACCAATGGGCACGGCGCCGCGAATCAGCAGATTGGTACCGCGCAGGCGGTAGCCGGCACGCTCGAGGGTGATTGCCACGCCGCGCACGTAATCGGTCCAATGATTCAGGCGCTGCGGCGCGGTGTCGTCGAGGGGGAACTCGCGGAAGTCGCCGAAATTTTCGGAGTATATGCCGAGCACGCGGTCGGGGCGCCCCGCGCCGGCCACCCAAGTGGAGAACTCGATGGCGGCCGGCATGACGAAACCGTCGTTATAGTCGGTGTGCTCGCCAATCAGGTTCACGCGACCCGGCGCGCGAAAGATTCGAGGTGTGGTTGCCCAACGGGCTTGGAAGGCGCGCCGCAATTCGGCGGCGTGATTCATCGGGTCAGAGGCCAGCCAGGATCTCCATTCAAGCTACTATGATAGCGAGATCATGCGGCCGAGCGGCGCGCCAGCAGCAACAAAATGAGGCCGAAAGCGATCATGGCGAGTCCGGTGTAGAGATTGACGTTGGCGTCGGTGAGGGGGGCGCGCGTGCCGGGGGCGAGGATTCCCATCAAGGTGAGCAGCACGCCCAGCAAAGTGAAGAAATAGCCCGAGGGTTTTCGCAGATCCATCGCCTCTCCGTTAGCGGAAAATCCAATTCATCACCAGGGCTGCTGCCAGCGCAAAAGCGCCCACTAACACCGGCTTCTTCCACCAGGGGATATTTTCCTCGCGCGGAATCGGAGTCACGCCCCAGACCAGGCCCTTCAGTTCCGCGACAGGCTTCGCTTTGGTGACAAGGCTCACCGCTACGGTGATGAGGAAGCAAGCGGCGAAGGCCCAGATGGCGATCCAAAAATTCTGGGCCATGGTGGACGGATAAGTGGTCAGCGGGGTAAGCCAGCCGCCCTTACCTTCGGCTACGGTCAAACCATGAGTCGCGGCGGCGGCGGCCATTCCGCTCAACAGACCAAAGAACGCCCCGTTGGCGGTACTCCGCTTCCAGAACATACCCAGCAGAAACGTGGCAAACAATGGCGCATTGACGAATCCGAAGACCAGCTGCAACAGATCGAGGATGTTGTTGTACAAAGCCGCGAGGTAAGCGCAGGCAATCGACAGCACGACGCCAACGACGGTGGTGGCGCGGCCCACGGTCAAATAGTGGTGATCGGGCGCGCTCTTGCGGATGTAGCTCTGGTAGATGTCGTAGGTAAAAACCGTGTTGAACGCAGTGACGTTGCCGGCCATCCCGGACATGAACGAAGCCATCAGGCCGGTGAGCCCGACACCCAGGAGGCCGGCGGGATAGAACTGGGCCATGAGAGTGGTGAGGACCTGGTCGTAGTCGAAGCCCGCGCCCTTGCGGGGCAGCGCGTAACTCAATCCCATTTGCGACAGAGCGACGGCCGCCACGCCGGGTACGATGACGATCAAAGGCATGAACATCTTGGGAAACGCACCGATTAAGGGGGTGAGGCGGCCTTCGGCCATATTGCGCGCGGCCATGGCGCGCTGGACTACGAGAAAGTTAGTGCACCAGTAACCGAAGGAGAGCACGAAGCCGAGGCCGGCGACCATGCCGAAGGTGTCGATACCCATGGGGTTCTGGGAAGGGTCGCCCATGTAGCGCCAGGCGCTGGTCATCACTTGCGGCAGGCGGCTGCGGAGGCCGTCCCATCCGCCGGCGCGCGTCACGGAGAGGATCGCCAGGGGCGTGAATCCGAGAACGATCAGAAAGAACTGGAGCACTTCGTTGTAAATGGCGCTGGTGAGGCCGCCGAGCAGGGTGTAGGCGAGCACAATCGCAGCCGAAAGCAGCACCGAGGCCGTGAAGCTCCAGCCGAGCACCAACTTCAGCAAGAGGCCGAGCGCGTACATGGAAATGCCGGAAGAGAAGACGGTCATCACGGCGAAAGAGATCGCGTTCAAGCCGCGGGTCTTCTCATCGAAGCGGAGTTTGAGGTACTCGGGGACGGAGCGCGCGCGGCTGCTGAAATAGAACGGCATCATGAAGACGCCCATGAAAACCATGGCCGGGACCGCGCCCACCCAGTAGAAGTGCGCGGTCATGATGCCATATTTGGCGCCGGAAGCGCACATGCCGATGAGTTCCTGGGCGCCGAGGTTGGCGGCGACGAAGGCGAGGCTGGTGATCCAGACCGGAACCGAGCGCTGCGAGGTGAGGAAATCGGCGCTGGTGGCGACCGTCTTCTTCAGGTACCAGCCGATGCCGAGAACGAATGCGAAGTACAGGAGCAGGATGAAATAATCGACGGCATGCAGCGTCATTTTCGGACCTCGAAGTCCACCTGCTCCCCGCCGAACGGAGCGGCGAGCTTACAATCGTCGTGAACGAACAATTATCGCACCGATGTCAGATTGGGACGAGCATCCGCATCGCAGACTGAATCCGCTCACGGGCGAATGGGTACTAGTTTCCCCGCAGCGAACAGCGCGGCCGTGGCTGGGCCAGGTGGAGCAAGCAACCGGCGCGCCGGAACTTACGTACGATCCGGATTGTTATTTGTGTCCGGGAAACGCGCGTGCGGGAGGACACCGAAACCCCGTATATTCCGGCACATTCGGTTTTCCGAATGACTACCCAGCACTGGTGGAAAGCACACCCGAAGTGTGTTTGGATGAGAGCGGCCTCCTGGTGGCGCAGACCGAGCGCGGGATTTGCCGCGTGCTGTGTTTCTCTCCGCGCCACGATTTGACGATGGCGCGCATGAGCGTCGAAGAGATCCGTTGCGTGGTGGAGGCGTGGCGCGCGGAATACCTGGAGCTGCGAGCGCTCCCATTCATCCGACACGTGGAGATCTTCGAAAACCGGGGCGCGCTGATGGGCGCCAGCAACCCGCATCCGCATTGCCAGATCTGGGCGAGCGAGCGGATTCCCAACGAAGTGGGCAAAGAAGACCGCGCGCAGCGGAAGTACTGGAGCGAGCGGAAGACGTGCCTGTTGTGCGATTACGTGAAGGCCGAACGGGGAGGCGCGCGACTGGTGTACGAAAATACGAGTTTCGCGGCCCTCGTGCCGTTCTGGGCGGTCTGGCCCTATGAAGTGCTGCTGGTGAGCAAGGGCCACGCAGGAACCATCGATCAGTTCCGGGGCGATGCGCGCCAAGATTTGGCGGATGCGCTGAAGCAGATCACGACGCGATACGACAACCTATTCGAAGCGCCGTTCCCGTACACCATGGGCATTCATCAGCAGCCAGCGGGGGAGGACGGCATCGATGCCTGGCATTTGCACGCTCATTTCTATCCGCCGCTGCTGCGCTCGGCCCACGTTCGCAAATTCATGGTCGGTTATGAACTGCTGGCCATGCCGCAACGCGACATCACGCCCGAAACGGCAGCGGACCGGCTGCGCTCCGTGTCGAGTATCCATTATCGCGAGAGGTGATGGAAGTTATACCAGATTCATCTTGCGCAGCAGCGCATCGTACCCCGGGCCGGCGAGGAGCTTCGCAAACAAGGGCGCGCGTACGAGAAAGATGGTCCAGAACAGCTGCTCGGTGGCGGCTTGCTCCAACAATTCAAACGCGCGATCCAGGTTTCCGGCCGCTGCCTCAATCAGACCCGGTACCACTGAAGCGACCCACTGCTTTTCCTGGAGCGCTCTGATGCGGGCTCGCAGGGCCGAGAGTTGATCCGATTTCCCTTGCCGCGCATAGACCGCCGCAAGCACGGCCATAATCCAGGGGCTGGCCGGATCGACCCGCAGACCTTGATCGAGGGCCGACTCGGCGTCGCTCAGCGCGCCGCTGCCGGCCATCGCCAGGCCCGCGATGAGGCAGGTGAAAAAGGAGAGAGGGAACATTTCGATCAGGGTGCGACCGCGCTCGACGGTTTCCTGGTCATGCCCGGCGAGATTCAACGCCATCACTTCGACGGCGCGGTACAAAGGCGAGAGGGGATCGAGTTTCACCGAGCGGCGGGCCTCGGCCAAGGTCTCTTCCATGCGCCCGAGCGGCATCAGGTACCACGCGCCGCGACGGTAATGCGCGAGCGGTGACTCGGGGTTTAACTCAAGCGCCCGGACAAAGTCAGCGCCGGCGGCCTCCCACTGAAACTGGCAGGTTCCGCGGACGAAACCGCGGGCGACATAACCTTCGGCGCCGTTCGGATCGAGCTCGATGGCGCGTTCGGCGGCGGCCAGCGCCTTGGGAACTACTTCGCGGACGGGCGTCGACTCGTAGTTGGTTCGATACAGGTACGCCTCCGCCAGTCCGGCATAGGGCGCGGCGTAGGCAGGATCGAGCTCGATCGCGCGTTCGTAAAATTGACAGCATCGCGCCAGACTGGTCGGCGTGTACTGTTGAAAGTAATACCGGCCTTCCAGATAGGCTTGGTACGCGGCGGGTTCGGAAGTTCGTCGAGGCACCATCCGCTGACCCGGGCGCATCAGTTTGACCTTCAGCACTTCGACAATCGCTTGCGAGATTTCGTCCTGGATGGCAAAGATATCAATCATCTCGCGGTCGTAGCGTTCGGACCAGAGGTGACACCCATCTGCAACCGCGATTAATTCGGCAGTGAT
>Ga0126371_10003437_pt1 | contig 13890 bp, 12 predicted proteins | sample PanSoiMetaPlot_4_FD_110145 | JGI IMG/M metagenome (GOLD analysis project Ga0126371, IMG submission 110145) | Tropical forest soil microbial communities from Panama - MetaG Plot_4 | ecosystem: Environmental > Terrestrial > Soil > Tropical forest > Bulk soil | place: Panama | collected 2016-02-17 | reverse complement strand
GGAGAAGCAGCGCAAGCGGCTGCTCTACCAAAGCCGCCACCGCGGCACCAAGGAAAGCGACCTGTTCCTGGGCGCTTTCGCGGGTACCTATTTGCCGAATTTCAGCGCGGCCGATTTGGCGGAATACGAATCCATCCTTGCCGAGGATGACGACACGCTGTTCGACTGGATCTATGGCCGCGTAAAGCCACCGCGCGACGGCGCGGTGATGCGGCTGCTGCTCACCTTCCGGTTCCGGCCATGAACGCGCTCGACGCCTTCTTCTCTGCGCCGCCGCGCAACGAGCGCCTCGTGCTCGCCAACACGCCGGAAGGCCACGATGCTTTTGTCCTTGGCGGTGTGGTCGCGCGCACGGGGCGCACGTTGATCCATGTCGGCCGCGACGATGGCCGTATGGCGCGCATGCGCGCGGCCTTGGGCTTCTTCCATCTCGAGCTTGAAGTGCGGGCGTTTCCGGCCTGGGACTGTCTGCCCTATGACCGCGTCTCGCCCAATCCCGAGATTGTCTCTCGGCGCGTTGCGGTGCTGGCCGATCTCGCGCGCGGCGACACGGGACCGCTCGTCGTTCTGACCACGGTCAATGCCGTGATCCAGCGCGTGCCACCGCGCAAATTGTTCGCCGAGCGCACGCTGATTCTGGACCGCGGCACGGATTTGCCGCTCGACCGGCTCAAAAGCTTTCTTGAGCGCAACGGCTACAACCGCGCCGAAACCGTGCGCGAGGCGGGCGAGTATGCGGTGCGTGGTGGCCTGGTCGATCTCTATCCGTCGGGCGCGCCGGCGCCGCTGCGGCTGGATTTCTTCGGCAACCGGCTTGAAGCCATCCGCTCGTTCGATCCGCTGAGTCAGCGCAGCGTCGGCGCACTCGAGCGGGCGGAACTCAAACCGATGAGCGAAGTGCTGCTCGACCAGCCGGTGATCGAACGTTTCCGCTCACGCTATCGCGACGAGTTCGGCGCCGGCGTGCAGAACGATCCACTCTATGAATCCGTCAGCGCCGGTCGGCGCCACGCCGGCATGGAGCATTTCCTGCCGCTATTCTATGAAAGCCTGGATACGCTCTTTGATTATCTCCCCGGCGCCGACGTGGTGGTCGATTACCAGGCCGAAGAGGTTCGCAGCGAGCGCATCGTCGCCATCGCCGATTTCCACAACGCGCGCGAGACCGCGCCGGTCACGCACGGCGTGCTCGGCGCGGCGCCGATCTATCGGCCGCTGCGGCCGGAGTTGCTCTATCTCGGCGATGCAGAGTGGACAAAGGCGCTCGCCGGCCGCCGTGTCGCCCAATTGTCGCCGTTCACGGCGCCGGAAAGTGCTACCGCATTCGACACGGGCGCACGGCCGGGACCGGATTTCACTACCGCGCGCGCCGATCCGAACGTCAACCTGTTCGATGCCGTGCGGCAACAGCTCGATGCCGAAACTGCCGCCGGCCGGCGGACGCTGATCGTCGCCTATAGCACCGGGTCGGCCGAACGCCTTAAAACCGTGATGAAGGACCACGGAATCGCTGAGCCAGCGTTTGTCGAGTTCTGGCAAGGCTTTCTCGACTTGCCGGAGGGCCACGCCGGCCTTGCCGTGTTGCCGTTGGAGCGCGGCTACGTCGTCGGCAATGGTGCGCTCATCACCGAGCAGGACATTCTCGGCGATCGGCTGGCACGACCGGCGCGGCGGCGGACCAATCTCGATCAGTTCGTCGCCGAAGTCGCAACGCTGACGCTCGGCGACCTTGTCGTTCACGCGGACCACGGCATTGGCCGATACGACGGCCTCGTGACGCTCGAGGTTGCCGGCGCGCCGCACGATTGCCTGCGGCTGATCTATGCCGGCGATGACAAGCTGTTCGTGCCAGTCGAGAACATCGAGGTGCTATCGCGCTACGGCTCGGAGGATGCCGCGGCGCAGCTCGATCGGTTGGGCGGCGTGGCGTGGCAGTCGCGCAAGGCGCGGGTCAAGGCGCGCATCCGCGACATCGCCGGCGAGTTGATCCAGTTGGCAGCAGAACGCCAGCTCAAGGAAGGCGAGCCGATGGCGGCGCCCGAGGGCGTGTACGAGGAATTCGCCGCGCGTTTTCCGTATCCCGAGACCGACGACCAAGACAAGGCGATCTGTGACACGCTCGGTGATCTGTCGTCGGGCCGGCCGACTGACCGTCTGATCTGTGGCGACGTCGGCTTCGGCAAGACTGAGGTGGCGCTCCGTGCCGCTTTCGTCGCCGTAATGACCGGCGCGCAGGTTGTGGTCGTGGTGCCGACAACGTTGCTGGCGCGTCAGCATTACCGCACGTTCGTCAACCGCTTCGCCGGCATGTCGGTGCGGATCGAGCAGCTCTCACGCTTCGTGCCGCCGAAACGCGCCGAGCAGATCAAGAAGGACTTGGCCGAGGGCCGCATCGACATTGTCGTCGGCACGCATTCGCTGCTCGGCAAGGGCGTCGGCTTCCGCCATCTCGGACTGCTAGTGATCGACGAAGAGCAGCATTTCGGCGTGGCGCAGAAGGAGCGGCTGAAGAAACTCAAGGCCAATGTCCATGTCGTGACGCTGACGGCGACGCCGATCCCGCGCACGTTGCAGATGGCGCTCGCCGGCGTGCGCGAAATGAGCATCATCGCTACGCCGCCGATGGATCGGCTCGCAGTGCGCACCTTCGTCATGGCCTGGGACCCGGTGGTGGTGCGCGAAGCGATCGTGCGCGAGCTGCATCGCGGCGGCCAGGTGTTCTGCGTCGTGCCGCGCATCGCCGATATTGCCGACGTCGAGTACGAACTGAAAAAGCTGGTGCCCGAAGCGCGGCTCGCGGTGGCGCATGGCCAATTGGCGCCGACGCATCTAGACAAGGTGATGACGGCGTTCGACGACGGCGCCTTCGACGTGCTGCTGTGTACCGACATCGTCGAAAGCGGGCTCGACATTCCGACCGCCAACACCTTGATTATCCATCGCGCCGACATGTTCGGCCTTGCGCAGCTCTATCAGTTGCGGGGTCGCATCGGTCGCGGCAAGCTCCGCGCCTACGCCTATCTGACGCTGCCGCCGGGCAAGGTGCTGTCATCGACGGCCGAGCGTCGGCTTGAGGTCATGCAGACGCTCGATCAGTTGGGCGCCGGTTTCACACTGGCAAGTCACGATCTCGACATCCGCGGCGCCGGCAATCTGCTCGGCGAGGAGCAATCCGGCCACGTCCGCGAGGTCGGCGTCGAGCTTTATCAGCATCTGCTGGAAGAGGCGATCGCTACCGCGCGCACCGGCGGCGACCAGGCAAAGGCTGAAGCCGATTGGACGCCGCAGATCGCCATCGGTACGTCGGTGCTGATTCCCGAGAATTATGTCGCCGATCTTAATGTACGGCTCGGCCTCTATCGCCGGATCGCCAATCTGGTCGACCGGCAGGAAATCGAGGCCTTTGCCGCGGAGCTCATCGATCGTTTTGGTAAGCTGCCGTCCGAAGTCGAGAACCTGCTTGAGATCATCGCTATCAAGCGGCTGTGTCGCGAGGCTGGCGTCGAGAAGATCGAGGCTGGACCCAAAGGCGCGGCGATCACCTTCCACGCCGGCAGCGTCGCCGATCCGGCGGCGCTGGTGCGATGGATCGCAAGCCAGGCGGGCAGCGCGCGGCTGCGGCCGGATCAGCGCCTGGTGATCGTGCGCGACTGGGACGATACGCGCGCACGCATCAAAGGCGTGATCCAACTGCTCGAGAAGTTGAAGACGATTGGCGCCGGGCGGCAACCGGTCGCGGCGAACGGCTAAGACTTATACTGCCGCGCGGCTCGCGCCGTTCTGGATCAGATCGAACACCGGAAAGAAGAACGGCGGCTCCTGCGCGCCGGAGATCGCATACTGACCGTCGAAGATGAAACAGGGCACGGCATTGATGCCGAGGCGCCGCGCGCCGGAATCGTCCGCCGTGACCTCGGGGCGTTCGCTCGTGCCGGCGAGAAACTCGCGCGCCGCCGCCGCGTCCAGGCCGCTGTCGCCGGCGATCGCCGCAAGCGTGTCGCGGTCGCCGATGTCGCGGCCTTCGATGAAGTAGGCGGCGAACAGCCGGTCGACCAGCTCGGTCGCGCGGTCGGTGCGCTGCGCGAAGCGGATCAAACGATGCGCGGCGAGCGTGTTGGGCGTGCGCTCGATCTTTTCGAATGCGAACGGAATGCCGATGGCGGCGCCGGCATCGACCACCGCTTGGTTGATGCGCTTGGCATGGGCCTGGCCGCCGAACTTGGCGGCGAGATAGGCCTCGCGCGGAATGCCTTCGGCTGGCATGTCGGGATTGAGCTGGAACGGCCGCCAAGTGATATCGGGCGCGATCGCCGGCCGCTGCGCCAGCGCGGCCTCGAGCCGGCGCTTACCGATAAAGCACCACGGGCAGATGACGTCGGCGACGATATCGATGCGCATGGTGCATCATAACATATCCCGCTGGCGGCGCGGCCCGCGTTAGCGTTAAGGGCACGGACGCCGCGATTTGGTGCGTGCCGCATCGATCTTGAGCGGCGGTCGCCGACCCGCTTAAGGTTAGGCGGGGAGGGAAATGTCGGGCATCTACGACGAACCGCATCTCCAGCGCGGCCCGGCGAATCATGCGCCGCTGACGCCGCTGTGGTTCCTCGTGCGCGCTGCTGCGATCTATCCCGACAACCCCGCCGTGATCCACGGCGATCGCGTCATCACTTATGGCGAGTTGCTGGCGCGCTGCCGCCGGCTTGCCAGTGCGCTGCGCGTCCGCGGCATCGGCAAAGGCGACACGGTCTCGGTCATGGCGCCGAACGTCCCGGCAATGCTCGAGGCGCATTATGGCATCGCCATGGCCGGCGCGGTGCTCAATGCGCTCAACTATCGGCTCGATGCCAAAACCATCGCTTTTATCTTCGGCCATGCCGAGACCAAGCTGCTGCTCACCGACCGCGAATTCTCGCCAACCATCAAGGAGGCGCTGGCGTTGGTCCCGCGCAAGCCGGTCGTGATCGACATCGACGATCCGCTGTTCACCGGCGGCGAGAAACTCGGCGCGATGGACTATGAGGCGTTTCTGGCAACGGGCGATCCGGATGCGGACATTTCGTGGCCGGAGGACGAGTGGCAGACCTATTCGCTCAACTACACCTCGGGTACCACCGGCAATCCCAAGGGCGTGGTCTATCATCATCGCGGCGCGTTCCTGAACGCGGTCGGCGACGTGCTGTATTTCGGCCTGTCGTCGCAGACCGTTTATCTGTGGACGCTGCCGATGTTTCATTGCAACGGCTGGTGCTACACCTGGGCGGTGACGGCGGCGTGCGGCACACATGTCTGCCTGCGGCGCATCGATCCGGCGATGATCTTTGCACTGATCGAGAAACATCGCGTCACCCATCTCTGCGGCGCGCCGATCGTGCTGAACCTGCTGGCCTATGCGCCGGAAAGCGCCAAGCGCCCTCTCGATCACCCGGTCAAGGTGATGACCGGCGGCGCCGCGCCGCCGTCGACCATCATCGCCAACATGGAACGGCTCGGCTTTTCGGTGACGCATGGCTATGGCCTGACGGAATCCTACGGTCCGGCGACCATTTGCTTCGAACAGGACAATTGGGCGGAACTGCCGCTGGCGGAGCGCACAGCGCGCATGGCGCGACAGGGAATGGAAGTCACGACGCTTGCCGGCGCGCGGGTCGTCGACAAGGATTTGCGCGATGTGCCGGCCGACGGCACGGCGATCGGCGAAATCGTGCTGCGCGCCAACACGGTGATGAAGGGCTATCTCAAAAACCCGCAGGCGACGGCCGAAGCTTTCGCCAACGGCTGGTTCCACACCGGCGATCTCGCCGTGCGCCATCCCGACGGCTATATCGAAGTCAAGGACCGCGCCAAGGACATCATTATCTCGGGCGGCGAGAATATCTCGTCGCTCGAGGTCGAAGAGGCGCTTTACAAGCACCCGGCGGTGATGGAAGCGGCGGTGGTCGCGCGGCCGGATGAGAAATGGGGCGAGACGCCATGCGCCTTCGTCGCGCTCAAGCCCGGCGCCGACGCAACAGCGGACGACGTCGTCGCCTTTTGTCATGCCAACCTGGCGCATTTCAAGGTGCCGCGCACCGTCGTGTTCGGCCCGCTGCCAAAAACCTCCACCGGCAAGATCCAGAAATACCTGCTGCGCGAGCAGGCTAGGCTGCTGCCGTGAGCGCCGATTTCTCGCTCGCCGGCAAGCGCGCGCTGGTTACGGGCGCATCGCGCGGCCTGGGGTTACACTTCGCTGGGGTTCTTGCCGGGGCCGGCGCGGACGTCGCGCTGATGGCGCGCGACGCTGCGGCTCTCGACAAGGCGGCGGCGTCGATTACCCAGGCGACCGGCCGGCGTGCGGTTCCGGTTGCCGGCGACGTCACGGTGGCCACAAGCGTCCGGGCGGCCTTCGATCGGGCGGAGACGGCGCTTGGCCCGCTCGACATCCTGATCAACAACGCCGGCATCGCGGTCTCGAAGCCGCTGCTCGAGCACGACGAGGCGGACTGGGATCGCGTGCTCGATACCAATCTCAAAGGCGCTTGGCTGGTGGCGCGCGAATTCGCGGCGCGCCGTATCGTCGAAAAACGCGGCGGCCGCATCGTCAATCTGGCGTCGCTGCTGGCGTTCCGTACCGCCCGCAACGTGCCGGAATACGCCGTCGCCAAAGCGGGGCTGGCGCAGCTGACGCGCGTGCTGGCGCTCGAACTTGCGCGGCACGGCATCGGCGTCAATGCCTTGGCGCCAGGCTATTTCGAGACCGATATGAACCGCGCATTCCTCAGGAGCGAGGCCGGGCAGGCGATAACGGCGCGGATACCGGTGGGCCGCACCGGGACAGCTGCCGACCTCGATGGCGCGCTGCTTCTGCTCGTTTCGCCGGCCGGTAGCTACATCACGGGTGCCATTATTCCAGTCGATGGTGGCCATCTGGTCGCTTCAATTTAGCGCTTTGCGCAACGACGACTCGTTGAAGCGCTGCGGGAATCCGCGCGGTTGTGGCCGCTTGTTGCTGATTCCTCCGCCTAACGCGGAGGCGCTTTGTAAAAATTATGAGAAGACTCTGTGGATTGTTGGGGATAACAGCCGCGTCGGATCGCCACCGGCTGGCGGCGGTTTGACCGTTTCAAAGGTGCCTTGCAGGATACAGCGATGGATCGAGTGGACCTCGTCGCCGCAAGCGCATTTTATCCGCCGGTGATGGAGGCGCTGACGGCGGCCTACGCCGTTCACCCACTTTATCAGGCAACCGACCGTGCCGCTTTTCTCACGCCGCTCAAGGACAAGGTTCGCGGCATCGCGACCTTCACGAGCAGGGTGGATGCCGGCTTGATGGATGCGTTGCCGCGGCTCGAGATCGTCGCATCGATGAGCATCGGTCTCGACCATATCGACCTCGCGGCGGCGAAGGCACGCGGCATCCGCGTCACCAATACACCCGGCGTGCTTACCGACGACGTTGCGGACCTCGCGATCGGGCTGATGGTCGCCGTGTCACGGCGACTGGTCGTCGCCGACCGTTACGTGCGCGACGGCAGCTGGCTCAAAGGACCGATGCCGCTCGAAAGGAAGCTCAGCGGGACGACGCTCGGTGTTTTAGGCATGGGCCGTATCGGCCAGGCAATTGCCAAGCGCGCCGCCGCTATGAATATGACCACCGTCTACCACGGTCCGCGGCGGAAGCCGGAGCTGTCCTATCGCTTCTACCCGGATCTTGCAGTGATGGCCGCCGACGTCGATTACTTGGTTATTGCCGTTCCGGGAGGGCCGGCAACCCAACACCTCGTTGATGCACGGATCATCGCAGCCCTCGCCCCCAAAGGCGCCATCATCAACATTGCGCGCGGCTCGGTCGTCGATCAGGCGGCGCTGATCGAGGCATTGACCGAGCGCAAGCTGGCGGGCGCTGGACTCGACGTCTTCGAGGAGGAGCCGCGCGTGCCCGAGGCGCTGACACGACTCGATTCGGTGGTTTTGACGCCGCATATCGGCAGCGCCACGCACGGCACGCGGCTGGCGATGGGGCGGCTGATGTTGGACAATCTAGCGGCGCATTTCGCCGGCAAGCCGCTTCCGGCACCGGCAGTCTAGGCCGCCGGCAGTCGGTCGGGCGCGGTACCGACCCGCGCCGGCGCATTGTGTCGTTCCAGTTCGAGGAGAAGGGCGCTGTGGTCATAGTGTCCGCCGCCATGGGCGACGAGGTCACGGAACAGCGCCAAAGCGGTCTCGGCAAAGGGCAGGGTAAGTCCGGCGGCCTTGGCGGTCGCGACAATCGTGGCGCAATCCTTGACTTGGTAATCGACTGGGCCACCAGGAACAAAATCACGCAAGATCATGCGGTTACCGTGCACTGTTAACACTCGCGACTCGGCAAAACCGCCCATGATCGCCTGACGCACCGCGGCCGGATCGGCGCCGCAGGCGGCCACAAGCAACAGCGCTTCGGCGACGGCGCCAATGGTGACGGCGACGATCGCCTGGTTGGCAAGCTTAGCAAGCTGCCCCGAGCCGGCGGGGCCGACCCGTCGCCCGGCCGAGCGGGGCAAAGATTGGCGCGGCACGTTCGAATACGGCTGGCGTGCCGCCTGCCATGATCGCCAGCATGCCTTGCTCGGCGCCGATCGTGCCGCCGGAGACCGGCGCGTCGAGATAGTCGATGCCGCGGGCGGCAAACCGCTTGGCGTGCGCGCGGGCGAGGTCGGGCGGCGCCGAACTCATATCGATCACCAACGTACCGGCTGCAATCTCCTGGGCCGCGCCGTCGGTCCCGAAAAGCACTGAGTCGACCGCTGGTCCGTTGGCCAGCATGGTGATAACCGTGTCGGCGTCGCGCACCGCGGCGGCGGCGCTGTTCGCCACGATAGCGCCCGTTGCAGCCAACGAGTTGGTCTTGAATTTGCTGCGGTTCCACACCGTCAGTGCGTGCCCGGCCGCAAGCAGGTTGCCCGCCATACGGCTACCCATCAGGCCGATGCCAAGGAATGCGGTCTTACCTGTGGACTCTTTCATTTTATTTTTTCCCTATCAATAAATTAGGTCGCAATACCGCATGTGGATAACAAGCATCGTTTGCGACCGCCTTAACCAAAAACTAACCATTCCGAACCGAGTCTCCGTCCGCTGGCCAGCATGGCCGACGATTCGTAGGGGAGAATCCCGATGCACGACACGACGATGGCGCGGCTCGATCCGGCATGGAAGCCGTGGTTTGTACCGCGCGTGACCAAGCGCCCGAACTCGGCACACGCAGCGGCCGGCGCCAGCCTGATCGAACGGTGGACTGCATGGCGCCGGCCGACCGCCTTCCAGCGCTGCCTCGCCATTCACATCCTCAATACCACCGAATCGGCCAACGACGCGGCGCCAGCGGTCGACGCTGCCTGAGAAAACGAAGGGCGGCTAGGCGTCAGCGTGCTGGCGTAGTTGCATTTGCGGCCGGCCAGCGCGATCGACAAAGCCACCTGCCTCGAGCGCCGTGACGATGTCGATGAAATGCGCGGCCGTGCCGGAGCGGCCTACGCCTTCGAGCCAATTTTGATCGAGCAGTGAGGCAAGGGCCGGGTGACCGAGTTCAGCCTCCCACAGGATACCGAGCAGCGATGCCATCGCTTCTTCGCGCTCCCGCGCCAAGCCGAATAGGATTTGCGCCTGGGCAGCCCGAGCGCGATCGCCGGTTTCGGGACCGGGGCCGAGGCCGAAATCCACCTGCACCCGCCGCGCCGGCGCGGCGAGCTGGAAATGAGCGACTTCGTGCAGCAGCACATACGCCTCGGTTTCGCAGCGCAGCGCAGCGCCGTCCCAGGAGACGTCGAGCCGCGGCGCGCCCGGTTTTAGTCTGATGGAAAAGTTTGCTATAAGGTCAATAGCGTCTGCGTGATTCTTAACAGCAGTCTCGGCCATCGCACGCCCGGCTTTGGCGCCGTCGGTCACCCGTTCAAACAACGTTCGCACCCGGCCAGACGGGAGCGACTCCGCAAAACGGACGAGAACAGAGGGAAGCCGGTCGTCGGCAAGCGGAGTCAGGATCATCGAGCGGGTTTTGCGATGGATGGTGCGCAGCCGCTCGAATTACTCCAGAACGTGGCCAAATTCAAAGCCTTGGGTGCGATCAGGTGGCCCGCGCCCGCGCCTGACCGACCAGAGGCTGGATGTTGAGAATCGATTGGCCGCGTGCCGCGAGGCTGTGGGCTTCATCGCGGCCGAGCGACGATGGCGTACGAACCAGATAGCGCGCGTAACCCGGCTGGTGCCGCTCGAGAATCGTTGCTTCAATGCCGCTACGGTGCAGCTGATCGAGCAGCGCCGTTGCATAGCGCCGCGCGTTGTAGGCGCCAAATTGAACCCAATATAGTGCGCTGCCGGCGATGTAGCCGCGGGCGCGATCTTGGCGACGACCGGCTGCGCCACGACCCGATTATCGCCGCGGTGGAGTAGTGGCGCGATGCCAAGTTGTGCCGCCAGTTTGGCGTTGGCGTTGGCGTCGGCGTTGCTGCGGTCGGCGGTGCCGCTCGAACGGACGCTGTAATAGAGCGCGCCGCCGGCGCCTCGGACCCGTTTAATCTTGGCCTTAAGGCCAATCGTACCGAGTCGGTCGAGCAGTTTCTGGGCATAGAACGATCCGCGATAGGCGCCGTATTCGATCCAATAAGCCGGCTTCGCCGCTTCAAACGTGTGGCCTGCGGTGGGATTGATCTGTTCCAGCGGTATCGCAACCGCTGGCGCCGGTGCCGGCGGCGGTGAGACGGTTACGGCTGATGGTGCCGGCGGCGCCATTGGCTGCATCCGCGCCGGCCGGAAGGTGTTGATTGAGACGGCACCATAAACACCAAGGACGAGCGCGAATAGCACCGCCATCAACAGGCCTGCACCAACGATTCCACCGGAGCGCGGGGTGGTTTCGGACGGGTTGTCCACTCTGCCGGCGACCTCCTCGAATGGCCCCCTGGCGGCGCGGGCGACGGATGGAAAAAATTTATCATGTGCGTGACACACGACCTACGCCGAAACGGTAGGAAATCGGCCACGAATCGTCGTGTACCTTGTTGATTGCGTGGATAACTCGGACTTGGCCAAACATGGGACGAATCGGGCCAAAAAACGCGGTGAAACCTCACACTTTCCATTGAGCAGCGTTGCACGGCGTGCGGTTGCACCCCTGGAAACGAAGGCGCACAGTGATTTACCCGTGGCCCGCCGCCCGCCGTGGGGACGGCGCGTCAAACGTCAGGAGCGGGCAATGGCATTGCGAATGGGTGGAGGGCACGACGTTGCGGAAGGCGCACATAGCGAGCGCCTGCGCGACTTGGCCCGGCGTTGCCGCGATCTCGCGGAGTTGACGGCGGTGCCGGAAATGGTGCGCGAGCTCGAACGGATCGCGCGCGCTTGACGACGAAGCCGGATTGGACGAGGGGGAATAGTGACAGTGTGGCGACGCGCTGCCGGGCTTGAGTAAGGAGTTCTGTCGTTGCTGCCGACCGATACCCGTTCGCCCGATTACTTCCATAAAGTCGTCGACTGCCAGTGGGCGTGCCCGTCGCACACGCCGGTGCCGGAATATATCCGGCTGATCGCCGCCGGCCGTTACACCGACGCCTACATGGTCAATTGGCAGTCGAACGTGTTCCCTGGCATTCTCGGCCGAACCTGCGATCGCCCATGCGAGCCCGCGTGCCGGCGCGGCCGCGTCGAGAAGGAGCCAGTGGCGATCTGCCGGCTGAAGCGCGTCGCCGCAGACAATAAGAACGACGTCAAGACGTTGCTTCCCAAAGCGCCACCGAAGGCGAACGGCAAGCGGATCGCTTTGATCGGTGCTGGTCCGGCGTCGCTGACGGTTGCGCGCGACCTAGCGCCGCTCGGTTATCGCCTGGTGATCTTCGATGGCGATTCGAAGGCCGGTGGCATGATCCGGACACAGATCCCGCGGTTCCGTCTGCCGGAAAGCGTGATCGACGAAGAGGTCGGCTACATCACGGGCATCGGCGGCATCGAGATGCGTCTTGGACGGCGTATCGACAGCATGAAAGCGCTGCTCGCCGAAGGATACGACGCGATTTTCGTCGGCTCGGGCGCGCCGCGCGGCCGCGAGCTCGACGTTCCCGGTCGCAAGGAGGCCGCCGCCAACATCCATATCGGCATCGATTGGCTGTCGTCCGTGTCGTTTGGCCATGTCGGCAGGATTGGCAAGCGCGTGATCGTGCTCGGCGGCGGCAACACGGCGATGGATTGCTGCCGTACCTCACGGCGGCTAGGCGGCGAGGACGTGAAGGTGATCGTGCGCTCGGGCTTCGACGAGATGAAGGCAAGTCCGTGGGAAAAAGAAGACGCGATGCACGAGGACATTCCCATCCTCAATTACTTGGTGCCCAAAGAATTCACCCATGCCGGCGGCAAGCTCACCGGTATCGTCTTCGAAAAAGTGAAAGCGGAATACGACGTCAAGGGCCGCCGCAAGCTGGTGCCGACCGGCGAGCCTAACCGGCATTTCGAATGCGACGACGTGTTGGTCGCGATCGGCCAGGAAAACGCCTTTCCGTGGATCGAGCGCGACATCGGCATCGAATTCGACGAATGGAACATGCCCAAGGTCGATCCCAAGACCATGGCGTCGACGCATCCCAGAGTGTTCTTCGGCGGCGACGCCGCGTTCGGCCCGAAGAACATCATCTGGGCGGTGGCGCACGGCCACGACGCCGCGATCTCGATCGACAAGCTGGTGAACGGCGAGGACATCAATCGGCGGCCGCCGCCGATGGTCAATCTCGCCAGCCAGAAGATGGGCATCCACGAATGGAGTTACGACAACGCGATCTCCAACGATCTGCGTTATCGCGTGCCGCTGCGCGAGAAGAACGTCGCGCTCAAGGACGTGCGGCTCGAGGTCGAATTGGGCTTCGACCAGAAGCTCGGTTATCTCGAGGCCGAGCGCTGCCTCAACTGCGACGTCCAGACTGTCTTCACCGCGCCGTTGTGCATCGAATGCGACGCCTGCGTCGACATTTGCCCGGTCGATTGCATCACGTTCACCGAGAATGGCGACGAGACCGATCTGCGTCTGCGGCTGAACCAGCCGGCGCGCAACCTGTCGCAGGAGATCTATGTTTCCGACACGCTCAAGACCGGCCGCATCATGGCGAAGGACGAGGACGTCTGCCTGCATTGTGGCCTGTGCGCCGAACGCTGTCCCACCGGCGCGTGGGACATGCAGAAATTCTTGCTCGACATGACGCAGGCGGGGCCCGCATGCCGCAGCCGATAGCCAGTACCAACGACTTCGTCGTCAAGTTCGCCAACGTCAACGGCTCGGGCTCGGCTTCGGCCAATCTGCTGTTCGCGCGCTCGATCCTGCGCATGGGCGTGCCGGTGGCGACGCGCAACATTTTTCCGTCGAACATCCAGGGATTGCCGACGTGGTACGAGGTGCGCGTCAGCGCCGCCGGCCATCTCGGCCGGCGCGGCGGCGTCGATCTGATGGTGGCGATGAATCCGCAGACCTGGGCGCAGGACGTCGCCTCGATCGATCCCGGCGGTTACCTGTTCTATGACTCGACCAAGCCGATGCCGCCGTCGAAGTTCCGCGACGACGTCACGGTTATCGGCATGAAGCTGACCGAAATCGGCAATCAAGCCTATTCCGATCCGCGCCAGCGTCAGTTGTTCAAGAACATCATTTACGTCGGCACGCTGGCTTCGTTGCTCGGCATCGACGTGGCGGCGATCGAGCAACTGATCGGCGAGCAGTACAAGGGTAAGGAGAAGCTCTTCGCGCCGAACCGCGACGCGCTTCATATGGGGCACGATTACGCGGCCAAGCATTTGCCGTCGATCGGCCTCAATGTCGCGCGCAGCAACGCGGTCGGCGACCGCATCTTCATCGACGGCAACTCGGCCGCGGCGCTCGGCGCCATTTATGGCGGC
>Ga0126371_10003435_pt1 | contig 13895 bp, 15 predicted proteins | sample PanSoiMetaPlot_4_FD_110145 | JGI IMG/M metagenome (GOLD analysis project Ga0126371, IMG submission 110145) | Tropical forest soil microbial communities from Panama - MetaG Plot_4 | ecosystem: Environmental > Terrestrial > Soil > Tropical forest > Bulk soil | place: Panama | collected 2016-02-17 | reverse complement strand
GGGACGAAGCACCTGCGGATTGGATCATACTTCATGGTAACGGGGACTGTCGCAGACATTGGGAGGGTTACGCTGGTCTTCGATACCGTCACCTCATCCTCGATCTGCCGGGCAGCCCCAACCCTTGTTTTCCGCAAATATAATGTACCTTCGTGTACAGGCCAGCAAAATAGGAGGACGGTCATGAAGGTGTCACTAGGAATCGTCATCACGTTATCGCTAGTTGGCGGAAGCGTTGAAGCGAGAGCAGCGAGTTGTGAGGCGATCGGCAACGTTCGTTTCATCTGCAATCAACTGGGTCCTGAAGATCTCGCTCCTGTCCCAGGGTCGGAGTGGATTATCTCTTCCGGCATGGTGGCGAACGGCGCCATCCGCCTGATCAATCTGCGCGACAAAAGCACAACCGTGCTTTTCCCGAGTGCCACAGCCGCGGAGCGGCCGGACAAGAAAACGTATGACTCGTGCCCTGGGCCGATCGGCTCTGAAGGCGACAGGTTCAGAGCGCACGGCCTGTATCTGCGCCCTGGACCGAATGCTGTGCACACGCTCTACGTGGTTCATCATGGCGACAGGGAATCGATCGAAGTTTTCGAATTTGACGCTCGGGCGAAGCCGCCTGCGTTGACCTGGATTGGATGTGCCGTTGCGCCCGATCCAATCGGCTTGAATTCTGTCGTTGGGCTGGCCGACGGCGGGTTTATCACTACAAACTTTTCGCCGCGGGGCAGCGATGCGGCGGCGGCGCGCGCCCGAATGATGGCCGGCGAGATCAACGGTGAGGTCTGGGAATGGCACACGAACACCGGATGGAAGATCGTTCCAGGTAGCGAATTATCCGGCCCGAACGGGCTGGAGATTTCGAAAGACGGTAAGTGGCTGTACATTGGCGGATGGGGCAGCCAATCGTTCATTCGCTTGTCTCGCGGGCAAACGCCGGTCAAGAAAGACAGTGTTCCGGTTGGTTTTCGTCTCGACAATCTCCGCTGGGCTCCGGACGGCTCGCTGCTGGCTGCCGGTCAGGGCGGGACCGCGCCCTCGCAGACGTCGAACGTGGCGAAGATCAATCCGGCGACGATGAAGGTCCAGGAACTCATTCGCCAGCCTGGCATCGAGGGGTTCGGCGTCACTACGGTCGCCATCCAGGTCGCCAAAGAACTTTGGCTCGGCTCGGTACGCGGTGACCGCCTCGCGATCTTTCCTTCGTCCAGTCGCCGACATGGTGGAAACCAACCTTGAGCTTAGGCGTACCATTTCATACCGCCATACATCTCGATTATTCCTTGGTTGGGGGAGTTCGTTGGCGTGATCGTAGGAAGCGGCATAGGCAATCGCCGGCTTTATTCGAGTTTTGCGACCCATTACACGGAGAAACCGCGGCGCTTCCAGACCGCAACGGACGCGCGAATCCGCCGCCGCCGGCGCCGTCACCGGCGTAATTGGAATGGTCCCGAGCTTACGGGTCTGTGTGAAGATCCCCGCGCTGTAAGCGCGGGGTTTTCACAGAGACTCGTAAGAGAGCGGAGTCACGCTGATATTCTTGGGAATATGAGCAAGGCGCACAAAGTAGCTGTTTTCGATACCACCCTCCGCGACGGCGAGCAGGCTGCCGGCACGCGGCTGGGAAGCCGGGACAAGCTGACTCTTGCCCGGCAGCTCGCCCGTCTGAAAGTAGATGTCATCGAAGCGGGGTACCCGGCTTCTTCGCCTGAAGATTTCGAGGCTGTGCAGCGAATCTCGCGCGAGATCGAAGGCCCTACCATTTGCGGGCTCTCGCGAGCTGTGCCGGAAGATATCGAAGCCTGCGGCAAAGCTCTTGCCAAAGCCAAACGGCCGCGCATCCACACCGGCATCGGCGTTTCCGACATTCACATTCTCGGCAAATTTCGTGACGAAAAATACGGTAAGACCCTCGGCGAAAAGAAGGTCAAGATGGTGCGGATGGCCGTAGACTCCGTTAAGCGGGCGCGCACCCATGCCGACGACGTGGAATTTTACGCGGAAGACTCCGGCCGCGCCGAGCCGGCGTATTTGTATGAGGTGCTGGAAGGCGCGATTGATGCCGGCGCCACTGTCGTCAACATTCCCGATACCACCGGTTACACGGTTCCCGAGCAATATGGCGCGTTGATCCGCGGCATTCGCGAAAACGTGCGCGGCATTCAAAAGGCCACCATCAGCGTCCATTGTCATGATGACTTGGGCATGGCGGTCGCGAACTCACTAGCCGGCATTCTTAATGGCGCACGCCAGGTGGAAGGCACGATCAATGGCATCGGCGAGCGCGCCGGCAACGCAGCCCTCGAAGAAATTGTGATGGCGCTCAAGACGCGCGCGGACTATTTCGGCTTGACTACGGGCGTCGACGCGCGCGAGTTGCATCGCACGAGTTATCTGGTTTCCGATCTGCTCGGCATCCTGGTGCCGCCCAACAAAGCGGTGGTGGGTGGCAACGCGTTCTCGCACAGCTCCGGCATTCACGTGGACGGATTTCTCAAAGAGCGCACCACCTACGAGATCATGCGTCCGGAAGACGTGGGGATGACGCAGAGCAGGGTGGTGCTGACCGCGCGTACAGGCCGCGCCGGCCTGCGCGCCCGCCTCGAAAAACTTGGCTACACGCTCTCCAAAGACGAACTCGAGGTGACCTATCAGCGGTTTCTCGCGGTAGCGGACAAGAAGCAGGAAGTGTTCGACGAAGACCTGGTCGCCATCATGCACGACGAACTCCACCCGGTCCCGGAGGCGTGGCAGCTCGAATACCTGCAGGTGTCCAGCGGAACCTCGGCCATCCCCACCGCCACCGTCCGGCTGCGTGTCCACGGCGAAACCCGAGAGACGGCCGCGATCGGCAACGGCCCGGTGGATGCCGTGTACAAGGCCATCGCGACGCTGGCAAAAGATTCGGCCAAACTGGTGCGCTACGACATCCACGCCGTGACCAGCGGCACCGGCGCCATGGGCGAGGTGACCGTACAACTCGAAAATGGAGTCCGCCGCGCGGTGGGCCGCGGCGCGTCCACCGACGTGATCGAGGCCAGCGCTAAGGCTTATCTGGACGGTCTGAATCGCCTGTCCCACGCGGGCTGATCGCCCTCCGACGCGAAGACTCCAGCCCCGTCGCGTGAGCGCGGGGGTAAAGCCGCCGGTCGTCTCAGCCGATCATTTCGCTGAGGCTGGTTTTGCAATTCCTCCCTGTCATCTGTCTGTTGTTGTCTGCCTTACTCGCCGCAGCACAGCCACCCATCCGCCTCAAGTCCCGCCAGATCGACATGACTACACCGCGCCCGGTACTGCTCGGCGGACACTACCTCTTGCAGTTCGGCAGTAAACCCGGGCCGGAGGTTCGCGCCGAATTGGCCCGCCGAAGAATTCGAGTGCTCGGCTCGGTCCCGGAATCGGCGCTGCTGGCGTCTTCTCCCAATCCGCCGGATCTCGAAGGGCTTGACGTGACCTGGGCGGGACCGCTCGCGCCTTCCGACAAGCTCAGCCGCGAGTTATTCCGCTCGCGCGCCGACGCCTACCTGGTCATTTTCCACTCGGACGTGTCCGGCGCAGATGCCCGCGGCCTTATCGAGCGCGAGGGACTCTCGAGATTCGATCACCCGGACCTTTTACCCGGGCATGTGTTGGTCATCGCATCCCACCGGCGCCTGCAGGATTTGGCCGCGCTCGATGAGGTCGCCTACATTCTGCCGGCATCGCCGGATTTGGTGGGCGGACACCGCCTCCACGGGTGTGCCGGCCCTCTCACCGAAGCCGGGCCCGCCGGCCAGTACGTGAAGATCAGCCCCGGGTGGGCCAAGGATGCGAATGGCCGCGTCGCCTTGCACTACATGTTCGAGTCGCTCACACCCAGGATCGAGGAGAATGCCGAGCGCAATGAGGTCTCTCGGGCCTTGGGCGAATGGGCCCGGTACACCAATCTCGACTTCTCTCCCACCGATCACTCTTCCGCGGAGCGCAGCATTACGATTCTCTTCGCGCACGGACCTCATGGCGATCCGTATCCCTTTGATGGTCGCGGTGGCATGTTGGCTCACACGTTCTATCCCGCGCCGCCGAATAGTGAACCCATCGCGGGCGACATGCACCTGGATGCGGACGAGAATTGGCAGATCGGTGGCGGAATTGACCTGTTCTCCGTGGCTTTGCACGAAGCCGGGCACGCGCTGGGGTTGGGCCATGCCGATCGGCCGGGATCCGTAATGTATCCCTACTACCGGCTCCTCACCGGGCTCTCGGACGACGACATCGCGGGAATCCGCGACCTCTATGGCAGTCCCGGCCTACCCGCCGCGCCACCCGCTCTCCCACCTGCCATCCCGACGCCACCCGAACCGCCACCGTCCCAACCGCCGCGCCCGGCCGGGCCGCGTGCTCCGGATACGGATCACACTCCGCCCACCCTACGCATTCTGAGTCCGGCGTTCACCATTGCCTCCACTTCCGAGCCGTCCATTCTGGTCTCCGGCACTGCCGGCGACAATGTGGGCGTGGCTTTGGTCACCTGGACGAATTTGACGGGCGCCTCTGGCAAGGCGTCGGGGACGACGAATTGGTCGGCCCAAATCCCCTTGCTGGTGGGGACCAGTGTGGTGATTATTCGCGCATATGATTCGGCTGGAAACTCGGCGTGGCGCGCACTCACCGTAGTCCGTCGCTAAATCCGAGTACCATGTCCGGAATTTTAACCTTAGTACCCGTCTTATTTCTGTCGACTCGCCGATAGAACCAATAGGTCTATGAAGCCACCGGCGCCGGAGATCTTGGCAGGTGCAGTCGAAGGAGCGCTCAATTACCCCGCTGCGGGAGATTCTGCGATCAGCGAAACCGAAGCGATTCTCATCGCCGTCGCCCAATCCGTAGAGCAGCGGGATCTGCATACCGCCCGTCATTGCGAACGGCTCGCCTTCATCAGCGTGGCATTGGGAATGGCCCTGCGCCTCGATCGCGCCAGCCTGATGGCCCTGTATCGCGGCGGTTTCCTGCATGATGTCGGCAAAATCGGGATTCCCGATGCCATCCTCTTTAAGCCGGCGCGTCTCACTGCCGAGGAGTGGATCGTGATGCGCAGTCACACCGTGCGCGGGGTAGAAATCTGCCGGCCGGTGAAGGCGCTGCATATAGTGCTTCCGATTATCCGCAGCCACCACGAACGATGGGACGGCTCTGGTTACCCCGACGGCTTACGCCGTACCCAGATTCCGTTGCTCGCGCGCGTGCTGCAAATCGCCGATATCTACGACGCTCTGACCAGTCCGCGCCCGTACAAACGTGCGTACACGGTCAAGCAGGCACTCCGCATCATCGAGAAGGAGACCGAACGGGGATGGCGGGACCCCCGCATCGTCTCCCTGTTCCTGCAGATCCACCCTGAAGTCATTTCTCGGATAGACGATCTCAGCCTGGTTCCGCGAGGGCGGTTCGAGGCCATGCGCGCCGCCCTGAACCAGCTGGAAAAGACCCTGGCTGAGAGTGCCTTCAACCAGCGCGATTTTCCCGATTTCTCGGCTAGTGCCCGTACTTCTTTTCCCCTGCCTCGATCCGTACCGCCAGCCGGTTCTCCTTAGGCGGCAAGGGACAGGTGGCATACGGAGTGAACGCGCACGGCGGGTTGTATGCCCGATTGAAGTCCAGAACCACGCTTCCGTCCTTCGGTAGATCGGTGTAGAGAAACCTTCCGGCTCCGTAGGTTTCCTTGCCGGCCGTCTCATCCCGGAAAATGAAGAACAGCTCCTGGGCGCCGGGCTCTTCCAGCACCGGATACAGACGGAACTGCTTGCCGTGAAATTGAAACTCCACGTATCCCGGGCAGTCGTCCATTTCGGTTTGTCCGACGATGTTGGCGATCGGAATCTTGCGCGGCGCCGGCACGAAGCGCGCCGCCACACGATATTCTTCGCGGGCAGGGAAGTACTCGAGCCCGTGAAAGTCCTGCAGATACTGGCTGTCCGGGTCCTTCAGGCGAATGCCGAAGCGATCGCCTCGCTGGATGACGTATAACCGCAGCCGGCCCACCGGCACCAGGTCATCGGTGTCTGCCTTAATCTCTCGGCTGCTTCCGTTGACCTTCGCCGTCACCCTGCCGTGACTCAGTTCGAACACGCCGGCCTGCGCCGGACCATTCGGCAAGACGATCTCGTTGGCCGTATTCGTGCCGAACCGGTTGGCTCCCTCGCGCAGCCAGAACAGGCCGGTTACGGTCAGCCAGCCGCCGTCGCTCCGCAGCCCAGCTTCGCGCTTCTGCCGCCACGCGGCGATCTCCGATTGGTAGGTGGCTGCGGCCATCAAAACGCCTCCGGCCGAGAAACAGGCAAGGAGCATCGCGAGTTTCGGCGCGCTCATTAGGCATCTCCCGCTGCGGCCAGCACCTGCTCGAGCATGCCTGCGAACTCTTCCGATTTTCGATCGACGCGCTCTTTGAGCGAATGGAGGTCGCGCTCCATGGTGCGCAATTTATCGGCAAGGTGCAGGCAGGCCAGCACTGCGATCCGCGTGGAGTCGGCGTTGGGAACTTTCGCCGCGATTGAGAGCATTAGATCGTTGACCCCCGCGGCGACCTCTTCCACTTCGCGCGCGTCTCCTGACGCCAGCAGCGTGTACGGCCGGCTCAGGATGGTCACCTTTACCGGCTGTTTTTCGCTCGTATTTGTGTGCATCCGGTTCCTCCGGACTGCTTCGGACGCCCGCTCAGGCGCTCAACTGGTCAATCTGGCCGAGCAGTCTCTCGATTCGTTGCCGAACCTGCTTCCGCTCTGCTTGCAGCGCCTGTACCTCCTCGGCAAGGCGTGCCGCTTCCGCTTTCGCCTCCGCCGCTTCTTCCTCCGCGGCCGTCTTCTCCGACCTCAACCGTGAGACCAGTTCAATCGCCTGTTGGATGCGTTGTTCCAGGCTCCCCAGCGAATCGATGTCCTGAACAGCAGCGCTACTCATGATTTCTCCAGCCCGGCTTTGGCCGTCGCCACCAGTTGTCTGAATGCAGCATCGTCGGCGAGCGCCACCTCCGCCAGCACTTTGCGGTTCAGATCCAACCCGGCGGCCTTCAGACCATGCACGAATTTGCTGTAGGAAATGCCTGCTTCGCGGCAGGCGGCGTTGATGCGAACGATCCACAACGACCGGTAGTCCCGCTTCTTGTTCTTGCGGCCGGTGTATGCGAACTTCAGACCGCGTTCCACCGCCTCTTGCGCGGCCCGGTACAGTTTGCTCTTTGTCAGGAAGTAGCCGGAAGCTTGTTCGAGCGTCTTCTTGCGCGACGCCCTTCGGTGGGTTCCTCGTTTGACTCTAGGCACGTTTCGTCTCCTTCATATGTTCTAGCCGGCGGATCGGGCACGTGCCGCGCGCTCCGTCCGCACTAACCGGCCGCTCCCTTTTTAATAAGGCAGCATGCGCTTCAACGCGGGCTGATTGGCCGCGTCAGCCACTACGCTCTTGTGTAGTTTCTTCTTCCGTTTGTGCGGCTTCGAGGTCAGAATGTGACGGCCAAAGGCATGGCTGCGAACCACTTTCCCCGTGCCCGTCTTCTTAAACCGCTTGGACGCACCTTTATGGGTCTTCAACTTCGGCATAAAATGATTCCCGGATTTCAGCAGGAAAGACTTCCAAAGTATAACACGTCTCAGCTCTTCCACAGAGGTTCCGTGCGAGATGCGCGAGATGCCGGAGAGCTCTCCCGTAACTTCCTCACCGCCTCCACCACGCGCCCGGCTGCGAAATGGATTTCTTCTTCCGTATTGAACCGCCCCACGCCGAAGCGCACCGATGCGCGCGCGGCTTCTGCTCCGAGCCCCAATGCGCGCAGCACGTGGCTGGGCTCCGGCACCGCCGAACTGCAGGCCGATCCGGTCGACAACGCTACATCGGGTAGGCTCATGAGCAGCGCAGCTGCGTCGACTCCCTCGAAACTCAGATTCAAATTGCCCGCCAGCCGATTTCCGAGTGATCCATTCACGGTCACACCCTCGAGTGGGCCCCTCAATTTTTCCAGCAGCCGGTCGCGAAGCCCTCTGATGCGCTCCGCTTCGGCCGTCATCTCTTCGTGGCAAATCCGGCACGCCGCTCCGAAGCCGGCAATCGCCGGAACATTCAACGTCCCCGAGCGGAACCCGGACTCGTGACCGCCTCCGTCGATCTGAGCCACCACCAAGGGTCGTGGCGGGCGTCGCCGGATATACAGTGCTCCTATGCCTTTTGGTCCGTATATCTTATGCGCCGTCAGCGACATTAAGTCGATATTCTGATCTTCCACTTGAATCGGAGTCTTACCCACGGCCTGGGCCGCATCGCAATGAAACACGATGCCGCGTTCGCGGCAGATCGCGCCGATCGCGCTCACCGGCTGCAGCACGCCGATCTCGTTATTCGCCGCCATCACACTCACCAGCACGGTCTCCGTTCGGATCGCCTCGCGCAACCGTTCCAAATCGATCCGTCCGTCGGGTTGTGGAGCCAATAAGGTGGCCGTCACTCCGTGCCGTTCCAGATGCCGAACCGGATCGAGCACCGACCGGTGTTCCGTAGCCATGGTGATGATGTGATTCCCACGCTCCCGGTACGCCTCCAGCACACCTTTCAGCGCCAGGTTGTTGGATTCGGTCGCGCCGCTCGTGAAGACGATCTCGCGCAGCTCGGCTCCGATTAACTCAGCCACCTGCCGCCGCGCCTGCTCCACTGCCTTCTCCGCCTCCCAGCCGAACCGGTGCGTCCGGCTCGCCGCGTTTCCGAATTGCGGTCCGAAGTAGGGCAGCATTGCTTCCAGCACACGCGGATCGACCGGTGTGGTGGCGTGATGGTCAAGATAAACCGGTTTCTGCATGCTATTGGGTGCCCATCTTCCATTGTGACCCACGCGCGCCGCCGCTTGTCCCGTGCGCGGCAAATGGCGGATACTGGTCTTGCCGGGGCTTCTTTCGTGCCATGCCCAAACCAACGGTTTCTCCAGAAGTCGAAATCCTGGAGCGGGACCAGTTGGTTCCCCTCTATCGCGTCGTCCTGCTCGACGACAACGACCACACCTACGACTACGTCATCGAAATGCTGCAGACGATTTTCATCTTCACCACCGATCAAGCGTACCGGCATGCCGAGGAAGTAGATCGCCGCGGCCGCACCGTGTTGATCACCTGCGAGCTCCCGCAGGCCGAATTCGCCCGCGACCAGATCCGCAGCTATGGCCCGGATTGGCGTTTGATCCGCTCCAAAGGCTCCATGTCCGCGATTGTCGAACCCGCCACCCAGGGCGCGGAGTCCTAGCCAGACCCGGTGCGTGAGCGCGGGGCTTTCATCGGCGGTCTTTGCTCCCGCCAAGACTTACAGCTGAAATTTGTAACCCACCCATGGTTCCGTGATGATGTGCTTCGGGTGCGCCGGGTCTTTCTCTATTTTTTTCCGCACTTGATTGATGAACGTGCGCAGATATTCGACCTCGTCCCCATAGTCCGGCCCCCAAACCGCCTGCAGCAGCTTGGCGTGCGCGATCGTCACATTCGGATTGATTGCCAGGTAATGCAGCAGGTCGAACTCCTTCGGCGTGAGCCGCACTTCGCGCCCGCTGACCTTTACGCTGCGCGCCGCCGGCTGAATCTCCAGGTCGTCGGCCTGGATGATGGCCGCATCGCCCGTCACCGGAATTCTCCGTAGCGCCGCGCGGATTCGGGCCAGGAGTTCCGGCATGCTGAACGGCTTGGTGACGTAATCGTCCGCGCCGGCGTCCAAAGCCGCCACCTTGTCCGCCTCGGCGCTGCGCACCGTCAGCATGATGATCGCCGCTTCCGAGCTGGCGCGGATGTTCCGGCAGGCTTCCAGGCCGCCGATGCCTGGCATATTGGCGTCTAACAGGATCAGGTCGAACCGCTGGTCGCGTACCGCATCGAGTGCTTCTTCCCCCGATCGCGCGTCATGTACTTCGTAGCCCTGGGCCGTCATGGTTGTCCGCATAATCCGCCGAATCTGCGGCTCATCGTCTACCACCAGGATTTTCGCCGAACTCATTTTGTCTCTTCTCTCGCCAAGGGCAGCGTGATCACGAACCGCGACCCTTTTCCCGCCTCGCTCGCCACCGAGGCATCTCCGCCGTGCGCTCGGGCAATTTCACGGACCACCGAAAGCCCGACTCCAGAACCCGGAACCGCATCCCGGTTCGCTTGCCCGCGATAGAATTTTTCGAAAATGTGCTCTTCCTCGCCGGTGGGAATGCCCGGCCCGTCGTCGGTCACCCAAAACGCGAAATCCTTCTGACGCCCTTCCGCGCCGATCCGAATCGCCGTATGGCCCGGCGCGTGTTTGATGGCGTTGTCCACAAGTTGGCGCAGCGAAAGCTCGATCAAATCTCGATCCACGTAGACGTCGCTCACCGCAGCGCCCACGTTTTTCTCCACCGGCCGATCCTCCAACCTCGTCCGCATCTGCGTGATCACGGTGTCAATCACGTCATTCGGTGAAACCAGCGACCGGTGCAGCGTCACCTTTCCGGCTTCGATGCGCGAGATTTGGATGGCGTCGCTCACCAAATTGTCCAGCCGGTCCGTTTCCTCGTTCACAATACTGAGCAGCTCCCGGTACTGCCCGGTGAACTGTTCATCGGCAAGCACGGTGGTCGTGGCCGCTTTGATCGAGGTCAGTGGCGTCTTGAACTCGTGGGCAATCGCGTCCAGAAGTGTCGACTTGAGCTGTTCGCCCTGGCGCGCTGCCTGGGCCCGGCTCTCGATTTCTTGCGCTCGCGCGCGTTCCAGCCCAATCGCCACCAGACTCGAGATGGCATCCACGGCGGTGGTCGAGACCGCTCCGCGAATCGCGAGCACGCCCGCCGGCTTGGTCCCCAGCCGGATTACGGCAAACCGGCAATCCGAGTTCTCCGCCTGATCCAACTCGCCGGCCAGACCGCGTTGCAGGATTTCGGCGGGAATCGTCACGTCTTCCGGTCCGGCGAGGTACACTTGTCCCGATCGCGCGTCGTACAATGCCACGCCCCGCAACTCAAAAGCCTGCGCCACATGGCGCGCCAGACGCACCGCTGCGGGCCGGTCTCCGGCTCCAATCAGAATCGATCGTCCCAAGGCATACAGCCGCTCCAGCTCGAGCTGGCGGCGAATCGCCGCTGTCGTCTGGTTCCTGGCGCGCGCCGAGAGCTGGCTGGCTACGATTGCTGTCACTAGAAATGCCCCGAGTGCGATCCAGTTTTGTGGGTCTGCGATCGTGAATTGACCCACCGGCGGCAAGAAGAAGAAGTTGTAACAGAGCATCGCCGTCACCGACGCCACAATTGCCTCGGTCAGCCCCCAACCACTGGCGATGAACAGCACTGTGATGAGGTACGCAAATCCCGTCGTCGTCTGGTTGACCCCGGAGAAGAGACACCCGGCGGTCACGGCGCCAACCGCCACCACCGCTGCCGCCAGCTTTCCGCCTGTGGCCCAGGAAGACGAGCGCGAAACCGCCACTTCCTGCATTTTAAGCCCGGCGCGCGACTTCGCCCGCCATCCACCATCGCCTCGCGGCTACCGCTGACCACACCGCCTCCACCAGACCGAACGGCCACGCGCCCTGTAAAAATCCGTACGCCGATCCCAGCAGGCACGCCCCGGCGAACCCCAAAATGAACCACCGGCTACGCGATTCGAGCGCGTAACACACCAGCATCGCCGTCACTGCGAATAAACCGAATAAGGTCAACCTGTCTATCAACACCATCGGATCCATCGTAGCCGCTCCTTCGCACGATCCGCTCTCTCTCACGGAATCTTCATGCCGCCCTTATGACTTCTTTATGAGCACGCTCTTACCATTGGGTTGTGCCTGAGTTCATCGACCCTAATGCCGAGCTTCACTTGGATCCCGAGCTGCTTCGTGTCCGCGAAGAGTCGCTGGTCCATTCCGGAAGCCTGGAGATTGTGGTGCCTTATACCAGCGACGAAATGGCGGCCAAAGTCATGCTGCCGGCTACAACGATGACTCGCGGATTGGATGCCACGCTCAAGCTGGTTGCGGTGTATGTGGCGCCATACCCGGCCGAGCTCCGTTGCCCGGCGCCCATGGAACGGCATCTCACCGCCCGCCTGACCGATCTTGCCAGCCGCACGAGCCTGCCTGCTTGCATTCACATCGTGGTGTCCCGGGATCGCGGCGAGGGCTTTCGCCAAATTCTCCGGCCGGGTTCCGCCGTGCTTTTGGGAAGCCGCAAGCGCTTCTGGCGCACGCGCGAAGAGAAGCTAGCCCGGGCGCTGACCCGCCAGGGCCACCACGTTTCATTGATACATTTCGATTAGGAGACGCCGTGATGCTCGATGTCGCTTACGTTGCGATCAGCATCCTCTGCTTCGCTGTCGGTTGGGCGTTTGTGAAGGGATGCGATCGGCTCTGAGGATTCAATATGGAATACGCAATTTCACTCGTGATCGCTGTGGCGCTTGGCGTGTATCTGGTCTTCGCGCTCCTTCGCCCCGAGCGCTTTTAAGGGGAATCGAATGACTGCGAATGGACTGCTCCAGATTACGATCTACTTTCTGGTTTTACTCGCGCTGGCGAAGCCGCTGGGCCTTTACATGACGAAAGTCATGCAGGGCGAGCGCACCTTCCTGCACTGGCTTCTGCGACCTCTCGAAGCGGGAATCTATAAGGTGTGCGGCGTCGACGAACACGCCGAGCAGCACTGGACAAGTTATGCCGGCGGCATCCTGCTGTTCTCGGTCGCGACCCTGCTGGTCACTTATGTCGTCCAACGAATCCAGCAGTGGTTGCCCTGGAATCCGGCGGGGCTGGGGAATATTGGTCCGGACCTGTCCTTTAACACTGCGATGAGTTTCACCACCAATACCAACTGGCAATCGTATACGCCGGAAACGACCGTGAGTTACCTCACGCAGATGGTGGGCCTCGCGACGCACAACTTCTTCTCGGCGGCGGTCGGCTTGGCCGCCGGCGTGGCCGTGATCCGCGGCTTTGCGCGGCACTCCGTCAGAACGCTGGGCAACTTCTGGGTCGACATGGTTCGCGGCCTACTCTACGTTCTGCTGCCTCTGTCGATCATCGGCGCGCTGATCCTGGTGTCCCAAGGTTCGATCCAGAATCTTCACCCATACGAGAAGGTGGCCACGCTTGAGGGCGGCGCTCAGACGATTGCACAGGGGCCCACGGCGTCTCAGGAAGTTATCAAGATGCTGGGGATCAATGGCGGCGGCTTCTTCAACGCCAACTCGGCGCATCCTTACGAAAATCCGACTCCGCTCTCGAACATGGTGCAGATGTGGTTGATCTTCCTCATTCCGGCAGGACTGACGTACACATTTGGCAAGATGGTGCGCGACACGCGCCAGGGCTGGGCCATCTTCGCTGCCATGAGCATCCTGTTCCTGGCCGGCGTGTTTGTCACGTATCCGGCCGAACAGGCGGGGAATCCGAACCTGGCGAAACTCGGACTTCAAACCCAAGCCACTGACACCCAGCCCGGCGGCAACTATGAGGGCAAGGAAGTCCGTTTCGGCATTCCCGGTTCTACGTTATTCGCGGTCATCACCACCGACGCCAGTTGCGGCGCAGTCAACGGCACTCATGATAGCTATACGCCGCTCGGAGGGATGATTCCTCTACTCAACATTCAACTGGGCGAGATTATCTTCGGAGGCGTCGGCTCGGGATTATACGGCATGCTCCTGTTTGCGGTGCTATCGGTGTTCATCGCGGGCCTGATGGTGGGGCGCACGCCCGAGTACCTCTGCAAGAAGATCGAGCAAAGAGAGGTCAAGATGGCGATGCTGTCGGTGCTGGTGGCGGCCTTGAGCATCCTTGGCTTCTCGGCATGGGGCTCGGTGGCGCATTTCCCCAAGGACAGTTATATCAATCCGCCGGGCGCCACAACCGCTAATCTCGGCAACAACGGGCCGCACGGATTTTCCGAAGTG